>Ga0187888_1003656_pt1 | contig 11858 bp, 7 predicted proteins | sample June2016WEW_7_40_FD_132987 | JGI IMG/M metagenome (GOLD analysis project Ga0187888, IMG submission 132987) | Peatland microbial communities from SPRUCE experiment site at the Marcell Experimental Forest, Minnesota, USA - June2016WEW_7_40 | ecosystem: Environmental > Terrestrial > Soil > Wetlands... | reverse complement strand
TGGGAGCTGCATCACCCCAACCCGATCATCAATCTGCGGCTGTTCACGGAACGCAACTTCCTGTTCGCTTCGATCGGTGTCTTCTGTGCCTTCGGGGTGCTCTTCGGCAGCACCGTCCTGCTGCCGCAGATGTTGCAGACGCTGATGGGCTACTCGGCGCTGAACGCGGGGTTGGTGCTGTCGCCGGCGGGCTTCGTGACCATGCTGGAGATGCCGATCATCGGCTTCCTGCTCAGCAAGCGGCTCGACGCCCGCTGGCTGATGGTGGCCGGCATGGCGACCGTCGCCTTCGCGTCATTCTGGATGTCGGAGCTCAACCTGATGGTCGCCCCCGGGCAGGTGATCTTGCCCCGGTGCATCCAGACCCTGGGCGCGGGCATGATGATTGTGCCCATCAACGCGGTGGCTTACCTCTACATCCCGAAAGCGCAGCTCAACAACGCCTCCGGCCTCTATAACCTGGTTCGCAACGAGGGTTCGAGTATCGGCGTTGCGCTCTCGACGACATTACTCCAGCGGCGGATGCAATTTCACCACCTCCGCCTCGGCGAGCACGTGCACTCGCTAAACCCGATGACCGGCCGATGGATCGGAGGTATGGCGGGTTATCTCCAGCACGGCGGGGCAAACCCGGGAGTGGCTCGATTGCAGGGGCTCCGGTTGATGGACGCGATGGTTCAGCAGCAGGCGGCCGCGATGTCCTTCCTGGATCTGTTCTGGCTCTTTGGCATGCTTTCCCTGCTGGTAATCCCGATCTTCTTCTTCATGAAGCGCTCTGTCCCCAAGGCCGGAGAGCTCGCTGTGCACTGAAGCCGGACCGGACCAGGCCAGGCCAGGCTCGATCGATCGACCAGGTTTCCCATCCAGGGAGGGAGGGGATTCTCATGTTACATGACCGTTGGTTCCGGTCGGTTCTGCGGAAAGTCGGTTTCGCGCTCGCCGTCGTGGTGACAATCGCGCCGGCGCGGGGTGAAGATCTTCAGGATGCGTGGCAAATCGCACTCTCCGCCAACCAGCAATTGCGGTCCACCCGCCAGACCTCCGAGGCAACCGGATTCGACCTGGCGGCCGCGCGCTCGGAGCTCCTGCCGAAGATTCAAGCACTGACCGCCGAGGCCTACCTGTTCCGTCCGCTGTCGCTATCGGGCTTTGGCTCCAGTGCCGGCGGCACCGACGGCACCGGCGGCTCGAGCTCGGGTGGGTCACAAGGCAAGGGCGTCTCACAATCCGACTTCACGTTCTCGGTTGTCGCGGCAACCGTCCCGATCTATACGGGCGGGCGGATCCGCAACACGATCCAGGCGAACCGTTACCAGGTCAATGCGGCGCGGGCCGACGAGTTCCGCGCGGTGCTGGACTTGAAACTGGACGTGGCCAGGAGCTACGTCGCCATCCTGCGGGCCGGCCGGACCCTCGGTGTCGCACGGAGCAATGTCCAGAGCCTGGCAGCCCATGCCCGCGACGTCGGCAACCTGGTCCAGCAGGGTCGCGGGATCCGCAATGACCTGCTCGCCGCCCAGGTCGCCCTGGCAAATGCCCGCCAGCGGGAAATCTTGAATCGGAACCAGCTCTCGATCGCCTGGGCGACCTATAACCGCTACCTTAACCGGCCGCTGGCGATGACCGCGCCATTGCAAGACCTGAGCGTCCCGCCGCCTTCACGAGACCCGGCCGACCTGGCCGCCGAGGCGGCCCGTTCCGAGTCCGAGCCGCTGAATGAGGAGGAAGTCACGGCCTTGATCGACCGCGCGTTGCACGATCGCCCCGAGCTGGTCGGCCTGACCGAGCAGGCGCGCGCCTACGACGCTCGGGCCGCCGCAGAACTCGCCGCGTTCAAGCCCCAGGCGTCGCTGGTGGTCGCCAACATTTACCAGAATGCCCGCTTCCTGCCCTCGTCGACCCAGGAGAACGGCGCCGCGGGCGTCTTCCTGAACTGGACGCTCTTTGACGGCGGCAAAGCGCGCCGCCGGTCGCTGGCCCAGGAGCGACGCGGGATGTCCGCGGTCAGCCAGCGCGCCGACCTCGCCACCGCCATTGCGTTGCAGGTCCGATCCGCCTGGCTCGACACCCAGGAAACTCGCCTGCGCATCCCGGTCACCCGCGCCGCGATCGTGCAAGGTGAGGAAAACCTCCGCGTGGCCCGCAGCCGCTACCTCCAGCAGCGCGGCACCAATACCGAGGTGCTCGATGCCGAGAGCCTGCGTGTCCAGAGCTACGACAACTTCTACAACGCCACCTACGACGCGGTCCTGGCCGATTTCGAGCTCCACCGTGCGATCGCAGATCTCTGACCCGAGGGTCTTATCGTGCAAGCGCACCGGGGTCGAACCCGTCCCGCAGGGTGAACCGCGCTCCGACCGCGCCGACGCTACAATTCGCGCGACTTAGCCCAAGCCGCTGGCGAAGCTGGTACACCGGCTCGATCCCCGTGCAGTGGGCGCCGAGGAAGACTCCGGATCGACCTCCATCCACGCCCCAGAGGTCGGCCCCCCCAAGGAAAAATGACCTGACACCAATTAGCCTCACGGAAGATCTCCAGGGCACGCCGGCCCTTCGCGCCCTATCCTTGTCGCGGTGCTACCCTTGAGTTATCTTGAAAGCCTATCATTGATCAGGACCTCAGCGGGTCGGCAATCCTCTTTGAAACCAGCGTTCGGATTCGCCGGAAGCCGCCTGCTACTCGCGTGAACACGCTTGCGACCCAATCCGCGAACCGGACGAAACCGACAATGAAATCGCTGATCGCGATCCACTTCACGATCCAATCCAGGGGAAAAATGATGACTCGGCAATCCCTCAGAGCTGGCGCCTCGGTGTTCGCGCTGTTATTGATCCAGGGAGCTTATGCCCAGGCCCAGTGGGGCTATCCCGGAGGCTACGGCGGTTACGGCTGGGGAGGTTGGGGCGGACAGACCGCCCAGGGCGACATCGCCAGGGGACTGGGAGCCTACGCGATGGGCGCTGGCTATTACAACCGGCAGACGGCTGTTGCCAACTCAATCAACACCGACACGGTCATGCGCTGGAACCAGTATGTGTATGAGTCGCAGATGAATGCGAACCGGCTTCATCACGGGAAACTGGCCCTGGATCGATTCCAGACCAACCAGGCCGCCGACAAGATCAGGGAACGGCTCCGGAACAACCCCGAGCGGGCGGACATCTACCGGGGAGACGCGTTGAACGTCGCGCTCGACGAGATCAACGATCCCCGGATCTACAGCAAGGCCCTCCAGAGCGGCCAGGTCAAGATCGGCGGCGAGACGATCCGCAACATCCCGTTCCAGTCGGCCTCCGCCGCGATCACGATGAGCATCCACCAGCTCGCCCAGGGTGGTCCACCCAAGGCCCTCCTGGCTCCCGAATTCGCAGCCGATCGAGAAACCATCAAGGCCCTGGGCCAGGAGATCCGGAAGCAGATCGAGGACGACAAGAACCCCGACAAGGCGACGATCGACAAACTGCTCGCGGCGATCAATCAGGCCGAGGCCAAGGCCGACAAGTTGCTGCCGGCGAACTCCAAGGATCGCGTGGAGGCCGACAAGTACCTCAAAGCCTTGCACGGTCTGGTCGCCATGCTCGATACCCCCGCGCTCGACCTGATCCTCGCCGGCGTGGAGAAGCGTCCCGACGCCACGGTTGGCGAGCTGCTCGGCTTCATGAACGCGTTCAACTTCCGCTTTGGACCGGCGACCACCCCCAAACAGAGGGAGGTCTACGACTCGCTCTACGCCAAGCTCGTGGACCTGCGGAACCAGATCGCCCCTGCCCTGGCCGCAACAGCGGCGTCACCGGCCAGCGGCGGCACCGAGCCCGGGGAATTCTTCAACGGGATGAGCTACCAGGATTTGCAGAAGAGAGCCCCTGCCCAGCAGCCACCCGCACCCCTGAACAAACAACCATGATTCACAAGCGGAACACGTTGGGCGCGGGTCAGAAGACCCGCGCCCAACGTGATGGTTGAGAATATCTGCGGTTTTCCGAGTGGCTCGAGCTCAATACGCTTCGAACGGTTCCCGGGGCTTTGCCCAGGCGGGTGAGTAGGGGCTGAGGAAGAGGTCGCGATACATAACGGCGATGGACAGGGCATAGAGCGGCCCGGTCACGACGAGGCCAATACCGCCCAGAAGGCCACCCAGCCCGGCGACGGTGGCGACGGCCAGGTGCACGACCGTGGCGACCAGCCATTGAGACTTGAGCGCGTGGTAACTCTGGATGATCGCCCCGGTTGCCGGCAGGCGGCCATCGACGATCAAGGGGTACATGAACATCAAGAGCCCGCCGACGATCAGCCCTGGGACCACAAAAAGGTGCCAGCCGACGAAGAGGAAAAGTCCCAGCAAGCCGGAACCGAGGGCCAGGTCGAACCAGACGTCAGTGATGCTGAGGAGGTCTCCCAAGTGCGGCGGCCGGCCACGCACCTGGTTGACGGCCATCCGGATCATGCCGCCGAGGAAGAAACCGGCGACGATCGTGCCCAGGATCACGGGCAAAATCGGCAAGCCGGAGTCTCCCAGCCCGATCAGACCGCCAAGCATCCCGAGGGAAGCCGCGCGCAGCAGCAATGTGCCAATTCCCTCGCCGATCGCCGCGCCGACGATTGAGACCAGCATCGTCAACGACCAGACTCCCCAGTGCCGCCGGTACAGCCGCCAGGCCTCGCCGATAGCCCGGAGTTGAACGGTGGGCCAGGCCGTCTCTAATGAAGCCATGCTGGGCCTCCTGTTCCAAAAGCGACTCGTCGCAGTTGCTGTTTTCATTCCGCCCTCGATCGTTGCGCCGATACAGTCCGAAACACGGTCGGCCGCGCCCAGGTTATTCGCGATCGAGCGCCAATTATTGCGCCGGCACGCCCGGTTCAAGAGGGTCAAGAGCGTCGTCGGCCAGGATCTCGCCGGCCAGACCCGGCAGGTCATTTCGGTTGGCCGGTCTTCTTTTCCTCGGCCGGCTTGTTCGTGCCAACCGCGGGGCAACCGGTGCCGGGTGTGCGGGTCTACCACGGAGCGATGAACTCTGTCGTCCCATCCAGCGGACGTCACGCCGAAGGATTGCAAGGGCAAGGCCGGGTCGGCAACTGTGGCGGCGAGATCGGCAGGTCCTTCGTTGCGTCATCGCCTGCCCGATCGGCGTGAGGATATTACCCCGGCAAGGAAGTAGGTCAGGCTTTCCAGCCTGACAAGGCTCAGAGTCAGGCTGGAAAGCCTGACCTACATGCGTTTCTTTCGTGCCGGGTTAATATCACGTTCGATCCTCCAGTCATGCAAATAGGCAGATTGAACGGGTTTTGGTAGCATGGCCGGGAAAATCGGTCAACTATTGTCCGCACCAGGGCGATAGAGTGATCTGTTGATCGCTCGGCGCCGGTGTAAACACCTGATGGAGAGAATGAATGCAACGCCACGTTGTTGCGACGATCGTGGCAGGGATGCTGATTGCACTGGGGGTAGGAAGCTCGAATTTCGCGCAGGCGGCCGCTCCGGCGCCAGCGAGCTACATGGGAGTTGAGCAGACGATCTCATCGATCCGTGACAGTTGGTCGCGGCCGGGAGCCGTTGCGGATCCCAACGCACCCGGCTGGAACGTTTTTTTTGACGCCCTGCTGAATGATCTGCGCACGTATTCGCAGGCAGACAACCAGGCCGATCGGCTGATCGCGCTTGGCCGCATCTACCAGATGTCGGTCGCCCTGGCCGCGGTTCCCTGGGCTCCCGCGATTCAGCTTCGCGAAGAGCTCCGGCAGTGGCTGCGGCCACGAGTGCGCCTGGCGTGGGCCGAGCGCCGGCTTGACGAGACGGTCCACAACTTGCCTCCCTCCTCGGACCCGTCAATCATCGCCAATCGCCAGCGCTGGGTTGATTTCGTGTCCAACGACCTGGGGCAGGCTTTGGGCGAATACAATGGCGCTACCACGGTGGCCCAGAGGCAAGAGGGGCTCAAGCGGGTGCACGATGCCCTCCGGTCCTTGCAAACCCACAATCAAGACCGGCCCTGGCAGCCCGCGTGGGAGCTGCAGACGGCGGTCAACGACCTGTTCAATCAGCCGAACCTGGATATCACCGCCGATGTCAACGTCGTCCAGCCCGTGTTCGACCAGAACCTGGTAACCTCCGGCCCGGTCTACCGTAAGGGCTACTGGTCGCAGGTGACCGCCGGGCCCAAGACGGGATTCGGCCTGCTGCCCAGCGATGACGGCATCGCCTTCTACAACAGCCAGTTGCTGACGAGCGCCACGCCGATCACGGATTTCCAGAATCAGATCGCCAGCGATCCCCGGGGCCAGCGCGCCGTCAAGCTATACGGGTTTTCCGCAACCAGCTACGACTGGGCCCAGCTCACAATCTACACGGTGCTGCGCACGAGCGGCCTGGTAATCTGGCCTGCGTACAACCACAACATCGACGCCTCGATCTGCTCCGCCCCGGAACCGGGTGGAGGGTTTGGCCGGCTGGTCGCTGGCCTGATCGGCATGAACCAGAACAAGATTACCCAGAAGGTCTACGAAGGTGCCATCGGCAACTTCCGCCAGAGAATCCCCCAAGAGGCCCAGGAAGAAGCTCAGGAGCGGATCGCCGGTCAGCAAGCCGAGCGTAATGCCCAGCTTGCCCAGTACTTGATCGGGAACAACACGTTCGCCTTCCAGGACTTCCTGATCTCGGGGCTGTCGTTGCGGTCGCGTCCCGAGGCGGTCTATGTGGGAGGCTTGCTCCAGTCGCGATCCGGTGACCGCCAGCGCGGGGCCGATGCACCGCAACCCGCCAAGCTGGCCGCCCCTGATCCGGGTCTGACAGCCGACGTGCATCTGAGCTCGGTGCTCAACAGCGTTGCTGACGGGCTGTTCCAGCGCGGGGAAGTCCAGCAGGTTGCCAACCTGGTGATCGTGACCAAGGACGTGCCGCCGGGCAGTCCTCCTCAGCAGGCGGCGACGATCGCCACGAACGTGGGTTTTCCCGCCTATGCCAGGGCGGTCGACGAGGCCCACAAGGCGAATAATCTCAAGGTGACGGCCATCCGCGTCAAGCGGCCAGCCCAGGCACCCGAGTTCGCCGTCGATGCCCGCGGCTTCCTTGTGGCGAGCGTACGCGACGTCGAGCTGGAAGTTCCCGCGCCTGACAAATCGAGCCAGGCTGCGTCAATGATCGGCGTGTCCGCCAGAATTCTCCGGGTCCAGATTCCGCACCTCGAAGTCGCCTTCTCCTACCAGGTGGAAGAGCCCGCGCCAGGATCGCACCGGATCCGGGCCAAGGTCGAGGATTTCTCCCCCTCGACAAACTCCCAGGTCCTGGCGATCAACGACGACGAATCGAAGCCGTCCAAGGTCAGCCGGTTGGGCGGCGCGTTTGTCATCAGCGGCATCGGCGCCCGGCTGCGCAGCCAGCCGGTCGTGGCCAATCTGGACAATGTGAATCTTCGCGGCTTTGTCATCCAGTCGATCTCCCCGCTGGATCCCTCGGGCTGGGTGCGCGTGAGCCTGACGCGAGCCCAGACCGCCGCACCGGTGGCAACGGCTGCCGTACCAGCCCCGGCTGCCGTCGCAGACCCGGTCCAGACCAACCCCGTGGCCGCGGAGGCGGTCCAGGTGCCAGCGGCAACCGTGCTTGCGCCGGGCGGACCCGTCGCCGTGGTGCAATAACGCAGACAGCCTGTCTGGACGAAACCTGAAACCAACGAGACCCACCGGTCCCCTGCTGCCTTGACCGGTGGGTCTACGTTTTGAGGCGTTCGCCGCGAGATCGCGAGACTGCTGGACGACCGGCAAGCGAAACGGTACAAAGCGACAATCTTCCATGTACGGCACCAGCGCGCGAAAAGGACCGGCAAGCCGATGATCCTGGGAAAACTCTGGCGGACGATTCAGGCCCAGCTCAACAAGCTGGCCGATTTCTTCTGGTCTGCCGACCCTATCGCGGCGATGCAGCAGGAGTACGACCGGGCCGTCGCGCAATTGCGAGAAGGCCGGGTCGGTCTGGCCGAGTTCCGGGCGTTCGTCGAGCGGGTCGGCCGCCAGGTGGCCCGCAACGAGGCCAACGTGAGGCGGCTGGAGGCGACGGTCAAGACTTGCCTCAAGGAGGGCGACCGCGAATCGGCCGGCCGGTTCGTGCTGGAACTCCAGCGCGCCCGCCAGGAGCTCGCCGAGAACCAGGGCCAGCTCAGGATGCACGAGCAAGCCTACGAGAACAACCTGCTGAAGATCAAGCACGCCGGCGGCAAGCTGGCCGAGATCCGCGACAAGATCGCCCGCTACGACGCCGACCTCAAGATGAGCGCGGCCGAAGCCGAAATGGCCAGACTGGCTCAGGATTTTCATGTCAACGTGACCACCGATTTCGGCCAGCTCGAATCGACCATCCAGGAAAAGATCGACCTCAACCGGGCGCAGGTGCGCGTGGCCGCGGACCTCTCCGGCGAGGGTGTCGAGACGATCCGCCAGGAACAGGCTGCGGAGGGCCAGCTCGCCGAGGACGCGCTCCGCGAGTTCGAGCGGCAAATCGAACCTTCCTCGCCGCAGACCGTTCCCGGAATCGAGCCGCCCGATCGGCTCGGGCCGGCCAGGACCAGGGTCACCGAGGGGTCTTGAAATCGCCGCGGGCGATCGCCGAGAGCCTCCAAGATCATCGCCGATCTGGCGAAGACACTCAAAGACGCCCCTCGTGCAAAATCCGTGCTTGCATGACGCTTGCACTGTCATTACCCTGAGATGTCGAGTCGAGGGGTCGTCAGCGGGGCTGCATCACCGTCGCCTATTACCCCGGCAAGGAAGTAGGTCAGGCTTTCCAGCCTGACAAGTTTCAGAGTCAGGCTGGAAAGCCTGACCTACCAGTCGTCCAAGAGAGGAACACGAACAATGGCCGCCGGACAACCGAAGCCCACATTCTACGTGGCCCTGGCGCTGGTCGTTCTGGGTCTGATCGCGTTTGCGGTTTATCGCAGCGACATCGTCGCGCCGAAGCCGGTCCAGCCGCAGGGCGGCGCCGGGGGCCAGCCGCAGGGCAAGCTCGAGCCCAAGGACCTGGGCCCCGAGCAGCACGCGGAATCGACCGACTCCACCAGTCCCACGACAGTCAAGGAGTACAATTTCAAGCCGGCCGAAAAGCTGCCGCCGGTCAAGGGAGTGGCTGCCTACAAACCGCTCAAGGACAACACCGTCCGGTTCGCGCTGAACGTCTGGGCCGGCTGGGCTCCGATCGTCCTGGCCAACAACGGGTTCAAGGCCGGGCAGGAGTGGAAAACGGCCGACGGCAAGCCGTTCAAGGTCGACCTGGTGCTGATCGACAACCCCGTCCAGATGCGCGACGCCTACGCCGCCGGGGAAGTCCACATCGGCTGGGCGACGCTCGACATGGTCCCGCTTTTCCTGGAGAGCTTCGTCGATCCGCAAGGCATCCCGCGCGACAGCCGGATCATGCCTCGGGTCTACCAGCAGGTCGATTTCTCCAACGGCGGCGACGGGGTCGTGGTCCGCGAGAACATCAAGACGGTCGCCGACCTGCGGGGCAAGAAGATCGTTCTGGCCCAGAACTCGCCGTCGCACTACTTCGCGCTCAACATGCTGGTCTCCGGCGGGGTGCAGCCGTCGGAGGTGAACATGGTCTTCACCGAGGATGCCTTCCAGGCGGCGGCCGCGTTCAACGCCCAGAAAGATATCGCCGGCTGCGTTTCGTGGGCTCCGGACATCTACAACCTGGCCAAGGCCAAGGGCAACCGCCTGCTGGTGACCACCAAGGAAGCCAACCACTTGATCGCCGACGTCTGGTTCGCCCGGGCCGATTTCGCGCGCGACAACACGCCGGTCATCGAAGCCATCAGCCGGGGTATCTTCGACGCCATGGAGCGGCTCAAGAACGAGCCCGAGCGGCAGAAGGTCTCCGGGCTCATGGCCTCCGGCTACAATATCCCCGCCTCCGACGCGCTGGGGATGCTGGGCGATGCGCACAGCACCAACTGGGCCGAGAATTTCCAGTTCTTTATCAACCAGAACAACCCGACCAATTTCGAGCGCATCTGGCAGCGGTCGTATCTGCTCTACCGCCGCATCGGCGCGATCGGCCACCGGCCGGTACCGTTCGATCAGGTCATGGATTTCTCGATCATCCAGAAGCTGGGCCAGGACGCCAAGTACGCCTCGCAGAAGGTCGAGTACGGCACCCAGCTCGCTCCCAAGGAACTGCAAACGGTGCGGGCCGAGGGCGAGGAGATCTTGACCAACACGGTGGTGATGCACTTCTTCCCCAATAGCTGGGATCCGTTCAAGAAGGTCACCCGGATGACGGATGGCAAGTCGGTCGAGGAGCTCTACGACCCCAACGTGAATAATGTGCTCGAGGAGATCGCGCAGCTTGCCGGCCAGTTCGGCGCCGCCCGGATCGTGATCGAGGGCCACACCGACAGCTCGATGAAGGGCCAGGTCCCTGCCGCACTGGTCAAGGAACTCTCGCAGAACCGGGCCAACGCCATCAAGGAGGCCCTGGTGCAGAAGTACCCCGACCTCGATCCCAACCGGTTCAACGTCGATGGCGTGGGCTGGGACCGGCCGGCTGACCCGAGCGATCCGCTCAACCACACCAAGAACCGGCGGGTCGAGATCAAGGTGCTCACGGCCGAAAAAGCGACCTGAGCCGCGTTTTCCGCTCCTGGAACCTCGCGAGTACGGACCTGATGGCAAGATCAGAACCCGAGCAGCCGGCGCCGTCACCGGGAAACCCGACGATTGAGAAGGGCTGCGGATCCCCGGCCACGGTCGGCAGCCCGAGACCTCTGGGCCTGCGCTCACGCATCTTCCTGGGTCTGCGGGAACAGGCTCCGCAGTGGCAGGTCGTGGTGATCGGCCTGATGGGCGTCGGGGGCTGCCTGGCACTCTGGTGGTTCGTCACCCGGGGCGAGCCCGAGGAGCGGATCATCTCGCCGTCGAAAGGGCTGTCCAGCCCATGGGAGACCTTTGCCAGCTTCCACAGCCTCTGGTTCGATCGGGGTCTGACGCGCAACCTGCTGACCACCCTCCGCCGGGTGGGCTCCGGCTTCGGCCTGGCCACGCTGGTGGGCGTGCCCCTGGGCGTGCTCTGCGGGTGCTTCTCGCGGGTCAACGCCTTGTTCCTGCCGATGACGCTTTTCGGCCGTAACATCCCGGTTGCGGCCCTGATTCCGCTGACCTTCTCGCTCTTCGGAATTGGCGAGCTTCAGAAGGTGATGTTCATCTTCATCGCCTGCGTCGCGTTCATCATCTCCGACACGGCCCGGGCGATCGGCGAGGTCCGCGAATCTTACGTCGATTCCGCCTATACCCTGGGGGCCGGCCGCTGGCAGACGATCTTCAAGGTGCTTGTCCCGCTGGCCCTGCCCAGCGTCTTCAACTCCTTGCGGCTGCTGTTTTCGCTGGCATTCGGCTACATCATGCTGGCCGAGGTCATCAAGTTCGGCGGTGAATCGGGCGGGCTGGGTGACATCATCAACACCTCGCAACGACGAGGCCCACGCGAACACGTGATGCTTGTGCTGCTGATCATTCCTGTCGTGGCCCTGGTCATCGATTACGTGTTATTGTGGATCCAGCAGGAACTTTTCCCCTATCGCTACGGCGGCAGCGGCCTGCTTCACAGTCTGGTTCGTGGCGTGATGCATGGCTGGGAAGACCTGAAGGGGCTGATCTGGCGGCCGGCCCTTCCCGTGGCCGCCGGCGGCCTGCCCACGCACCCGGCGGAATCTTGTGCCTCGGATCAACCACGCTCATGAGCCCTTCTGACGCGGATTCCGCCGTTGCTTCCGAGCCCGCAGCCAATCTGGCATCCGGTCCGGCGGCCATTGGCATCGGCGAAGTCCTCGACCACGTCCAGACTGCCGACGAGGCAGCGCTGCCGCACGTCGTC
>Ga0187888_1003649_pt1 | contig 11868 bp, 10 predicted proteins | sample June2016WEW_7_40_FD_132987 | JGI IMG/M metagenome (GOLD analysis project Ga0187888, IMG submission 132987) | Peatland microbial communities from SPRUCE experiment site at the Marcell Experimental Forest, Minnesota, USA - June2016WEW_7_40 | ecosystem: Environmental > Terrestrial > Soil > Wetlands... | reverse complement strand
CATATTGGAGTGGTTTTCGGCCAGCGCACGCAGCTTTGGTGGGACATCGCGGTCATCGAATCCTTCAAACTCCTCAAAGAACTTTACGAAGTGCCCGAACAGCAGTACCGGCGCCGGCTGGATTTCTTCTGCGAAATCCTCAATCTCAAAGACTACCTTCATACGCCGGTGCGAAAGCTAAGCTTGGGTGAAAGGATGCGCTGTGACCTGGCGGCGTCGCTGCTTCACAACCCGCCCCTGCTTTTTCTCGACGAGCCGACGATTGGCTTGGACGTGGTGGCCAAGGACCGCATTCGCGAATTCCTGAAAGAGATCAATCACACCCAGGGCACAACGGTCTTGCTGACTACCCATGACCTTTCCGACATCGAGGAACTCTCGAAGCGCATCATCATCATCGATAAGGGCCGCATTCTCTTCGACGGCGATCTCGAATCCATGAAGAAGCGCCTGGCCAAATACAACCAGGTGAAGTTCTTTTTGAAAGACCGTTCCCAGATTGCGCACCTGGCGCAGATTTCCAAGAACGGCATCGCCTGCGAGCGTGTTGACGAGCTAACCTACCTGATGCGCTTCGACCGCGACGAACATTCCACCGCCGAAGTCATTCGCGACCTTGTCAACCAACTCGAAGTGAGAGATATCTTTGTCGAGGAAGAACCGATCGAGGACATCGTCAAGCGGATCTACTTGAGCGGAGAAGTGGAATGAGCGACGCAGAAGTCTCCCCTCCTTCGATAAGGAGCGGGCTCGGGGGTGGTTGGCAAACGCACTCGTCACCCCACGCACCATCCCTAACCCCTCCTCGCCCGAGGAGGGGAATTAATTTCGGTCGGCGCGGGCGTGTTTACGCGGAGTTCATCCGCGTTGGCTTCGTCAACACTCTCGCCTACCGCCTGCGCTACTACACCGGGATCGTGACTTACTTCATCTACGTCACGGTTTATTATTTCATCTGGAAAGCGATTTACGCTCACAGTTCGCAGATCGGAGGATTCGACTTCAGCCACATCCTCACTTACATCGCCGTGGGCTGGATTATCCGCTCTTTCTACTTCAACAACGTCGACCAGGACATCGCTAACCAGGTCATCGAAGGCAAACTGGCCATGGACCTGATCAAGCCCGTCAACATTCAGTTCATGTACGTTGCCCAGGCATTCGGCGAGTGCCTGTTTCGCGCCGGGATGCTGAGCTTGCCCTCGGCCTTGGTGCTCATGCTGATTTATCCCTTGCGTCGCCCGGCCAGCCTGCACCACTTCCTGGCTTTCCTGGTCAGCGTGCTCTTCAGCTTCTTCCTCGTGGCTGCCATCAATTTCGCAGTCGGGACACTCGCGGTCCGGCTGAAATCGATTCTTGGCTTGCTGCGCGCCAAGTACTTTCTGCTCGAACTTTTTTCCGGCCTGCTCCTGCCGATTTCCTATTTCCCGGAAGTCTTTCAGAAGGTTTTCAAGTTTCTTCCCTTCGAGTACATCAGCTATATCCCGGTGCTGCTGTACCTGGGGAATATCAACGGCAAGTCAATCGCCGGGGCGCTGGCGCTGCAACTTTTTTGGCTCGTTGTGCTCTTCGCTATCGGACATGCAATGTGGCGTTGGTCGAGTAGAAAGATCACGATTCAGGGTGGGTAAACCTGCACGACGATCAAGTGACCACTCGCGCATCGGCCAACGTATTGAGTAGCGAGCAACAACTGTAGGGGCGCTTCGCGAAGCGCGAATTTCGCGCGCAGCCATCCGCGTGGATCATCAAGCGACGATGACCCGCGGCAGCACCGCGGGAATTGCAAATGAACCGGCATCTCAGACTCTTCGCTCTGTACTTCGCCCAGTACGCCAAGGTTCGCTTGGCCTACAAGGCGGATTTCTTCATTGCGATCTTTTCCTCGACGACGGCGACGGTTCTGGGGTTCGGGTTTGTGCTGGTGCTTTTCTCCAAGATTCCCAAGCTTCAGGATTGGTCGTTCTACGAGATTCTCTTTCTTTACGGTTTTTCGCTGATCCCGCTCGGTATATTCAACGTCATCAGTTGGAATCTTTACGAGTTCGGGGACATTTACATTATTCAGGGCAAGTTCGACCGGCTCCTGCTGCGCCCCGCGTCGACGCTCTTTCAAGTGGTCTTCGAAAAGTTCCGGTTGGAATCGTTGCAGGAAGTGGTGACGGGAGCTGTGGTGGTCGGCATCTGCGTCCGGCGATTACACCTGCCGTGGCACGCGGTGGACTCGTTCTGGTTTGTGTTGATGGTACTCTGCGGGGCGGTGATTTATCTGGCTGTATTTCTCATTCTCACGGCGGTATCGTTCTGGTTCGAGGACCGGGTGGGCATCGTGCCGCCGGTTTTCAACATGCTCACCTTCGGGCGCTATCCGCTGACAATCTACAACGTCTACGTGCAATTCCTGCTGAGCTGGATCATCCCCTTTGCCTTTGCCTCTTTCTATCCGACAACGCATTTCCTCGGGCGGCGAGCGTTCACGCCCTATTTTTATCTTGTACCGGTTGTAGCGACAGGCTTCTTCCTGCTGGCCGTCTTGGTTTGGAACAGGGGAGTTGCAAATTACAGCAGCACCGGATCGTGATCGTTGGTGATTGGTGATTTGCGATTTGTGGTTGTTGATTAGCGAATAAGCTGCCGGTTGGCGTCATTCCCGCGAAAGCGGGAATCCATCATACTCGATCCAACATGGACAAGCGTCAATCCTATTTCGCAAGCACCTCGTTGTAAACCTGAAGCGTCGCCTCTGCCACTCGCTGCCAGGAGAATTCCTGAGCCCGTGCGAGTCCCCGCTGAATCATCTTCTCTCTTAACTCGGCATCCTCGGCGGCGTAGCGGACTTTTTCCGCAATGTCGCGCGGATCGTGGGGATCAACATAAAGGGCCGCATCTCCCCCCACTTCGGGAAGCGAAGCCGCCTGGGAGGCCACGACAGGCAAGCCGTTCGCCATGGCTTCCAAAACCGGCAGACCAAAGCCTTCTTCCAAAGAAGGGAAAAGCATCACGCTGGCTGACTGATAGAGAACCCGCAGGTCCTCCGGGGTCACATAGCCGCGCAGTTGCACGCGGGAGCCAAGCCCCTGGCGGTGTATGTAATCATGCACGATCTCGCTGCCGTGACCGTCCCCACCCGCCAGGATCAGCCGATACTGCTCCGGCAAAGTTTCGAGAGCCCGCAGGGCATTCAGCGTGTTTTTGCGTGTCTGGATAACGCCAACGCTCAGAATAAGCTGCTTCCCTTCCCCCACGAACTTGGCTCGGGCCCGCATCCGTTCGTTAGCGGATAAGCTCAACGAAGGAAGATCGACGCCCAAGGGGATAACTCGCAGCTTGTTCTGTGGAAGCGAGGTGTGTGCGAGCAATTGCCCGGCCGTGTAACGTGACGCGGTGATTACGAAAGCGGCGCGAGCAACGGCTTCACGGAGCAAAGCCGAGAATTTGCGTCGAAACTCGGCAGTGGAATAGTCATGGCCGGTGATGGGGAAGATGTCGAAGACGGTGACAATCTCCCGCTTAAATCGAAACGCGGGAGGGCGCTGTGCCAAACTATGAAACAGGTCTGCTTGCCAGGGCAGCCAGAAAGTTAACGGCTCTTGATAAAACCTTACCGAGAATTGCGCTTTCGCAGAACCGGTCCGGGTCGCAGGATGCAGGAATTCCCGACGCCGGCCGAACCGTGACAGGCGATAACAGAGCAAAAACCGGTGAGGGGTCTCGAGTCCGGCGAGGGCTTCGATCAGCTTGCGCGAATACACGGCGATGCCCGAGGGTTCGGGGTCCACCGTGTAAGTAGCATCCAAGGCTAGCGTGGCCATGATAGTGGTCAACCAAAGAAGCCTGGCAACGACGCCCGGATGGCCGGTCACAGGGCTTCAGCCGGCAGACGTTGAATCCACCGCATCCTCTAATCCGTATTCTTTAATCTTCCTGTAGATCGTTGTCTTCCCAATGCCCAGTAGTTTCGCGGCGCGCTGCCGGTCGCCTTGAGTTGCCTCGAGGGCCTGAAGGATCTGGCGCTGCTCGAGTTCGCGAAGCGTAGCCACTGCCACAGGGTCGTGCGCCTGCTGCCCCACGAAATAGAGCAGGCTCGAGGGTAGATCACCCACTCGGATTTGTGGGGCGCTTCCCAGCGCCAGGGCGCGTTGGATGCAATTCTCCAGTTCCCGAACGTTCCCCGGCCAATCATAGTTCACCAAGCGCGCCATGACCTCTTCGGATACGTCGGTGATGCCGGCCTCGCTCGCTCGGTGTTTGGCAAGAAAGAACCGAACCAAACCGGCGATATCCTCACGCCGCTCGCGAAGCGGCGGCAACTTGATGGAAACCACGTTAAGCCGGAAGTAGAGTTCTTTCCGCAAGGTTCCGCTCTTGATGGCAGCCGCGAGGTCCTGATTGGTGGCGGCGATGATTCGGGCCTTCACGGGGATCCGCTGATTACTGCCCAAGGGCTTGACTTCATGCTCTTGGAGGACACGCAGGAGTTTCGGCTGAAGCTCCACAGGGAGCTCCACGATCTCGTCCAAAAACACCGTCCCGTCGCCCGCCGCAGCGAGCAGACCTTGCCGGCCCTGAGTCGCGCCGGTAAATGCTCCGCGCACATGGCCGAACATTTCGCTCTCAATAAGGGTGGGCGTCAGCGCGCCGCAGTCGATCGGCACAAAAGGCCGTTCCGGCCGGGGGCCTTGGGCATGAATGGCGCGCGCCACCAGTTCTTTTCCGGTGCCGCTTTCTCCGAGGATCAGGACGGGATCCCGAGTCTGGGCGACCTTGGCGACGGCGTGGTAAACCTTCTGCATGCGCGCCGAACCGCCGCACATCCCCGCGTAGTCGCCCCGATATTCAGCGAAGCCACCGCGCACTTCAATCCTCGGAATTCCCATCGGTTCCTCTAACTTCGAGAGCAACGCGCTAATATACCCACGGGAAGCCAATTAGTCAAAAGGGAGAACGTACGCAGGGGCGGCCCTTCACATGACCAGATGCCTGGGTATTGCCAAAATGGGTGAGGAGGAATACGGTGTATTATAGTGCTGAAGGGAAACCCTCATACTGTGGCCAAGAATGCCAAGATCTTGATCGTCGAAGACGACGCCCACGAACGCCAAGGGCTCGCCGATCTGCTCTCTCTGTGGGGCTACGAAACCGAGACCGCCGAAGATGGCTCAGAAGCCCTCGAGAAGATCTCTTCGTTCAACCCTGCGGTGGTGATTTCAGATCTTCGCATGCCGCGCGTGACGGGCATGGAGCTATTGAGGCAGGTCCATGAAGTCCACCCGGGTTTGAAGTTCATCATGTTGACGGGCCAAGGAACCATCGAGGAAGCGGTAGAGGCTACGAAGCTGGGGGCCTTCAATTTTCTCGAAAAGCCGGTGGACACCAAGCGGCTGGAAGTGGAGCTGCGCAATTGTCTGGAACGGCAGGAGAGCGAGCGGCAGCTCGAGGCCGCGCACCGCCGGCTGCGCGACCTGGGCTTCCTGGGCAACATCGTGGGGCGATCCAAGAAGATTCAGGAAGTGACGACACTGATCTCCCAGGTGGCGCCCTCGCGCGCTTCGGTGTTGATTACCGGCGAGAGCGGCACGGGAAAGGAACTGGTGGCCCGAACCATCCACGACTTGAGCCCCCGCCGGGCCCAGCCTTTCGTGGCCGTGAATTGCGCCGCCATCCCAGAGACGCTGATGGAAAGCGAAGTTTTCGGCCACGAAAAGGGAGCCTTCACCGGGGCCCTCGAGCGCCGGGTGGGTTGCTTTGAATTGGCGGACGGCGGAACCCTGCTCCTGGATGAGATCGGTGAGATGCCTTCCGCCACCCAGGCCAAACTGCTGCGGGTCCTGGAAGACTCCAAGGTGCGCCGCTTGGGCAGCAAGTCGGAAATCTCCGTCGATGTACGGGTGCTTGCAGCAACCAATAAAGTGCCGGAGGAAGCTGTCGCCAAGGGTCAGTTGCGGAGCGACCTTTACTTCCGCCTCAACGTGGTCAATATCATTCTGCCCCCCCTGCGCACCCACCTGGAGGATCTGGAGGAGCTGACGACAGCCTTGCTTGATGGCCTGAACCAGAAGCACGACCGCGCCGTGAAGGGCGTGGACAGCGAAGTACTTCAGGCTTTCCACCGCTACAACTGGCCCGGAAACGTGCGCGAGTTGCGCAACGTTCTGGAACGCATGCTGGTGATTTGTACCGGAGATAGCCTGTCCGCCCACGAACTGCCCCGCGGCTTCGGCCGGGCCGGGCTTACCGAAACCGGAGACCAACTCCGGCTCCGTCCCGGCATGACGGTTGCCGAGGCCGAGCGCCGCCTTATTTTCGAAACCCTTGAGTCCACGCAGAGCAACAAGACGCGGGCTGCCGAGCTGCTCGGCATCAGCCTGAAAACTCTCCATAACAAGCTGAAGGAATATGGGGCTCAGTCTGAAGATTAAGCTTACCGCCCTCAACACCCTGCTGGTCCTCTTCATGGTGCTGGGCATCTCGACGCTTTACCTCTCGCATCTGACGCGGCAGGCTCTCGCGGAGGTAGAAAGCAGGGGCGAATATGTGGCCAGCGAGATCTATCATCAGGCCAGCACGGTCTTGTCGCAGGCGCGCATGCCGCGGGGCTCGAACCCGTTCGATATTCAGGCTCTGCGCAGCGTGATGCAGGGTCAGTTCGCGAAGAAAGCGGGATTGAGCTCGCTGCTGGAATCTGCCGTCGGCTATTCGCCTTCCGTTTATTATGCCGCCATTACGGATACCCAGCGGCGGGCCCTGGTGCACAACGATCCCACTGAGATCGGCCAGGTGCTGGCCCAGGCTCCGCGCTTCGACGACCTGCTTCGCGCCGGATTGCTGAAGCAGCTCCGCGTCATTTATGGCCCCTCCACGGTGTATGAAGTCGTGTTGCACCTGGAAATTGCGAATCAGCCGTTCTGCGACGTGCGGGTCGGAGTCGGGACGCTCTTCGTCAGGAACGAGATCACGCCGGAGTTGCGCGCTGCCCGCAACCTCTCGATTGCCGTCATCATTCTGACCACGCTTTCGTCCGTTCTGCTCTCGTATGTACTTTTGCGTCCTCTGGAAACTATTTCCAGAAGCGTTGACCTCTTGGCGCGCGGCCAGTATTCCGAATCGGTACGTCTTAAGCGCAGCGACGAGTGGGGCGTGCTCTCCTCAAAACTGAACCTCCTGGGCGAACAGATGCGCGGCGAGAAGGCGGCTTTTGTCGAATTGCAGGAGAATCTCGATCAACTCTTTTCCAAGCTGAGCGACGGCCTGCTGCTTTTCGAGCGGCACGATCGCCTGGTCCTCGCCACTCCCGCGGGCGCGCGGCTGCTCGGTTGCCGGGCAGAGACCATCCTTCATCGCCAGGCGCAGGAGGTGTTCACCGCCGAGAATCCCCTTCATGAGCTCTTGCGGCAGGCCTTCGCTTCACGCCAGTCGACGCCCTGGCGAACTTTAGATCTGGGAGGCGAGCCGCCGGAGCGCCTGGCGGTGAACGTTCGCTTCATCGTCGAACAGGGCGAACCGATGGGATGCCTGGTTACCTTGCGGGACGCCAGTTCGCGCGCTCAGCTCGAGGACCAGATTGATGTGACGACGAAACTGGCGGCCCTCGGCCGGCTCACTTCCGGAGTCGCCCACGAGGTGAAAAATCCGCTCAATGCCATGGTCCTCCAGCTCGAGCTGCTGAAATCCAAGCTGGCCGATCAGGGTGATAAGGTGGGCCCGCACCTGGCAATACTCTCGAACGAGATCCAGCGGCTCGATCGAGTGGTCAAGACCTTTCTCGATTTTACCCGCCCGGTCGAGCTCCACCCCACCCCCGCGGATGTGGAACAACTGGTGCGCGAGGTCTTTCTGCTGGCCGAGCCTCTGGCCAAGAAAAACAACGTCCGACTGGTCTTTGAGCGCCCGGGAGCACTTCCAACGGTCAGCATCGACCGGGACCTTATGAAACAAGCGCTCCTGAACCTGGTTTTAAACGGCTGCCAAGCTATGCCCTCCGGAGGAGAACTCAAGGTCAAACCGCAAGTCGACGGCCGCTATCTTAACCTCGAAGTCTCCGATGAGGGCGAGGGTATTCCGCAGGATGCCCGTCAGAAAATCTTCTCGCTCTTCTTTACCACGAAGCCCGGCGGCACGGGCATCGGACTTGCTATGGCGTTCAGAATTCTTCAACTCCATAACGGCTTCATCGAGTTCACGAGCGAACTACACCAGGGCACGACGTTTCGGCTTTTCGTTCCCGTGTCGTGACCAGGGCCCGGAATGGACGCGCAACCCTCACCGCCAACGCCCCTCTCGAATGCCCCATCATTGGGCCAGAGCCCCCCTGCGCCGATTTCCGCCGCGGGCGCGATCCTGTTTGCCCTCGAAGATACTCTTCGGCTTTTGTTCCGCCCATTTGATGTTTGGAGGTGGGCCAAGCTGGGCCTGCTTTGCTTTTTTTTGGGAGGCGGAACTCCTACGGCGGCATTCCAATGGAGCCTGGGCGCTCTGCCTGGCGATCTGCGACTGCCCAGCCTGCTGAGCCGTACGCGTCAATTCGTCGAGCAGCACCCTTCACTTATACTTCTGGTCGTCGTGGGGGCTCTTGCGCTGGGGATCAGTGTACTGTATCTGCGGTCGCTTTTTCGATTCATCCTGGTGGATTCGCTGGTCAAACGGGAAGTGTCTCTAGGCCGGGCCTGGACCGCCCTTCGCCCCCTCGGAGAGTCGTATTTCCGCTGGCTGGCGTCAACACTGGCGGGGCTCGTTGCTGCTTTCGCTCTGATGGTCATCCTCGCTCTTCCTGGTCTCCAAGCGGCTTCCGCATCCGGCCCCGGCAGGCTTTTCGCCACGGCATCGCTGGCTTTGATCCTCTCCTTGATCGTCCTCGTCGGCCTGGCTGTGGCCCTCCTGATAATGCTCACCGACGATTTGGTGGTTCCCTTAATGTACGCGGACCGATTGCCGCTGCCGTCGGCATGGAAGTTGCTGTGGCAAAAGATGCGCGCTGACCCAGCCTCGTTCGCGGTTTATATCCTGCTGCGGTTTCTGCTTTCGGTTGGCGTCAGTGTTGGTGTTCTGCTCTTCCTCGTCCCCTTGCTCGTAGGTCTGTTTTCCGGCTCGATCATTGTGGCAGCAGTCATCGTCCTGGCGCTGCACCTGGTTGGTTTGACTTGGGTGTGGAGTCTGCCGACCATCGGCCTGGCCATCCTCGCGTTGCTTTTGCTGGCTGGGCTGTTGATTGCGCTTTTGAGCGCAGTCGGAATGCCGGGCCAGGTCTTTCTTCAAGACTTCAGTCTGCACTTTATTGCAGCGCGTTCTCCTTCCCTCGCTACTCTCCGCTCCTTGGCCGAGACGGAAGATGAAGCTCAAATGCCATAGGTCGGGAAGCGAGAAAATGATAAAATCTCTGACAGCATGAAACCGAAGGCCATCCCAATCTGGTGGTGCAGTCTGGCGCTCTTGATCGGAGGCTGCCCGAAGCGCCAAGCCTCCCCGCGGATTGTGTACGTCCCGCCGTCGCCGCCGCACGCGGCAATGCAAGCTCCAGGCCCCGAAAGCCCGCCGGTGATGGTGATTGAAGAGCCGCCGCCGCCGGAACCGGTAGTGATTACTCCGCTTCCGGAGACTCCAGCCCCCAAGGAGGCGGCGCCACAGCCCCACCGCGCGCAGCACCGGGAACAAACGTCCCCCGCCCCTGGAAGCGCTCCGGAAACGGACGAGGAACCCTCGCCCCCGCTGCCCTCGCTTGCGCCGCGAGAGAGTTCATCGGAGCAAGCGACGCAGCGTCGTGAAATCCAGGGCTTGCAGGATGACCTGCAGAAGCGAATCGCCAAACTCGGCGCAGCCGATCTCTCTCCCGTGGATCGCAAGACCCTCGAAGACGCCAAGGCCTTCATTGCCCAATCTACTCAGGCTCTAAATGAAGCCGACCTGCAGCGCGCCCTCATGCTGGCGCGCAAAGCGTCCCTTTTAGTTTCGGCGTTGGAAAAGTAAAATCGTGGCGCGGGCGTCTCGCCCGCGGTCGCGGGAGCGTCTCGCTCCCGCGCACGGGCAGAGCCTGTCCTGAGCGGAGCGAAGGAATGCCCGTGCCACAGCGGGCGTCTCGCCCGCGCCACACCCGTCCACCGTTGGCGATTTTCTGCTCTGACCCCGTGTCTACTCCAACACGCGCTGCTTTACGTTCATCACATCACGTGCCGGTACAGCCCCCAGGATGACGTTGTTCACGCCGACCACCGGCAAAGCCCTGAAACCGTACCGGGTGAACAAATCCAGTGCCTCCTTCATGGTGCTCGCGGGAGTAAGGATGATGATGTTTTCAACCATCAGGTCCCTCAGCAGTTCATGATCCCCGGCCATGAATAGGGTCTTCATGTCCGCCACGCCCAACAGTGTATCGTTGGCGTCCACGATGTAAAGGTACATCACCACGTCGATTCGTTTAGCCAACTGGCGGCACTTCAACTGGGCCTCCTCGACAGTGATGTCGGGAGGGAATTTGAAGAAGCGGGTGGACGCGAAGTTAATGATCTTTAGATCCTGCTCCTCCAGGATCTCTTCAATCTTACTGACTTGAGCCGGATCGAGCAGTTTCAGGATGGCTTTCTTAGCGTCAGAAGGGAGAATCGAAAGAATATCGGCTGCCTGGCCGGGTGTCATTTCTCTGATCAGTTCGGCCACCCGATCTTTCCGCAGCGAGCGGACGATGTCGCGTTGCACAGCCGGCTCAATCTCCTCAAGTGTATCGGAAGCCTGTTCTGTGTCCAAACCCTCCAAGATGGTAGCCCTCTGGGAGCTGTCGAGTTCTTCCAGGATATCGGCCAAGTCCACAGGATGAATCTCCGCCAAGCGTTCCTTCAAGATGCTGAGCTGAAGATCCCCCCTCAACGCGCCGAGTTGGGGCGGCAACGGCTGGACATAAGACCAGGGAATGAGGTTCGTTTCGGTGTCGCCGCTGCGTCTCGATAAGCGGTTGGCCAAAGCCTTCAGTCCAAGTTGCCGAAGCAGGCCGTAGCGGCTGATGTCGACATCGCTGACATAAACTTTGTCGCCTCGGACCGCCAGCCGAATATCGTAGACAACTTCCACTTCCCGCCCCTCGATGTCCAACACTTTCTTGTCCAACAGGTAGTCCCTCAGCGGAATTTCTCCGGCCGCCAGCCCGCGCACATAGTTCTGAGGACGATCGATGTCGAGCGTGATCTCCCGAGGGCCAAGCGATCGGGCCTGTTGCTGCGGCACGAGCAACGCCGGGTCGCCGAAAGGCCGGCTGATCTGAAAGTGCGTGACCTCCGCCAGCTTGCCCTGGTCCACGACGATGACGTCGGTGAGCTTCCCGATCTTCTTCCCCTGGTGGTAAGCGCGCGCGCCGATGAGTTCGGTAAGGAAATACCGCCGCTCGACGCCGTTCCGGGCCGTTCTCGTGTCGCTCATTCGCCGCCTCCACTCAACGCAGCAAAGTGATAAACCTGTAGACTAGGATTCCCACCAGAAATATCAGATAGAGCCGGAGCGCCAAGAGCGCAACCTTCACCATCGGCGTCATTTTGATCTGCGGCTTCGCGTACTTCTGGTTGATGCCCTTTACCGTGCTCATGGTGTTTTTGAAGAATTCGAGAATCATGTTCAGCCTCGCCACCCTGCGCCGTAGGGGCGGCCCTTGTGGCCGCCCGGGGACGGCAAGCCGTCCCCCTACACTCGCAACCACCTCATTTCAAGATATTCGGAAACAGCGCGCTGATGCCGTACAAGGTCGAAACCAAGACGATCAGCGTCACAATCGTAATGTTGGCGATATTTTGGAACAGTGTATTCTTGAACTGTCCCATTGTCTCTTCGTTATTCAGGAGCAGGATCAGAAAAACCAGGGCCGCAGGCAGCAACGTCACCGCGATCACCTGT
>Ga0187888_1003644_pt1 | contig 11889 bp, 8 predicted proteins | sample June2016WEW_7_40_FD_132987 | JGI IMG/M metagenome (GOLD analysis project Ga0187888, IMG submission 132987) | Peatland microbial communities from SPRUCE experiment site at the Marcell Experimental Forest, Minnesota, USA - June2016WEW_7_40 | ecosystem: Environmental > Terrestrial > Soil > Wetlands... | reverse complement strand
TGTCTTCCGACGAATCATGTGGCACTTGCGCCCCCAGGCAACGGCCGCAACACTCGGCAAGGAGCGGCTTATCCTGGTCGCCCAGGAAGCCTCGGTACTCGACCTGTTCTCGGTGGATCTCGATCACCTTGTCGGAGTGGTCGTGGAACACGGGGGCCCACACAGCCATGCAGTGATCATCGCCCGCAGTCTGGGAATCCCGATGATTGGCCAGGTGCCGGGGCTGTTCGACAAGTTCAAGGCCGGGGAGCTCCTGCGTATCAACGGCACCACCGGACAGATCGAGCTCGATCCTGCTGTCGATGTCAATGGCGAGGTTGATGGCGGCGAGCCCTTGCCGCCCGTGGTCGAAGCTCACCGCAACGGTCAATGCTCGGCCACGGTTGCCGACCGACCCGGGATGCCCCGAATTGAAGCCAACGTCAACCTTCTGAGCGAGGCCGCCCAGGTCCTTGCCAGCGGGGCTAGTGGTGTCGGTCTGTATCGCTCGGAGATGCTCTTCCTGGCTCGCCGAACCTTGCCGACAGAGGAAGAGCAAGTCGAGATCTACCGCAAGCTGATCGATGTGCTGAAGGGCCGTCCCGCGACCATTCGCACGTTTGACCTTCGCCCGGACAAGCTGGCGCACGGATCCACCGCCGCCTCCTCAATGGCACAGACGCTCGACTGGCGGCTGGTGCTGGAGTCGCCCATCCTGCAGCGCCTGTTCAAGGAGCAAGTGCGGGCCATTTTCCGCGCTGCGGCGACAGGACCGGTGCGGTTATTGATTCCTCTGGTCACCCGATCAAGGCTGCTCGAATTTGCCATCGCGACGGTCGAGCAGGCTCGCCAGGAACTGCTCCGCGAGGACCTGGAGTTCGGGCGCGATGTGCCGTTGGGGGTCATGATCGAAGTTGCGGCAGTCACGCCGCTGATCGATGCGTGGTCAGACCGGGTCGATTTCTTCTCCCTGGGCACCAACGATCTGATCGCCTCGGCGTTGGGAATCAATCGCGACGATCCCGTCGGCACGCTGGGAGACGACATCCTCCATCCGGGCCTGATCCGGATGATCGGTGACGTGATCGCCTCGGCGCATCGCGCGGGCCGACCGGTCTCGGTCTGCGGAGAGATGGCGGCCGACCCGGAAGGAACCATCGCACTGGTTGCTCTCGGCGCGGATTCTCTCAGTCTCGCGGTGGATCGAGTCGCCTCCATCCGCCAGCTCATGAGCCGGCTTGACGTCGAGTCGCTGTCGGCCCTTGGGACAAAGCTGCTCGAAGCTCGGACTGTTGATGAAATAAGGGCTTTGATCACTGCAATCATCCGGCCAGTAAAACCGGAAAGCGTTCGGGAGGGACGGGCCGAGGTTGTTTTGCACCATCCTTGATGAAGCGTGAGATGGAACGCACGCGCGTCGAACTGTTCCTTGCCTGCTCGGGACGAGCGTGCAACTCGAATCCGCAGCGAATTCGGGACGTTCGCTGGTCAAGACCGGCTGTCTCGGCTGACCGCCGGTACCTCGACTTCCACGCGATCGCGTCCCAGCGACTTGGCCCGGTAGAGGGCCGTATCGGCCCGACTCAAGACCTGGGAGGCAGGCTCACCGAGGACGGCCTCCGTCACTCCAAAGCTGGCCGTGAGGTTGCGTTCGCCGGGGCTCTCGGGAGTTGCCGTCACGGCGCTTTTTCTGAGCCGCTCGGCGACCTGGGTCGCGGTTTCCAGGGTCAGACCCGGCAGCAGGACGACAAACTCTTCTCCACCGAACCGGGCGACCAGGTCCACTGACCGGCACTGGTTCTGAAGAACGGCTGCGAACTGCACCAGCGCCTGGTCGCCGATCACGTGCCCCCAGGTATCGTTGATCTGCTTGAAATGGTCCAGGTCGGACATGATCAGCGAGAAGGGCTGGCCGGAGCGGTCCAGTTTTTCGAGGAAGTGTGCGAGCATCCGGTCGAGGTAGCGGCGGTTTGCCAGGCCGGTGAGCGGGTCGCGGTCGGCGACTTCACGGATCTGGCGAAACGCACTTTCGACGACCACGCTGGAAGTCGCGTCGCAGAAAACCTCGACGCAACCGATCACTGTCCCGTCGTCATTGCGGACGGGCATGATTCGCGCGTCCACCGAGATCCGCCGCCCATCCTTGTGCCGGAGGAACAACCGCTCGTGGACCGGACGATCCTGCTTCATCGCTTGCGCCAGGGGGCATTCCCGGTGACAAAGACCACAGCCGAAAAGGTCGGCATGGTCCATCAGCCCATCGAAACAATGCCTGCCGATGACCTCTGAGTCGGAGTACCCTGTCAGCCGCTCCGCCGCTTTGTTCCAGTAGAGAATAACTCGCTCACTATCAACGAAGTACACCGCGTCGTGGAGCTGATCGAGCAACCGCTTGTAGAAATCGAGATCGAGGGGCGCCAGTCCATTCAATGCTGCCGAAAGCGGAGCCTGGGGCCTCTGCTTTCCATTCAAGCAAGACGCCGTCCCTTTGATCGCGGTGTCGGTTTTATCCTGGCCGGGGGACGGGGGAAACAGTGAGCCATTCGTCGCCGCCGGTCCGTCCTCGATCATGCCGCCCGGCTGCGCGAGCGGGGAATCGGCGGTCCTCCGCTTGACCAATGTCACCTCATTGCCGGCTTGATTGAACGTCACGGAATCCATGAACGACTTCATGAGCAGCAGACCGCGGCCGCTGGGACGAAGCAGATCCTCGGGCTCGATGGGACGGTGGGCCCGGGAGGTATCAAAGCCGCATCCCTCGTCGCAGATCACGAATCGCGACAGGTCGGGATCGTGGGCGATCAGAAACCGGATGCGGCGATCCCGATAGGGAGCCTGGGTGGCCCGCTGTCGCGCCAGTTCGTGGTATCGCCGATCGTCCTCCTCGCGCAGCTTGGAGCTGACTTCGAGATTGCCATGGAACAGCGCGTTCCGCAGCGCTTCGTCCATGGCGATGGTCGTGCGCATCAACTCGGCGGAGTCCCAGCGGTCAAGCTGGGTCATCTCGTCCTGAAGGAATTCGAGGAGCGGGGGAATGAGGTCCGGATCGTTGCCGAGTTCAAAGCGCGATTCGCGGATGACCAGAGACTGCAAACACCGGCGGCGCCGGCTGCCCGCCGTCGCCGTCCGGAGCGCGCGCGAAAGGACGGCATGAAGATCCTGGGCCAGCCTCTGCTTGGGAACGTAATCGGTAGCTCCAACACGGAGCGCCTTCATGGCCACGTCCTCGCTGCCATGTCCGGTCATGACGATCACGGGAACCTGAGGGTGCTCGTTGCGAATCGCCCGGACCAGGTTCAGGCCGTCCATTCCCTCCATCTGGAGATCGGTCAAGACAACTGAGGTGGGATGATCCGCCAGACGGGCAAGCGCCTGGGTTCCGTCCTCGGCGTAGGTCGCGTGACACCGCGAGTCCTGGTCGATCAATCGGCCCGCGCGCAGACGATCAATCGGGTTATCGTCCACAACCAGGACTTCCGCGACCAGGCCGACAGTCCTCGAGCCTGAAGAACATTCCGCATGGACGTCGATTTGCGCGCTCATGAAGTCCACTCGCTGGGGTTCAAAGTATGGAAATCTCATCATCGAGTCGGTCTGGGGGGGAAAGCACAAGCTCGGCCGGGCGGCGTATGGTTTCGGACATCAGGGTCAAGAGATCATCGGTCAAGGCCTTGACGGAAGCGAATAGCTCCCTGGCCTCGACCAGCCGACCGGCTTTGCTCAAACGCTCGAGCTCGTGCAGGGGCGCCAGGGCTTGCGGATCCAGAAAGTGGCTGACCGATCCCTTCAAGGTGTGCGCCGAGCGCGCGGTCGACTGACAATCGCCATGATCGAGCCCGTCCTGGACGCGCTGAAGCTGATCAGGAGCATTGTTCACGAAAAGCTCGATCAGGTCTCGCAAGAGACATTCATCGCCGCTGGCCTGCTCGAGGGCGAACGATTGGTCAAAGCCGCTGGCATGAGTGACGCGTAAGGGACCCATGCCGCCAGCGGCAATGGCAACCATTGCTTTGTCCAGGTCGGCCGACCGGACCGGCTTGGAGAGATAACCATCGAAGCCGGCATCAAGACAGCGATCCTGGTCGCCTTTCATCGCGTGTGCGGTCAGCGCGATGATGGGTGTGGGCCTCCGTCTGGATTCTGCTCGTTCCAGCGTCCGGATCGCCGCCAGAGCCTCGAAGCCGTCCATCTCCGGCATCTGGATATCCATCAACACCAGGTCGAAGGTCTCTTGCCGGCAGGACTCCACAGCTTTCTTGCCGTTGTCCACCACGGTCACCTCGTGCCCACGCCGCTGGAGCATCATCGAGACGACCTTCTGGTTAACCGGGTTATCCTCAGCCAGCAAGACCCGCAAGGGGTTTTCCCCGGCAGCCACGGTGCCAGTGATGCTGGAGCGTTCGCTGGCAAGCAGGGGCGCCGGCGCGGGGCGCTTCCTGGCATTCGCTCCGATCATCGAGATGAGAACTCGACAAAGGTCGGTTTGACGAACGGGCTTGGTCAGGATCGCGTGAATGCCCATGGCCCGCAGCGGATGGTCGATTCGCGGATCTCCCCCGGAAGTGAGGACGATCAGGGCCGTGTCGCCAATCGCCGGGTCATCCCGTATCTGGCGCGCCAGTTCCAGTCCGTCCATCTGGGGCATCATGTAATCGAGCAGGACGGCCGCGAATCGCCTGCCCCTGGCTGCCTCTGTCCTCAGGGCACGCAGGGCCGCCGGACCATTGTCCACCAGGACCGGGGTCATCTTCCAGGAAGTCAGCACTTCCTCGAGAATCCGTCGGTTCGTGGCGTTGTCGTCGGCGACCAGAATCGACAGGCCGGCAAGCTGCCCGGTGTTCTCGCCGCCCAGCGGGTCGGGCAGTTCCCGGGCCCGCACCAGGAGGACAGTGAATCGAAACGTGCTGCCGCACCCGATCTCGCTGTCAACGGTGATCCGGCCTCCCATGAGCCCGATCAGGTGGCTGGAGATTGCCAGACCCAGTCCGGTTCCTCCGTAGCGCCTGGTCGTGGATCCATCGGCCTGCTCGAAGGGCTCAAAAATCACATTGAGCCGATCTGGCGGAATGCCGACTCCCGTGTCGCTCACTGTGAAGACGAGGTTCACCTGGTCGTCGGGTTCAAGGCCGCAGACGCGCTCGACGGTCACGATGACCTCGCCGCGCTCGGTGAACTTGATCGCGTTGCCGACCAGGTTGATCAGCACCTGCCGGAGCCGATTCGCATCGCCGATGACTCCGTCGGCCACATCGGGCGTGATGCGGCAGGCCAGCTCCAGCCCCTTGCCATGGGCACGTTCGGCAAGCGTCCGAATCGTCCCTTCCACCGTTTCGCGGAGTCCGAAAGGGACAGGATCCAGCGCCAGCTTGCCGGCCTCAACCCGGGAGAAGTCGAGGATGTCATTGATGACCGTCAGGAGCGAATCAGCAGAGTGTTTGACGATCTCGAGGTATTCCCGCTGGCGGGAATTGAGCTCGGTATCGAGCACCAGCTCGGTCATACCGATAACGCCGTTCATCGGGGTGCGAATCTCGTGACTCATGTTGGCGAGGAATTCGCTCTTGGCCCGGTTGGCGGCCTCGGCGACCTGCCGAGCTGCACCCAGGTTGTTGATCAGCCGCAACCGGACGATGCCCAGAGTGACTTCATCGGCGACGGTCTCCAGCGCCGTGACCGCCGCCGTCGACAGTGACCGGCGCCCGCTGATCGCGAGGACACCCTCGAGCGCTGATCCGTGGGCCAGCGGAAAACCCGCGACGGCGACCATGTCCTTATCAGGGCTGGATTCCTGTCTCTTTTCTTTCAGCTCCGGGTCGCCTCCGCCGACGTACCTGGAGCGGGAACTGGCGACGCAGGCAAGGACCATCGCTTCCCGACTCTCGTCGCGGGCTTCAATGGCCCCCGCGCTGGCCTTCAACTCCGCCGCCTGGCTTTCCGGGTCCACCACCCAGACCTGGGCCAGGGCCTGCAGTTTTCGGGAAAGGACCGACATACAGCCATGAAGCATCGCTTCAACCGACTCTTCGCGTGTCAGCACGCCGCCGACCTCGGCCAGCATCTGGGAAAGCCGCGCGCGCTCCTCCAGTTCGGCTTCGCACCATTTTCGCGAACTGAGATCACTCATCACGCCGACCGCGTGCCACTGGTCGGCGAGCCGGAAGGCGGAGACGCTCAGCTCGATGGGAAACTCCTCACCATTCTTGCGGATCGCCGCCAGTTCCATGATTCTCCCGAGCCCGGCTGTCTCGTCCGTCCCCTGGACGATCGGCAGAGCTCTGCGATAGTCGTCGTGAAGCCTTGGGGGAACCAAGCGGTCAAGGAGTGGCTGGTCCAGCACCTCCTCTCGCCGGTATCCGAACGTCCGCTCCGCTGCATCATTCCAGTAGGTGATGCGTCCTCCGTCGTCGGTCACGACGATCGGATGGAGTGCCGCCTGGGTGATGCCTCGAAACTTTTCCTCCGAGGCTCGGATCTGATCGGCGCTCCGGGCTTCGCGGCGTAACTGCCACCAGAGCAGGGAGATGCCCGCCATGCTGATCGCCACGATGCTGACGGCCAAGCGCTGCTCGCCAGCGACTCCTTCGAGCCCCTCGGAAGCATCCATCTCGACACAAACCATGGTTGCCGCCTTGCCCGTACCTCGGATCGGTGCGAACGCGACGTAGTTCGAGCTGCCGTCCCGACCGGTCGTGGGGCCTTGCACCAGGCTGGTGTTGATCTCGAAGAGCGACAAAACCTCCTGGGGATGATCGCGCTCGTACCCGCCGCTCGCAGGCTCCTTCTGACCGTCATCGTCCGAGCTCAGCAAACAGTGAACTTGCGCGCCCTGACGCTCCAGGATCGAGAGGCGGCAATGGCCATGGTGAATGGATCTGACGGTGCGGAACTGATCGCGAATTTGAGCCACCTCCGTGGTGGCGGCGCCCGCGGGCTGACCCTGGAGGTGATGAATCTGCTCCGGGCCGAGCATGATGGCGAGCGATTCCGCCAGGCCCTGAAGATCCCTCCTCCATCGCCGGTTCTCCATGTCTCGCACATGGAAGACAAACAAGAGGCCGCCCAGAAGTGCGGCGACCAGCAAGAAAACCATGCGCAATGCTAATCGCTTGTCCACGGCGCGAGACCGTGGACGGGGCTTTTTCATACGACCCGCTCCTTGAACGCGAGTTCCCAGCCGGCCGCAAACTCGGCCGGATCCGCAACCCGAACCACGCGTGACTGAGAGAAGGTTAGGACACAAACCTCGGAGCGGAAGTGAAAACAGGCACGCCGCATGGCCGGGCAATCCGCCAATTCCGCTTGCACACCCAGGAATTCAGGTTGAGGAATCGACCGGTCTCAGCGATTCCGTGTCAACAGGCGAAGCCTGGACTTGAGAGTCCGGGAGAGACTTTGCAAGGTGAGTCTCTGTGCGGAGAGCACCGGGTGAATGCAGACAGGTAACCCGGGAGAATCGGGCTGAAATCAATCACCCATGACACTCGCCCCGTTGCTGGCATCAGCACTCAGCGCGGCTCGACGTGTGTGTGATCAAAGCGCTTGATCAACGTGACTTCATTGCCGCGATCGTTGTAACGAAAATCATCCACGAGGCCTCGGGCGAGCATGATTCCGAAACCGCCTTCGCGAAGACCGAGTTCATTACGCAACTCGATGTGGCCGATTGGGTCTTCGTCGCACGCGGCATGTGGCAGGTTCCTGGGATTGAAACCCGGCCCCTGGTCCTTGATGATCAGCGTGACCGACTCAGGGTCGATGCGATAGGTGATCCGCAAGACCAGATCAGCGTTCTTGCGGTGACCCCACTCGATGGCATTTCCTCCCATTTCCAACACGGCCTGTTTCAAGTCCTTGATCTGGCGGTCGGTGAGTGGGGTATGGGCGAACAGGTCGGCGAGCATGTCATGGGCCTGTTCAAGGTAAGTCAGCTCGCTGCGTATATCGAAATTGATCTCTCCGTAGGTTCCCCGCTTCAGGTGCTCGTCGTGCCAGAGGAGCGCCTTCTCGATGACGTCGTGGAGCTGATCGGGCGTGAATGGCTTGATCAGGTAACCATTGGCCCCGACCCGCACGCCCGCGGCCCGATGCTGCGCATCCTGGAGCGCGGTCACCATAACAATGGGGATCAGATTGGTCTCTCGATTCCGCTTCAACTGGTCGCAAATGGCAAAGCCGTCGACGTCAGGCAGCATGAGATCGAGCAAGACCAGTTCCGGTTTCTTCACCGAGACGGCAGGCCAGACCTGCGCACCCGAGTAAAGCTGGATCGGTTCGAAGTCGCGAGCCCGAACGAGACTGGCCAGAATATCGTTGGTGTCGCGCTCATCGTCGACGATCAGAACGGTGCGCGGCATGGGGAAAACTCGAAGAAACCACGAAATCTCGAACGTTTCCTGTTTCTTGCCACAATCGACGGCAACCTCTGCGCCATTTTCGCGCGCGCGAGCAAGCGTGACAAGGGTTTGGAATCGACCAGCTCTCCGGTTGGCTCGACGATCCCGACCTTCACGGCCTGCCGAGCCGGTCCCGGGCTCTCGTGCGTACCCGATATACTGACCACAAGCTCGCTGGCCACTCGCGATTGTTCCGCTATGTTCCGCTTCCCGCGGCGACCGCTTTGCTCTTCCCGTCTCTCATTCGTGGAGACTTCCTTGATCACTCCTCGGGCCGCGCCATGTTCGATCGAGCTGGATGGAGTCCACGTCTCTTGCGAGAGCCTCGACCGACTCGTCAGAATACGATGACTGGTGGTACGACAGCTCTTGACGCCTCATGGCATCGGCGATCGCCACGTCGCCTGTCCGAACCAGCGTCTCACTTTTACTCGATTGACTGGACCGTGAAGACATGAATGTCATCAGGATCATCGACGCGTTTGGCTACATCATCTATGTGGCGCTTGGCTTTCTTGCGGTGTGGGGCGTTTACAATGGAATCTTGCTGTATCGAACCCTCAGCAAGAAAACCCTCCGGGATCCCGAGCAGCTCATCAAGCAGGTGCAGGAGCTTTGCCAGGCCCGCAAGTTCGATGCGGCCGTGAGTGTCTGCCAGAGCCCGATCTACTGGCACAAGGCGCTTGCCCAGCTCATCGCAGTCGCCCTTCGAAACCGCGACAAGGGACTGACGAAAATCAAGCAGTTGCTGGTCACCGAGTTCCATACCGAGGTGATCGCGGGAATGGAAAACCGGCTGGCCTCGATCTCGACAATCGTCAGGATGGGCCCCCTCCTGGGGCTTCTCGGCACGGTCGCGAGCATGATCGCTGCGTTCAACCGGATCGGCGGCGCCGAGCAGGTTATTCCTCGCGCCCTGGCATCTGACATCAGCCTGGCGCTCTGGGCAACGGGCGCGGGCTTGTTGATTGCCAACCCGATGATGCTCATCGGCAACGATGTCCATGCGCGGCTGCGCAAGCTCAGGGATCGCACCGAACGGCAGCTTCAAGACATCCTGGAGATTCTCGAGCCTCTCGAGAGTCCGGGGCCCGCTCCCATTTCCCGCGGCGTCCGTGCCGAGACCGGCACGCCGCGGGCGACGGCATCCCGCTCTTGATCGAGGCAGAATAATCGACGTCCCGACCGTTTGCCAGGATCTCCGAGAGTTCAGCGCACGATCCCCCGTCTCTATCCGCTAGCTCGGTTGATCAACATGCTGCTCCGCCGCGAAGCTTCCGAGGAACGTGACGAGCACATCGACATGACGCCCATGGTCGACGTCGTTTTTCAGCTCATGACGTTCATGCTTTTCTCGGTGCAAATGACCGGCGGCGAAAAGGTCGATGTTCCCCCGGCCCGGCATGGCGTGGGCATCCCGGAGTTGACGGCCACATTCTTGACGCTCCTGAAGCCCGCGGTCCCCGGTGCGGAGCCACGGCTCCTTCTGGGCCACGGCGAAGGAGACATGGTCACCCTGGACCAGGCCCGCAAGGCCGTGGCCGACGGAGTCCGCGCAGGCCGAAACAAGGTAATTCTTCAGGCCGACGGCGATGTCCCCCACGGCGCAGTTATCAAGGTCTCGTCGGCCATGACCGAAGTCGAGGGAGTGACAGTCCATATCGGCGTCCAGGAACCTCAAGGCACAAAATGAAATCCTCCTTCCTCTTGCTCCGTGCAATCAAGCCTTCAGTCACTTCAGCTTGACGCCAGGACAGTAAGGGCGGTAACCGTGGCCAACTGGGATATCTTTCACGCCGATCGCCTGGAGCTCGAGCGCGGGCAAAGTGCGCAGGCCATTCGCTCGGCCCTCGCCCGCGGCGACCTCCGCGATGACGACCTCGTCCGTCCGGCGGGAACCACCGTTCCCTGGGCCCGCATCGCCGACATCCCGGAACTGTTGGCCCCGGCGCCGGAACCCGCTCCGGAACCTGGACCGACCGCGCACAGACCATCTGCCGAGGCTCCCCGGCCCGAGGATCGACTGCCGGATTTCGAGGAGGTCTAGCCCAGCCTCGAGCAAGTCATCCCGCCCCCCAAGAAACACCATCCCACCGAGCTGCCCGGATCGTTGACGTCCGATGTCGCATTTCCCGTTCTCGATGAGCCCGAACCGCGCCCGCTGCGCGCTCCGGATACGTCCGTGCCTTCGGCGTCATCGCACGCATGGGTCTGGGCCGATGAAGATGAAGACGACGAGGACGATCTCAGGATCATCGAAGATCAAGGAGATATGGAGATCCTCGCCGATGACGCCCTCGAAGAACACGGCACCGGGTGCACCGGCGCGGCCGAGAAGCAACCGCCAATTCAGCCGGCGGTGCCCGGGCGTTCGAGCGAAGCTCGGTCTCGCCGTGTCGAATCTCACACCGTGGCCGAGCCCCACGATGGTTGGGAACCGAGCCAAGACGATCTTGACCTGGACGTGATCGAGGGCAGCCGATCCAGCCGTGTGGCTTTGCCGGTCGTGCACTCTCGCGACCGCGACGGGGCCGTTCTTCCCGCCGAGGCCGACGATCAGCCTGAGACCGAGTTCTCGCTGTCGCGATCCGCGACTCAGAAGATCGAGGAACTGGATCTCGCCCCCATGGTCGACGTCGCCTTTCAACTCGTCCTTTTCTTTATGGTGACCGCCACCACGGTACTGTACAAGACGCTGGAAATACCCAAACCTTCCGGAGAGGCCCCTGCCGGTGCGGTCGCCCAGGGCCGGTCGCGCTCGCTCGATGACCTGAAGGACGATTGCATTCTCGTCGAGATCGACGACCGGGGAGCGATGAAGCTCGATCGCCAGCCCATCGAACCGGTGAGAGAGACGCTCGTCGAGAATCTCCGCCGCGCTCGCGAGAAGACCGGCCGCAAGTCGATGCTCCTCTCCGCTGACGCTGCCACCCTTCATCGCAACGCCGTGCTGGCGTACGATGCGGCCATCGAAATCGGCCTGAGCATCGCCATCGCCAAGCCTCAATCACCCCAGGGTCCCGCTCCGACTCTCCGCGGCACCCCGGCCGGAGCCCCCAGGCCAGCCCCCAACCCCTCTGCCGCCCTCGCCACCCCATTCTGAGGGGCTTGCGCTGCCTTTTCGTTTTCGAATGCCGATCATGATGACAGCGCGAAGCGACCGCTGACCACTGGCCGCTCCTTCCTCACCACTGACGACTGGCTACGATTCTACCTCGAGCGGGAGTGAATGAGGCATTCCGATTCCCCAGGGACTGTGCCAAACCTATGGCCCAGTTGGCAGGGATGCTCAGCGTTTCTTGTGTTGGAACGCAAGCAAGTTCACCATGGCTTGGCTTCACATTCGGTTGACTGAGGAACAGCACCGAGTCGTCACCGAAGAACGGTCCGTTCGCCGGTGAATCGTCGGGGTCCGCCATTGATGCCGCGCTGAGTTCGGTATCCAAGGCCTGAAAGGCTGAGGCCGCAACTGGTATAGAAAAGGAAGAAGCCTGTACAAGGAAGAAGCCTGTACCCG
>Ga0187888_1003642_pt1 | contig 11893 bp, 11 predicted proteins | sample June2016WEW_7_40_FD_132987 | JGI IMG/M metagenome (GOLD analysis project Ga0187888, IMG submission 132987) | Peatland microbial communities from SPRUCE experiment site at the Marcell Experimental Forest, Minnesota, USA - June2016WEW_7_40 | ecosystem: Environmental > Terrestrial > Soil > Wetlands... | reverse complement strand
CGCGGGCGTGTGGGGCGCGTGGTGAGTTGGTGGTGGTTTCCGGGTTGTCGCACAACGAGCCGTACCTCAGGCCGACGGAGACGTATTGGGGGCCGGTGCTGCGATGGATGGGCCGCATTGGCCCGTAGCCGCGCGGGTTACTGCGACCCGATCCAGCCGAGCGTCTTGGCGGCCAGGCGGTCGAAGGCGGCGACGGCCAGTCGCAGGTGCTCCTCGCGCGTGTCTTCGATCTTGTTGTGGCTGATGCCGCCCAGCGACTGCACAAACATCATCGTGGTGGGAATGCCCACGCGCGCGACCTCGGCGGCGTCGTGCAGCGGGCCGGAGGGCAGACTGTGCGCGGGCACGCCCAGCGTATCTGCAATGGCGTCGCGGCATAGGGCGATGAGCTCAGCGTGGAAGGGGATTGGCTCGATGCTCCAGATGCGCGACCACTCGACGGTACAGCGTTCTTCTGCGGCAAAGCGGCGGCTGGCCTCCTGTGCCTCGCGGTACATCGTGGCCAGAATCTTGGCGTCCAGGTCGCGCTGATCGAGCGTCGCCTCGCATCGGCCGACCACCGCGGTGACAATTCCGGGGAAGGTCTTAACGGAGCCCATGGTGCACACGGCGTCGGCGTGGCGCTTGGCAATGCTGCGAATCTCCAGCGCAAGGCGAGCGGCGGCGGCCAGCGCGTCGCGGCGGTCGGCCATTGGCGTCGAGCCGGAGTGCGCCTCCTGCCCGTGGAAGGTGATGGCGTGGCGCTCCACGCCCTTCGTCCCCAACACCGCGCCCAGCGGCAGCCCGAGGCGTTCCAGCACCGGCCCCTGCTCGATGTGCAGTTCCAGGTACGCGGCGATATTTTCCCGCTCGCGCGCAGCCTCTCCAATCCTCTCGATCTCGATGCCGCACTCGGCCAGAGCGGCCTCCAGTGTCACGCCGTCGCGGTCGGTGCGCACGCGGTCGGCGGCGATACTATGCGTTCCGGCGAAGGCGGAAGAGCCGAAGAGGCTGCGGCCAAAGCGCGCGCCCTCCTCGTCGGCCCAGTCGACGACGCGAATGGTGAAGGGAGGGCGGCCATCGGTGTCGCGGGCGATGCCGCAGAGGACCTCCAGCGCGGTGAGGACGCCGAGCGCGCCGTCCAGCCAGCCGCCGTTAGGCACGGAATCCAGATGACTGCCCAGCACCAGAGACTTCGGCGATGCGCCGGGCAGCGTGACCCACACGTTGCCTGCGGCGTCGCAATGCCGCGTGACTGGCAGCTCGGCCAGTTTGCCCGCGAACCACTCGCGCGCCCGCTGCCACGCCGGCGTGAAGGCGACCCGCTGCGCGCCGTTGGCGTCTCCGGTGAGCGCGGCAAGCTCGCGCAGGTTGATAATCACTCGACTTGAATCGGCTGGCATCGCTGCCTCCTGATAATTCCTGAGACGTGAAAAAGAATAGCAGGCATGTGTCATACCGATCTCTTTGCCGGGTTACCCTTCTGAGTGAGGCATGGTACTTTCGCAGAGGCAGGAACATCAGATAGATCGATGCATCCGCACAGGCAGTGTCCGACAGTCCACAGGAACGGATAAGCGCCTAAGCAGCAGACGCCTCAATTGGATCAACTCCAACAATGCTCAACTGGCTGGTCATCGGAATCGGAGACATCACCCGCAAGCGCGTTCTGCCCGCGGTGCTGGCGGAACCGCGCAGCCGCCTCTACGCCCTGCTGACGCGCTCGCCCGCCAAGGCCGCGGCGTACCCCGGCGCGCTCGCCTACACCGATCTCGGCGAAGCCCTGCGCGACCCGGCGATCGAAGCCGTCTACGTCGCCTCGCCCGTTGCGCTGCACGCCAGCCACGCCGTCGCCAGCCTGCGCGCGGGCAAGCATGTGCTCTGCGAGAAGCCCGTCGCGCTGGACTTTGCCCAGGCCGAATCCATGGCCGCGGCCGCGCGCCAGTCGGGACGGCTGCTCGGCGTCGCCTACTACCGGCGGCTCTATCCCAAGCTCATCCGCGCGAAGGAATTGATTACTGCAGGTGCCATCGGCCAGCCGGTGCTGGCGGAGGCGAACTACCACGGCTGGCTGGAAAGCCCCGACCGCGCCTGGCTGAAGGACCCCGCCATCGCCGGCGGAGGGCCGCTCTACGACGTCGGGTCGCACCGCATCGACGCGTGCAACTTCCTCTTCGGCAGGCCACAGCGCGCCACTGGCCTGCTCTCCAATGCCCTGCATCCGCTGGCGGTGGAGGACTCAGCCACCGCGCTCGTCGAGTACGCGGGTGGCATTCACGCGGTGGTGGATGTGCGCTGGAACTCGCGCATCCAGCGCGACCAGTTCCGTGTCATCGGCAGCGAAGGCGAGATCAGCCTCGACCCGCTCAACGGGCCGACACTGCGTCTGCTCGCGAGCGATGGCAAGTTGACCGAGGAGCAGTTGCCCTCGCACGCCAATGTGCATTATCCAGCAGTGGAGAACTTCGTTGCCGCCGCACTGGACGGCGCGCCGCTGGCCTGCCCCATCGACGAGGCCATCTGGACCGACTGGGTCACCGAACAGGTGAAGGAGAGCAACGTGCGGGAGGGCTGGAAATGAATCCCGGCTGAAGAACCATCCCAGCGCGCGTCAGCGGGGAGTGGGGAACCGCGGCCAGGACCAGCCCGTATAGTAATTCCATGGCTGCGCGTTCCAGGAAGTGCCGCATCGGGTCTCACGCGCTGGTGGGCCTGTCAGCGTTCCTCGTCGTCTTTGGCTTATGCAATGCCCAGGCGCAGGCGCAAACGCCGGCGCCAGCCTCAACCCCGGCCAAGCCCGCTCCCGCATCCCAGCCGCCCACCGTACCCACACCGCAGCCTGCGACCGGGAGTACCAGTGAGCGGCCATTGCCCGACATCAACACCCTGCTCAAGCAGGCGGAGACGCACCGGGATGCCGCGCAGAAGGCGGTCAAGGATTACATCTATCGCACTCTCGATACGGAGCAGGACACGGACTCCCACGGGGCGGTCAAGAAGACCTCGTCCGAAGAGCGGGAGATCTTCTGGATCAATGGCGTCTATATCAGCAGGCTGCTGGCGCGCGATGGCAAACCCATCTCCGGCGATGAGTTGAAGAAGCAGAACGAACGCATCGACCAGCGCATTGCGGAGGCCAAGCAGCGCGACGCAGAGAAGGCCGCAGGCCAGCAGCCGAAGAAGAAGGGAAGCACCTATTCGCTGACCTATGAACTCTTACAGCAGCTGGGAACCTTCTCCAATCCCCGCCGCGTGCAGCTGCACGGCCGCGACACCATCGCCATCGACTACGCCGGCAATCCTCATGCAAAGGCCGGCAATCTGCTGGAAGAGATGGTTCGCGATGTCGCCGGGACCCTCTGGTTTGACGAGCAGGACCACGCACTGGCGCGCGCTGAAGGCCGCGTTGTCACTGATTTCAAAGTTGCAGGCGGTCTGCTCGCCGATGTCCACAAGGGCGCGACGTTCTACGCGGAGTGGACCAAGGTCAACGACGAGGTCTGGCTGCCTGCGTCTTCCGGCGGTCGCGGCTCGGCCCGCATCACACTGTTCTTCAACCACAGTGCCGTAATTGAGTCGCGCTATTCGGATTACCGCAAGTTCAAAGCAAGCTCCACGATCCTGCCCGGTGTCGCCGAGGTGCCCGGCGCTCCGCAAGCCACCCAGCCAACCCAACCCCAACCCTGACCCTGCTGCCGACTCGCTGTCGTGGCAATTTCTAACTCGCTGACTTGCTGCCGTTAAATAGCAAAGAGGGACAGCCGCAGCCATCCCTCCCGCAAATCTGTGTTGTAGCCGCTGGCGCAGCCAGAGTGTGCAGCTTAGTGCGAAAGACTAGAGAGGCTGAACGTCAGACGCCTGCCAACCCTTGGGCCCCTTGACCACGTTGAACTGCACAGCCTGACCTTCTTGCAGGCTCTTGAAACCGTTCGAATTGATCGCCGAGTAGTGAACGAACACGTCCTCGCCGTTCTGACGGCTGATGAAGCCAAACCCCTTGGCATCGTTAAACCACTTCACTGTTCCTTGTTCCATGTTGTTTCTTTCCTTAGTACTGATAAATTTTCATTGCCGCAAGATCCAAATCGGGGGCCGACAACTAACAATCGTCGCAGAAACCAATCTGATTCAAACGATGATGCAAGAGTAGCACACTTTGCAACAAATATATCTAGAATTGTGCGAGAAAAATTGCAACTGCTATCTTCACACCGCCGGGTGCGCCGGTAGAGGTCCCTGCCGGCGAAGACCGCTCCGGGGCTTCCCGCAGCATGGAAGGCCGCGGCTGAACCACGGCAGGGACCCGTCAGCCCGGCGGCAGGTGGGCGCGAACGATCTCTTCGGCCCGGGCGAGGACCTCTTCCAGGCTCATGGCGGTCGAGTCCAGGATGACGGCGTCCTCGGCTGGGCGCAGCGGCGACTCGGCGCGGTTGCGGTCGCGGCGATCGCGTTCGCGCATCTCCTCCACTATCGCCTGCTCGTCCACGCGCTTCTGCTCGGCGGTCTCGGGCGCCGGCTCCTGGCGAGACTCGGTCTGGCGCGGGGTGGTCAGCTCAATGGGTGCGGCCTGGCGGAACCGGCGGTTGCCCCGGACCTCCGGCGCGGCGTCCAGAAAGATCTTGACATCGGCGTCGGGAAAGACCGCCGTCCCGATGTCGCGGCCCTCCATCACCACGCCGCCCTGCGCCCCCAGCGCGCGCTGCTGCTCCACCATCCACGCGCGCACGCGGGGATGGACGGAGACCCGCGACGCCGCCGAGGTAACATCCGCCTCGCGAATGCGTTGCGAGACATCAATGCCGTCCAGTCGGACGCGGCTGCCTTCGTGGTGCGGTTCCAGCACGATGCGGGTCGCCTCGGCCAGCGCCAGCAACGGCCCCTCCTCGTCGAACGGGAAGTCCCCCTCGATCGCCTTCAACGCCAGCGCGCGGTACATCGCTCCGGTCTCGATGTTGAGGAAGCCGAAGCGCCGCGCCAGGTGCGCCGCCAGCGTGCTCTTCCCAGCGCCGGCAGGGCCGTCGATGGCAATCACTGGACGGCGCGGGCCGCTGGGCGCCTCGGCTTGCGTGGGCATGGCCTCTTCCATGGGCTCTGGTTGGCCTCGCATCAGTCGGACCCATCCTCCTTCGGTTTGAACTTGCGCGCGGGCGCCCGCTTGCCGAATGGCTTCTTGCTGCCCGCAAACTTGGCAAAGGTGCTGGCGGGCTTGCCGGCAAACGGCGCGCCCGGCTTGGTAAACGGCTTCTTGCCCGCAAATCCGCCCGGCTTGCCGGAAGACTTGCCGAACGGCTTCTTGCCGGAGAAACCACTCGGTTTGCCGAATGATTTGCCCGCGAACTTGCGCGGCGCGAAGTCTTCAGTCGGCCTGCCGGAAGAACTGCCGGCGCCCTCCCCTCGGGCTGGGCGCACAGGCCGGTCAGAGGCGTAGGGACGAGCTGGGCGTTTTGAAGAGAAAGGTCGCGTGGGACGGTCGCGCGGCGCGTCGAACTTTCTGTAGACGCGCTTGCCGCTCTCGCCGCCGAATCCGCTCTCGCCGCCGTCTCTCGACTTACCCGCAAAGGGCTTACCGGCGAATGGCTTATCGGCAAACCTGTCTTTGGATTTGGCTTTTGAGAAGCTCGTGGATTTTGAGAAACCCGCAGATTTGGAGGATCGAGGCTTGCCGCTGAAGCCCGGGCCGCGCGACGGACGGGGTGCGTAGGAGCCGGGGGCGCGAGGTCTGCCAAACGCTGGCCGGGCCGCCGATCCTTCCCGCTTGCGCCCGAAGGTTCCCGGTTTGCTAAAGCTCTTGCGCGGCGGACGCGCGTCGCTCTCCCCACCCCCGCCGCCTGGCCTGGCAACGCGCGGCACACGGGGCTGGACCGATCCAGTCGCGCCTCCTGCGGCTCCCGATGCAGCAAGATCGCCCGCCGGATTCTGCAACTCTGAGGGCAGGTCGTCTGGCACCTCCGACGGCCTTGCCGCAGCCGCTAGCCGGCGCGCCTTCTCTTCCTCCCACGGTTTGTCGAAGCCGCCCGTTTTTTTGAAGCCCGCCGTCTTGTCGAATCCAGCGGCAGGCTTGCTGAAAGGCCGCCGCTCGCGGTCGGGCGCTGGCCCGGAGCCCTCGCGCGCCTTGAACCCAGACTTGAACCCGCCGCCGCGGCCAGATTTGAACCCTGCCTTCGCGCCAAATCCGGGCTTTGTGCCGCGTTCATACGGGCCGGGCTTTGCGCCAGCGCCATACTTCGACGGCTTCGCCCTGGCCAGGTATCCCGTCCCGATCTTGCGCGGCTTGGGAATGAACTTTGTAATCCGCGGCGCGCCTTCGCCTGCGCTCTCCGCGCCGGTTACGGCTCCTGCTTCGACTGCAATCTCCTCAACCACATCCGCGGCTTGCGCCAGCCCATCGACCGCCGCCGCCTCCGGTGCAAGGAACTCCGGCAGAGAACCGGCGACGTAGAGCATCGTGCGTCCTTCGACTGCGACCGTGTCCAACTGTCGCGCCGAGAGCAGCGCATGGACCACTTCGCGAATGCGCGAGCGCGAGGCCAGCGGCGCGAGGAAGCTCTCGATCTCGTCCTCACTCGCGACGACGGCCTGGCCCAGGTAGAGCGAGATCAGCGCGGAGAGCGCCGACGGCTGGCCCGCATTGGCCCCCGCCTTGATCTGCTTGGTGAAGCGCGCGCTCGTCAGCTCCCACAGCGTTGCCGCGCCATCGGGCTGGGCCAGCGGAAGCACGCGCAGGTGCGTCCAAAGCTCCGCGAGCGCGCGCAGCACCGCCGCCTCCGTCACCTCCTTGCCGACCTCGGTGCTAAGGTCGTACGCCGACAGCGGCCCGCGCCGCGCGAGCGCCTCATGCGTCGCCAGCGCCAGCGGAGAGACTTTGAACGGGCCGGAGGTCGCAGGCGGCTGCTTCCACGCCTTGTCGCCGCGCAGCGTGAAGACGTACGAAAAGACCGCGGTTGATGCGACGAAGTCCGGCGTATCGCCGGGCGCGCCCGCATGGACCGTTCCCGCGCCCGCGCCCAGCAGGTTCAGCGGCACGGCGAGCCCCTCCCCGACGAGCCGCGCCAGCAGGCTGCGCGCCTCTGCGGTCTGCTCGATTGTGGGGGTCGCCGTCGGCCCGCCCAGCACGGCTTCCACCAGCGACGGCGCGGGCGCGACGATCTGCGGCCGCGGCACAAACAGCACCAGCCCCGCGGCGTTGGTCCAACTGCGCAGGTTCTCCATCGTCAGCAACGCCTCGCCCTGCTGGTGCCACTGCCGCAGGCGCGTCTCGGCAAGCTGCGCGGCGGTCGGGATCGCTGGGTTTGCTGTTTCGGAGCTGCTCGGATTGCTCGGGCTATTCAAAGTGGGTGGTGCCTTTCTAAATGCGCTGGAAGGCGCGCTGTATGTCCTTATGAGAATAGCGCAGCGCGATGGGCCGCCCATGCGGGCAGCTCATTGGATGCTCGGTCTTCGCCAGCTCTGCCAGCAGCCATGCAATCTTTGTCGGCTCCAGCGGCATATTGATCTTGATCGCCGCATGGCACGCGATGGACGCCGCAATCCGCCGCCGCCGCGTCTCCGCGTTCTCCTGCTGCTGTTCCTTCTCCGGGACCGCCAGCACCTCCTCCAGCATCCGCTCCAGCTCGCGGCCCTCCAACCCCACCGGCGCGGCCTTGATGGCAAGCGTCCTCGGGCCGAACGGCTCGGCCTCGAATCCGTTGAGGTCCAGCTCGCGCGCAATTGCCGCGAACGAGACCATCTGCGCCGGAAGCAGATCGACCAGCAACGGCATCAACAGCCGTTGCCGCTGCACCTGCTCCACCTCGCGCGCGCGCAGGATCTTCTCGAAGAGCACGCGCTCGTGCGCCACATGCTGGTCAATGATCCACAGCCCCTCGTCGTTGGCAGCCAGGATGAATGAGTCGCGCAACTGCCCCAGCGGCTTCAGTGTCGCCAGCGCATTCAGCGTCCCTTCTGCGCCTGAGTCCGAACCGCCCACGGCTGCGATGGCCGCTCCCGCTCCACTCACGTCCGCGCTCTCCGCGCCTTCACTCCCGCACGATGAGCCCGCATCCGCCGCGCCCGCTGCCTCGTATCCCACGGCAATGCCCTGGTCGCTGAACGCAAGCCGCCCCGCGGACGGCGGCACAATCGGCGCCTGAAGCGTGAAGCGCTCCACATCGTCCGCCGATGGCGCGCCCTCCGACTCGACGACCTCGCGCGGCGCGTAGACCACGTCGTCCGGAGCGCCCGGCATCGGGCTCACGTCCAGCAGCAGCGACGAGCTGGCCTGCGAGATGCCCACCCCCCCATGCGACTCGCCCAGCGCCGTGGCAAAGCTGGCCGCTGGCCGCGCCGTCATCAGCGTCGTCCGCACCGAATCGCGGATAAAGTCATGCACAAACCCCGACTGGCGGAAGCGCACCTCGGTCTTCGCCGGATGCACATTCACATCCACCTCCTGCGGCGGCATCTCCAAAAACAGCAGCACCACCGGAAACGATGTCGGCGGAATAATGTTGCGGTATGCCTCGGCCAGCGCGTGCAGCACCACGCGGTCGCGCACCAGCCGCTGGTTCACGAAGATGTACACCGAATTGCGGTTAAGCTTCTGCAGCTCCGGCTTGGAGACGAACCCCGAGAGGCGCAGAAATCCCGGCTCCCGCGGCGCGTAGTCGGCCTCGCGCTTCCACGGCGGAGGCTCCGGCAGCCCCGCGCGCGCAAAGTCGATCTCCGCCGCGATGGGCAGCATCAGCGCCGCCGTCTCGCGCCCGAAGATCTGAAAGAGCCGGTCGCCGGTGGTTGCCACCGCGGGCGCAATCAGCAGCGCCTGGGTGGAGGAGTGCAGCTCGAAGTGTCGCTCCGGATGGGCCAGCGCGTAGTGCGTCACCAGCGCCGCAATGTGCCCCAGCTCGGTCTGTTCGGACCGCAAAAACTTGCGCCGCGCGGGAGTGTTGTAGAAGAGATCGCGCACCGCGATGGTCGTCCCCACGGGCAGCCCCGCGTCCTCCACGCGAACTATCTTTCCGCCCGCAAGCTCCACCATTGTTCCTGCATCTTCTTCCGCCGCGCGCGTCTCCAGCGTCAGCCGCGAGACGCTGGCAATCGACGGCAGCGCCTCGCCGCGAAAGCCCAGCGTGCGGATCGCCAGCAGGTCGTCGGAGCTGTGCAGCTTGGAGGTTGCGTGCCGCTCGAAGGCCAGCAGCGCGTCGTCGCGCACCATGCCCTGCCCGTCGTCCACTATCCGGATCAGCTTGCGCCCGCCGCCCTCCACCTCGATGCGGATGCGCGTCGCGCCCGCATCCAGCGAGTTCTCCAGCAGCTCCTTGACCACCGACGCAGGCCGCTCCACCACCTCGCCGGCCGCGATCTGATTGGCCACCTGGTCGGAGAGTATGCGGATGCGTCCCATCCCCCGATTGTACTGTTGCCGCGCCAGCGCAGATTATCGGATGGGCACGGCTTCAGCGCTTCAGCCCTTGCGGTGTTGCCCGTCGCCGCCGAAGTGCGCCTCCATCTGCGCGTTGAAGTGTACGTTGAACTCCGCGCCAGAGAGCACGCTCAGCGAGATGATGTACAGCCAGAACAGCAGCGCAATGCCCGCGCCCAGCGGCCCGTACACCTCGGAGTAGTTGGTGAACCGCGTCACGTACCAGCCGAAGACCAGCGTCGCCGGGAACCACAGCGCAGTGGCCAGCATCGCCCCTGGCAGGATCGTCCACCACCACCCCAGAGCCTGCACCGCGTCGCTACTCCCGCCCGCCGCCCGCCCGCCGACGCGCTCCTCCGGAACTCCCAGGCGATACAGCAGCGTAATCAGCCCCACGCTTGCGCCCACCGCCACCGCCCAGCGCAGCAGCAACGTCGCCGCGTAGATCGGCTCGCGCGCCTCCGGCCCGATGCTTGCAACCAGCCAGCCCGACACCGCATGGCCGAAGACCACCAGTAGGCTCGCGATGGTCAGCGGCACCAGCGACAGCGGCACCAGCTCCATCGACCGCCTCCGCCTTTGCCAGAAGCTCCAGCTGTTGCGCGGCAGACCGCGCGCCCGGCGCAGCCCGTCCATCAGCGTCGCAATCACGTTCGACGCGCCCGCAAAGCTCACCACCCCGGCCGACACCAGCGCGCGCAGCGAGTGGGTGTGCTTCGGTGCATTCTCGAACGCCGCATCCAGCAGCGCACTCACCCCGCCCGGCAGCACCCGGTCGAAAAAATCCGCAATCTGGAAGCGCACCGGAGCCGTGTCCGGCAGCAGCCCGATCACCGCCGCAGCCACAATCAGCGCGGGAAACAGCGCCACAATGGCCGAGTAGGCGGTCGATTGCGCCACGTTCAGGCAGTCGTGCGCCAGCACGCTCAGCACAGTACGGTGCAGCGCCCGCGACACCACCGCATACCAGCGCAGAAGTCGTTTCACGCGCGCCCGTCGCGACTGCGACTGCGCAGCCTGCCCCGGTTCGCTGGCCGGGCCTGCCCCGCTCAGCTCTTCCATGTTTCCAGGAACTCGGTCACCGAGGCTGGCTCCATATGCCGCATGTCTTCAAACTCTCCCGCCTTCTGCGCGTAGAGCAGCCTGCCGTCCGCCCCTAGAACGGCCAGCGCGGGAACGCCCTTCGCAATCGGCACGCCGTACCTCTTTGCCACGTCCAGGTTGGCGTCCATGTGCCCGATCCACACATGCACCAGCACAAAGTGGTCCGCCAGCAGTGCATCGTTGGGAGGCTGATGGAAGTAGAGGTCCAGCACCTGGCAGTCGCCGCACCAGTCCCCGCCGAAGTCCAGTAGCACGCGCTTGTGCTCGCGCTTCGCCTGGGCCAGCGCTGCGGCAATGTCGTCCACCGGGTTGGCCGTCTCGGAGTAGATGTGCTTCGGCGTGTACGCGGGCGCGGACCTGGCCGGCTGCGCTGCCACCGGCGCCGCCGCGTGCCGGCTGCTGGTCCACAGGTACATGCAAACCATACCCAGCAGACAGACCGCCGCAAGGCCGATGGTTGGGCCCAACGACATCGGCGTGGTCTTCGGATCCTGCGCGGGCTTTTTGCGGAATCGGGTGCGTTGCGTCATAAGGCTTGTCCTCGCTTCCATCATGCACGAGGGGGCACGCGCGGCGCAAAAGCCGAACGGGATCGAAGCGAACTGCATGGCTGGTGTATTCTGGAATAAAGCAATGATCTTCTCCAGGGATTATGTCGGCTATCTGGCGCGCCGGACGGTGAAGCACCTGGTCGACGCCAAGATGATCGAGACGGCCAAGCCTGCCGTCCTGAACGAGCGGGTGACGGCTGCCATGATCGACGAGCTGGCGCTGGAAGACCGCATCAATGAAGAGGTCCGCGTCATCCTCGACGCCTTTCAGGAAGACATGCTGCGGACCGGCGCGAACTATCAGGAGATGTTCAAAAAGGTGAAGAACGAGCTGGCGCGCAAGTACAAGGCGGTGCTGTGAGGATCTCGAGCGACAAGGTGAACAAGCTGGCCCACACCATCGCCGACACGCTGGCCGAGACGGACGAGTGCGACTTTCTGGAGGACCGCAACACCATCCGCCAGGAGGCCCGCAAGGCGCTGGAGAAGCTGCTGGCCGAGGAGACCAAGCTCGACGCCAGCGCGCGGCTCAAGATCGCCTCGCAGCGCAAGATCATCCTCGAAGGATCGCAGGAGTGGGACATCCTCTACCGCAAGTACTACAACGACGAGGTCAAGAAGCTCGGCCTCTAGGAAAGCTCCGAACAAGTCACGAAGAAAGCTCTGTACAAGTCCCTGCTTTGAAAGGGCGGGACTTCAGTCCCGCCGTAAGCGTCGCAATTGCACATGGGCTTTAGCCCCCGAGGGAATCTGGAGTGCTGAGAATGCCCTGTTTTAGCCTATTCCGTAGGCTGCGACAGTTGAGCCGCTCGCCGCCGGCTGATATAGTTGAACCTGCACTGGAGAAAACATCCTCCTGTCG
>Ga0187888_1003641_pt1 | contig 11897 bp, 13 predicted proteins | sample June2016WEW_7_40_FD_132987 | JGI IMG/M metagenome (GOLD analysis project Ga0187888, IMG submission 132987) | Peatland microbial communities from SPRUCE experiment site at the Marcell Experimental Forest, Minnesota, USA - June2016WEW_7_40 | ecosystem: Environmental > Terrestrial > Soil > Wetlands... | reverse complement strand
TGACCAACAACGCCAAGTATAAGATCCTGGCCTGGCTCTGATTCCGATGAAAGCAAAATCGTTCGGCAAAGTCTCCGTTCCGACGCCCGGCACGCCAGTTCCGGTTAGCACTGACACGAACCTGCGCGTCGAACGGATGCGCTTCGCGGCGGCCATCGGCGATACGGGGCGCGTGTTCCTCGGCGTCTCCGGTATGAACAAGGCGAACGCTACAGGCGTAGTCAAGGAGTTCTGGCCTACTGGTGCTGGTGGCGGCGTCGCGGATGCTTACGAGATCTGGGCGGAAGACTCCAGGCACTTGCTGTTGCCGTCCGATTACTACGTCGACGCCAACAACGCGGGCGAAGGACTGATCGTCGCCTATTGGACGTGAGATGCCAAACTGGCCCGGCATTGAAGCGTTCGTGGACGGCGTGATGTTGCAGACGTTCGGCGAGCCGGTGGTGTACCAGCCGGTGCAGGCGGGCGCGGCGCACGGGAACGCGTTCACGGTGACCGCGATTCGGCACCTTCGTGTGCGCGAGGAGTCGGGCGCGACGGCGAACTTCGAGGAGATCTCGGTGAATCCGACTGACTTCTCGAATCCGCCGGCAAAAGGCGATTGGGTGACGGCCTGGGGCACGCAGTACGTGGTGACGACGGTGCGCCAGCCGGATGCCTACGGCATGCTCAACCTGGCACTTCTTCAACGGTCGTGATCAATCCGAAAACAATTCTTGGCGAGTGGGTGACCGCGCTCCAATCTTGTCCGGACCTAGTCACCGCGATTGGCGGCGACGGCGACAACATCCGCGCATTCATGGAAGGGCTGGCCACAGACAATAACCTGCGGCTTGCGATCCTGCAGATGCCACCCGGGTCGATCCTGATCGCGTGGAACGGCACCACGCCGCGGCGTCTCACTGGCGGGTCGCTGCACTTCGCGCATCGCTTCTCGATCTACTTGCGGGCGCCGGAGCAGGATTCCACTGCCACGTATGCCGATCTGTTCTGGCTGCTGGTGAGCGCCAGGCCGACGGGCGCTCCGTCATGGGAATCGCTTCTGCATGTGCAGATCGATCCGGATTGTTACCCGATGGACATGGATCTGCCCTCCGCGCAGCGAAACACGGTTGTGGTGAGCGCGGATGGGGCAACGCTCGATTACTTCGAAGTTCAGGCAACGCTGGTGGAACAAGGCAATCCCGGCGGGGAATGAGGAGAACGGTATGAATTCAGTTTTCATGCGCTCGCCCGAGGGCGAAGTGAAAGAAGTCGAGGCGACCACCGAAAAGCTCACGATTTTGATGGCGTCCGGTTGGCATCAGGTTCCCGCGCCGACGGCGGCGCAGAAGCCTGTAGTTGTGGCTGAGGAGGAAGAACAGCATGGCTAATATCAGCGAACTCCTGAACGGTTGGGGATTCGGCAAACAGACCGCCATCGGAACGGCGAATCTGGTAGCCACCATCTGGCGTCACACGAATCTCAATACCAAACCGTGGGCGAAGGTCCCCGTGAACGAGGATGACCGCGCGGAAATCGGCAAAGGGCACGAATTCCCCACGCAGCTCTTCAAGTCGCATTACAACATGCCGGCCTACGAGCTCTCGAAGTACGCCTCGTCGGAATTCCTCGCGTGGGCGATGTCCTTCTCCATGGGCAACGTCGCTGTGAGCGGCAGCGGTCCGTACACGTACACCATCCTTCCGGCGTTGGGGGCGACGAACCCGACAGGACTGGAGTTGCCCTACTTCTCGTTCGTGCAGCAGATCCGGCCCGGCGGCTCGGCGGTGCTGGACGAAATGTTGGTCGGCTGCGCGGTGAAGGGCTGGAAGCTCTCCATCAAGAACTCCCCCGGCCGCGCCAGCGCGATGTGCGCGGTGGAGTGCGTCACCACCGGCCAGTACACTTCACCCAGTGGCATCACGCTGCCGGCCATCTCCACGCCGCACGAATTCAATGCCGGCATGATCAGCGCTCTGACGTTTAACGGAATCAACTATCTTACCGGCGGCAGCGCCAAACAGTTCGTGTCCATGGAGGCGTCCTGGGAGAACAACTTCCGGCCCGGCTTTTTCCCTGGCTCGGGATCTCAGGATGGCTACCAGATCCAAGGCCGTTTCGAATGGGGTGACCGCGCCTTCGCGGTTCAGTTTGTGGTGCGCGTCCAGGCGGGATCGACCGAGTACGCGAACCTGATCAACCTGACCACCGGGACGGCCACGTTCACCATGACCCGCGACGCCAACAACTCGTTCACGATGCTCATCCAGAAGATGGGCTTCAACGTCGCCGAACTCGGAAACACGGATGGCATCGTGACGCTCCAGATCACCGGCGTTCAGCTTTACGACCCCACCAACGGGATGGTCACGATGACCGTCACCACGCCGCTACAGGGCATCTGCCAATAGGAGATTCAAATGTTTGACGCAAGCAAGCCGTTTGTGGTGCCGATCCTGTCGGGCGGCGAGAAGAGCTGCGAGGTGCGGTTCCCTTCGGACGAGGAGTGGTGTGCTTGGGCGCGCGCGCAACGCACCGTGCGACATTTTCTGGGGCGCGGGAAGTCGCAGAGCGAGGACGTGGACCTGCCGAAGATCAACGCGGAGTTGTTCGCCAAGATCCGCACCGACAAGGACGGCCCGGTCTTCGATGATGCCGAGGCCGGCATGGTGATCGGCCGCATCGAGCGGTGCGCCGTGGCCAACGTGGAGCGCGAAGGGATCAACTACCGGATCGAGATGAAAGTCCCCGGCACGCGCGTGGTTCACGTGCTGCGGATGCCGACCGCCAAGGAGATGCAGGACCACGAGCGGGCTTCGACCAGCGTAGTCGCTGCCCGGCGGTCCATCGAGACGCGGGCGTTCCTGGAGCCGAGCGGCGCGCTCTATGACAAGCTGCACATCTCGCACGACGGCTATGCCGGTGCCGTGCCCATCGTTCACAAGTCGGCGGCGGTGTCCGAAGTTATCGCGCAACTGGCAATCGAGGCCGACGAAGACCCGGAATAGCAGCGCCCGGCGACTGGCCGGACGAGCCGGGCGTGCGATTCCTGATCCGGTCGGTGCTGCATCAGGGTGGGCTGTGCGGAGCCGAGGAAGATTGTCCCGACCGCGTCTTCCGTTGCCGGAAGTGCGGCTACTCAGACCAAACGGAGTTGGATGGCTGCCCTGCCTGCGGTGCGGACTGGAAGGCCGTCGACGTCAGCCATGGGCCCGGCTGTCCGAAGAATATGCTCGAAGAGGCGATGGATACGCCGAACGGCGCTCTCGTTCGGCGGTGTTTCCGCCTTCTGAACGCAAAGAGTATCGGGCTGACGATCACGCTGGCGGATATCACGGAAGAGGAGTTCCGGGTACTGGAAATGACGGAGGCCGAGCGGCAGGAGCAGATCAACAATGGGGACACCGGCGCTCAGGGTCGTCGGTCACGGGTCAGTTAGCGGTTTGGCGTTTCTTGTCCAAGTGGATGCGATGAGCGGCGTCTCATTGGAGGCATCCCGCAGTGCAAACTTCCCCCAACCGGACTTAACCGGCCCACCAACGAGATCCATCGTCGACGCACGACGCAACACCAGAATCAATAGACGGTGGCTGGGTGTATACTAGACTGGGTGGATAGTGGACAGGACACAGGAGTCCGAAATGGAGACGCTGGATAAAAGATCTCGTCGCCTTCCATCATTTACCATCTGGGCAATTCGTCGCAATCAAGGGCTAGTACCATGAGGCCACACAGCGCTATGCCCGCAGCCATGTTCCCAGGATCGACTACGGACACGCCTCCATCGCTGGGCGGGAGCGATCACTTTCTGTGTCGTCTTCTCGGCCAGAAACGTGGCGACAATCGAGTTTTGGTGTATGCGCCCTCCAAGCGCCTCGTGTTCGAGGTCAACGAGGCTACGTGGGACTTCTTGAGGAGTGTCAGTGGCCGCAATATCTCCTTCATCTCGACTTCTAGCCCATCCCGTAGCCAGTTTCTCGGGAAGCTTTTTCAGCATGGTTTCATTGACAACTATCCGTCAAACAACGAGGAGATAAAGCCAGCCTTCAATCCTACTCGCCTGATCCTTCTTCCGACAGCCGATTGCAATTTGCGTTGTGCGTACTGTTTTAGTGCTGGCGGCACCGACACGACCACCATCTCTCAACATGTCGCCAAAGCGGCCGTCGACCTCGTCATCGGCCTAATCGACGGCAACGGTGAACGCCATTTTTCTCTAAGTTTCTGCGGTGGAGGCGAGCCCACCAGTTCTTGGGATCTTGTGCGAGAAACTTGGAAATACGCATACGACGTTTGTAACGCGAAAACGCTTCGCTTCGACGCGGTTCTCACTACAAATGGCACATGGGGTCGGCCCACTGGTGAATGGATAGCCCAGCACATTTCTAGGGTAACGGTCTCGCTCGACGGAACTGCGAATGTGATGGCGCTTCACAGGCCCTCACGAAATGGCAAGAACGTCTTCGAAACAGTTGTGCAGAATATCAGCTTTCTGATCGATCGGGGCTGCAAAGTTGGAATCAGGAGCACTGTAAGTGCGCAGAGCGTGTCAGATATGCCTGCCGCGCTAGAACTGTTTCACTCCCTCGGAGTTCGGAAAGTTCATTTTGAACCATTGGCCAAGGTTGGCCGTGCCCATCAGTCAGGCATCATGCCGCCATCCCAGTCTGCGTTCGTCGAAGCGATTTGGTCCGCTCGTCTGCGTGGACGGGACCTCGGAATGCGGGTGACATCTTCTATTGCACGCTTCGACGGGACTAATCGGCGATGCAGTGTGGCGGCGAAGGCCGTTTGCGTCACGCCGAATGGACGGCTTACTTCTTGCCACAGATCTGCTGACGACAGCGGCTTTATTGGGAAACACTTCCATTACGGGAACTATGACCCAACGACTCAGCACTTTGTAATTGATCTGCCCCTTCTGGATTCGATGTTAGCCGATTTGGCCTCCACGCCAGAATGCTGTAAAGAATGTATCGCGAACGTTCAATGCACGGCAGGATGCTACTACAATAATCTGGTCGTTTCTGGGAGACGCATGGCCCAGGACTCCGAATGGTGCAACAGTTCTCGTGAACTCACATGCCGCCTTCTCGAAGAAGAACTTCGCTTAAGAGCTCAAACAGGAAAGGGAAATACATAAGAACAATGGGAACAACACAAACGCTAACGCAAAGTGCCGAGGATCTCGATTTGCTCACTGAACCGTGCTCGGTTGAGTTTCTCGGAGTAACAGGTGATTCCGCTTCCAATTGCAGCAATAATGACGAGCCCTGTGATGACTGTGGCAGCGCTGATGGCAGTGATGCCTGTACCTAGTCACCAGCATTTCTGACGAGCGGCTTGACTGGTGATACGCCATCGAAGATTGGCGTTGCTCAGAACTGTCGGATTTGGCGGCAGAGGTGGCCATGTCGTCTTCGATCACCAGGCGGCCCTCAGGATTCGTGCAATGGCAGCAGTGCTGCCACGGCGACCCACTCCGGGCAGAGGGCAAAGCGGCGTTCCGTGTGAAGGTATGCCGCGATCTGTCGCAGCAACCGCGCTTCCGTCCGAAAGCGCGTGATTGTCTTGCGAAACCGCTGCTCATGCGGATCGGGTTCAACACCCTTCCTATCGCAGCAGCGCCAGCCGTGGGGGGGTGTTGCCTATAAACTCCAACCTGGCGCGCTTGAGCTTGCTGTCTCGAAGATAAACAGTCCGGTCCGTGTAACTGTGGTTGAGCGGGTCCGTTGGGGCCAGTGGACCGATAGCGGTATTGTCGGGATCTTGCCCCAATCGGCGTTCGAGGAAGCTTCGCCGGATCGCTCCCGTCAGGTCCGCCCCCCTCAAGTTGCCGCGAAACGCCCATTCCGGAGACTGACCCGTTAGCGAGTTTTCGTTGGTGTTCCGCCGAGCGCACCCATGGCCAGATTCCAAACCGTCATCCGCCGCGCCCGCTTCGTGTACTCGCCCTACACCGCGACAGAGATGCAGGGCTTCGCTCAGGTGCTGGCGGATTTGATCCGGGCACGCATTCAGAGCGGGCGGAACATCTACGACCAAGCGGCGGCGCCGCTGAAGCCGGGACAGTCTGGCCGCCGCGGTTATCCGGATTACAAAGCGGCGCGCGGTCTCCAGCCCATCCGCGATTGGACGTGGAGCGGGCACACTCTGCGATGCCTCAAGGTACTGACGGCGAACGAAAACCGCGCGGCGATCGGGTTCCTGGACGAAGCCCTTCCTGGCCGGCGGCAGACGGCTTCGCAGATTGCCTTCTACAACAACCGGCGCGAGGCGCAGTGGGGTGTATCGCCGCGCGACCGCCAGGCCGTGCTCGCCGCATTTCAGGCTCGTCCCTTCGTGATGCTCAAGGCAGCGTAAATGGCAGACCAAGCGGAACGCGTAATTCTCGAAGCCGAGGACCAGGTCACCCCGATAACAGACAAGGCCAACGCAGCCCTCGACGGCTTCGAGAAGAAAGCGGAATCGTCGCATGGCAAGGTCATCCGGATTTCGGATCAGACCCGGTCCTCGGTCCAGCGGCTCATCGCCTCCCTCGAAAAGCAGGCCGAGACCTATGGCAAAAGCGGCGTGGACCGGCTGATTACCCAGCGGGACCAGCTTCTCCAGCGATACAACCGCGAGCCACAGGCCATCGACGCGATCACCAGATCCTACGAAAAGATGATCGCCATGGAGGAGAAGGCCGCACGCGAAGCTCTCGCGGTTAAGGCGGCGAAGGAAGCCGAAGAAGCATTGCGGAAGCAGTCCGAAGCGATTACTTCGTTCGGTGACCGCGTCAGCCAGTTCATGGAGAATCCGCTCCAAGGGGCGAAGGGCGCTCTGTCGTCCGTGCTGACGACTCTTGGTCCCTTTGGTGTAGCCGTCACTGCCGGCGCGGCGGTCCTCGGCACCATTGCGGCGTCCGCATTCGAGGCTGCGAAGAGTCTCGGCGAATACGGCACCCGCGTGAAGGACGCGGAGCTGCGTACCGGTTTGACCGCGAAGGAAGTCGGGCAGTTCGGCTTCGCGGCGCGCGCGGTCGGGCAGGACATCTCGATTGTCGAGCGCCTGATGCGTGGTTTGTCCCAGGCAGCCGACGACAATTCCAGGGAGGGCGAAAAGGCGCGGGCCACCTTACGCGGAATGGGCATCGATTTTCACACCGCCACCGGAGAGATGAAGCCCACCTCCGAGATTCTGACGGAGATCTCCGAGGGTCTGAACAAGCTCCCGGAGGGCCTTCAGCGGGACGCCGCCGCCATGGACCTGTTCAAAAAGGTTGGCGTCGAGGCGATTCCGTTCATGACGGAACTCAACGAGAACCTGCGCGTCGCCCACGAGCAGGGGTTCGGGCCTACTGAGGACGACATCCGCCGCTTTGCCGAATACCAGCGCGAAGTGACGGTGCTCGAAACCAAGTGGGACGCCCTGGTCCGCAAGTTCAAGGAGGGGCTGGTCGTCACCGTGACGTGGGTCGGCAAGGGCGTCGACTGGTTCCTCAATAACATTTCGACTGCCGGCGATGATGAACGGCAGCGCCGCGAAGAGGAACAGGCAATGCAGGACGCCGCCGACATTCGGGCGGCGGGCGGCATCGGGGCGAAGATGTCCATCTCCGGTCATCGTCAACAGGTGGCTGACATGGAGCGCCAGGCGCCCGAGATCATGAAGAACCGCGATGCCACCTTGAAGCGCATCGAGGATTTGCGGGCCCAACAGCAAGGGCTGGTCGGCGATTTCGGCATCCTGCAAGCGATTGCGCCCACCCGCGACGAGGAGGCCCGAGCGAAGCGCGCGAGCGATATCCAAGACCAAATCCAACAGTTGCAGAAGATGCTGGCGGATGCCGAGGCAGCCACCAAGCGGACAGACCTCCGTGCAGGCAAGGAAGAAACAGATCGCATTCGCGCCCGGTTCTTCGGCACGCACGACGGCATGGAGAAGGCTTACGCCGACGCCAAGAAGGATGTCGAGCGGCTCCAGAAGCAACTGCTCGAACCCGACAAGCCGTTGACGAAGGCTCAGGCACAGGATCTGGGCCAACAACTCCACACCGCGGAAGCTACCGAGGCGCGCCGCAAGGCGGCATTGGACGCGGTGGCAAAGGGCGCGGAGCAGCTCAAGGATTTCCGCCGCCAGGCGGCCGAGTTCGAGAAGAAGGGCGATGAAGCCGAGCTTGACGCGATCGGCAAAATCTATTATCAGCGCGACCAGCTTCTACAGCAGGCCGCGAAGGTCAAGGCTTCGGAATCGGAAATTGCCGCGATCCGCAAAGCAGCGGACGAGCAGGCAGCCGTGCTCTCGAAAAAGGCATGGGAGGAGTTCGAAAAGTACGCCGACAAGCAAGCGGCCGAGCAGCAGAAGAAAATGCTCGCCCTCATGATGCCATCGAAGGAGCAGATGAAGGAATGGGAGGAAGGCTTCGCCGCGCAGGAACGGATCGAGGACATCGGAGTCCAGGCGCAGCGCGACGAATTGCGGCGGCGCGCCGCGCGATCCGCGCGCATGGCGGAACTGACTGCCGGCCAGGAGACGCCGATGGCCATGTCTGAGTCTGAAAAGCGGGAGCAGACGGCACGAAAGGAAGAGGCAGCGGCGCAGCAGGCGTATCAGATCCGGCTCGATCTGGCTGTCCAATTGGCGGGGATCGAAGCGGAACGGATATCGAAAGAAGAGAACGCGGCCAAGCGCTCCGTCCTGGCGGCGCAGGCGCAGAAGGATCTGTACACGGAAATCGCCCAGGCGCAGGACCAGCTCGAGGAAAAGCAGGCGCAGCTCCAGCAGAAGCGCCAGCAGGAGATCCAGTCGCAGTTCGACAGCTTGCAGAAGCAGGCCGAGAAACTGTTCGACGTTCTGTTCACCAAGCCCAAGAATTTCGGGAAGGACCTGCTAAACACGGTCCACGCCGCGGTGCTCAAGCCTGTGACCGAAACGCTGGGCGGCATGGCGGCGAACGTCCTCCATCCGATCATCTACGGCGCGGACGGGCAGGGCGGCCTCGCAGGCATTCTCAAGGGCGGTAAGCAGGACCCGGTGCGCGTGTCCACCGACCAGAACACCGCCGCAACCATGCAGAACAGCGCGGTCATGGCGGCGTTGACGGGCATTCTGGCCGCCACTATGGGCGTGGCGGCCCCATCCCTGCAAAGTGGCGCTACCGGCGCCGCTGGCGTCTTGGGAATTTCCATTCCATCGATCTCGGCGCCAGCCAAGATGTCCCCCGCTCCTTGGAGTTCCAGCGGCACCGGACTTAACCCGATGGCAATTCTGTTCAGCAGTGCCACACGTAGCGGCTCCGGCACGGTTGGCGGCGGTGCGGGGGGCGAGGGGACGGATCACTCTTCGTCGGGCACGCCCACCGGCGGTTATACTCCCGCTCCTTGGGCTGCTGGCGGGGGAGACTGGTCCGGCGCATCGGCGGGGATGCCGACGTTGAATCGGGCGCCGGGCGGGACGGGCGGATTCAATCCACTGGCGACGTTGTTCGGCGGCGCGGCTGGTGGGAGCGGGTCGAACGGTCTGTCGGGAATTGTCAGTAACCTGAAGCGCACGAACTGGGGGAGCTTCAAGCGGAGCCCGTCTAATCCGACCTACGGCACGGATGAAAACGGCAACGACGTCCAAACCGGAGATTCCGGCGGCAAGATCACGGGTGTAGGTGGCGTGGCCGGGGCCGCGATGCTGGCGGGCGGCACGATGCTGGCGCAACAAGGGCTGCTCGGGAACAGCCGTGGCACATGGACGGGCACAGCGGAAGGGACTGCTGGCGGGGCGGCCATCGGGTTCCAGATGGGAGGCCCATTGGGCGCGCTGATTGGCGGCGCCGCCGGTTTCGGTATTGGCATTGGAGAGATGATAGCCGGCGTCAAGTCTCCGCAGAGGGAGGCACACGACGACATCAAGAGCATCTACGGTGTCGATATTCCCCAGAACAGCGGCACGATCAAGCAGGTGGTCCAGATTGCCCAGTCGCAGTACGGCGGCCAGATCGCGGTGGCCGTGCGGTCCCCGAGCGTTCGGCAACTTGTGATGTTGTACTCGGAAGCCACCGGCCAGAAGATGCCGCTATCGGCCACGACGCCGTACGCGGGGAGTCTGGTGGAGCAGGGCGGAAAGCTCTATCAACAGGCCAGCTACCAGGATGGTCAGGCTCACGCCTACGCCTCGAACATTCCGACGCTCGGCGGCATTGCGGCGGGAACATACCCAACGCCCGGTGGTCCGAACACCACTGGCGGTAGTGGCGCGACCTATCTCTCGCTGAACATCAGCGGGAACGACGCCGCCAACTTCATGACCGGACAGTTCGTCACGCCGCAGTTCGTGACCGACCAAGCGATGGCCGCGCAGTATTCGAGCTACGGGCGCACGCAGCAATCGGCCAACATGCAGCTACCCGGCTTGACAGTGGCGTGATCCCGTATGCCAGGAAATCTCGTACAATCCGTGCCCAGTGGGGTGATGCCGGCGTCGCTGTGCACCGCGTTCACGGAGTTGCGGGAGTCTGCCCAACTCCAGAACCAGTATCACGATGGAACGATCCAGCGGTCGCAGCTCGCGCAGACCTCGCGGCGGACGTTCCGGCTCAGCAAACGCCTGAGCGCATCGGTGCTCTCCGCGCTGTACAGCTTTTGGGTATCGCAGAACGCCGAGCTGACCCCATTCGCCTTCTACAATCCGTTCGATGTGGCGTCGGGCCAGCAGATTGGCAGCAATTACGATCCTACGGGCAACAACACGCAGGGCCGCGTGACGGTGGTGTTTCGCGGCAACTGGGCGCAGACCACCGATATCGCGCGGACGAATGTGCCGGGACTGGAACTGGTGGAGGTGGCTTGACGCAAGCGGCGCAGATCGCCGGGCCACGTCAAAATCTAAGCTGCGTTTCGTACTTCGACGTGCAGACGTTTGCCCAGTGCTGCGAATGAAGATTCGATCTGGTTCAAACGGGAGTGGTGCCGTAGAGAAAACAAACGCTCGATGTGTGTCTTGGGTATCCCGATGCGGCGCGCAAACTCCGCTTTCTTCATGCCCGATTCCAGAAATGCAATGAAGAGGTCCACTTTCGCAGATTGTAGGGCTGGTAGCGGCACGGGACGGAACTTCGCGCCGCGGTGGCGCTTGGGCGTGGGCAACGGTTTGGATTCCCTCATGTAGTCGCCGATCGTCAGCATCAAGAGATCTTGCGCCATCTCCATGGCTTCCTGATCCGTTTCGCCTTGCGTTACGCCGTAGCCGAAATCCGGGAACGTGACGACGTATCCGCCAGCTTTCCGGTCGGGTTCGAATAATGCCAGATAGGGTTCCATTTCGGTCCTCACATCTCCAAATCGAGGTCTTTCAGAATACTCTGCAGCGTCCCCGTCTTGATTTCCTTCGCCGGATGGCGGGGCATGCGCGAGAGTTTCGAGCCGAGAACGATCCGCGTGTGGCGGGATTCCTCTACGAACGTGCAGCCCTGTTTCTTTAGCCACCGCCTAAGCTCGCTCGCCTTCACACTTCAATGGTAACCATTTGTGGTTACCCTGTCAAAGCTTAAATGTCAGACACGATCGGTCGCATCACCGTCCCAACGGTGATCAACTCCGGCCAGACATTCCCGCTCACCACACAGTACCCGTTCGGCTTCTCGGTCGAGCGCCCGGTGATCGTGCATCGATTCGGCAGCCTCGACGCCAAGCAGGAGCAGCGGTACTACGTCGGGATCGGCCCACGCAAGTTTCAGTTCAAGCGGCCGAACCTGGGCTGGACGGAAGCCAACCAGCTCAAAGCGTTCTGGGAGTCGATGCAGGGCCCGTGGAAAGCGTTCACCTACACGGTCCCCAATCCCGGTGGCTCGACCACGGGCGTGCTCGTCACCTTCGAGCAGGCGCCGATCTCCTTCGAATACCTGCGCAACGCTGTCCAGGTCGGACTGAACCTCATCGAG
>Ga0187888_1003634_pt1 | contig 11916 bp, 11 predicted proteins | sample June2016WEW_7_40_FD_132987 | JGI IMG/M metagenome (GOLD analysis project Ga0187888, IMG submission 132987) | Peatland microbial communities from SPRUCE experiment site at the Marcell Experimental Forest, Minnesota, USA - June2016WEW_7_40 | ecosystem: Environmental > Terrestrial > Soil > Wetlands... | reverse complement strand
CGTGCTGGCGACTCTCTTTCTCCATGCATTGGGGAACTCGACGCCAGTGATTTCGGTCAGAATGTCGATGCGCACGGGAGCAATTCCAATCTGATAGACCACCTGCTTCCCAGCCAATGTTTCCCCGGTGATGCCATCATGATCCACGGGAGCACCAAACTTCTTGAGCGCTTCAACCACACGGAGGGAATTTTGCGGCGAATTGTGTACCCAAACGTCGAGATCCTTCGTGTAACGCGGTTCTCCGTACTTCATGACCGCGAACCCGCCGACGATCAAGTATTCAACCTCGAATTTGTTTAAGAGTTGTAGCAGTTCTCTGTAGTGTGGGTTTTCTGCCATGGCTGATTTCCTCAGCTAATTCCACCATTTCCTATGCTGCAGCAAAGATGGCTGCATCTCCCTGCTCCTGCCAAAACTCAATGTCGAACGAACGATCTGGGAAGCTGCCCTCCACCAGTCGTGTTTTCCATGCGGATTCTTGAGGAATGATGATTGTCTCCACCTTGAATGGAGCACTCTTACGCTGCTTTCAGGCTCCTGAAGGATTGTCCGGTCGCCGAAGGGACTAAGAACGTCAGCGGCGATTCGCTCGCAACTATTCAGTTTCCACTCGCACGTCAACAAACCTTCGAAAGTCCTGATCAAAGGTGGAGACTGGCACGTTCTTAGCCACGGCGGTGGCGGCGATCAGACAGTCGACAAAGTGAGCCTTCGTTCCCTTATAGCGATTCAGAGCATCGAGGTGGACCGTCACCTCACTGATCTCGACGCCGGGACTCGAGATCAAGCGTCCAAGCGCGGAGGCGATATCGGTGCGTGGATGCCTGTAAAAAGACTCGAACACAAACACACACTCTGCCAGAACGACCGGCAACACCACAATTGCCACATCGCCCCGATCACAGGCATCGAACAGCCTCCCAGCTGCTCTGGCGTGCTTGTCATGGTCCTGCACCAAATAGCGGACAATAAGATTCGTGTCGATAAGTCTCTGCTTGCTCACCGAGTATCCTCATGACGCGCCGCCTCAGCAGCGGCCTCGCGGATTTCAGCGAAAGACAGCCCCTTCCCCTTGTCGCTGGCGAGCACGCCCTTGAGTGACCGAATGCCCGGATGAACACGAATGGTAGCTCGTTCTCCCTCCACTTCATATTCCAGCTTGTCGCCCGGCTTGATCCGCAAAGCCTTTCGAATTTTCTCGGGAATGGTCGTTTGTCCCTTACTCGTCACTGTGGAATGTAGCATCGCCGTATCCTTACACTCATGTGTATCCTTACGTTTGTATTATCCCTTACTTTTCCTGAATTGGCAAGCCGTAATGGGAATTGGTAATGGGAATGCTCACCTCCATTAGCTCCTGCGAGGGAGCCCAATAGTCGGAATAGGTGCTCGGCGAAGTGCGTTCTGGTTTGAGGGTTCGGGGCAGAGCTAAAGCTGCGTGAACTCAGAGTACAAGCACATCAGCGGCACGCGACTCCAGCGCACGGTCAAAAGTAACGAGTTTCAAACCTGCGACAGAAGCGAAAGCCAACAGATAAGCGTCGGCCCAAACTTTGGGGGAAGGACTGGGCAACCGCGAACGGGAACGGAAGTCCTTCTCCAGATCATCCGGTTCGGGAAGGAAGACGATGCGGCTATCGGCCCAGATCCGATCCCACAAGTTCCAGGCTTCGGACATGGTCTTCGTGTCTTTTCCCATGATCCGCTCAGTTGTCAGAAGTCTCAAAACAGTGAGCTGCGTGAAACGGCAGAAAAAGAACTGTTGGTCGCCGACTTGCTCGAACCAACGCCTAGCCCGCTCTGAATGTACGTGCCGACTCCACAAAAGCGCAAGCCAGACGTTCGCATCAAGGAAATTCAACGTGTTCATAGATTCGTTCGTTGGTCAGGTCTACTTTCGGGCCCTCGGAAACAATGAGTGGGAACCGTACTCTTCTTGGACGTGGACGCTGGCCCTGCAACAGGACGCTTCTGACCCCAGCTAGAACCAGCTCGCGGACAGAGCGGCCACTCGCAGCCGCTTGTTCTTTCAGCTGTCGGTACAGGGGTGCTGGAATATCAACTGTGGTGCGAATCGAATCCGGTTTCATAAGGCAATTATTCCACTGATGCCATAAATATGGAACACAGAAAACTCTCTAAAGAAATGTACTGTGGATTGAGCAAGTTGCACCGATAACAGTATCCTGATTGGAAGGGTATGGGGGGCGCTGGCGCATCAGCATGTGTCCTGCATTACCGTTCTTGTGCTCTGCTCTTCTTCGCAACCGCATCGGAGGCCGCTGAGACCTCCGTCCACCTGGCTTCGAACGATCAGCTAAAAGTAGTACGTCGATTCTGCCGGCCGCGCCACGCGAGGAAACCACAGCGGACGGCGCAGGTTGTCCGGTCCGGGTGCGGGCCGCGCCAGCGCTTTCCACTTCTGATAGACGGAATGCGATAGGTTTGTGTCCACGTAAATGTCGCCGTAACGATCGTCGGGACTGGCTTTCTCCACGCGCACAACCTGGTGCCAGCAGTGCATGCCGCTGAGCGGATCAGGATGGACGGGGAAAGTGATGTCCTGATGCACTCCCGCATCGCTCCACCAGACGCGTTGTGTGTCGGGATCCGAGCTCTCATAGGGCTCGACTCCTGTAATCTGTCGCATCTTCCACTGGCCTTTGCCGACTTCTTTCAGATCAACCAAGGCACTGGTGAAGCGCTCGATCTTGTCTTCTTTGTGCATGCGCCAGCGGCCGAGATGATGGGAGCATGCGACAACGCCAGGCGCCAGACCTTCTGTTACCCACGCATGCAGCACGAAATAGCCAATCTCCGTGTGAACTTTCAGCAGATCGCCGGTGTGCACGCCACCGACCTTCTCCGCGTCGAGAGGATTTACCCAGAGAGGATTCTTGTGAGCAATCTCGTAGAGAAGCTTCGCGTTGCCGGATCTTGTGTGGATCAGCGTGGGCAAGCGGAAAATGGGCAGCAGAGTGTAAACGTCGCCGCGCGCATCCTCTGGCCAATCCACGACGGGCATATAGCGCGGATCAAAATCATCAGCCGGTTTCCCAGCGCAGATTTCGCGAGCGGAGCGATGCACATGACTGCGGTAATACTCCGGCAGGGCAAACTCAGGCCACTTCCAGTCGGCGAGCGTCTTGGAGAAAAGCTCCAACTTGCGCGAGGGAGTGTTGTAGCCCGTGACCACCTTGCCGTCGAGCTTGACGCCAATTGGCTTGCCCTGTTTGGTGACTACACCGCTGGCACTGGCGCTTGAACCCTCCAGTTCAGCCGCGGAAACCGGTTTCTCGTTGAGCTTGTAAACGTCGGTGGTGATCTCGAAGGCCGCATACTTTCGCATATATTCGAGCGGCGTAAGGTTTTCTTTTTTCGCCGTTTCCGGAAGTCCAGGTACAGAGTTTTCGAAAATCCAGCCGTAGTATTCGTCTACTGTGATCTTCTGTCCTGGCCGGTAAGGCGACTCGAACCACTGGCGAATGCCCATGGCGCCACCGGGGTCGATCGCCCAGGAGAGATTGATCCAGAACTCATCCTCTTCCCAAACCTCTCCAGGATTGGCTTGATAGGTGAACTCCACCTTCTTGCCCTGTCTCTCCTGGAAGACGCGCAGCACGGGCTGGCGGAAACCGATCCACTTGCTGGCGTGGGTCTCCTGGCTCATCAGGTCGTGGCGCTCGGAACTGTAACCCATGGGCAGCACGTAATCGGCGTACCAGGCGGTTTCGTTCCAAGTTGGAGTCAGCGCGGCATGCAGGCCGACCAATTTCTCATCGCGCAGCACTTCGATCCAGGAGAAGCCGTCTGGATAGGTCCAAACCGGATTGAAGACGCGCGTGAAATACGCTTCCAGCCGTCCCCGCCCCTCTTTGAGCAGGTGAGGAAGCAGGAACGACATTTCATGCGTGCACAGCGGCCACTCGGGAGGGTAGAGCAATTCGTTCCAGCGCTTCTGTGGAGGAGGCACTTTGAAAGGACGCGGCACGAATTTGTTCCAGGCGTTCAGATTGTGTCCGCCTGGAGTGCCCACCGAGCCGGTGAGCACGTGCAACAGCATGAGTGCGCGCACAGCCTGCCAGCCGCCCAGATTTCCTGACGCGCTGCCGCGCCAGAGATGCGAAGCAAAGCGGCTTCCGGCGTCAGCGATCTCCCGCGCCACCTTTACGATGACCTCCGCCTTCACGCCACTTTCCTTCTCGGCGAATTCAGGAGTGTAATGCGCGTAGTGGCGTTTCAACGCTTCGATGGTCGCCTCAAAATTCTGGCCGTCTGCCTTAAAGCCATCCACTTCCAGTTCTTCCCAGTTGGTCCAATTCTTCATGAACGCGGCGTCATAGCGGTTTTCGTCAAGAATGACTTTCGCCATGGCGAGAAGAACGGCGGCCTCAGTTCCGGGATAGCTCGGCATCCAGTAGTGCGCCATGCTCGCCGTGTTCGACAGCCGTGGATCCATAACCGCGAGTTTGGCGCCGGCCATTTTGCCGTCAATGATGCGCTGCGCGTGGGGATTGAAATAGTGCCCCGATTCCAGGTGAGCGGACAGAAGCAGAATGAAGCGCGCGTTCGCATGGTCGGGCGAGGGACGATCGGCGTGGTGCCAAAGCACATAGCCCAGGCGCGCCGAAGCCGAGCAGATGTTGGTGTGCGAGTTGTGGCCGTCAATGCCCCAGGCTTGCAGCGTGCGCTCCATGATGTAGTCATAACCGGGACGGCCGACGTGATACATCACTTCTTCGCCGCGGCTCTCCTGAATAGCTCTGCGGATGCGTGCGCCGATAGTCTCCAGCACTTCGTCCCACGACGTCCGCTCCCACTGACCGCTGCCACGCGGCCCTACGCGCTTCATGGGATAAAGCACACGATCCGGATCATGGATCTGATTGATGACTGCCGGACCCTTGGCGCAAAGGCGTCCCCGGCTGGCCGGGTGCTTGGGATTGCCTTCGAACTTGGTAACTTGCCCCGTTTCCTTGTCAATGTAGGCAAGCAGACCGCAGGCCGACTCGCAGTTGAAACAGATTGTAGGAATCAACTGGTAATGCCGCGCCACACGACGGGGCCACGCGTCGGGATCGAACTCTACCCAATCGTCCCACTTCTCCACCGGAGGGCAGGTAGAAAAGCGGCCGTCGTTGTTTCCGGGCACGTTCACCTCTGGGACTCCCATTTTTGTCTCCTGTTAACTGTTCGGCGGTCGTTGCCCGGCCATGACAAAGCACCACTCGAACGCCAGCAGACCTCCGAGCGCGAGCACGCCCGACAATCCAGCTGCGAACGTGCTGACGGAAGATGCAAATAACAGCAGCAGAGGTACTACGCCACCTAACCCCACCGCCCCGATCCAGAACAGTTTCTTGTACGGCCCGCGTGTGATGAGCCAAGTTGCGTATCCCGCGTTGTCGGTGCTGTGAGGAATCGCGATCTCTCCGGCGATCATCAGCAGGTGCAGTACCAGCGTGATCGAGAGCGCAACGATCGCCAAAAATTGTGAACGCGGCGTGGCCCCGAGCGAACTGGGGAGAAACATCAGCACAGCCGCACTGACTAGAACGGCTTGCACGACCAGGTGGACCGGTAGCAATGGAGACTGCCAAAGATCGCGCCCTTCACATTGTCCGAAGAGGAAAGCGGTGTATCCTGCCACCCCGACGCCTGTAAGCACGGTGAGCCAGAGCAGGAAACGGCAGAGTATTGCATGTCCTGTGATTGTCCCCAACAACAATGCGGCACATAGCGCGCTGTACAGCACGAGGAAAAAGGCGCCTTTCGACAACCACGATTTCCACTGCGCGGATGTGAGGACTTTCAGAAAGCGATCTTTACGGCTCAGATCGGAGACGAGCAGCACGACAGTCGCGGCGATGAAAATGAGTGCCAGAGTCGAAAGGACGACGTCTCGCAAGGGATTCAGCGACATGTGGCCAAGCGCAAGTCCAAGGGCAGGCACCACAAGCAGGCCGGATCCGACCGACTTCATCCAAAAGTAAACGGGAACCTGCCAATCCCAGGGACGATCGTGCGCCACGTCGTAGGCAGCCAGAGTGTCCTTCTGCAAGAACGGACTACCCGGGTCATACGTGGCCCCGCCACCATGGACCTGTCGGTTCCGTTCTGACCACATGTAGAACGATTCGTGGCGCGCCGCAGTGGGGACCAGCGTGCTTTCGTCGGCGTCAATGTAATAGACCTTCGGCCCGGTTCCTTGTTCCGGCTTGCGCACGTGAACGGCCTCACGCGCCACCAACTGCGCCGCTTCGCTGTCCGGGTTGTCCAGGTCCCCAGCCACAATGGCACGTTGGGGACACACGACTGCGCAGGCCGGTTCCAGACCCACTTCTATCCGATGCCCGCACAAATGACACTTGGCCGCAGTATTCCGGTCCGGGTCCACGTAGATGGCGTCATAGGGGCAAGCTTGCATACACGCTTTGCATCCGATGCACCATGCAGAGTTGAAATCAACAATTCCATCGTGGCGCTGGTACATCGCGCCCACAGGACAGATCTTCACGCAAGGCGGCTTCTGGCAATGATTGCAACGAGTCACCTGGAAGACTCGCCGCACGTGCGGGAATCTTCCCTTCTCCACATACTTGACCCAGGTGCGGTTGACCCCCAGCGGAACTCTGTTCTCCGTTTTGCACGCCACCGTGCAGGAATGGCAGCCGATGCATCGACGGTTGTCAATGACGAATCCGTATCTCATGCTGCCGCCTCCCGCAGCAATGCAGTGACCCGCGCCGCAACGGCAGCGCCGTCAATCATGCAGTTGCGAATGGGCTTCATTCCAGTCGCGCAGCCGGCCAGAAAAACCCCGTCCCGAGTCGCGTCATGCGGATGCCGGAACCACTCCCGGCACAGGAAGAATCCATCGGGGCCGCAACTGATTCCCAGAGTGCCCGCCAGGTGGTTGACGTCTTCACACGGTCTCATTCCCGTCGAGAGCGACACCAGGTCAAACTCGCCTGTGAATGGCCGGTTCAGCAGCGTATTTTCCGCGCGAATTGAAATCGAGCCATCCGGCAGCTGCCGGCACATCGAGACACGGCCTCGGATGTAGCGGACGCCCCGTTCCTGGGCGAGTGAGTACATCTCTTCAAATCCGCGGTCATAGGTTCGAACATCGATGTAGAAACACGCTACGTGCGCCTTGGGATTCCGTTCCATCACCGTGCTGGCCTGCTTGGTGCTGTATGAGCAGCAGATGCGCGAGCAAAACGGCGCTCCGATGCGACGGTTGCGCGAGCCCACGCAGAATACGATGGCCAGCCGCTGCACTTCCTTGCCGTCGCTGCGACGAATGAGTTTTCCGCCGGTCGGCCCCCGCGGGTTCAGCATCCATTCGAGCTCGGTGGCCGTGATCACGTTTGGGTAGATTCCATACCCATATTCCTTGAGGCTGGTCGGGTCGAAAGGTGTGAAGCCTGTGGCGACAACCACTGCGCCGGCAGCAAAGGATGTCCCGTCAGTGAGTTCCAAAGTGAAATTGGGAAACTCTCCGCCCATCCCCCTTACGGTTGTGTTCAAACGAACGTCCACGAGAGGCGTCGCTCGCAAGTCCCGCTCCAATGAGTCCGTAAACTCTTTTCCATCATTGAATCCATCGTCATTGAAGAACGGAAAAGTCTTGGAGAGCTTGGGAACCCGGCCGCCGAGCCCCGAAGACTTCTCCACCAGAACCGATGGCATTGCAAGCGAGCTCAACACCAGCGCCACCTGCACGCCCGCCACTCCCCCTCCGATGATGCATACCGGTTTCGCCATACTCGTTCGCTACATGACCTCCGCGTTCTCCTAGGTCATCCATTCTTTGGATTTGTCGTAGGGAATTCCGAGCTTGTCGAGCAGCGGCTCCACGGGCACGGTGTGGGCCTGAATCCCGACGACGTCATACGGATCCCAGCCCAGCAGCAGCCCGGTCAGTTCGCTGTAAGAGAGTGTTGGGATGTTGAATTCCGTCCCGGTCATCTGCAGGATGGCCCATTGCTCCTTGTCGAGAAAAAGGTTGCAGCCGGGACAGTTGGTGAGGATGGCGTCCGGCTTCCAAGGTGCCATACTCTCCAGTTTTTTCAGAACGCACGCCATCGTGTATCCGCGATTGGGACGCATCGCGCACTGCCGGAACCCCATGCCACAACAGTGGCGACGTTCCGGATAATCCACCGTCTCGCCGCCCCAGGCACGAATCAGGCCGGCGAGCACGTCACATGATTCAGCCCCGCCAATGGCTTTCTCTGGAAAGACCTTGGCATAGTGGCATCCCACATGATCGACGATGCGCAGCGGCCGGCCTGTTCTGTGATCAACCAACCGGTAACGCAATTCCTGCGCCAGAGCATGGCGGTGGTGATACACGATGTCGCTGGCGTGGACCACCTGCTTGGGAAACTGCAGCCGCCGGCCGCAAGCCTGCTGGAGCCAACGGTCGACACGCGCATCCAGTCCCGGTTCGTGCTTGTACATCTCGAGGCATTCTGTGTGGATCGCGAACGAAGTGACGCAGGCAGTGGTGATGTTCTCGAGACCCAGTTCGGCGGCGATCGACCATAGCCGCGCCGCCACCAACAAGGTGCTTTCGATCGAGATCAAGTCGCCGTGCGAAGAGAAGCCTGTGCAGCACGTGCACTGCGATTCAGCCCGATCCCCCACCGCTTTCCAGCGCAGGCCAAGCAGATCATAGATGCGGCCGATAAGGACTTCGGTGCCGGGGTTGACTGCACCCAGAATGCAACTCGGTGTGAGGAAAAAATCGTTCTGCGGAATCTCTTTAATCGCTTCTGGCGTAGTAGTCGCTGTTGCCATAACTCAACTTGGCTATCCTTCGCGGTGAACCCGATCGTGGTATTCGTCAATCGAGATCCCGCTTTTCTTCGCGTCTTCGCCTGCCCATTTCTCGATCTGGTTCCACAGCGCAAGCGTTCCACCCCAGGCTACGCAGGAGCGAAATTCGGCAAGCGTTTGAGGCGGAAGCTTGCGTCCGCCAAACTGGCCAGGCCTGTCCGGGCTGGCTCCCAGCCGCACCATCTGACCCTCCACCTCGGCATGGTATTTCGCATGGCGGGGTCCAAAATCCGGGTGGTTCGCTGCATCAACATTGCGGAAATACAGGGTGCAACCGCGATTCCACAGGTTTCCGCCGCAAAGATGCCGCATGGCGTATTGCTGCCGTCCGCGCACGCTCGACAGGTGGTACCCCTTCAATTGCGCCAAAAAGCGTAAGGAAGAAATCAATCCCATCAAGTTGTTTTCGCGGGAGCACTTGGGCTTGCAGGAGCCGCATTGTCCGCAGTACCACAGTGTGTCGGATTTCAGTAACCCAACCAACTGTTCCTCGTTCTCTGACAAGACGGCGTCAACAATGGCGCGGGGATTATATTCGGGAAAATACTGGGCGGCGGGGCATTGTGCCGTGCAGACTCCGCAAGCCAGGCAGCTCTTCAGAGCGTGTTTGGCTACGAGATGGTTCTTCACCCACCAGGTGCAGGGCTGATTCCGCGCCTTCTCGTACCATTCCTGCATTTCCGCATCGCAATCCTCGGCCCATGCGCGAACCTCGCGCCGGTCTTTCTCTCTTTCCAGCGACGTGCCATAGAGACGACGGATGTTCAGATACGTCCGGCCTTCACTGTCTTCCTGATCCCGGAGAGATTCGTACCCGGTCACGAGCTCGTCATCTGGAATGGCTTCAAGTTCGGCCTGCGGCTTCGAGAGTACGTCGGTAGGAGGTCCCTTTTGTCGAACTGAACCGTCTTCGTTCATGCGGCCATCCTGCGAGGCCCCCAATCGTTCCTTATGGGCGCCTTAGCGATCGTTCTGTACTGTTCTGCCGTGAGCGCTATAGTTCGGTAGAAAACGTGCGCCAGCTTTGAGTTCGCAGCTCCCGCCAGCAGAACGAACACAAACACCAAATGCAGGAAGTAAGTGGGGTAGGCCAGCATAGCTACGTTGGCGTAGCGGAACACCTCGGTGAACACGCCGGTGATGCTCACGAGCAAGAGTTCCAGCAGTAGCACCCAGTCAAACCATGAACTCGCATCCTGCTCCCGAGCTTGCTGTCGCTGCACCAGGAAATACAGGCTTCCGGCGACGATCATCGCCGCGGCTACATCGCCCGCGATCTTGAAAGGGTGAAGGGCTGGCAGAGGATAGGTGGCTCCGCAGGCAATCAGTAGCGCTGCGACTCCAGCCAGAGCCAGTAACGCCAGGAAGCCATAGAACACAGCGATGTGTGCCCAGCGGCTCATTGGAAACTGCTGGCATTCACGGAACTGGCGGTGCTTTGCGATCTGACGAACAGAAGAAAGCAGGCAATTCGTGAAACGGCTGAAGCCGATTCGGGCAAGCGGTTCTCCCGTGAAAGCCTCCCAGGCATGTGCCGCGCCCGTCAGCGCGACGATGAAGACCGCGCCAGACAAAGCGCCAAAGAGAAGATTCAATGCGAAATGCGGGAGCATGCTGGAGTAGCGCACGGGGCTGGCTTGCGGTGAAAAAGACCCGCCAACGGCGATAGTGGCCACGAGCAACACGACTGCTGCGAGCAGCATGTACAGAAATCCTCTTCGCCGGTTGGCTAGCCGGCTCCACCACTCGGGCACCGAGTAACGCTCCACTGCGAGCCGGCGCACGGCTGCCATGATCCTGCCCGGACCGGCCTCGGCCGGGCACCGTGAGCTGCAGTCGCCGCAATTGAAACAAAGCCAGACCGTAGGATCGGCAATCAGTCTGTCCGCTTCGCCCAAATGCAGCAGCGTCATCTGGCGCCGCGGGAAGGATGCGCCGTCGGTTTCCGCAAGCTGGCAGTTCACCGTACATGCCCCGCATTGCAAGCAAGACAGCAGCGAATTCCCGTCGGCGGAATACCGGGCGAGTAACGCTGCGGTGGCACGCTGGCGGGCAGGGAGCAGCGTCAAAGAAGAGTCCGGCAACACACCAATCGTTTTCCCTCGCAGGCGCCATCCAAAATCGATCGGTCGCGGAGATGCGCGGGAATCCCTCTCATTGAACCCAGAAAGAACAGCCATACTTCGTTGGCGATTGGAGCCCATCCGCATTCTGTCTCCCTCGACCGTGGCTACTCCGAGTAAGTCTATTGTATTAATAGGGCTCATTGCAATCATGGGGCCACGGCGACCTGCGAGGCACCAGCGCTGGAGTGTTAAGATTCACAGACTTACAGCGAAACCGTCAGACTGTCAGGCTCTTTGTGTGCAGGTTCTTGCATTACCGTTGAACAAGCCTTCCTTATTTACTCGAAAGAGAATTTAGAGTTCCTTGTGGGATGGGCAGACGGCTAATGTTGCCCCACAAACGAAAATGGCCGTGAGAAGCGGACTCGCGAGGAATATTCGCTTAGCTACCGCCGAGGCTAGGGCGTGCCCAATTCTGCGTTGACGCTCGTTCATGCGAAAAGTTAAACTCACGGTTACTGCCTGGAAATGATCTGTGCGAGCTTTCTGGACGAGTCAATCCTCTGTGTCCGGAGGAGTGGAAAGCTCATGGTTCGTTTCCAGAGGACAGCTGCCAGAAAGCATCCCTACCTTCAGTGAAGTTTAGCTAGCTTTTGCCCGCACAGCCGGCATAGTATCCACGGCTCTGCTCGCACCCGATCAGCAGTTCTTTATGGCAGCGATTTTCTCTTCTGGACTGGTCCTACCAAGTTGCAGATTGCGCCAATTAGCTACGCTATTTAGCGTAATGACCCCCGAAAATCCTTTTGTATTTGGCGAAATCATCGACGACGCGAGATTTGTCGATCGGACGGACGAACTGGACCAGTTGGTCCGCGACTTATTGAGCATTGAATAATATAGTGACATTCCTAAGATATTGTGCTACTCTCCGGTCATGGGAAACCCGGCAGGAGTGCGGCGTGATTTTCAGAAGTTGGAGGAGCGGCGGTTGTTGGGG
>Ga0187888_1003630_pt1 | contig 11922 bp, 11 predicted proteins | sample June2016WEW_7_40_FD_132987 | JGI IMG/M metagenome (GOLD analysis project Ga0187888, IMG submission 132987) | Peatland microbial communities from SPRUCE experiment site at the Marcell Experimental Forest, Minnesota, USA - June2016WEW_7_40 | ecosystem: Environmental > Terrestrial > Soil > Wetlands... | reverse complement strand
CGTCGATGATGACGCGGTCAGCTCGTAGCGCCAGTGCAAGTGCGATCGCGGCAGCTTCGCCAGCGTGGAGGCCCTCGACCTGTTCAACGGTAGCGGCTGGGCGAACCTCGAGCCAGGACGGCGGGGTCGCGATGAAGGCCTGAACCGCCGCTGGACGCTTCGGTGACGCGAGCTCGGTTTCCACTTCCGGGGGAATGACAATGCGCTCGAAGAGAGAGGGGAGCACGTCGATATGACCAACCGCGACCAGCACGACGAACGGCGAGCTATCGGCAACGACAATCATGATGAGACGGGCGCGGCCAGAAGATCGTTGATGCTCCGCACGTCCGCGTCGACGTCCTGGTGCCCCAACGATTGCTCCGTCACCTGATGGCGTTTCAGCAAGGCATCGGTCTCGAAGCGGTCGAGGCCGAGGGCCAGACCGAGGTCGTAGTGACAGACGATGCCGCGACGGAACAGGGCGACGAGATAGACCTCCTTCGCTTCGCGGTCGAGATCTGCCCCGTTCTTGCGAAGCTGCTGCTCGATGTTCTGAGGTAGATCGAAGCAGATGCTCATGGCGTGGCTTCCCGCGGTAGCTCTTCAGAAATCGTCGGGGTCATGACTGAAGGATAACACGAAGATGGCGGAATATGAAGGCAACTCGACCTCAAAGGTCAGCCAGGCGACCCCAAACCGGTTCGCCTCGCCGATGCGCATGATGCGATCACGGGCATGCGTCACGATCTAACGGTCTGCGTTATGGCTTCGCCCAGATCCGCAAGGTGCGCCTTCGCGGACTCGACACACCCTACGGGCTGAAACGCCAGCGCAGGCGCGGAAATCGGTGTCGCTGCTTGTCCATGCGAAAGGAGAGACGACACCGATTTTCGCCCTGTACTCTTGAAGCCGCTATCCAAACACGTCGTGCACTCGCCCGCTCCGGCGATCAATCGATGGCGAGGAACTCGCTCCAACCCAATTGTCTCGACAGCGTTTCGACAACCCCTTGCTCCCTGCATCAGGGCAGATCGAGTGCCGCTCTCAGGCAAGCATCAATCTGGGTCATCGTCGCTGGTGACAGACTGCCGATCAGCCGACGAACCTTCGTCTGTGCCACCGTGAAGACATTGCCGCAGGTGACGGCCGAGGTCTGATTCAATCCGGACGGACGGCCTTCCGGCGTCGAAACGTCGATGAGGAGTTGCGTTGGTTCATGAACGCGGCTCACGTTCTTGGTGATGAGAGCGACGATCGTATTCGTAAGGCGTTGGTTGTCCCCGTCATTCTGGACAATGAGCGCCGGGCGGACTTTGGACCCGCTCCCGTCAGCGTACGGATAATCCAGAAGGACGACATCACCGCGCTTCATGGCTTCCGGTCATAGTAGCTGATATCCTCCCAATCATCCGGCTTGATGTCCGCAAGGAGAGGATACATCGCCTCGACCTCATCGCCGTCGACGATAGCCCTGATCTTCTCGAACTGTTCGGCTCGCATCAGCACGTACCTGGCACCGGTTATGGCATCAACGACATACACGGGCGCCCCTCCATGTTCCTCGATGGCCTGCCGGAGATCGTCGGAAAGTTTGGTCGTCATGGGATCTTCCAGGGGGGTAGATGGATGACTCCACTATACCCGCACCTATTGATGAAGGCCAGGGGACGAACAAAAGGGACTTTCTTAATTGTTGCGGCAAGATGCCCAGTCTGCGGAAAACCAGGTTTGACTGGATCGTGCAGTTTACCAGAGCAATTAGGAATGTCCCCTTCGAGCACCAATATTACCACAGGGCACGTCGCGAAAACCGGAAACCGGCCCAGACCCCGCGAAGCCGCTGGGCGTCGGTCAGCGCTGGGTGGGCACGACTCCTCCTCAGGAGCCGGGCGAAGAGCTCGTCGAGATGCTCCCGCCGGGCGTCGGTCAGCGCTGGGGGCGGGTCGGCGGCGGACGCCGCTCCGGCCAGGCAGCCGAGGAACAGCGCCGTGCTCAAGAGAACGACGCCCACGCCCGCCCCACGGCGGGGACCGGCCCGCCGAACCTGAAGAAAAGGCCGATGCCGAGATCCCTGGGTCATGGTGGCCATGCTTTCCGTCTCCAAGGTCTCGAACCGTGCTGACACAACGTCCTCAAGGCCTGGGGAACAGAGCGGCCACGGGGCGCGACGCTAATCGGGATCGCCCACGAGCACGAAGCTCGCCCAGAAGAACGGGTGCGCCGCGCCGCCGCTCTGACGCCGCTGGCGGATCAACGCGAGCTGCGCTTCGTGCAACGCCGACAGCTTCCCACGGCCTTCCTTCAGGCTGCGGTAGAACTGCCCCATCAGCTCCCGCGTCTGCTCATCCGGCACCGGGAACAGGCTCGTCACCAGCGTCCGAGCTCCGGCGTAGAGGAAGGCCCGGCGCAGGCCGTACACCCCCTCGCCTCCGCGCACGTCGCCCCGGCCGGTGTCGCAGGCGCTGAGCACCACCAGTTCAGTTCCGCGCAGATCGAGCGCCGCGATCTCCCCGGCGGTGAGCCAGCCGTCGTCCACCGCCGCATCCGGCTGGTCCTCGTCCTCACTCAGTTTGTTGGCCCCCGCCAGCACCAGCCACGAGCGGAACAGGGGATCCTCCATGACCTGGAGTCGGCCGAACCCACGCCCCATGCCCAACCCCGGGACCACGGCAACCGGACGCACCCGGTCCTCGGGATCGACACGGTTCGGGAGGTACTTGCCGTGGGTGATCATGTGGAGGACCCGCGGCGCCGGGAGCGCCTTGAACACATCCTCCAGCGCCTCCTTGCCGCGGTAGACGGTGACCGGCCCGTAGCCGCTGCCGGCCAGTTCCTTCTCGATTTCGTCCGCCTCGGGGCCGAAGTTCTTGAGCGACTCCCATTTCAGGCCGCGCAGCTCGTCGGAGCGTGTCCCCCGGGTGCTGAGGCGGGGAGCCGACGGGGCCGCGGTCAGACGTTGGGAGAGGTCGATATGCGGGGCGTGAACTCGTAAGCTCGATCCCGGCTTGGCGGCCAGAGCGTCCAGGAGGGCTCGGGCCACCTTCCGACGGTCCGCCGCGTCGAGATCGAAGTCAGGATCGGCGAAGATCACCGTCCCCCGGGCCGGCGCCGCGGCGGGCCGGAGCAGATCGCGACCGCTGGACAGGTAGACGAATCGTCGCGACTCGACCAGGTAGTTCCCTTGCTCGTCGACCAGCGCCTCGAACGGCAGCAGGTTCAGCGCCCCGTCGGGGGCCAGGTAGATCAGCGCTGCTTCCCCCAGCGCCGCGCGCAGGGGTGCGAACGGCTTGGTATACAGCCCGGTGCCGAGCTTCCGGAAGTGGTCCTCCGCGGCGCGCTCGTCGGGCCGCTTTTTGTTCTCGAAGGTCTTGCGAAACTGGTCGACGGCTCCGCGGAGCTTACCGATGCCGGCATCGATCTCTTCGGCCGCGCCGAGGTCGATCATCCGAGGCTGGGCATCGCGGTCGGCTCGCAGCACCAGGGCGAAATAATGGGCGGGTTTCCAGCGCGGCGCCTGGCCCGTGGCCTGGAAGTCGAAGAGCCTGGAGCGCACCAGCTCGACAAGGGCGGAACCCGCCGGGAGACGACGCCGCGCAGTCTCGGTGTCCACCGTGGCGGGGTCCTGCGCCTGACCGGGGCGGTCGGCCGTGAGCTGTCGATAGAGTTCGGCCTCAACCTGGTCGGCCTCCTGGCGCTTGGCCGCCAACTGCTGCCTGAGGGCCCCGGCGTCGAGCCCGCGCGGGGGATTCAAGGGCCAGTCGTTGAGTTGCGTTCTGAGGGCCCGCAGGCTGACGGAGCGCGCGGAGACGGCGGGGTCGCTCTGGAGCCGGCGCTGGGCGTCGCGGAACTGGCAGAGGGTGTCGAGGATGACGGCCTTGCGGCGCAGGGTCCAGGTCAGTGTGGTCGCGGCCAGCTCGGGCTCATCGCGGGTCCTGGCCATGCTGATCAGGCCGTCGAGCGTGGAATGGATCATGTCCAGGTAGGCGCGCATGGCGGGCTCGGCGGAGACGGCGAAGACGCGCCGGAGGTTGGTCTGCTGGACCTTCATGTCGTGGACGAGCGTGGCCAAAGCGAGTTCGGGTCGGTTGGTGGCTTGATACAAGCACGCCAGGTTGCCGAGGCAGGTGGCGTAGTCGGGGTGGTCCTCCCCCAGCACCCGCTTGCGGTTCGCCAGGGCCTGGCGATAGAGCGGCTCGGCCTGCGCATAATCGCCCTTGGCCTCGTACAGCCCGGCCAAGTTGTTGAGGCTGGTGGCGTAGTCGGGGTGGTCCTCCCCCAGCACCCGCTTGCGGATCGCCAAGGCCTGGCGCAAGAGCGGCTGGGCCCGCGCATAATCGCCCTTGGCTTGGTACAGCTCGGCCAGGTTGTTGAGGCTTTGGGCGTAGTCGGGGTGGTCCTCCCCCAGCACCCGCTTGCGGATCTCCAATGCCTGGCGATAGAGCGACTCGGCCTGCGCATAATCGCCCTTGTCTTGGTACAGCTCGGCCAGGTTGTTGAGGCTTTGGGCGTAGTCGGGGTGGTCCTCCCCCAGCACCCGCTTGCGGTTCGCCAGCTCCCTTTGGGCGGCCTCCAGCGCCTCGCCATATCGCCCCAGTCGGTGTAGCCCAAACACTTGCTCGTTCAATTGTGTCGCATCCGCCAGTTGGCGGCGCTGCTCTGGGTCCAGGGTGGCACGGTGCTCGACGTCGGCCAGTTCCCAGCGGACATCGGTCACCCGCCAATGTTTCGGTCCGTGGAGCTTGCCCGTGATCGCCAACGCCTCCGCGGCGGCCTCCTTCGCCGCCGGGAAATCCTCCTGCGCCGAAGCAAGCTGGGACAGCCTGCGCAGGGAACCCACGACATCGGCGTGATCATTGCCCCACACCCTTCGCTCGATGTCCAGGATCTGCCGGACAGCCGCCGTGGCCTCGGCGAGCTTCCCCTGGCCTTGTAGTGCATCGGCCTCCCTGCCGAGTCGGTCGCATTCCTTGAGCTGCTCCCGCTGGGCGTCGGTCAGCGCCGGGGGCGGATCGGTGGCGGCGGACGCCGCTCCGGCCAGGCACGCGACCAGCACCGCGATGTTCAGCAGCCCCGCAACCGTGCCCCGGTGGGCCCCGTGCCGGGTGCGGGGATGTTCAACAATCAGCTCACGCCGGTTTCGAGATTCCATGATGTCACCGCCCTCGTGTGTCGTTCTCCCAAGGTGATCTCCCATTGGAACGGGAGGAGCCCGGTTGCACCATCGAAACCGGTTTCCTCCGTCCGTTGGTGAACGGTTCTGTTTGCACGGAAAGCCCGGCCCCCCACGCGAACCCTCATCGGCCTCAGTTGCCGGACGCATCCTGCAAGAAGGGAACGAGTTCCTTCCGCGAACTGGTGCGGGATGAATGCGCCAGCATGAGGTACTCGTAGAGCATCTCGCTGTCGGCGTTGCGGAGGAAGAACGAGGCGTTGTAGAAAACGACCTTCTCGCCGGAGCCGCCGACGCTGAGGCTGCCGAACGTGAATTTGTCGTTGAGCTCGGCGAGCCGCATCAGCATTGCCGGGGGGATCTTGAATTCCCGGGGGAGCGTCGGCGTGACCTGCGTGTAAAGCACGGCGACCTTCGTCGGGGAACCGTCCCGGGACTTCCAACTCATCGTCCTTTCCTCGACGACGATCATCGAAACCTCGCCGCCGGATTCCACAGCCACTCGATACACCCCTTCCTTGGGCCGGGAGTAGGCGAAACCCGTCTCCTTCAACAACTGCTCAAGGGTCTTGGGGGCGGCCTGCTTGGGGGGCTTGTCGTCGGCCCTGGCCACCGAACCGATCCCACCGACCGAGGCGACCACGAGCAGGGCCACGGCGGTACGTCTCATCAGGCTGGGGGTCATCATGCAAGTCCTCTTCTCGAAAACGAATGAACTTCGAACGGTTCGGGCCGAATCTTGCGACGACTACAAGACATGCTAATGCGGGAGTTGAACGATCACCAGCTCCTCGACCACACCCTGCCGGAGCCGGACCGCGAGGCCAAGTTCGCGGTAATACTGGTAGTGGACGTCCGGGACGATCAGCTCCTTGAATACGGGATAATCCTGGTCCTTGAGAACTTGATCGAGCTCCGCTTCGGCCATGCCGACTCGCAACGCCTTGTTGTTCGCCCCCAGGCCCGTCGTCCGGAGCGAGAGCGGCGGAGCCGTTGGACCGCGCAGGCAGATCGCCAGCACCTGTTCGGTACACAGCAGCTCGATTCCCCGATCGGGGCAGATCAACCGTACGAGGTTGGTCCGCGCGATCACCGGAACCGCCTGGACCGTCCCGAGCCGGCGCCGGACCTCGGAGACACGATCTCCCAGCTCGACCCTCGTCTTGGGCCCGAGTTCGATCGCCGACAGCGGCTTGAGCCGGGGCGGGGCCTGGCTCCGCAGCGCGTCCTGCGACTTCGGCGGCTGGCCCAGGGCCTGGCAGAGCGTGGCGTAGCGGTCGTAGGCCAGAGGCCACCAGGCGCTGTTCTGGCCCACCGATCGCAGGTAGCTCCCGAGGTTCGCCAGCGCCTTGCGGCGATCGTCCAGGTCGGCGGAGGCCTGGAGCAGGAGCATACGGTTGTATTGCACGGCCCCGGAGATCGACCGGGGGAAGGACCGGGGCTCGTTCTCGACCCGGTCGAAGATGCGTCGGGCCTGTTCGGGATGACCCCCGGCGAGCTCGGCCACGCCGGCATTGATCAGAACGGTCGCGCGGGCGATGGGGTCAAGGTCCTTGTCGGCCTCGGCCGCCTCGGCCGCCGTCAGGAGATACTCCGTCGCCCGCCCCACGTCCTTGCCCTCGGGATGCACCAGGTAGGCCACACCCAGGTTCGACCGCGCCAGGATCAAGTCGGGCTTGAGCCGCAGCGCCTCGCGCAGAGCGCCGACGGCGTCCCACCAGAGTTCGGGGTCGACCCCCCGCAGTTTGGCTTCGAGCGAACCAGGAGTGCGGTAGAACCCGCCGATCACGAGGTGGCCGACATCGAGGCGGCGGAGGTCGTCGACATCGAGCTTGTCGCAGTATTCCATCAGCTTTGTGTACCCGAGGTTCGCCCAGGCCTCGGGGCAACCGGGGAACTCTTTCGTCACCTCCTTGAAGCACTGCTCCGCGGAGTCGTACTGCTCGCTGATCAGGAAATAGGTCCCATTGCGAAAGGCGCTCATAGCTTGCCAGAGGGGCGCTTGATCCCTCTCGTCGATCCGCTTGAGCCGATCCTCCCAGGACGGGTGGTCATGCCCCAGGGCCTCGAAGGAGACGAACCTCGGACCAAGCTCCATCGCCCGCCGCAAGGCCTTCAGGCCGCGCAAGCGGGAGAAGCCGGCCGCCAGCGCGAGCTCCATTCCCTTATCGTCCGCTGCGTATTCCTGGGCCCGTGTGAAGGCATTCTGGACGAAAGGGGTCCGCCCACGAGGACTCTCGATGTGCCGCAGGACGACATGCCCGAGTTCGTGCCCCAGGATCAGCGCCAATCGGTCGGCGTCGCCCTGGATCACTTCGGTCATCGTAGCGCTGTGAACCACGACTCTGGGACGGACCTTTTTCCCCTCGCGCCTCTCCTCGGGGGTCCTCTCGTCGCTCGCGAAGGCCTGGATGTCCTTATCCGCGAGGATCTCGAACGTCGGTGGCCAGACGTAGTCCGGCACAGGCGACGCCACGGACACGAGCTGCTCCGAGACACGCTTCAACAGTGAGTGATCCGCGTCGGGCTCGGCCGCCCGGGCCACACCCGATATCCACGGGAGGAACGCGCACACGAGCACTGAGATTCGCCATCGGCGGCGTACCTTGGATGGACATCTCATTCTCGAATCTCCTTGGGAGTTCAGACCGGTTGCCTCCAGGTTGCAGCGTCGCCTCACGGTTTCGCTCAGTCGCGTCGGGACCTGGAGAACGGGAGTTGCAGCTCGCGGTCGCGACCTTCGTTCCGATCCCTCAGCCATCGCGACCGAGTTTTCGTCACGTCATCCAACTGGTCGATCAACGCCGCTTCGTGGCCGAGGACGTTCACTACGGCGGCCGGGCCGGTGTCCGAGAGGAGTCGTTTATTGGAGCCCGGATCGTGCAACGCGGGCCGGACGGTCGTGCCGGCCCCGGTCGCGAACTTGTCGATCGTTGTGAGCACCGTGTGAGTCTCTCGAGTGCGAGGAGCGATCCGCTTCTCGCTCCGGGTCTCCGGCAGCGCCCGGAGTGCCGTCGGCGGGGAGATCGCATTCACTCGCTCTTCGCCCGAGAAAGACGCCGCCTTCAGGTCTTTCCCGCCGGGAGAAGAATTTCGATAGTCCCGATCTTGGGCAGCGTTCGCTGCGGAAACCAGTCCCGTACATGCAACGAGAGTGGCACTCAACAACCCATGCATGTTTCTCGTCACCTTACCTCCTGAACTGAGTTCTCTTCACCGAACCATCGTAGCATTGCCGCTCTGGTTTCGTTAGCGCCGGACATCATTCTCTTCAAGGTTAGACGTTTTCCCTTCTGTTTCATTAGGGCCGGACATCACTCTCTTCAAGATTTAGGCGTTTTGTCTCGGCTCGGAGTTCCGGGGACAGGAGTTCCGGGGACACCATACCCAACTGCTTCGGAGTTCCGGGGACACCATACCTAACTGCTTGGGCGAATTCCGGGAAATCAAGGAGAGAACAGGCATTGCGGCCTATGGCCATCCGGCAGGCACGCCTGAACAAACGGGGGTTGAGCGCCTTGGCCACAAGAGAACGGTCAACGGGTGAGGGGCACGGCTCCTCCTCCACCTGTGAACGGGTGAGGTTTCCGCCGCGACCAAGTTGATGAATGTGCGCTGAATCCCGTGTCTGTGTAGCACAATAGGAACAACGTGAATCATGCGCCAATTGCAATCATTCAGAGCCTTGCACTCATCCCAAGGAGCATCGGTTCGTCTCGCCAAAGCCCTGGAAAGGGGAGTTGAAATTCTCCAGAACGAAGCCAGTGTATTCTCCGTAAACGCAATTCCTCAAACAAATTACGCCAGATTCTTCGACGATGGACCAAGCCAACCGAAGCGATATCTCGAGGTCTGTCACGACTCGCGTTCGCGAGATGGGTGTAGCGCCCCTTGCCAGCCCCATCCCTGTGCGTCTAACATGGAGCGTTCGCGTTTTTGCTGAAGAGGATCTCGGACCAGGCTGATCCGATCCACCCGCTTTGCCCTCGATCCGGCAAGGAGCCCATGCAGTACAACCCCGCCAATCCGCTGATCGTGCAAGGGGACCGCACGATCCTTCTGGAAGTGGACAACCCGCTGCACGCCGAGGCCCGCGACACGATCGCGCCCTTCGCCGAGCTGGAGAAGAGCCCCGAGCATATTCACACCTATCGCCTCACGCCGCTCTCGCTCTGGAACGCCGCCGCCGCCGGGATGACCGCCGGAGAGATGGTCGCGGGGCTCGAGACCTATTCCAAGTTTCCCATTCCTCCGAACCTACCCGCCGATCTGCGCGATCTGGTGAGTCGTTATGGTCGAGTACGGCTCGAGCGGATCGACGGCAAGCTCCGGCTGATCACCAAGGATCAACCGCTGCTGGAGGAGCTGGCGCGGCAGCGGGGAGTGCGCGATTACCTGGGAGAGCGCCTGGATCCGACCAGCTTCGGCATTGACGACGCCCATCGCGGCGTGCTCAAGCAGGCACTGATCGCCGTGGGCTATCCGGCCGAGGACCTCGCCGGATACACACCGGGCGCAGGGCTCTTGCTGAACCTCCGGCAAGAGACGCTGACGGGGCTGCCGTTTCTGGTTCGCGATTACCAGCAGGGAGCCGTCGCTGCCTTTCACGCCGGTGGCGACGTCAAGGGGGGTTCGGGTGTGATCGTATTGCCCTGTGGCGCAGGCAAGACGATCGTGGGCCTGGCGGCCCTGGCGGCGCTCCAGACCGAGACCCTGGTGCTGACCACCAGCACGACGGCCGTGGCACAGTGGCGGCGCGAAATCCTCGACAAGACCGACATCGACCCGGCGAAGGTCAGCACCTACACCGGCGACTCCAAGGCCATCGGGCCGGTCACGCTGGCCACCTACCAGATCGTCACCTACCGGCCCAAGAAGGACGGCGACTTCCCCCACTTTAACCTGTTCAACCAGCGTGACTGGGGGCTGATCATCTATGACGAGGTTCATCTGCTGCCGGCGCCCGTGTTCCGGATCACCGCCGACATCCAGGCCCGCCGCCGGCTCGGGCTCACGGCCACCCTGGTTCGCGAAGATCACCGCGAGGAAGACGTCTTCAGCCTGATCGGGCCCAAGAAGTATGACGTGCCGTGGCGCGTGCTCGAGTCCAAGGGCTGGATCGCCGAGGCCCAGTGCCATGAAATCCGCCTCGGGCTGCCTGCCAATTTGCGGATGGACTATGCCCTGGCCGAGTGGCGAGACAAGTTCCGCCTGGCGAGCGAGAACCCGGTCAAGGAAGACCTGGTCGAGCTGCTGCTCGAACGGCACGACGCGGCCGAGGACCGGGTGCTGGTCATCGGCCAGTATCTCAAGCAGTTGCGACGCATCGCCGAACGCTGCGACCTTCCCCTGATCACCGGCGCGACATCGAACGCCGAGCGAGAAGACCTGTATGGGCGGTTCCGCGCCGGGGCGATCCGCCGGCTCGTCCTGTCGAAGGTTGGCAATTTCGCCATCGATCTTCCCGACGCCAACGTGATGATCCAGGTCTCCGGTACATTCGGCAGCCGCCAGGAAGAGGCCCAGCGGCTGGGGCGAATCCTTCGTCCCAAGGAAGGAGAGAAGCCCGCCTGCTTTTACACGCTCGTCACCCGTGACACCCGCGAGATGGACTTTGCCCATCATCGCCAGCTCTTCTTGACCGAGCAGGGCTACAGTTATGAGATCGTGGACGAATCCGAGCTGACCACGCGGATCATGGCTCGTTCCGAAGCGGCCGGCTGAGCCGCGAACCCGAGTTCTTCCCACTCGCTTCCTTGGACCGCCGGAACCAGCACCAATGAGCCGCGCGCCATCCCGGATGCCCGTCAAGCTGCACAAGAACGTGACGCTCATTCGCACCTCCGAGCCTGTGCTCGCCGAGGAATTGCTGGCCAGGAAATCCCTGGCCAGGCTGGTGCTCGCCCGGCTCTCCGAGAACTTCTTGCTGGTCAAGCCCGACGAGGCCGAGGCCGCGATCGACGAGCTGCGGCGGATGGGCCACACGCCCCGGATCGTCCGCTAGAGGAAAGGCAGTGATGGCCGCTTTGCCCACCTCCAGCTCTGATCCGGCCGGGCCGCCGACCATCCCTGGCGAGGCTGGTGCCGAGCCGCTCGATCCCCGGCTGGCCTTCCGATCCGCTCTGGCGCGGTATCAGGCCGCCAAGCTCGGGGCGATCGTCCGGCTGCGCAAGCTGGAGAGTGATGCGGTTCGACCCAGCACTCTGGCCGCCGACCTGACTGCACAGCTTGATTCCGCGAGTGACGTCGCCGAGCTTCTGGCCAGACTGAGCTTCGGGTCCCGCCAGGCCCTGGGCCTCTTCGCGCTGACCGAGACGTCGGTCTGGCCGCTCGCGGGGTTGAGCCAAGCCCTGGCGACCCTGGGCGTCGAGCCGAGGTCCGCCATCTTCGCCCTGCTCGAGCTGGGCTTGCTTGCCCTCGACACCGCGCCCGACCTGCGAGCGATCGACGGTTTCCATGCCAGGATCGACCAGGGGCCCATGCACTTGCTGCAGTTGAGGGCCCACCCCGCGGTGCCCCAGGCCGTCCGCGTGAGCCGGCCCGACGGGAAGCTGACGCCCGCGGCGAACGGCGTCGGGCAGATTCGCGAGTCGGATGGTCTGGAGCCGATTCTCAGGCTGGCCGCGATCTGGCAGCGCGTGGGAATCGAGCCGCTCCGCCAGACCGGGCAAGGGGCGCTCTACAAGCGCGATCTGGAACGGATCGAGGAAGACCCGGTCCTCTCCGGCGCCATCAGCGACGCCCTCGAACCTGTTGCCGCGATGTCCCTG
>Ga0187888_1003625_pt1 | contig 11936 bp, 9 predicted proteins | sample June2016WEW_7_40_FD_132987 | JGI IMG/M metagenome (GOLD analysis project Ga0187888, IMG submission 132987) | Peatland microbial communities from SPRUCE experiment site at the Marcell Experimental Forest, Minnesota, USA - June2016WEW_7_40 | ecosystem: Environmental > Terrestrial > Soil > Wetlands... | reverse complement strand
TCTACAATCTCCATCGGGAAGCTCCTTCTTCCAGCACGAGACGCATTGCAACACGTGATGGAATAACGGCTTCCCGTTTTTCATGCTAGACCAACTTCCTTTAAGTTGAGCGTATGGGGTGCCCCTGGGCGTCCCCTTCCGGCCACTGACCACTGGTCTCTGGCCACTCTTCTCTCGCCACTCGCCACTCTTCTCTCGCCACTCCCACCGAATTCACTGACTACTGGCTACTGACCACTATTCTCGTGCCACTGGCCACTCTCTTTCGTCGCGGGACTCCGCCGACGCGGTAGCGGCCGTACGGCCGCGCGGCCGTAGGGCACAGTAGACGGCAAAGGCCGCGGCTGCTGCCAGGCCGGCGAGCGTGATCGTTCCGCCAACCTGGAACGAGCGTGGTTCGTAGGTGTAGACCAGGCGGTGAAAGCCTTCCGGAACCGCGGCGCCTCGCATCACGCGATTGACCTTGTAGATCGGTGCGGGCTGGCCGTCGATCGTCAGTTTCCAGCCGGGATAGTGAATGTCCGAGAGGACGACGATTCCCGCGGACTCAAGGTTCGCCTCCAGCTCGACGCGCTGGGGACTGGGGTAAGAAACCTTGACCGTCTCGGTGGGCCGAGGGGACCTTCCGCTCAGAAATGCCCTCAGCTCAAGCTGCTTGTCCTTCTCGATCCAGACCAGCCGCCGGGGATCGAACGCGGTCAGCGTGGGATCGTGCCAGATGCGGTCATCGTTATACAGAATCTCCTGCATGGGCCCGCCTTGCTGGAGCTTGGTCAATCCCTCCAGAACGGGCAGGGGCCGAGAGTCGTGAACCACCCAGGCGCGGGGATAGACCAGGCGGTTGCGGCGGATCTGGTAATCATGCGATTCGATCCAGGCCTTCTGCTCGGCTTCCCTGCCGCGCTCCTGGAGAAGCAACGGATAAATGAGTTCAGTCTCGTCGAGAAAAGCGGCGTAGCCGCGGTGCTCATCCATCCAGCCGTGGGGATACACCGGAAGGAGGAAGTAGCGGGTGTTCCACATATCGAACGAGCGGCGAGGGAAGTAGACCACCTCCTGGCCCGCCTTGGCCCCCAGGGCCAGCGCGACGGGCTCCCGGATCTTCCTCGGGAACCCGGAAAAAAACCATTCGTAGTCGAACAGCTCGGCCACGCCCAGGGTGTGCGTGTATTCGATGCCCTTGGTGATCCCGTACTTCGGCTGGATCGTTCCGCGCTCCCAGGTCACGAAGTCGCGAACCCGGTCCGTCGAGGAGTCGGAGATCCACCGAGGAGGGTTCCAGATCGGCATTCTGTGGACGCGGAACTGGCCCGGCGATGGGTTCCGCCGCTCGGCCTCGTTGATGATCCGGACAACCTCCGGCTCGTCTTCGAACAGTGCCTGGGGCACCGTGATGACGTAGCGGGCATTGGCGACGGCAAGATCGGCCGCGACAACGACCAGTACCACCAGGCCCGCCAGCACCGGTCTCCTTCGGGCCAGGGGAATCAAGATCAATGCCAGGGCCAGCAGCACTGCCCCGTGAACGAGGGCTCGAACCAGCTCGTGGTATCCGGCCAGGGGGTCGAGGGGGCCGAAGCTGGATGCGATTTTCTTGGCCGCCATCGCGTTCAAGATGGGCTGCTGCCGCATGAGCACGATGGAGAGCAGGCCCAGGCTCAGCAGCAGGAGGAAGGCGGCAAGGGCCAGCGTGCCTCGGTTCCGCCCGGCCCGCAGGGCGTCCCAGCCCATCCCGGCCAGCGCGGCCAGTCCGAAAGTGGTGAACGTGAAGAGTTTGGCCGGGTAACGAAACTGGCGGAAGCCGGGCAGAACCGTGGTCATCCACCAGTAGAGACTTCCATCTCCGTTCCGGAGATAGCGATCTTGCCGGATCGGTGTGACGTTGACGGTGTCCAGCGGGCCGATGTCTGGGATCGCGATGCCGGTGGTTTGCGAAAGCAGCCGGGCTGCCCAGATCGGGCTGGTGTACTGGCCCAGGCTACCCACCAGGCTGACCGTCACGATGACCGAGAGCCAGACCTGGCGGGCCGGCCCGCGCCGCAACCGGAGCGCTGCGACGGCAAGGATCAGGGCGAGGCAGCCGATGTAGAGCGACGGCACCCAGACCGTCTGACGGATGCCGGGAATCTGGACCGCGTCGATCCAGTTCGCATTGCGGCCGAAACTGGTTCCAAAGACGCTGGGCCAGATGAGTTCAGTCAGGCGATGGGGCTCGATGCTGAAGGGGTAGATGTCATGCGGCCCCTCGCCGGCGGCCCGCGACGTCGCCTGGGTGAACTCGAGGACCGGCAGCAGTTGCGCGGCAGCCAGGGCCGTCGCCAGGGCTGCGGAACCGATCAGTCCCAGGAGCATCCACCCCAGAAGCGACCGCCAGTGCTGCCTCCGCCATCGCTCCAGCAAAACCAGGCCCATCAGGCCCCAGGCAGTCAGTACGCCACGCGGGACGTAAACCATCCAGGGCAGGGCGGGAGTCGGTTTTCCTTCATCCCGGAGCTTGGGAAGCAACTCGGCCAGGAGAACTGTACCGGCGACCCAGAGCGCCAGTACCATGACGGCAGCGGGAATGAGCCACCACGAATAACCCTGGCGGCCCGATTCCACGGTGCCTTCGTCTGCTTGCCCGTTCCCGTTCCGGGCGCGGTACCAGGCCACGACCACGGCGTAACCGCAGCCGCAAAGGCCCAGCAGATAGGCGGACTGGGGATCTCCGCCGAGCGTCTGCATGGCAAGCACGATCGCCAGGCCAAGCAACGCCGGCCGGCTGCCAAGGCGGACCCAGCGGTCGATGGCCAGAAAACCCAGAGGCAGCCAGGCCGCCCCGACCAGGAAGATGACATTGCAGTACTGGAACAAAACCGGCGCGCCAAAGGTGTAGGTCAAGGCGGCCAGGCCGGACCCGACCCAGCTCACCTGCCAGGACCGCATGGCCGCGAGCATGGCCCCGAATGCCAGCGCCACATGGGCGATGATGTAAAGGCGAGCCGCCCAGGCATAAGGAAGCAAGGCGTAGATCAGCTTGCCGGGATAGAGTACCGCCGCGGTCGGATTGCCCAGCAGCGGTATGCCCGAATTCTCCTCCGGCTCCCAGAGAGGCCACCGGCCCTGCTGCCATTCGGCCTGCACGCGCTGATAGAGCGGATAATAGAAGTGCGCCGCGTCGCGATAGCCGAACTGGCCGCCGCCCCAGAGAGCAACGCCGAAGCAGAGCAGGAACAAACCGCAAAAGCAGCCGGAGATGAGCGCAATGATGAGCCAGTGCTGACGGTCCATGAATCTCCCCGGTCGCTACAGGATCGATCGAACCGCGGAATGGTCGGCCCGGTGCTGAAGCATGAAAGAAGCGCCGGAGCGGCTGCCCTCCGGTTCGAGCCTGGCTCGCTCGATCATCCTATCACGCGATGTCCGGAAGCGGGCAAGATCGCGACGGCTTCGCGACCCGAGTCGCTCGCCACACCGCCCTCTTGTGCCAGTGCGCAGAAGCAGGACCCGGCGATACGAACGAATCGCCGGGCCCAGGTGGCATTCGAGTCATTCAAGGGAGATCGTGATTCAATCGGTCATGGAGATCCGGATCAGCGAACCACGGGCTGGTGGTAGATTCCGGCCACCTTCTTGGCTGGCGGTGTCAGGGCCGCACGCGGATCGGGGGCGTTGCCGTCGGGGCCGGGTGGCAGCGTGGGAAGCAGTTCCTCCAGGCTCTTGTGCTCGCCCGTCAGCGCCTTCATGAAGGCGACCAGGTCGGCCGACTCTGGCTCAGTCAGCTTGAGCGGCTTGATGTCCGGATCGAGCGACGGGTTGGGGTTGCCTCCCTTGTCATAATGCTCGACGACTTCCTCCAGCGTCTTCAAGCTGCCGTCGTGCATGTAGGGGGCGGTCAGCTCGACATCGCGCACGGTCGGGGTCTTGAAGCATCCCAGGTCGGTGTCGGTCTTGGCGCCGATCGGCACCGGGGCCCACCGGCCGATATCCTTATGTTTCTTGGTGGATGGGTCCCAGCCGATCCCCAGGTTGTGGAACTGCTCGTCGGTGAAGTTCGCCCCCACGTGGCAGACCGTGCACTTGCCCTTTTGAAGCTCGACCCCGGGCTTGAACTCGTCGTCGGTGTTCAGCCGCAGTCCAAAAAGGACCATGCCGCGTTTTTCGCTTTCCGAGAGGGCATTGTTGTCTCCGGCGTTGTACTTGTCGTACTTGCAGTTCCCCGAGAGCGCCGCAACCCGCTCGAAGGTGGCGATTGCCTTGGCCATGCCGTCGAGGGTCACATCGGTGCCGAAGACCTTCTCGAACTGCTGCTTGTACCCGGGAATCTGCCGCAGGCGATCGACGACTTGGTGGTGGTTCTTCGCGCCCATCTCGATCGGGTTGACCATCGGCCCCTGCGCCTGGCCTTCGAGCGAAGGCGCCCGGCCATCCCAGAACATCGTCTTGCCGTATGCGGTGTTGATGATCGTGGGTGCGCTGCGGTTCCCCGTCTGGCCCTTGATTCCGGCCGAAACCGGGCCGCCGTCGGACCAGCCCTTGGCCGGGTTGTGGCAGGTTGCGCAGCTCACCGTTCCATCGTCCGAGATCCGCGGGTCGAAGTAAAGCTGCCGGCCCAGCTCATATTTTCCCTTGGTGATCGGATTGCACGCCGGGACAACAACCTTGGGGGTCAGCGGCTGCAAACCGGCAGGGACCGTGACCTGAAGCGGTTCGTCCGCGATCAGCTCGGGCTTGGGAGCCTGCCAGAGATGAGCGGCAGGGCTCGTCGGGTCATCCTCGGGCGGCTTGTGCGGTTCTTCCTGAGCCGCGGGTGTCGACTTCACCAACCTGCCGCAACCGCTCAGACCGCCTAGCAGCAGCAGACCGGGCACAAGATACGCTAGCGATCTCTTGAATCGTCGCATCGATCGTCTCCGCTCCAGAGCTTGCCAGTGTGGACCGCCTGAACATAGAGCGCGCACAAAGATCCAGGCGCTCACCGGCACGAAATCGACTCCTGCACATGCTTCAACGTCTGTCCGGCCGTTGCCGGAGGGAGAAAAGCCGCGCGCTCCTCCCGCGTAACTCGGTCACTTCTTCTTGGCCAGCAAGCCTTCGGCATTGCGGTGGGCGGCATCGACCAGGTCGTCCCACTTCTGCTCGACATATTGAGGAGGGCCGCCCTTGACCGCCACATGATAGGCCACATCGATCGTGTCCACCATGTCGATGGCATCCCACGGGCAAACCTGGGCGCAGTGCTTGCAGCCGATGCAACGGTCGAGGTCGATGTCGCAGAAGGCTTGCAAACCTGGATATTCACCAGGGCTCACCTTGTAGATGCAGTCCACCGGGCAAACTTCCACACAGGCCTCGCAGCCGGTGCAACCGTCCGCGTGAATGACAGCCAGGATCTTGGGTATGACCTTCCGCGGTTTGCCGGCCAGGGACGCTGCGGCCATGTGTCTTTGATCTCCAGGGAAAAAAACAGTCGGTAACCTGCGTCAAACTCGACCGCCAGCACAGCGCGATCTCGCTTCAGCCGCAACTCTCTGCGATCCTGGCTCATTGTATCTGACCAGGAACCTCGACGCGAGGCAGAAGATCGGCTGTCGCAATGTATCGATAATCATTATCGTTAGGCCAGGGGTCAGGGTCAAGAAGAACCGCTGATTCGCTTGCTCTGCTCTCGTCGAGCTTGCGGGCGGTATCAGCCCGTGAGCGGTTTCCCCGCCGGACCGGAGCCGTCCACCGAGCTGGATGCCATCCTCTTCGTGGACAATTCTCCCCGGTCTCCTCGTCCCTTGACACTCAGGGCCGACGGCGCAGATGCCCCTGCGCCGCTCGCCCTTGAGGTTCCCTATCAATTCGACCCCGGCTGGCGTTACCTCACCGTGGCTTCGCGCCGACCGCTGGCGATTCCGGCCGAGGCGCAAGCTGCCATCGTCTGGGTCCGCGGCAACGAGTCGGGTGATCTTCTGCGGTGTCGCTTCCACGATGCGACCGGTCAAACGTTTCAGCCGGACATGGGCCGCCTGGACTGGTCGGGCTGGCGTCCGCTGCGCATCGAATTACGACCTCATTCCGCCACTTCGCACTAGGGCGGCGCCGGCGACGGCACTCCGCATCTTCCGCTGACCTGGGAGGCGTTGCTTCTCATCGACTCGGCGCGCCGGGTCCGATCTGGCCCCCAGTCGATTCTCGTAGCCTCGCCATTCTACGTGCTGGGTCGATGAAGCCGTTTGCCGACCGACCGCCTGGATCGTACCGACGAATCAGCCGGTCGCGGTGCTGGTGGGTAGGACGGCAAACTCCCCGGCTCGATGGCGCCTCGCCTGCTCGACGTAGTGCCGCCAGATCCGGTCGATCCGCGCCCGGGCTTTTTCATCGACCTGGCGAACCACTTTGGCCGGCGATCCGACCACGAGCGACCCAGGGGGGACCTCCATTCCTTCGAGCAAGAGAGCGCCCGCTCCCACCACCGATCCGGTGCCGACCTTGACCCGGTTGAGCAGGATCGCGCCCATGCCGATCAGGCATTCGTCCTCGACCACACAGCCGTGCAAGATCACGCGGTGGCCCACGGTGACGCGATTTCCGATCAGGCAGGGAATGCCCGGGTCGGCGTGAACCATGGTGAAGTCTTGCAGGTTCGTCCCTTCGCCGATGCGGATGCGCTCGGTATCGCCCCGGATGACCGTGTAATACCAGACGCTGGAGTCGGCTCCGATCTGGACGTCTCCCAGAACAATGGCGCCGGGCGCGATGAAGGCGGCTGGATCGATCACGGTAGGCAAGGCTTGTGTTCCCCGGGGGTGCTGCCGGCTCGCGTCAAGTCGATCTCGGTCGTATTGTAACAGAGACCCTCCCCGAGTCGACGCCGTGTCGGACCGGACGGAGGGAAGACAACGAAATGAGGCAGGCCTGGAGCCAACGTGTTATGATCAGCTCAGGATAGAATCTTGCCCGCGATGGGGAAGCAGTCATGCCGAACGAAGAAACCTCGCCGTCCCTGAAATCTCCCGAAGCCAAAGGCCGCGAGTCCCTGAGCCTTCGTGATTTCCTCAAGGCCAAGGCCGATGAACTGGGCGTACGAGACAGGCATCGTCGCCGTGGAGAATGGCTCGGGGCCATCCCCCGCCTCCTTGACCAGATTCGAGACTGGCTGCGCGAGTCCGATCCAGAAGGCGTGCTCGATATCGAACCGTATGAGGTCTCTCGAACCGAACAAGATCTAGGAACATACGACGCACCAGCATTGAAGATCCGACTCGGGGCGGGAGAGGTCGATGTTCGACCGATTGGACGAGAGGTCCCATTCATGGCCATTCGTGGCGCCTTAGTTCGACTTTTGCCATTTTCAGGAGAACGGGAATTCAGAAAACACGGTGAAAATGGGCAAGCGGACGTTTTTGAAACCCCGGCCAAATGCCAGGGTTTTCAAAAACTCCTGTCCCCGAATTGAGCGCCGAAATTTCAGCGCTGTAAAAACGGGTAGTTTTCGCGTTCTGGGTTTCTGTCAAAAAGGGCAAAAGTCGAGCTACGACCTGAACGCGACGATCCTGCACCTGCTGGGCATCGATCACACCCGGTTGACCTACAAGTTCCAGGGGCGAGACTTCCGCCTCACCGACCGTGCACGGCCGGGTTGTCCAGGCGATCCTGGCCTGAGCGAGTGATCACTCAGAAGATCGGTGCGCTGCCCAGCGCCTCCCGCCGGATCAAGTAGCGCTTGACGGGAGGGGACATCAGGTAGACCGACAGCATCGCGTAGAGCAGGATCACGATCAGCCCCCCCTCGATCTTCGGGCGATCGAGCCGATCCGTGATCGGATTTAATTGCACGTCCTCGTGGTCCAGGGAGTCGGGCGTGTCCTTCTTGGCGACCTTGGTAACGACGGTTTCCCGATCGGGGAAATGGGCCTGGTAGAGGGGCAAGGCGATCAGGAACATGGCGTCGACGAAGACGCCGAGAGTGAGCGCGAGCATGAGGTACTTGACCGAACAGCCGATGAAGAACTGAACCGCTCCATGGATGCCGAAGGCCGAGACCAGGGCCAGGCAGAGCCAGCCGTACTGGGTGGGGCCCGCTTGCCCGCGCACCGACTGGATCAGGGAGAGAACCAGAAGGAGCAAGGAGGCCAGCCCGCACAAGAATCCGGTGATGGCGATATGGAGTGGGGGGCCAGTTGCTGCTGGAGGAGGCGGCGGGACGAGATCATCGTCGAGGCCGACGCGCATGCCGCTGTCCTGGTCGACACCACAGGCAGTGCAGATCGACATGCCCTTCGGGACGAACCCGCCGCAGCTCACGCAGCGCCGCGCCTGGGCACGAGCCTCGGCGCCCGTGGACTTCTTCTTGCGGACGGACGGTTCCTGAAACAGAGCCTCAGCATCGCTCACGACCGGCTTCTTGCTTTCTACGGCCGACTTTTCGATCGATGCCGCGGTTCCGAGCGGGAGATCGAACAGGTCGCGGAGGTCTTTGTCCCCGGCCGGGACCGGCAAGTTGTCGTGGCTGGGAGGGCGCTTGCCGAAATCGCGCGAGGAGACAAGGTCGGCATCGGCGTCGCCAGCCACGGTTAACTCGGAGCTCGCGTCTTTTTCGGAGATTGTGAACCTGTGGCCGCACTTGGGGCACTTCATCCGCTTGCCCGCGCTCACGGCCGCCGGCAGGTTCAACACAACCCCACATTTCTGACACAAGATGGTGCGCGGCATGATTCCGGTCGCCAGTTGCTTCGATTCCCTGTGTTCGCCCCGCTCCGTGGCCCCGAATTTCCACTGTCAGAAAGGTTGCAAGCTTCATTGTACCGGGGAAGCGGTGGGACCTATATCTTACCGATGGATCACGTATAAGCGACCGACAAAAGCAGTCACGAGCACGAAATTTGCGGAAAAATTCAAACGGCGAGAGGATGATTGGACGAGATCCCCTGGAATCCCGGGGTGAGGCTCGGACGAGCCTGGATCGACGCAACCTATCGGGTCGCCTCGCGCCGGCCTTGGCCTTCACCGGCATGGGTGGCGGATTCCACGATCCGCTTTGTGGCTTCGTGCCGATAAGCGAACAGCTTCTTCAATTTCGAGTCCAGGAACCGAGCACCAAGAAACTCACCGACCCTGCCCAGCGGGGGCCGGTAATCCACCTCGTCGCGGAGGAGGGTTCCCCCCTGGCCATCGTCCAGAAACCAATGGCGATGATACCAGTACGCAAACGGGCCGCGAACCTGACGATCGGCGAACATCCGCCCTGGCTCGTACTCCGTGTGTTCGGCGACCCATTCCACGGCAAACGGGCCGACCTTGGTTCTCAAGACAGCTCGAGTGCCCGGCGCCAGCGAGCCGGGCGACTCGATGACCGTGACCTTTTCCCAGGGCGGGGTCAGCTTTTCCAATGCCCCAGGACTTTCGTGAAAAGCGAAAACCACGCCCGGCGCTGCGGCAATCCGCGACTCCTTGACAAAATGATACATCCCGATGCGGCTCTCTCCTCCGCCGTTCGTCCCGTTCAAGCCTGTTGCCTCGTAATCTATTCTGGTTGCGAACCGTCAGGATGTCAAATCAGCGGTTGATGCAAAGCCTTGGGGAGTTCAAGACGGGACGACTGCCGAGCGAGGCCCTCTCCCTCCGCATGGGACCACAACGTTTCTGCGAGTCCTTGACCGCATCTGGAGTCCGGCGTTAGCTTAAATTCAGTCCCCTGGGTTTGCGTCGGATGGCCGCCGAGTCGGCCCTTTGAGGCCGCCGCGCTGGATCGTGCCGGCCCGTGTATCGTGCTCTTGCCTGGCAGTCTTGACTCTGGACCTCTCCAAGGGGCAGGTCCGCGGTTCAACCCTCCAGCGTCGCGGCCCTCCGGGGTCTTGCCACCCTGCCTTGACCATCCGCTCGAACCGGTCGTCTTCCTACTTTCCGCGGTTCTGCAGTGTCATCGATGAAGGAAAAACCCATGGTGAGCCGGCGCACGTTCCTGGAAACAGCAGGTGTTGCGACCGGCGCAGCCGTTGCCACCGGCGCGTTTCCCCATCCCGCTCTCGGCAAGGTCAAGGGCGCCAATGAGCGGATCAGCATTGGCATCCTCGGTCCCGGGGGCCGGGCCCAGGTGCATATCCGGATCCTCAACCACCTCAAGGACGAGAACAAGGGCGTCGATATCATCGGCCTGTGCGACGTCTGGGACGGCGGTAAGTGGATGGAAAACGGCAGGGAGACCGGAAGGGGGCTCTACTACTCCGCGGGAAGATGCGGCCTTGACCCCCAGGGCAAGGACAAGGACCGGATCACCAAGGACTATCGCCGCCTGCTGGAGTGCAAGGACATCGATGCCGTGCTGATCGCTACCCCCGATCACTGGCACGCGCGGATGTCGGTCGACGCCATGGAGGCCGGCAAGGACGTCTATTGCGAAAAGCCGATGACCCACACGATCGACGAGGCCCGCAAGGTCGCGGAAACGGTCAAGAAGACGAAGCAGGTCTTCACCGTCGGTGTCCAGTCCACCGCCGACCCGCGCTGGAAGCTGGCCAACCAGATGATCACCGAGGGCAAGATCGGCCATGTCATGCAGGGCCAGACGTCCTACTACCGCAACAGCAACGAAGGCCAGTGGCGCTATTATCATCTGACCAAGGACATGAACCCCAAGACCGTGGACTGGAGGATGTTCCTGGGGACTGACTTCGGCCTGGCTCCCGACATGCCGTTCAACCGCGCCAAGTACGCCCAGTGGCGGTGCTACTGGGAGTTCGGCGGGGGCATGTACACCGACCTCTTCGTACACCAGCTTACACACCTCATCACGGCGATGGGCGTTCGCTTCCCGCGCCGGGTGGTCGGGGCAGGGGGCCTTTACCTCGAGTACGACGGTCGCGACGTGCCCGACATGGCCACGGTCGTCGCCGACTATGACGAGGGTTGCCAGGTTCTCATCTCGGCGACCATGTGCAACGACGTCCAGCTTCCCGAAGTGATCCGCGGCCATACCGCGACGATCAAGTTCAAGCCCGACCCCCATGCCGGCTTCGCCGTGATCCAGCAGAAGCTGGAGGGCAAGCCCGCGCCTCCGGGAACCAACCAGGGCGAGGGTGGTGACAGCTTCAAGCCCCAGCAACCACGCGAAGACACTCGGGCGCTGTGGGAGCACTACATCGAGTGCGTGCGCTCGCGCAACCCCGACACCCTCTGCCCGGCCGACCTCGGTTATGCGGCGATCACGACGGTCAACATGGGCGTCAAGTCGTACCGCGAGGGCAAGGCCTTCTACTTTGACAAGGATTCCGGCCAGGTTGTCGAGGCCGATGGTGCCTGGGCAGCGCGGTGGGAAGAACGCAGCAAGCTGCGCGGCAAGCCCAACCAGGTGATCGGCTGGAAGGACGGCAATACCGGCTCGTTGCTCGAACCTCCTGGCTACCAGAAGCTCGAAGGTGATTTTATCAACGGCAAGGACCCCGCGGAAAACGCCTGATCGCAGGTGCCGGCTGCCTTCCTCAAACCAAACCCGCTCCGCTCAGGTTTACACACCTGCCGCTGAGTGGTTTTTTTTCATCGTTGGCGGGCCGAGAGCTACGCTTGAAATGGAAAAGTTGAGATAGGCAGTGCCTGGCAACCCGCCCCGATCACGAGGTTCGCGAAATGAGACGACGCATCGCGTTTGCCGCTCTACTGCTATTGATGCTCGGTCAGCCGATGAACGCCATGGCCGGCCAGGAAGTCTCGGAGGACGCACTGCATGGCCTTCCGCCCTCAGGAAGCCGCTTCGTGCCAGACCCCGTCCACGCCGGTGCGCGTCAGGATGAACTCGTCCGGCGCCCCGTGGCGAAAAATGACGAGGCTCGCCGGTTGGCCCGGTTCTAGCCTCAATACCGTTTAACGAATCATAACCACTGACTCCTTAAAGGTTTTCTTCAAGGGTGGCTGTCGCCGATGCTGGGGGCGTTTCTTCTTCCATTTCGACATCTTTCGCTTGATTACCCTCGGGT
>Ga0187888_1003617_pt1 | contig 11985 bp, 13 predicted proteins | sample June2016WEW_7_40_FD_132987 | JGI IMG/M metagenome (GOLD analysis project Ga0187888, IMG submission 132987) | Peatland microbial communities from SPRUCE experiment site at the Marcell Experimental Forest, Minnesota, USA - June2016WEW_7_40 | ecosystem: Environmental > Terrestrial > Soil > Wetlands... | reverse complement strand
GGACAGAGCCGGTGCTTCGCTTACTACCACAACGCAAAAGTCATCGAGGACAAGCAAGCGGAGAATGGCAAGCGATCCAGGCAGGTGGAACTGGTTACATGGCAAAGAGAACCTTCCGTTTTAGCCGACTGCTTCCGGGCCACAGCGACCTCGATTCTGTATGCCGGGGAGAACGGCGACCGGCCACGAGTCATCGTGCTAACCAGCGCGAGCCCGCGGGAGGGAAAGACGACGGTGGCGAGCAACCTGGCTCTGGCCTTGGCCGAGATCGGGTCGCCCGTTCTGCTGGTCGACGGCGATCTGCGTAAGGGGCGGCTGCACGAAATCTTCGAGGTGTCCAACGCGTGGGGGTTGAGTGACCTGCTCGCGGGAAAAGAGCTGCCCGAAGGCCGCGAGAAAATATTTATTGGAACGGGCTACCAGAGCCTGTATCTGCTACCTGCGGGGTCTCCAGCACCCAGCATCTCAGGCCTGCTCCATTCACCACGGACATTGGAGTTTCTGAATCACGCGCGGGAGGAGTTCCATACGATCATCATCGACACGCCCCCCATGCTCCAGATGCCGGACGCGCGGGTGCTCGGGCGGCTGGCGGACGGCGTCATTCTGGTGGTGCGCTCGGCTCAGACCACGAGGGAGGCTGCGGCGGCCGCGGCCCAACGGCTAACGGAAGATGGAACGCGCGTGCTGGGGACGATTTTGAACGAATGGGATCCACGGAAAGCGAGCCATCCCGGCTACGCGTATGGGTATCGCCATTATCATTACGAGGCGAACAGGGGCTAGTGTCCTGTTCAGCCGCAAATGAACGCAGATCAACGCAGATAAGAAACCTGCTTTCATCAGCGTTTATTCGCGTCAATCAGCGGTTGCAATTTCTTCATAGCTTCCCAGCCCTGGGGGAATGGGCCCGGGCTGCTCGAATCTGCTTACCAGGAATGCCGTTGCCGTGAACTCCGCAAGGCTCTTCCTGAATCCCGAATCCTGTTTTGGCTCTTTCTGAATCCCGAATCCTGAATCCTGAATCCTTCTTTTCCGATGACCGCACTCCGCCGTCGCATCCTTCTCGAAGCCGCCAAGCTCTTTGACTTGGTGTTGATGGTGTTCTCTTTCGGGCTGGCCACCGTGCTGGTGGCGCGCCAGACTCGGGCGACGTCGCTTGCCGAGTTCCTCTCCATGCGTGTAAGGGTCCAGAACTTTGTCATCTTCGCGCTTTTTCTCCTCGCCTGGCGCCTTGTCTTTTCCTCCTTCGGTTTGTACAGCTCGAAGCGTTTCTCCACGCGCTGGGCGGAGGTGTTGGACGTCGCCAAGGCCACCACGCTCGGCTCCGCCATCATATTCGTTGCGGCGATCCCCCTGCAAATCGAAATGGTAACGCCGCTCTTCATCCTGATTTTCTGGGTGGCCAGCACCCTCGCGGGAGCAGGCAGCAGGGTGCTGCTCCGCACCATGCTGGGAGGCATACGCCGGCGAGGCCGCAACCTGCGCGAAATGGTCGTGGTAGGCACCAACGCGCGCGCCATTCGCTTCGCGCGCAAAGTCGAGTTCAGGCCGGAACTGGGTTACCGGATCGCCGGCTTCGTGGACGACGCCTGGCACGGACTCGCGGAGTTCCGGAAGACGGGCTACCCGCTGCTCGCTGACTTCGCTGGTTTTCACGGTTTTCTGCGGGAACATGTCGCTGATGAAGTGATGGTCGCACTGCCCATGCAGTCCTCTTACGCGCAGGCGGCGCGCATCGCCGCGCTTTGCGAGGAGCAGGGCATCATCGTGCGGCTGCTCTCCGACATTTTCAACCTGCGCCTGGCGCAGTCGACGGCAGGAGAGTTCGAAGGCGAAGCCGTGATCACACTTTCCACCGGGACGCCGGACGGCTGGCAGCACCTCTTCAAGCGCACCTTGGATGTCTCGCTTTCGCTCATGGCGATGCTGCTGCTGTCGCCCCTGTTCTTGCTGGCCGCGCTGCTCGTCAAGCTCACCTCCCCGGGGTCAAGCTTCTTCGTTCAGGAGCGCGTCGGCCTCAACAAGCGCAGGTTTCGCCTGTACAAGTTCCGCACCATGGTGGCGGATGCGGCCGAACGGCAACGCGAGATCGAGCACCTGAACGAGGCGCGCGGCCCGGTGTTCAAGATCAGGAATGACCCGCGCCTCACGCCCGTGGGGAAGTTCCTGAGGAAGACGAGTATTGATGAGCTTCCGCAGCTCTTCAACGTCCGAAGGGGGACATGAGCCTGGTCGGCCCCCGGCCGCTTCCCGTGCGTGATTACCAGGGATTCGATCAAGACTGGCAGCGCCGCCGCTTCAGCGTCCGCCCGGGCATCACCTGCCTGTGGCAAATCAACGGCCGCAGCTCCATTCCCTTCGAAAAATGGATGGAACTCGACATGGAATACATCGATCACTGGTCGCTCGGGCTCGACTTCAAAATCCTGGCGAAGACCATTCCCGCCGTGCTGAAGGGAGCAGGCGCCGCGTAGATTGACCGCGTCTGCTTTACGTCCTCGGAACGTCAACCAACATGCCTGCTTCAAGTAAACCGAGGTCTCTCTTAGGGAACTTGGCGGAAACCTGGTCTTCCAGCCTGCTCATCTCGAACACCGTGTGGGTCCTCGCAGGTTACGGGCTGCGACTGCTGATACAGGCGGCATACTTCATCATTATTGCGCGTAGCCTTGGCGTGAAGCAGTACGGCGCGTTCATAGGCGCGACGGCACTGATCGGCGTGCTGGTGCCTTTTGTAGGCCTAGGAAGCGGACTCGTGCTCGTCAAGAATGTCGCGCGCGATAAGACACACTTTGCAGAGTATTGGGGAAACGGGCTCTTGATCACGCTATTTTCGGGACTCGGTCTATTCGCTCTGGCGGCACTGCTTTGTTCGGTCCTTCTGCCCATTCCGGTGCTTGCGGTTGTGTATATCGGCTTGTCTGACTTGATCTTTTGCAGGATGGTGGACCTTGCTGCATATGCGTTCCAGGCATTCGAGACTCTCTCCAAGACCGCCCGGCTCAATGTGTTGTTGAGCCTTACGCGTCTCTTCGGGATCGCGGGCTTGGCCCTGGCGGTCGGGCACCCGACCGTGGTGGCATGGGCGGCTGCTTATCTCGCGGGGTCGATGCTTACGGCGCTAATCGGCGTAACTTGGGCCACTCTCAGCTTGGGCAAACCGAGGCTGGCCCTCGCCCGCCTGGGGCGCAGCGAAATTGTTGAGGGCTTCTACTTTTCCGTGGGAAACTCCGCCACCACTATCTACAACGACATCGACAAAACCATGCTCGCCCGATTGAGCACGCTCGAGGCCACCGGCATCTATGGAGCAGCTTATCGCCTCATCGACATTGCGTTCATCCCGGTAATGGCTCTGCTCAATGCAGCCTACGCGGGCTTCTTCCGTGAAGGGAAGCATGGCATCCAAGCAACCATGTATTATGGCCGCCGGCTCCTGAAACGAGTTGTACCTTACCCGCTGTTCGCGTTCGTCGCGCTATTTATCGGGGCGCCGGTGGTCCCGTGGGTCCTCGGCCTCCAATACGCCCAGGTGACGGAAGCTCTGCGCTGGCTCGCCGTCCTTCCGTTGTTGAGGACATTCCAGTATTTCATCGCGGATTCGTTGACAGGGGCAGGATACCAAGGGCTGCGCACACTCGTGCAGGTAGGTGTCGCGGTGTTCAACATCCTTATCAACCTGTGGATCATACCCGCCTATGGCTGGCGAGGCGCGGCATGGTCGAGTATGGCGAGCGACGGTCTGCTGGCGCTGGCTCTATGGTTGGCCACGAATCGTTTGGCCAGGAGGCATCGCCCGCGATATGAGCAGGGCGCGATAGTGGCGACCGGTCCGGCTTAGCCAGAGCCCCGGTGGTGAGGTTCGTAATCGGACGAGCTGCTCTCCCTGAACGAAAGGCCATACCGAGTCTCTCACCCCCAGACCAGGTGAAGAGATCCTCAGGTGGCATTCCGCGCGGGAAAAGGAGATATATCCCCATAGTCGCGATGCCAAGGAACCGCGCAGTCGAGTTAGCGAAAAATGCCGTATGGTCGCTTCTTCCAGTTCAATGGCGCTTTATTCGGCGCGGCAAGTGGCTCTTGTCTCACGGCGAGCGAGAACTGCAGCAACTCCCGTATCTCGTCGAGCGCGGAACTGTAGCACTGGATATCGGAGCGAATGAAGGGCGCTACACGTATGCGCTCACTCAGGTAGTCGGAAGCAAGGGCAGAGTGATATCAATCGAACCAGTTCGGGAGCTGGCGAGGCTTGTTGAAATCTCTGCACAACGATTGGGACTACCAGTTCAGGTACTTAATGTTGCTCTCTCCAGCGAGAGCGGCGTTTCGTCGCTGTTTATCCCTCGACACGCTGGTGAGTCGGTGACCGGCTATGCTAGTCTGCACGAGCGGAGTGCTTATTCCTTTGAACAAGCAGACGCGGTCGAGCGGCGAGAAGTGGAGATCCAGACGCTAGACCAAGTATGCAGCGGCATACGGGAGCGTATTTCGTTCATCAAGATAGACGTAGAAGGTCATGAACTGCCAGTGCTGAAAGGGGGCGTTGAAACACTGACTCGCCACCGTCCCCGGATGGTGATCGAAATTGAGCAACGTCATTCACCAACTCCCATTCTCGACACATTTGAGTACCTCAAGAATTTGGGTTTCCGCGGCGAATTTCTGGACAGCTTTGGGCGCACCCGGGATATCGCAGACTTCGACCTAGTCGCAAACCAATCAGCTCACCTGAATGCGGTCGAACCGGCGTCATATATAAACAATTTCATTTTCCACCCGTTGTAGTGGGCTATTCCGCCCTGCGGAAACGTGAATTGATGAGAGTCGTGATGGTGGCCGGGACGTTCCCGCCGGCCATCTGCGGTGTCGGGGACTATACGGGCCGGCTGGCCATGGCGCTAACATCAGCGGGGGTCCAGGTCGAGGTCGTGACCGGCAGGGACTGCTCATTGAGGAATGTTTATGCGCTTGTCCGTAGTTTGCGCCATGGACCGATCCTCCACATACAGCACCCAACCGAGAGATACGACCTCTACCTTGGACCGCAAGTATTGTCGCTTGCGGTGCCGCCGGTGGTGACAATACATGAGTTTGGCCGAATGAGACCTCTTGATCGCCTCAGCACATGCTTATTCTTTGCCCGGCCCCGACATTTAGTATTTACAACACGGGGTGAGCGTGACACGGCTTGCAGGCACGCCCCGTGGATTCGAGCGAAATCCGTGGTAATTCCCGTAGGCAGTAGCATTCGCCCAGTTGAAGGAACCGGTGCGCGAAGTTCAGGGAAGATTCTCTATTTTGGATTGATCGCACCTCGAAAAGGGATCGAATCCGTGCTGAAGCTGGCAGCCTTGATTCGGGCGGGACAACTGCCATATGTGGTTCACATTGTGGGAGCCATCCCTGACAAATTAGGGGAGTACGCGAGAGGTTTGCAATCAGCCAGTGTGCAGTTGCCTATCCAGTGGACTCTGAACCAGTCTGAACAAAGAGTGGCAGAAATCCTCTCTGAATCCGCAGTTGCGTATTTGCCCTTTCCTGATGGCGCGTCCGACCGGCGTAGCTCCCTGAAGGCTGTGTTGGAAGCTGGGCTCGCCTGTATTACAACCGTCGGCAAGCAGACGTCCGCAAGCCTTCGAAGTGCTGTACGAACAGCGGACCGACCGGAGGAGGCCCTCACGATCTTTAGGCAGCTTGATGCATCGATGGAGACCAGACAATCACTGGTTCGCGGGGCGCGCGAATATGTCAACTCGTGCTCGTGGGACATCATAGCTCGCTCTCATATCGATTTATACACGAGATTGATGGAGACCAGCGGGCGTTAATTCAAAGACGCGGACGTGGTCAAACGCATGAAACACTTCTGCCAAGCAGTTCCGCGGGCCTTTACAGCAAGGAGCCCAGAGTTGGTGCCCGTCGCGAGACTAGGATAATCAATAATGCGCCAGAAGAAGATAGGACACCATGCGAAACGCCATTTACGAAATCAAGCGAGCAGTACCAAAGCCTGCAAAGGTATTTCTTAGGCGGCTTGATTATCGCCTAAGAAATAGTCACTTCAAACCTTATCTCAAGAGGAAATGCATCGAGGGAGTGGCATTTGATTTCTGGATAAGTGATACAGAGGGACGTGGCTGGTACGATCTCCACTGTACCGATCCGGTTTGGCCCGAGATGCGGTTCATAAGGGATCACATGGTTGAGCAAGGTGACGTTATCCTTGAGTGCGGGGGTCATCATGGATGTACGGCAATCCTTCTGTCCAATTGGGTTGGCACCACTGGGAAAGTAATCACGTTTGAGGCATTGCCCAGCAACTGTGACATCATCGAGAGGAACCTCAAGCAGAACAATTTACGAAATGTAACCGTTGAGAAAAAAGCCGTTGGTGCCGAGAAAGGGAAGGTCATCGTCAGTGGCTTATCCAACTCAGCAGTTGTGTTATCCGGCGGAGGAATAGAAGTTGATCTGGCCTGTTTGGATGACTATATGCACTTGAATCCCACCTTTCTGAAGATTGATGTGGAAGGGTTCGAGGTTGCTGTCTTAAATGGGGCTAAGAGAATACTGTCAACACACCCAAAACTCGCTATCGAGCTTCACACTGGTTTGCTCGCCGGGTACGGCTCGTCGGCGGAGGATATTTTCAGATGGATTGGCATTGAGAATTATGAAATCTGGATTCAGTGGGAAGACGGCAAAGAGCCCGAGAAATACGACTTGCGAGCCCCTATTGTAAGCCGTGTCCACCTTTTTTGTATTCCAAGAAGAGGCGCATAACACCGAAATGAGAATCCTCTTTGTCTCTGACGCCCCCCAGATCCCAGGCGGCGTACAGTTCGTCAACCAGCAAATCTCTTCTGGACTGGCAGATCTCGGCTGCGAAGTCGCCTTTTCGCGTCCCAACCTTTCTCAACCCGCCCCCGACCACGCAGGAAGCGGAAGAGGGCATGCCCTGGACACATCAACAAGGAGAAGCATGGATGTGTCTTTGTCCGAAACTATTGACCGCTTCAAACCCGACATCGTGCATGTAACAGGCGCACGGTGGCCGCTTGTTAGTCGCGTCGACAAACTAGTTCGGAGCCTCCCGTGGGTACTCGATGTTCATAATCTGCCGCCGTCTGAGGTTCGAAGCGTGCTGTTTCATGGGTCGAACCGCCTCTATTACCACGCCCGGAATGCGCGATTCCTCCCGAATACAATTTTGTGGAAAATTGGTTTACGTAGGTGGCGATTCGCTCGTGTAATCTGCCACAGTCGTCAAGTCCAATCATGTTTGGGAAAATATGGCTGCCGGCGAGAGCGAATCACGTTGTTGACTCTGGGTCATTTGCCCAATGCTTCGAGTGTTGCCTGCGCTGCGGAAGTAGGCTCTCCGTTCGACGCACAGAGGCGCCCGCACGTTCTGACTATCGCGGGAATAGTGCATCACAAGGGACTCCACGACTCGCTGCGCGCAATTGCCAGTCTCGTAAAAGTCTTGCCGAATTTAAGCTATCTGATCATCGGCGGGAGACGCGACGAAGCATACGCATCCTACCTGGAAACTCTGGTGGGGCAAATGGGCATTCGGTCCCATGTATCGCTTATTTACGACGCCAGCGACGAACTCAAATGGTCTGCCCTCCGGGATACAGACCTGTACATCCAACCGTCCCATGAGGAAGGCTTTTGCCTCACCTTCCTTGACGCGGCAATGGCAGTTCCAAGGCTGCTGGGCACAGCCACGGGCGAGATGCCCTTCATAGCGGAAGGGGATCCGTATTGTGCTATCGTGGCCCCGAAGAACGTGTGCGGCCTCCGGACCAATATCCTTAGGCTGCTTAAGACGCCGACCCCCGTTCGTGAGCTTGAGGCTCGCCGTGACCGGCTGCGCGAAAGATACTCGTGGCAGACCACTTTTCGTGTGCTGTTCTCGTTGTACGAGGAGCTCCTGCGAAAGCGAGCGGGCCGCCCAGAAGGTGTGCGCTTGATGGACGACTTTAGGGAGTTGCACCTAGCATGACCCGAGGGCGATTTGGATGATCCGTTTAACGCAAGTGAATGCGAATGATGCGGCTCGGACGAGAGTAGCCCGATATATTCGCTTGACGCCTTTACTTTGGGCCATAGGGCTTCTAATTCCGGTCGGCATGGGCCTCTGCGCATTGCTGGCGGTTGGGAGACGCTGGCGAGAAGTATTAGGGACGCCGTTGTTATGGGCGTGGTGGGCTGTAGGCTCACTCCAGGCTGTGTCCCAAATGCTGAACTGGGCCGGTTCAACTCACGACGTCGCCTTTCTCGCACACAGGCTGGTATCAGCTCCAGTTATCGGCTGGTTTCTCCTCGGGCTGGCCCTGGCTACTGGTCGCGCATACGACCTGGCTTCGTCGCAGCTCGTTCGCTCGGTCACTCAACTTGGTCTGGCGATATTAGTTCTAGCAGTTTTGTGTATCGGAACGTTTTATGTAACGGGCCGCGACTCGCTAGAGGTGCTGACGCCGGTTGGGTATCTTTTTCCACCAGGTATACAGGGCGTATACAACTCCTTCACAATGCACTTCTACGGAACCGAATATTTGGGTGGAGTCCAGGTGGTCCGGCTTGCGCTTTTTTATCCTTGGCCTGTTATGCTGGGCTTCGCGGGAATTGCCGTGTTTTTTATATCTCTACACGATAAAGCAATAAAATGGCGGATTTTGGGAATGACTGGGGGGCTGGTAGCACTCGCCGGCAGCGAAAGCAGAGCTGCGATCGCCGCGTTTGTAGTCGGGTGCATCGTGTTTTGCTTGCTTCGGCTCCGTTTTTTCGACCGCGCCGCGGTGGCCTTGGCCGGTATATGCGTTTTATTTCTGGCCGTCCAACTTGTCGGCGTACAGGGTCTTAAGGACTTGCCCGGAGCACTGGTCAGCCGAGTCGACAGCGCGCGACAGGATTCATCCGATTCTCGGAGGATGTCTTACGAGGAAAGCTGGAATGCGTTCCTCGGCTCACCGCTAATAGGCTATGGCTGGGACGCCAGGGACGTTTCGGACAAGGTCACGGCGACTGGCACTCACTCGACGATTTACGGTGTGTTGTACATGGGCGGGTTGCTGACCTTTGTGCCCCTGTGCTTCGCGCTCGCCTTCACGTCGCTTGCCGTGCTCACCACAACTGGACCGAACGCACGAGTCCGGCGATCTGCGGTTGTCATTATGCTTAGTTTGATCGCACTACTGTACAGCGAAGGCATTTGCTCCTTCGTGGCGCCGACACTATTCAGCTTTTGGTGGATTGGCGGCGCTCTTCGAGGGAAAGAAACCGCGGTTGCACAGCCGGTCATTCGAGTGATTGCGGTTGGCTCGGCGCAGCGAGCGGCATGGGGAAGGGGGGCGCTATGCCGGAAGTAACAGTGCTAATGCCGGTCTATAACGGGCTGCCCTTTTTGGTCGAGGCAGTGGAGTCGATCCTGAATCAGACCTTTCACGACCTAAAGCTGCTAATAATCGACGACGGTTCGACGGACGGATCCGAAGGATACCTTCACCAGCTCACCGATCCTAGGGCTCAGATTGTGCATTCCCCACGCAGAGGTCTGGGAGCGGCCTTGAACATGGGCTTGGCCATGTGCGAAACGGAGTTTCTTGCCCGGATGGATGCCGACGACGTTGCTCTCCCAGATCGCATTGCAACGCAAGTGAACTTTCTTCGTCAGCATCGCGACGTGGGGACAGTCGGTACCCAGATTGCGTATCTCGGCTCCAAAGGCCACGCAGGCTCGTCGCCACCGGTCCCTTGCGACCATGAAACCATTTACGCCGATCTTCTTCGCAACCGCCTTGCACTCTGCCATGCAACCATCACCTGTAGGACCGCCCTGCTGAAGCAAATCGGCGGATATAGGATTCGCGGTTGCGGAGAAGATTGGGACATGATGTTGCGCATCGGGGAAGTTTCTCGCCTCGCCAACGTTGATCGAGTGCTTTACCTCTATCGATTACATCCGAATAGCGCCAACGCCACGAAATTAGCAGAAATACAGGTCGGGATCGCATATGCGAGTCACAATGCTAAATGCCGTGCAAAGAACCGCCCCGAGACCACCTTCGCCGATTTTGTTGCGGCGCAACCAGCTCAATCATTCTGGCGCCACATGGCCGATTGGGCGGATCGTTATGCGTTCGCCCAGTATCGTCAAGCCTTGCTCGAAGTTCTTTCTGAGCGCAAGCTCAGAGGATATGCGCGGTTGGGCTGGGCTGCCCTCTGTTCTCCACCAAGGACCTGGCAAAGGGTCTGCCGTTTAGCCCGGAAATATACAAACGCGGAAGAGGGGGGGATCTAGGCAATGATCAAGAAAGGCGTTCGGTTTTACATCCAAACCCTCGGAGACGATTACCCGCCCACCGTTCAGCAGGGCTTTGACTGGGTTGGGCTTCGGTCACTCCTAAAATGGGGCGACAAGGTTTGTATCAAGCCGAACTTGACGTTTCCCACTTTTAGTGAGGGCGTCATGACCAATCCCAGAGCCCTAGAAGCAGTCGTGGTTCATCTCAAGAACTTTACCAACGACATAACCATCTGCGAATCGGATTCGGGAGGCTATAACCGGTTCTCAATGGATGAGGTCTTCCGCAAGACCGGTATAGCCGAGTTCGCGAAGCGCCATGGAGTGCGCATCTGCAATATGTCATTCGTGGAGTCGCGGGCTGTGTCGTGTCAGGTCGGTCGGAAGACCCTGTCTGTTCCCCTACCGTCCTTCCTGCTCGACGAGGCCGACCTTTTCGTGACCATGCCGGTGCCCAAAGTGCACTCCAACGCCATCGTGAGCCTGGCACTGAAGAATCAGTGGGGACTGATCCAGGAACCTGCGTTAAGACTGAAGCTTCATCCGTTCTTCAAAGAGGTGATCTGCGAGGTCAACAAACTCCTTCCACGGGCCCTCGCCGTGGTCGACGGCAAGTTCGGGTTGAACCGCGACGGTCCTCTTCGGGGCGACCCCGTGCTGCTGAATTGGGTGGTGATCAGCGACAATCTCTTCGTTACCGATTTCGTCGTTTCCGACCTGATGGGCTTCGATTGGCGCACAATCCCTTATCTCCGGTACGCCTTCGAGCGAGAGGGGATCAAGTCGGTCGAGGGTGTTGAGTTCAATCGCGACTACCGGGACTTCAAGAAGGATAAGTTCTTCTTGAGAAGGCAATGGACCGACTATCCTGGCGTGCTCACCTTTAATTCGCGGCTCCTTGCCTATCTTGGCTACGAATCGATCCTGGCAAGGCCGGCACACTGGCTGCTCTACCGCTTTCGCGAACCGTTCTACTGAATCACGAGGGCCGCGCGGCTCGCGCCGAGTACGAAGCCAAGTACACGCCGGAGCGGAACTAGCAGATGCTGATGGAGATCTACAGGCGCGTCACTAGCGCCTACCGAAATAGAGGCCATGGGATGGCGCGGAAGGCAGTTGGTGAAGGCGGAGTATGGGCCCGACCGAGCTTATATGACGCTGATGGCTATATTTGATAAGGTGTCGAGGCAATGACCAAGAAGGCCTCTCGGCTTTACATCGATAGCCTTGGAGACGATTCCCCGACCGCCGTTCAGTAGAACCAGGACATTGAGCACCACGTGGCGAAGGAGCAGAGATGCCAACTGAAAAAACCACAAAAGTCCTGATCGGGATTGTCACAACCAACGAACTAAGGTTTACCGCGCAGTGCCTGGATTCCGTGTCGGCCAGCGCCAAGCACAATTCGCTGAAAGTTATCTTGGTGGATAACTGTTCCTCGGACGGCTGTGCGGAGATTGTGCGGGATCGGTATCCGTGGGTTGAAGTAGTTGAGCGAGAGCGTAACTATTCCTTCGCGGCGAATAATAACGTTGCGTTCGCAGGTTGCCCTCCGTGCCAATATAGCTGAGACACTTCCCGTATCCTTAATTACTGAGTAGGGCGAGAAGGGAATTCAGCATGACGAGCAACAAAGCTTACGCATTGATTCCTGCGGTTTTGCCTGCCGC
>Ga0187888_1003612_pt1 | contig 11994 bp, 11 predicted proteins | sample June2016WEW_7_40_FD_132987 | JGI IMG/M metagenome (GOLD analysis project Ga0187888, IMG submission 132987) | Peatland microbial communities from SPRUCE experiment site at the Marcell Experimental Forest, Minnesota, USA - June2016WEW_7_40 | ecosystem: Environmental > Terrestrial > Soil > Wetlands... | reverse complement strand
TGGTCACCAGCGATTTCGTAGCAGCCGTATCTCCGCGCCCGTTGCCCAATCCGTCGTAAGATCGCGCACCCGGCTGCGCCGCCTGCTTTGCAGGAAATCAGCTACTTGCACCACGGGCTGCTAGGCTGGGATAGACGAGACGGCGCCGCAGCGAGGAGAGCTCGAAACTCCAGCTACAGAAGCGCAAGCGCAGGAGTTTGCCTAACTGTGCTGACGCGATCTGCGCGTGTGGACCGAGATGCTGCAACTGCAAATCACGAGCAGAACAAGCGGCGGGCTCTGCCCGACATGAAGGGCATCTTCGGCGGACTTGGGCGAACTTGGCGTTACGGAACAAGGCCAAACCAAAGGATGGGAACGGCTTCCGTGGTATAAATATGAAGGGATGATCGTTTACGATTTGCTTGGCAGGGTCATCCGCAACTCGGAGAGCGCGGGTGTTCGTGAGTTCGTTGCCGTTGGAATATCCGCAGGGATCCAAGCAGCGTTTGATCGCTGTGAGGTGGTCGGCAGGAAGGACTTATCGAGGTGGAAATTCCGCAAGAGTTCATCCGCGGCCGGAACGACAGCTCACCACAAGTAGTTCAGAATAAAGCTTCGGGCGCGTAGCTCAATTGGCAGAGCAACTGACTCTTAATCAGTAGGTTGAAGGTTCGATTCCTTCCGCGCTCACCACCTAACCTCAAGCAACGACGAGAGTTGCTTGCTCCTCACTTGCAGTGCTAGAAGTAAGCTGTTTCTCGTGGTGACCAGCCTCGGTGACCACTTCTCGATTTCCGTACTTCGAAAATGCAGCCTCAATTGCGTCAGCCTGGGGATGACAGTAGCGCTGCGTAATCGTAATGGAACTGTGTCCGGCGATCCGGGCCAGCGTGAAGGCATCGCAGAGCGGGGCCATGCGTGTTAGGGCTGTGTGGCGCATAACGTAGGGCTCGAAGGCGACCAGCGGCAGGGGCAGCGGTTTTTCGCCTGCCTTCTCACGCTTCGCATTCGCTTTGATGGTTTCAGCGTTTACCTTGGCGATGGCAGCCGAGTGTTGCGTTTTTCCGGTCCCCTGTTCCAAATGGCCGCCCTTGGCACCAGTGGGGAATACCCAGCCCTCCGCGGGAGAGCCTTGCTCCTCGTGGCGAGCCTTCAGCATGCGGTACACATCGGGAATCATCGGCAGAATCCGCCGTGCTGCCCTAGATTTGCCCTCAGACACCTGAATCAGACCGCTAGAGCCATTGAGTAGCACAGACTCCCAACGGAGCCTGTAAACTTCGCCGGGACGCATTCCTGTTCCGAGAATCAGTGTCGCTGCGTCTTTCCAAGGTTGGCGGCAGTGGTCAAGATAGAGTCTGATCTCTGCATCGGAGAGAACGCGATTGCGTTGCCGTTCGCCCTTTGCCAGTGGGACGCGAACTGGTTTATCCAACTTGCCCCATTCGAAGGCAAGATTCAACGCACGGCGCAGGGTCCGCAATCCGCAATTGATCGTAGAGGCTGCCAGCGTGCCATAACGAGCGGCAAACTGCGTTGCGTCTTTCCCTGTAATTTCAGTGATTCGCAGGTTCGCCAGATCGGAAGTGCTCAAGCGATCCGCGCCGTATTCGTAGTACTCACAGGTTTTCGCCTTGCCAGCAAACCGCGTGCGAGTGAACGGCAGAAAATCTTTGGTCAGGAACTCCTTGAGTGTAGGGGCGGGTTTCCGTTCTAGAATGCCCCAATTCCCCCTCGCCAGTTCGGAGCGCAGCGTCGCCTCGATTGACCGTGCGGTCTTCGCATCTGTGGCGCGGGTGCATTTGTGGATGGTCCTGCCCTTGAAGTGGAATTTAACACGGTAATACTTTCTGTCTTTCAGTTTGTAGATCATCTCTCACCTCGCTTCGATTTCTTCTTCCCGCTTCCCTTCGGCCTGCCGCCTAGCTTGCCCCATTCCTGCATGCGTCGGACGAATTCCTTTTTGCCCCACTTCTTGATGCGGGCGCTGGCACTCTTCCGGCCCATGATGCTCGCCGCCTTGGTGACGCCCCTCATAGCCTCATAATAACCTAACGTTAGGATAATTGCAAGGAAAACTTCTAGGGAACGAGTCACCCTTTTGAAGCAAGCGGGATTGCTGGGCTACACTCAGGGCTGAGTCGGCCACGGCGGGCGCATCCCGGCCTGCCTGCCGATGCCGAAAAACGGGGATGCCATGCGGGAGGTGGCATGACGAAACGCCAACCGAGGTTGAAATCGTTTGAAGACGATCGGGTAAAGGAAGCAGCTAGGAAACTGATTCAACGGGGAGTTCCTTGGGAGGTACTGCAATCGCTTCTGGCGATTATTCCTGGCGCTTCCGACAAGCACCTGGAACTAGTCCCGGGATTTCAGGAACGCACCCTGCGCAAGCTGCCCGATCAAATCAACGACTTAGCTAACAAGATTAGGAGAGTAAACGAGAGCCCGTGGCTGGCCCCAGATGGCGTGCGCAGGGCTGCCCGTAGCGTCAAACATCCTTACGAGCCGCCAAAGTCTCCTGACTACTGCGCAGAACTGAAAGCTATGATTTTCTCTAAGATTCCGCGTCACCTCGGTCTTTATGCAGAGCAACTGCGCAATGACCTCGACTTCTATCATCGAGTAGGGCGTGCTGAGAGAGGGCTTACGCGACAGCAAACGGTCTTCACCTTACTTTTATTGCGCCTAGTTAGGGAGTCAACCGGGCGTCCTCACCATGAAGAAGTCGCCACGCTGCTCGAAGCCGCTTACAGGGCCAGCGGCAAGCCCAAGACCATAGGCGCTGAGCACCTCACGAAACTGGAAAAGAACAATCCAGGGCCGCGCCTCATAGCAAGGTTCCTTCGCGGCATTGAAGACTAACCTTTACGGAACCAACCTCCCGGACTGTCCCCAGCGGAAACTTTTCAGCAAGAAAATGTCGTGTCTCTACCTCGACGTACCTACGCCGTTGGTTCACTGTTTACTCGGAGGGTTGATAAATGTACGACCCCGAGCTGCTGAACGAACGTCAGGTCTGGAGTTGCTACGGCTTATCGATTCCCTGGCAGCGGCGCACTCGGCGAGAGGGCCGAGGCCCGCGGTTCCTAAAGCTAGGCCGAATGGTGCGGTATCGGCGGCGCGACATCGAGGAATATCTATCGGCCAGCACCGTCGAGCCGAAATTGTCTCCAGTGTATGCCGTAGGGCGCGAGTCCCGGACTGAGCGCGGGCCTGTCTGATAGAGAATTCGTCGAAGTAACGAGGCATGGTGAATGGAACTTAACGACCTACTGCGTGATCTGCGGAATGGCCAATTCTTTGGATCCTTGGAGCTCAAGTTCGAGTCCGGTCGTGTGGTTCTGATCCGAAAAACCGAAACGTTGAAGCCGCAGGAACGTGACTGTCGGGACAACCGAGGTACAGAGGATGAAAAGAAACAGTAGCCGTCAACGTCCGAAACACCTAGCACCCCACTCAGGTCTGCCGACAAAGGAAGTCTCAACTCGCTTGCGCGTGAGACCTGAATCCAAGGCACCGGTTGCGCCGCTCCCGATTCAGCCAACGTCGGAACGGGAACAGATGTGGAAGGACTTGGAAAGCCTTTTCAGGAGCAAATTCCACGAGCCCGATATGGAAGCTGCCAAGGTTGTCCTCGCTTGCGTCGCCGCTCACCGGATTTCTGAACACCCTCCGGCGTGGGATATGGCAATCGCCCCGGCAGGATCACTGAAGACAGTGATTCTGGAGTCGCTCGACGGTCTGCCTGACGTGCATCTGGTCGATGAGGTTACTCCCCAGACCTTTATCTCAGGCAAGATGGATTCGGACGGGCACAAACGGACAGCACCCGCCAGCCTGCTCCATCGCATTGGCAATCAGGGCATTTTGATCTCCGCAGACTTCTCAACTGTGTTGACCAGTGATCAGCGCAATCGGATCAAAGTCTTCTCGCAATTGCGGCGCATCTATGACGGTCACCTGCATAGGGAATTCGGTACTGATGAAAATTTGGAAGAGCGGGATTGGAAAGGGCGGATCACATTTCTGGCCGGGGTCACACCCGAAGTCGATCGCCACCACAAGGTCTTTGCCGCGTTGGGGGATCGTTTCATTCGTACACGTTGGCCAAGGGCAGCAGGTGCCGAAGCTGCATTACGAGCGATGAAACAAGATCGTCAAGTGGCGCTGGATGTGAAAACCGGCATTCATCAATTGATGTTGCCAATTCTCTCTCACTCTGAGATTCCTGCCCCAGAGTTTCCCGATCCATTGCTCGATCGCGTCGCAAGCCTCAGCGAATTCGTCGCGCTCGCCCGAGCTTACGTGCCGCATGACAGAAGGGATGAGATCGACGGTGAGGCTCAGGCGGAGAGCAACACGCGCCTACCCCAGGAACTCGCGCAAATCGGGCGTGGCTGGGCCGTGCTGATGAATCGTTCTCAAGTAACAGACGAAGACTTCGCACTGATCCGCAAGGCAGCCTTCGACAGCATTCCACCGTTGCGGCGCGTCGTTCTGCAAGCTCTGATCAAAGGAGAGAAGCCACACTCGCTGGGGCAGCCCGCATCGACCGTAAATCGGGTGCTGGGTGATCTGGAGACCTGCGGGCTGATTAGCTCCACACCGAAAAGGCACGCACTGAGGGAAAACGCAAGATCGCTGCTCGTCGCGGCTGGGGAGGGCGTTAAGGGATTTCCAGGCATTTCAGGGAAAGTGACATAGGAGCGAACGGGTGGGGTATGAGATGTAGATGATTCGGCGCGTCGTACCCTGTGGCACATTTCCTGAAATTGCTTCCGGCAACACGACTTTGCTATTTGCCAGCATCCTTGCAGGGAAACGCCGATTTGAGGGCTTCTGCCGCAAAGAGAAATGTCTTCTCGTGGAGTTTTTCTGGGTGGTCATCTCCGAATTTTGCTATCACTCGTCCCATTTGTTCGGCGTTGACGTCGGATGGGATACAAGGCTTTGCGGCGAATCCTTTGCCGCAGTAACCCGTCCACGCTTGGCCATCCATTAAGCCCTCGATGTAGGCTTCGCAAAGACTCAAAGACTGTGAATCGTGGTTGCGGGTTCCATCCTTGCAGGCGTCTGCGAGCCACTCTGCTTTCCCCCCATAAATTGCTATTAAGACGTTTTGGGAGTGCTCCGGGCGGTCAGTAGATACCGCCGGGGGGTTCGACTGAGCGAGGCTTACCCCGACAAGAAACATGAGGATGACTGCGGTGCGCTTCATCTAATCTCTCCTGTAGTACGTGCGGGAGCTATTTCGACAGCGAGGCATCAACGGTCTGGCTCAAGTGGAAGCTGTACGACTCGAATCCGTCTCGGTAGAGCAGAGCCTCTTTGGCCAGATCATCTACGAACTGCTGCCATCGCTCGCTGTTGATGGTTAGCTCGGAACCGGCAATCAACGGTTTGAGTTGGTCCGGGGAGATGTGCGCCTCGACTATCAGTTGCGAAATCTGCACTAAGTCCTCGCGCAAGCGCATGAGGTCGAAAGTAGTTGCCAAGGTCTCAGCCACGTTCGGACAGTGGACGATGACAGCCGTTGATTTATCCATATCTGACAGAGCCGCCTTGACATCACTTAGAAGTTCTCGAATCCTCTTGTCGAGAAGGAACTTCTCACTGAGCGTGCTCGGATCAATTTGGTCTAAGGTCTTTTTCCATCGTGCTGCATCACGGCGGAGGTTGTAAACCGTTACGTGGAGCTGCTCGTACGGCATAGATGGGATTTCGTTGAAGACCTTAGCCATCGAGCAGGGCTTGGCTTGATCGCCCGGCTGAGCGCTCGATTGGGCGGCACATCCCATTGCGACTACCAGAATGCACACGAGCAAGTGAACACTCTTCACCTCTGCGCCTCCTTCGGCTGTCGGCGCGTCTGACCGCCGAGCTATTGTTTTCGACGACGGCGCTGACAACCTTAACCGTTTTCACCAAGCCTTTAGCTCAGCGACTTTTCTCCCCATCAGTTGCTCGCATTGGTCACGCGTGTAAGGGTGCTCGGGTGTCTTGACGGTTGCCGGTGGGCCTCCGTTCCCGTCGTCCATCCAGACTGGATATCTCTTATCCGCGACATCGCCGTGAAATTCCTTCACTTTTGCGATGACGGCACTATTGGCGCCGCTGCTGCTGCAGCTAAAAATTATGTTCTGCCCGAACAAAAGAATATCGCCACCCTGCAAAGCGTATGAAGTCGCGTTCTGGAATGCACTACAGGGCATTCCTGCGATATTCTTGCCGCCCAGTTTTTTCGGGTAGTCGGTCACAATCACACTGTTGCTTGCGAAGTCAATCGAGAGGCGGTGTCCAACGCCGCACTCTAAATCATCAACGGTGTCAGCTACTATTCCGCTATTCGTCCATGACGAGACATCGTATTCAATCAACTCTGGTCCGAGTTTACCCACGAAGATGGATGCCTGAGCTTCCCAGCAAACCTTTTCCGCCCGGTAGCAATGAATTTGGACGGCGACGGCGCTTACCAACTGATTGCCGGGTGTCTTGTCGGTCGGTTGCCAATATCCTTCTGCAGTAGCGTAGGAACTACTGTGACCGACCGTCAGTGGCACGGGAGCTTTCTGCAATTTTGGCCCACGAAACAATCCGTTCGTCAGATCTCGCAGATCGTATGACCAGTACTCGCCTCCGGTGATTTCGAGTTGTACGCATGAATTGATTTGCCAACTCCAGAATGCCTCCGCGCGCAGAAATGGTTCCTTAGCGGAAATCCGGTTCCCAAGGTCTTCCTTTTCCCGCTCAGCACAGTACTGATCGAGTCGGAGTTGATAGCGATTCGGTGTTTGAGCAGTGTCCTGACTTGACGCGTTTTGCTCACAGTTGATTGCAAGCAGCGAACTCGCAACGAGAATCAAACCGAAATAGTGTAGCTTGGGCATGGGCAGCCCCACGCTGAGCCGTCTGAGGGTCAGTTTGAACATAAGTCGCCTGACTGCAATAGCTGGATTTATCGGCCCAGGGCCTATTGCCGCAATTGTAGGCGTGTCCAGCGACATTTGTCTCCGGTTTGGGAAGCGGCTGCGCACTCTCCGCAAGCGGCAGGGCTGGACGCAGGTCTATATGGCTGGAGTTTCATTTCCGACCTGGAAAACGGCAAGAAGGAAATCTGCATTCGCAACCTCGAACTGCTCGCCAGTGCTTTTGGCCTTAGCGTGGCGCAGCTCCTGACAAGGCTCTAATAGGGTGCGCGCTTGCGCATCCTTCCCAGCAGCAGAGCGAGTGCTCCCGCGCGCCAAGAAGACCCTTCCTCAGTTCCGCAGCATGGGGTCCTTGCGCTTGTCGTGGGTTCAATTTGGCCTACCTGTGCGACCGTCTCCATCTTTGCTGCAGAGGGCCTATCGGCACGGGAATCCTAGCTCCCGGCCTGTGCAGAGGACCACTCCTATCATCTCCATTATTTTCAAAAACTTGGGAAGGCTTTGCTTTCTCAGGGGACAAGGAAAGGGAGTTTTTCTCATCTCTTTGATTTTAAACAACTTACCCATTCACGGGAGTGAGGTTGCCGCGACCAAGGAAGGTCCTTCTTCTCGGAAGTGCAATGCTCACAGCGAGATAAAGGGAAAGGGGGAGTGAATTTAAGGAAAATCTCCGAGAGGGTCGGTGAGTGTAATAGGGATTTACCGTCAATTGGGACAGGCGAGTGTAAGGACAACGATTCACTTGACAAAGACTCTTTGGAGGCGCACTGTTCCGCAGGGTCTCTTCATACTAGCCACTCTCGCTTTCCTTTCGGAGCTGTAGTTTTCTGAGCCGTATCGGGTCCTCGGCGGTCCAGTAGTCAATCACGGGCACTTCGGTTCAAGGAGGACAGTATGATCCCAAAGTATGTCTCGGCAGTTCTGATTATCGCGCTCAGTTTCGCTCTCTGCATACCCGCGGAAGCGCAAAGTTCATCCGGCACAATAGGCGGTGTCGGCACCGGGACCATCGTTGGCGTAACCGTGGGAGTGGCGGCGGGAGTGGCAGTCATCGCTATCGTGGCCGTCCACTATTCGAAAAAGCGAGTGATTACGGGATGCGTCAGATCTGGGGCGAGCGGAATGACCGTTACTGACGAAAAAGATAAGCAAATTTATGCTCTTTCCGGCAACACGACAGGTATTAAGCCGGGCGACCGAATGAAGCTGAAAGGCAGGAAAGTTAAGCCGAAGGGGCCCGACAAGACCCTTGTCTGGGAAGCAAAAGGTGTTACCAAGGACTTTGGCGTCTGTCAGCCGTAGCCGTGATTCGACCCTAAAATCTCCCAGCGACTTGCAGGAATCAAGACTCACGGCAAGCAGGTTAGAACTGTCAGGAGTTAACTGTTGCAATCAGGCGTGGCTGTTGAAAAACTCGCATCGAGGATGATGAGTGTTAACGCGATATAGCGTCAACCATGCCTGGCCCGTGTGCAAGTTCATGCACATTGACAAAGCCTGTCTGCGGTCATTTTTCTTCGCCGCCCCAGTCGAACAGTAGTAAAATCCGGCCCGTCAATTCTCTTGCCTCCCCGAAGAGCACGCCCCATCCACGGGACGCCACACCCCTAGAGGCGAGTACCCCCGGTCTGAACGTTATCCGGGCCTCTCCGTTCAAACCGGAACAGCCGTGAACGCGCTCGGGTTCCTCAGGCCCGCCATGACCTACTAAAAGGAGAATCCTATGTCGCGGATGAGAAATCTGTCGCGGACAGGCGTTGTTCTGTGTGTGGGTTGGTTGTTGCTGGTATGCGCAGTGCCCGTGGTGGCCCAGCAGCCGGCAGTTGCGAGCAGTAGCGCGAGCAGCGCGGCAGTAGTGCCACCGCTGGTCAGCTTCAACGGCATATTAACCGATGTGAATGGCAAGCCGCTGACCGACGTGGCGGGGGTCACGTTTGCCCTGTACAAGGACGCGCAAGGAGGCGCTCCGCTGTGGCTGGAAACCCAGAACGTGTATCCCGACAAGACGGGGCGCTACACGGTGCTGCTGGGATCTACGACCAGTTCCGGTTTGCCTCCCGACCTCTTTGTGGCCGGAGAAGCACGCTGGCTGGGAGTGCAAGTGCAGGGGCAGGCAGAACAACCGCGAGTTTCGCTGCTGAGCGTGCCGTATGCACTGAAAGCAGCCGACGCGCAGACGGTGGGCGGACTGCCCGCTTCGGCTTTCGTCTTAGCCGCTCCGCCAAATGTGAACGCCGCCAGCGCAGCCAATGCGAGCGCGGCGGTGCAACCGATGGCCACGGGCACGACCCCGGTGACCACAGCGGGCGGCACCGTCAACAAGCTGACGAAATTCGATGCCACGGCTGACATCACCAGTTCGCAAATCTTCGACAATGGGACCAACGTGGGCATCGGCAATACTGCGCCCGGAGCGAAGCTGGAAGTAAGCGGGTCTGAGATAGTGCGCGGGCTGCTGTACCTGCCGTCGAAGGGGACGGCCACGGCCACTGCGGCTTACACCTCGCAGCCGATCAAGCTGACGGCGTCGGTGTTCAACAGCGGGACAGGGACGGCGGTTCCCCAGAACTTCCAGTGGCAGGCCGAACCGGTGGGCAACAACACCGCCGCCACGTCGGGCACGCTGAACCTGCTCTATGCAACGGGATCGAACGCGCTGGCCGAGACGGGGCTGAAGATCAGCAGCAAGGGTCTGTTTACCTTCGCCACGGGCCAGACCTTCCCCGGCACCGGGACGATTACCGGGATCACGACGGCGACGGGCAGCGGACTGCAGGGCGGGGGAAACACAGGAACGCTAAACTTGGGTCTGTTGACCACATGTACCAGCGGCCAACTGCTGAAGTGGAATGGCACGGGGTGGGCCTGCGCCGCCGACCTGAACAGCGGCGGCACGGTCACCAGCGTAGCTACGGGCACCGGGCTGACCGGCGGGCCGATCACGACCAAGGGCACGTTAAGCATCAACACGGCCGTGGTGCCGCAACTGAAAGCGAACAACAGCTTCACGGGGACGCAGACGATTATCGGTAGTCTGGGCATCAATACGGCCACTCCGTCGCAGAGTCTGGACGTGAGTTCAGGAAACGCGATCGTGCGCGGTGCGGGGAATTTCAAAGCGACGGGGAACACGGCATTTCTCTATGTCGGTGATACGAGCCATCCGATCGAGGCGATCTGGAACACCGGGCTGGCCATTGGTGCTTACAAGGTTCCCACGGCTCTTTTCATTCAGGACGGGACTGGTAACGTGGGGATCGGGACCACGACGCCTAGCTACGCGCTGGACGTGCACGGGACGGCCAATTTCACCGGGCTGGTGAATTTTGCCTCCGGGCAGACTTTCCCCGGCACGGTGACCAGCGTCGGTTTGACCGCTCCCTCCACGGACTTCGTTGTGACCGGATCGCCAGTGACGAGCAGCGGCACGCTGGGCTTGGGATGGCTGGTCGCTCCCGACTTCAACAACACTCCGAACGCGATCGTGAAGCGCGACAGCTCCGGCAACTTCAGCGCCGGAACGATCAACGCGGCCACCAGCTTCAACTTGGGCGGCACCCCGTTCGCCTTCGGCTCGAACGCCACATATAACTCCAACGTGTTTCTCGGGTTTGCAGGAAACACTACGATGACCGGCACTGGCAACACGGGAGTCTCCTTCGCGCTCGTGAACAACACCACCGGGAACAACAACACTGCGATCGGCCCGAATGCGCTCGTGAACAACACCACGGGGAGCGGCAACACCGCCGTCGGCCCGTATGCGCTCGCGAACAACACGGCTGACATTAACTCCGCGTTTGGGAATGGGTCGCTTGCCGACAACACCACAGGCACGGGCAACACCGCCGTCGGGTTTAAGTCGCTTTGGGCCGATACCACGGGTTCGGAGAACACGGGCGTCGGAGAAGCCGCGTTCTGGAACAACTCCACGGGCAGTTACCTCACATGTATAGGCTACCAATGCACTACGCTTGCCGACGGTCTCAGTAATGCCACAGCAATTGGCGCTCACGCTGTGGTCAGTCAGAGCAACTCCCTCGTGCTGGGCGGCACCGGCGACTGGGGCGTGAAGGTGGGCATCGGCACGACCACGCCGTCGAACATTCTGACCATCGGGCTGGGCTTGGGCCATCCAGTCAGCGATAGCTGGGAAACCTACAGCTCCCGCCGCTGGAAGACCAACATTCAAACGCTGCACGGAGCGCTCGGCAAGGTCGAACAACTACGCGGCGTCTCCTACGATCTGAAGGCAAACGGCAAACACGAAGTGGGTGTGATTGCGGAAGAAGTGGGCGCAGTCGTTCCCGAGGTTGTCACTTGGGAGAAGAATGGCAAGGACGCCCAGAGCGTTGATTACGGGCGCCTGACCGCACTGCTGATCGAGGCGGTCAAACAGCAACAGCGGGAGATTCGTGATCTGAAGTCTGAGCTTCGAGCTACACGTCAGACTCTGCAGAAGGTGAAAGCGCAGGTAGACTCCACTCAGCCTACTTTGGGGGCGGCGAAGTAAACGCCGTGAGTCAACCAGCACAGAATTGTCGCTCGTCTCGGGCGGCTTCTCTTTGCGCAGCTAACTTGCAGCAAATTTCTTCTCCCGTTGAGAGTGCAACAAGGGGGAGTGAAGTCAGCCGAAAAAATCGCCAAGAGTTTTTGAAAAATCGGCGCATGTCCCAGCCGCATAAAAAGTACCCGGTGGAAGGGTACCCCTACCCTTGGTCAAACTTTCCGGCCCGCGACCGGGTCTGGGCTTTCAACTCCGCTATCAAATTGTGGCTCGACTGAACGTGACGCGAAGTGTCCGAACGCGGTGACCAGCCTCGGTGACCACTACCTGCCGATACCGAGCGGTACCGAGTGCCTCCCGCAAGGCCTGCGGGCCGCATAATCAGTGGATGAATCACACTCGGTATCGTTTCGTCACAATCCGTGCAAGTTGTTGATTCTCGGTCAAAGCACAACTCTTAATCAGTAGGTTGTAGGTTCGATTCCTACCGCGCTCACCATCTTTTCAAGCACTTACCGGGGTTGATGTTTCGGGTGTGCCGTAAAGTGTGCCATAACTCAATCCGGCTACGCCCGT
>Ga0187888_1003602_pt1 | contig 12018 bp, 8 predicted proteins | sample June2016WEW_7_40_FD_132987 | JGI IMG/M metagenome (GOLD analysis project Ga0187888, IMG submission 132987) | Peatland microbial communities from SPRUCE experiment site at the Marcell Experimental Forest, Minnesota, USA - June2016WEW_7_40 | ecosystem: Environmental > Terrestrial > Soil > Wetlands... | reverse complement strand
TGGAATGGTGAAGATGTCTTCCTACCTCCATTATTCCAAAATCTCCGGGGGTTTTCCAGCTTTTTCCAGGATTTCGACCAAGTTGACCTCTATATCACGCTTGGTTAAGGACTAGCGGCCGGAGCACCTGGCCTGCCGGGCCGAGAAGGACCGAATCGGACCGGCCGCGGCTCCAGATGCTTGAACCCACCGGTCCGCTCTCTTAGAATGCCCTCATCAAGACGATTTTTCCCTGGCTGGCATTGTGGGCTTGTCTCTTACCGACGTGCGAGCTCGGGCCTACAAGAACCTTGAGATTCACGACGTGGACCGGCGGGGCGCTTGCCCACCGGTCGCCGGCATGCGTGCCGGCCTGACCGGCCTGCTTCGCCAGGCTCCCCTTCCCTTGAACAGGAACAGGAACTCTCCATGAGCGCGGTTGCCTCGAGTCCCGCCGCCGGACGGAGGCGGGTTTACCGAAATCGCCTCCAGAGGATGCTCAACTCCTCGATCGGTCTCAAGATCACAATGGCCCTCACCGGAGTGATTCTCTCCGGCTTCGTCCTGGTCCACATGCTGGGCAATCTCCAGGTTTACCAGGGTGCCGAGGCCCTCGACGCCTACGGCAAGCTGCTGCGGAAAGAGCCCGCGCTGCTCTGGACCTTCCGCCTCGTCCTGCTCTCGGCGGTCGGTCTGCATATCTGGGCGTTCGTCGCCCTGACGCGCAAGAACTTGCAGGCGCGGCCGCAGGCCTATCAAGCCAGAAAGTACAAGGAGTCGAGCCTCGCCTCGCGGTCGATGATCATCACGGGGCCCTTGATCCTCGCATTCATCATCTACCACATCCTGCACCTGACGACCGGCACGGTTCATCCGGATTTTCAGGAAGGCGCCGTCTACCACAACCTGGTCGTCGGTCTCTGGGGTCTCAGGGGCATCGTCGGCGTAATTTACGTCGTGGCGATGATCATGCTGGCCTTTCACCTCTGGCACGGGGTCTGGAGCATGTTTCAGACGCTCGGCGCGCCGGAGGACCGCTATCGTTCCCTGGGGCGGCGGTTCGCGACCATCTTCACGATCCTGGTGACCCTGGGGTTCGCAAGCGTACCCCTGGCAGTCCTGATCGGGTTCCTTAAACTACCCTGAAACGATGGATGAGGAGCGCCCCGTGGAACTCAAGTCGAACGTACCGCCTGGCCCGATCGAGCAGAAGTGGACGAGTCACAAGTTTGACATGAAGCTGGTCAACCCGTCGAACAAGCGGAAGTATTCCGTGATCGTCGTCGGAACGGGTCTGGCGGGCGGCTCCGCGGCTGCCTCGCTGGCGGAACTGGGCTACCAGGTCTCCTGCTTCTGCTTTCAGGACAGCCCGCGGCGAGCACACTCGATCGCCGCCCAAGGTGGGATCAACGCGGCCAAGAACTATCAAAACGACGGCGACAGCGTCTTCCGGCTGTTCTACGACACCGTCAAAGGGGGAGACTTCCGAGCCCGCGAGGCCAACGTCTACCGCCTTGCCGAGGTCTCGGTCAACATCATCGACCAGTGCGTTGCGCAGGGCGTGCCGTTCGCCCGCGAATACGGCGGTCTGCTGGCGAACCGGTCGTTCGGCGGCGCTCAGGTCTCGCGGACGTTCTACGCCCGGGGCCAGACCGGTCAACAGCTTCTGCTGGGTGCCTACCAGGCCCTTCAGCGTCAGGTGGGTCTGGGCGCGATCAAGATGTTCCCGCGCCACGAGATGCAGGAACTGGTCGTGATCGATGGCATGGCGCGAGGCATCGTCGCCCGCGACCTCGAGACCGGCGCGGTCGAATCGTACGTCGCCGACGCCGTCATCCTGGCGAGCGGCGGCTACGGCACGGTGTTCTACCTGGCGACCTACGCCAAGGGCTGCAACACCACGGCCATCTGGCGGGCCTACAAGAAGGGCGCGGCGTTCGCCAACCCCTGCTACACCCAGATTCACCCGACCTGCATTCCCGTGACCGGTGACCATCAGAGCAAGCTGACGCTCATGTCCGAGTCGCTCCGCAACGATGGCCGGATCTGGGTCTCCAAGAAGAAGGGAGACACGCGGCCGCCAGGACAGATTCCCGAGGACGAGCGCGACTATTACCTCGAGCGCAAGTACCCGAGCTACGGCAACCTCTCCCCCCGCGACATCTCTTCGCGTGCGGCCAAGGAGGTCTGCGACGAGGGCCGGGGCGTGGGTAAGACCGGGCTGGGCGTCTATCTCGATTTCGCAGAGGCGATCAACCGCCTGGGAGTATCCACGATCCGCGAACGTTATGGCAACTTGTTCGACATGTACGAGCGGATCACCGACGAAGACCCGTACAATGTACCGATGCGGATCTACCCCGCGATGCACTACTGCATGGGGGGCCTCTGGGTCGACTACCATCTGATGAGCACAATCCCAGGGGTCTTCGTCCTGGGCGAGGCCAACTTCTCCGACCACGGGGCCAACCGGCTGGGGGCCAGCGCGCTCATGCAGGGGCTGGCCGACGGCTATTTCATCATTCCCTACACGCTTGGCAATTACTTCGCCTCGAACACGTTCGACAAGATCGGCACCGACCACTCCGCCTTCAAGAGCGCACAGGCGTGGGTCTCTGACCGCACCAAGACGCTGCTGGGCATCAAGGGGAAACGGACCGTCGACGATTTCCACCGCGAGCTCGGCAAGATCATGTGGAACTACTGCGGGATGGCCCGCAATGAGCAGGGTCTGAAAACGGCCCTCGAGAAGATTCCCGCCCTGCGCGAGCAGTTCTGGAAGGATGTCCGCGTCCTGGGCGATGGCGACGAGGTCAATCAGTCGCTCGAGAGGGCCGGGCGGGTCGCCGACTTTCTGGAGCTGGGCGAGCTCATCTGCCTCGATGCCCTGGAACGCCGGGAATCGGCCGGCGGCCACTTCCGCGAGGAGTTTCAAACCGAGGAGGGTGAGGCGCTCCGGGACGACGAGCATTTTTGCCACGTCGCGGCCTGGGAATACACCGGCCTAGGCAACCGCCCAAACCGGCTCGTCGAACCTCTGAACTTCGAGTACGTCCACTTGCAAACCCGCAGCTACAAGTAAATGGCCAATATTACCCCGGCAAGGAAGTAGGTCAGGCTTTGCAGCCTGACAAGGCTCAGAGTCAGGCTGGAAAGCCTGACCTACAATGCGTTTCTTTCGTGCCGGGGTAATAGTCGCCAGCCGTCAATTACGAGTGAAGAGCAGATCAAGCGATCGACCCAGTTCTAACACTGTCTGACTGTCCCCGCTGGCAATCGGCAAGTGACTGAATCCAAGCTGAGAGGACGATCCATGGCCGGTAACGGTTCGGAAAAGAAGATCAACCTGACCCTGAATGTCTGGCGGCAGAAGAACCGCAACTCCCCTGGGCGGTTCGAGACCTATCCGGCGCGCGACATCAGCACGGACATGTCGTTCCTCGAGATGCTCGACGTGGTCAACGAGCGGTTGATTCTCGACGGCAAGGAGCCGATCGCCTTCGATCATGACTGCCGGGAGGGGATCTGCGGGCAGTGCGGGGTCGTGATCAACGGCGATGCGCACGGTCCAAGGCGTGCCACCACGACCTGCCAGCTCCACATACGCAGCTTTCACAACGGCGACATTCTGACCATCGAGCCCTGGCGTGCGGCGGCCTTTCCGGTCGTCAGAGATTTGATGGTCGATCGCAGCGCCTTTGACCGGATCATCGCCAGCGGAGGGTTCGTCTCGGTGCGGACCGGGAACGCCCCGGAGGCCAACGATATCCCCGTGCCCAAAGAGGATGCCGAACTGTCCATGGATGCCGCCGCCTGCATCGCCTGCGGCGCCTGCGTGGCCGCCTGCCCGAATGCCTCCGCCATGCTCTTCGTGTCGGCCAAGGTCGGGCACCTCAACTTGCTGCCCCAGGGCGAACCGGAAAAATACCTCCGTGCCACCGCGATCATCGACCAGATGGACGCGGAAGGATTTGGCAGCTGCACCAACCACGGAGAGTGTGAGGCGGTCTGTCCCAAGGAGATCCGCCTGGAGTTCATCGCCCGTCTGAATCGCGACTACCTGAAGGCCAGCCTTCACAAGGTAAAACAGGCCGACGCGGCGGGCGCGATTTAACCCTCCGAAGCGGGCAGGGCATGAGCACGTTACGATTGATCCCCCTTGGCGTCGGCGAGGCGTTCACAGCCCGGCACTACACCTCCTGCCTGGCGCTGGGGGCCGATGATGACTGGATGCTCATCGACTGCCCCCACCCGGTGAGGAAAATGCTCCTCGAGGGATCGACCGCAGCCGGGATTCTGCTCGATCTCGACCGCATTTCCGCCGTGGCCGTGACCCATCTTCATGCCGACCACTGCTGCGGCCTGGAGGACTTCGGATTCTACTCGTTCTTCGCGCTGGGCCGGCGGGCTCGCTTGCTCATGCATCCCGAGGTCTCCGCCCGGGTCTGGAGCGGCCTGCTCGCCGGGGGAATGGAGCTCTCGCAGGCACAACCCGGCACGCCGCCTGTTCGCAAGCAACTGGCCGATTACTTCGAGCTGATCGATCTGGACGATGCGGGGCCGGTTACCAGCGGACCTTTCTCCATCAAATGCCGGCGCACCATTCACGGGGTTCCGACAACAGCGTTTCGCATCCAGGCCGGCGGCCGAACTCTCGGCTTCAGCGCCGATACGGCCTACGACCCCACCCTGATCGACTGGCTTGCCCCCGCCGACCTCATCGTCCACGAGGCGATGACGATGGCCCACACGGGAGTTCACACTCCCTATGAAAAACTGGCGGCCCTGCCCGCCAACCTCCGCGCCAGGATGCGACTCACCCACCTGCCCGACGACTTCGACGCGGCATCGAGCGTGATCGAGCCTCTCCGCCAGGGGCGTTGCTACGTGATCTGAGCGGGGGTCATGTCCCGACCGGCCAGGACACTCACGAGCTAGGTGTATCTGCCGATGGGAAACTCGCTTTCGATCTTCGAGGCAAAGCACAACCATTCCTCGATCGTAAATCCCGAGATTGCTCGGGTCAACTTGTGTGAATGATCCTAACGCCGCGGTGGTCGATTATGAGCCGTGGCATAGGCATCAAGGATTCCCATACGACCAGGATGGATGATTTCGAGGCCGAGCTTGGACTTTGCCGCGGAGGAGAGTCGCTGGCCCGATCCGGTGAAGATGATCAGCCGCTGGCCTTCCGGAAGCGCCAGCAACTCATCGATGTTGTTCAGGTCGCGTTGCGGCAGGTGCGGAAGCGCGGTGCGGAGGATGAACCGCAGCCAGCCTCCGGTGTACTGCTCCCCTGGGCGCCGCCCAGGTGCAGCCGTGGAGCCGGGCGGGGCCGTGACGACCTCGGGCCCGACCACGGCCAGCTGTTCGAAGGGACGTTCGCGATTGCGCCGCAAGATCATGGTGCGGAGGGTCAAGAGATCATGAGTCTCACTGTGGCGAAAGACGACCTCCTGCACGCCGGTGCCGACCGTGATCGCAAGGATCGCAAGCAGGAAGGATGCCAGGACGCAGCGCTGACGGTCGTCACGGCGACGGGCCCACCGGTCGAGCCTGCGGGTGAACCAGATCGACAGCAGGATGAGATCGAGCGCCAGGTGCAAGCCCAGGGCCGTGGCGGCGTCGGCCCGGCCATGCATCAGGTCGTCAACCGCCCCTTGCAAATCCTCGCTGGCCCACCAGGCCACCGACATGGCCGTCGCCGGGGCAAGAATGATCAGGATGCGAACCGGCACGCGGCGGTTGACCAGGTCAGCCACCGTCACCGCGGCCAGCAGGTCGAGTGGTACAAGCAGGAAAAAATCCAAGGCACCGCGGGGGCCGCTGGGCCAGAACGCCGGCGCCAGGGCCGCCACGCCCAGCCAGATCACCCAGAGCGATCCGCCCATCGTTTCGGGAGTGTTGTTCTCATCGATCAGGGCCAGACGAATGGCCCGCGCGGCACCGTAGATTCCCAGTGGTAGGGTAACCGGCGCCAACTCGAACAGCCGAACCAGCAGAGAAGCCTCGTCGCCGGCCATTCCCCAGGACCGGAACTCGAGCCCGGTCAAGGCTTCCCAGCCATGCGTCTGGACCATCCGGATGTGCCAGGGAAGTGCCACGAGAAAGGCGATCGCCAGCGCCAGCAGACCATCGATCACCCCCGCGGTTTGCAGCCAGCCCAGCCAACGGAACCTGGCGCGCGAGCGGGAAACCGGCGGTGAAGACGATCCGACCCGCAGATAAACCTGATGCAAGATCACAACCGGGATCACGATCAGCCCGAATCCTCCCAGGGCCAGCAGCGAGAGGCTAAGCGAAAGGCCTCCGACGACCGCCCAGAAGACCGGAGCGGCCCAGGGCCAGCGCCGTACCGATTCCTCCGCGGCGCGCTGGTGCCAACCGTAGCAGAGCAGGGCCCCCATCGCGCCGGCCACGGCCAGCGTCGTCGGCGTCGCCTCCTGCATTCTCAAGAGCAGATTGGGGTTGAACCCGACAAGCAGCGCCGCGGCCAGCCCCATGCCGCCCCCTCGCCAGACCCGCCCATGCAGGTAAACCAGGAAGACCATAAGGACGCCGGCCACATAACTGGGAAGCACGCTTGCCAGCGGATCGAGGTCCGCGGTTAGCCTCATTCCGAGCGCGGCTAGCCAGGCGTAGAGAGGGGGCTGGAACGAAAGGGCCCGAAGGGCCGCCGACTCTCCGGACGGCTTGATCGTGATCGCCGCGGGAACCTGGTCGATGGTCAGGCCGTCCAGCACCGCCAGGGCACGTAGCCCCCACAACGGCCCGGGAGGAGTCAGGTCCCAGGAGTTGAGCGCAGCCAGGCCAGGTAGCACAGCAACCAGGACAACCAGAGGAAAGAACATCGCCGACCGAGGCGCCGGTGCGATCAATGGTTGCGCCCTGGGCGGTACAGCGACCGCGAGCCGAGAGCGGCCCCCGGCAACCTCCCGCGATCGTCGCGACAGACCCGGTTCCATCGTCCTCGTCGTTTCAGTCATGCCGATCCGCTCCCGACCCGGACTGGCCAGGAGAAATGCATCCGACGTGCCACCATGCGAACCATAACATAACCGAGCCATTTGGGGGATAGCGATCCCGCATGGCCAATGATGCCGTCAAGGGCGGAGGCATCGTGCGATGGAGGCGTTGCGGTTGGTATCCACTCTTATCGGCACACCTTGCCCCGAGGAACCAAGGTTTTCCTCCGGGTTCAGCCTTTCCCAGCGCGCTGGCCGGTCCGTGGCCTTGGGACCTGCTCTCAAGGGTTTCGAAAAATCATAAACCCTTGCAGAGAAGGCCGACCCGGACCACTCCGCCTCACCCGGACCATTCCGCCTCAAGCACAGCGATTTTTCCCTGGTCATTGATTTGACCTCTTTGAAAGCGGCTTGGTTGAAACAGGCTCAGTGTACAAACGCTGTGTCAAATCAAATATGGCGGTGGCGGTTTTTCAGGCTTTTTCCGCCTGCGCAAGTCCACCGCGGAAAAGCCTGGATTTCCTACTTATCTGTGAATACTAAAATGTAAATACGAACGACTATCAAATTGAGAACCGCCATATTTGATTTGACACCCTGTCGGTCGCGATGCCGTTCGCGAAACTGAGTTGGTAAATACAAGCCACCTGAAAGGCAAGAAAACATGGCCGGAAAAATCGCTCTTCGCAAGGGGGGGAAAAGGATCGGTCGCTCACGTCGTCGTTCGATCGCGCGCAAGAAAAACTCGCGTCTCGAAACCGTCCCTCCAGTACCGGCCCAGCCTCACCCAACGACGCCCCGATGGGAAGCCAGACCATTCCGCGTCTGGTACGATGATTCTCATGCAGATCCTCCCAAAAGCCTTTTACGATCGTGACGCCGAGTGTGTGGCTCGGGACCTCCTGGGCAAGCTCGTCGTTCGCCGCGTTGATCGCCGCCGCCAGATCGGGCGGATCGTCGAGGCCGAGGCGTATCTGGGCCCTCACGACCTCGCTGCCCACTCGGCCCGCGGCCGCACCAGGCGCACCGAGGTCATGTTCGGCCCGCCCGGTCATGCCTATGTCTACTTGATCTATGGCATGCACCACTGCCTGAACGTCGTGACCGGCCCTGGCGACCACGCCTCCGCCGTTCTCCTCCGCGCCCTCGAACCGGTCAGCAACATCGACTCCTCCGCGAGCGGTCCTGGCCGGCTCTGCCGCGCTCTGGACATTGACCGCCGTTTGAACGGGCACGACCTCACAACCGGCGAGCTCGTCCTGGCCGAGCCCGCCGATCTTGCCGGCCACTTCGAGATCGAGTCCCGACCGCGCGTCGGGGTCGATTACTCGGGCGAATGGGCCCACAAGCCGCTGCGCTTTTGCATCGCCGGCAACCGGTTTATCTCGCGGACCTGACCTGATCGCCCGAGAGGGAGAGACGCCATGCGGCTGGGACTGATCGGCCCGACGGGACACTGGCAGACCTACGCACCGGCACTCGAGCATGTCGCCGGACTCACTCTCGTGGCGGTCGCTCCCGCCGGCCCGGCGGAGACGATGGGAGCAGAAACAGGGACGCAGCTAGAATCAAAAAACTAGTGCGTCCCTGTTTCCAGCCCTGATCACCGTTTGAGCCATGGCCCGTGGGGAGATGACGCCCCGCGCCGGCGGCATCTCCTGGTACTGCCACATGATGCGCCTCGATCTTCGTGAGGCTGGGCATCAGGTCGTTCACTCGGGAGACGATCGCGAGGCTGTTCCGGGGGACGAAGCGGACTGGCAGCCGGTTGGGATCCTAGACCGATTGCGGGATGGGAAGCCGGATGCGGAAGCAGGTTCGCGTGCGGGGGTGACTTTCGACATCGATACGACCCCCGTGCTTTGTGACGATCCCATGGCACGCGGCCAGGCCGAGGCCCACCCCTTTCCCCGGCGGCTTGGTCGTGTAAAAGGGATCGAAAATGCGGGGAAGGATCGCCTCCGGGATTCCCGGCCCGTTGTCGCAAACCTCGATCACGATCTCACTGTCGTCGGTCCGGGTCTCAACCGTGATCAGCCCTTGGTCAGAGCCTGATTCTTCGATTGCGTCGATGCTGTTGGTGAGCAGGTTGAGAAACACCTGATTGAGCTGGGAACCGGCGCCCTGGGTCAACGGCGCCGTTCCCAGTCGGCGCACGACCTTGATCCCAAGTCTGGAGAGCGATTCACTGAGCATCACGAGACACTGGTCGATCGACTCGTTGACATCGACTTCGCCAAGTTCCGTCCGATCGAGCCGGGCAAACCCACGCAGCTTGTCGACGATCCGGGCGACTCGAAGCAATCCGTTGTGGGTGGAATCGACCAGCCGCGGCAGGCTCTCCCGGACATACGGTAGGTCGATCTGGTGCATGAGGTCGTCGATTGCCGAGGTGTGCTCCTGTCGGGCGTCGGGTTCGGCACTCAGGGCCTGCTGGAGCTGTTCCACGAGCTCGAAAACACCGCCGAGATCGCGCCGCAGGACCGCCGTGTTGTTGATTGCGTAGGCCAGCGGGTTGTTGATCTCGTGAGCCATGCCGGCGGCGAGTGTTCCGAGGGCGGCCATCTTCTCCGATTGCACCAGGCGAGACTGAGTCTCCTCGAGTTTACGGTTGATGGCCCGCAGCCGCTCGTTGGCGAGGATGAGCTTTTCGGTCCGGTGGCTCAACTCCTGCTCGGCGCGCACGCTGTCGGTGAAATCCTTGAGATTGCAGCGAATGTGATTGATCTTGGCGGTCGTGTCATAACGCGCCTGGGCATAGATCCTCATGTAATGCCAGGCGCCGGACCCTCCCCTGAGCCGGAAGACCAGGTCATTGCGCTCCCCGTATTCGCAGACCTGGTGGAACTCCACCTCCGCGAGTGCACGGTCGTCCTGGTGGAGATCTTCAAGCAGGGACCGGCGCAGGACGTCGCCTTGGAGATGGCCCAGAAAGCTTCGCAAGTTCTCGCTCAGTTCGAGGTAGTTCAGTGTCACTGGCTCGATCCGGCAAATCATCTCACCGGGCGCAAGCGACGGAAGGATGGGCATTGGCAAGATCATCGATCGGCTCGAGGTTCTCTCGACGGGCCAGAGAGGTTGCCGATGCTGGGGTGACGATGAAGATTGCTCGCTCCCCTGCGAGTTGCCCTGTGGGTTCTTCTGAAGACACTCGGAACAGGTGGGGGCGTCACCGGTAAGCTCGAGCTCCGAGTCGATCAGCTTACCGCATCGGATGCAGGCCAGTCGTGCCGTCATGCGATGAATCCGCTGGGTGCTGAGGATGGCCTACGCAAGGCCCTTGAGTAAAACGCCGGGTGTTCGGATCATGCACCTTATATTAACTCAGATTCCGCACCGCCGTTTGAAGGTTCGGAGAAGAGAGGAGTGGGCAGGCATTGCTGCTGATTCATACTCGGCTGTGGATCTGTCTGATCAGCTCGCCTGATAGTGGAAGAGGCGCGACTCGCAATGGATTCTCCAAGCCGGAGAATCGGCGGATCATCCTGGAGCACCGATGACTCCCAGACGCGGCCCCGCAGAGCCAAGACCACACCCAAACTTGCAAGAGTTTGCACCGGGTGTTACGGTCATTCTTCTGCCTGGGACCATGGGTCGGGCCAGGGCCGCATGTTTCAACGATCAAGGCGCCCAGGATGATCGGCGACGAGTCCGAGCTTCGAATGCCCCGTCGCGGCAGAGAACACGTTGTCCGAAGCCTCGGCTCGTGCTTCATCGCCCTGGCCGCGGCCGTGATTGTCCTGGGAATTGTCTCGCTCATCGGTGCATTCCGGGAAGCCGCGAAACTGGGGCAGTTCCGAACGAGACGATCCGCACCCTTGGCATCCTGGGAACGCCGGCGAGCGCCGCCCGAAGAGTCTTGCCACCGAGGGTCCCGATTCGCCGGTGATCTATACGCTGCAACGTTGCGACGAGCTGGCGCGATGACGAGGCGTGATGATCTGGTCAGGCCCGATTACCTTTTCAGACACCTGATGCTGGACCCCAATGAAGTCTAACTGGTCAATTTCTGAGAATCCAACCACATAGTTTGAAGTCAAGTAGCTCGGCGAATCCCCGTCAGGCCTCGATCGACGCGATTCCGTGGTTTTCCAGTTGGTGCTCAATGACCCATGCGCTGACATTAAGCTGCTGTGCAAGTCTCCCTATCGATTCGCACGTGGTAGAATCGTCCACGAGACTGCGCAGAAGATCTGCTGGCGCAAGCAATTCCGCAGCGAAAGCGCGAGACGCGCTTTGATCCCAATTAAAGCCTCTGGTAATAAGTCGGGCTGTGACGCCGGCTTCGACGTCTGGAACAAAGAAGAGTGCTCGAGCAAGGCGGTATTGGTGGGATTCGGGTCGACCTGGCCTCTCCACAATTCGGGGATAACCCTGAGAGTCGCTGCCGACCAGGGCGTCAAGACTCGTGGCGTTTGCTGACTCAAGAATAATCTTCGGGTCTTCGGGCCAGCCACATTTTTGATGTAGGAGCCCGGCGAGATCCGGAATGGGTTGAGATTGCATATCAATACTTGCCCGGAACCGGTGTGCTTGGTTGTAGCCGAATTGATAAGCAGTGATAGATTTTCGCTCAGTTGGTTCCGCACGCAAGGGGATATCCGACTCGCCGGGCCATGGGCTCAGTCTGCCTGATGCGGCTTTCACCCAATCCAGATCGGCCTGCAGGGATTGGCTGACGGAGGCTCCGAGGAGATCGGCTCTTAGCAGGAGTGGAAGCCTGGCTACGTCCTGCTCTAGGAGATCGATGAGACGCTCGTCGAGTTGATCAGCATCGTAGGGATCGACTCCTAGCGAGGCAGCCCAGCCACAGATATCCGCTTCTTCTGTCCGTGATCTGCACAAGGCTTGCCAGTTGTCTCGGAGTCTCCTGGAATCCTCATCATCGTCTGAGTCAAGTCGTTCCAGGACCATTCGGACGAATTGATCGAGAGCCCTCTCTAGATCGTGGCGGTCAAGCCGCGCTTCTCCCGTACCGCTAATGAACCTGATGGGGCGGTGGGGATCCTCAGATTCCGGGTCGGGAAACCAGCGCGCAACGATGTCGCGTTCGTCGCGAAAGAATGTCAAGTCT
>Ga0187888_1003598_pt1 | contig 12021 bp, 8 predicted proteins | sample June2016WEW_7_40_FD_132987 | JGI IMG/M metagenome (GOLD analysis project Ga0187888, IMG submission 132987) | Peatland microbial communities from SPRUCE experiment site at the Marcell Experimental Forest, Minnesota, USA - June2016WEW_7_40 | ecosystem: Environmental > Terrestrial > Soil > Wetlands... | reverse complement strand
TTTGTGGGCGACCGCGTGGCCGCGGTGGCGGCGGAGAGCCGCGCCATCGCCGAAAAGGCTCTGCGGCTGATCGAAGTGGAGTACGACGTCCTGCCCGCCGTGCTGGACATGGAACAGGCTATGGCGCCCGGCGCCGCCGTAATCCACGATGAGCCGGATTCCACAGGGATCCACGACGCTGCGCGCAACATCGCGGGCTACATCCTGCGGGAGATCGGCAACGTGGACGAGGGTTTCCGCGAGTCCGACTTTGTTTTCGAGCGGGAGTACCGCACCCAGCGGCAGCAGCACTGCTCGCTCGAGCCGCACGTGACCATCAGTTGGCCGGACGGCGACGGCCGCCTGGTGATTCGCACCAGCACGCAGGTGCCGTACCACTCGCGCCGGCAGGTGGCCATGATTCTGCAGATTCCGGTGAGCCGGGTGCACGTGATCAAGCCGCGCATGGGCGGAGGATTCGGCGGCAAGCAGGAGATGTTGCTCGAGGACATCTGCGGGGCGCTGGCCCTGGCCGCGCGACGGCCGGTGAAGATCGAATACACGCGCGAGGAAGAGTTCTACATGGCGCGCACGCGCCACCCCCAGATCCTGCGGATGAAAATGGGGGTCAAGCGCGACGGAACCATTGTGGCCAGCCAGTTGACGGTGGTGGCCACCACGGGCGCTTATGGAAGCCACGCGAACACGGTGCAAGGGAACACGGGCAGCAAGGTTTTGCCGCTGTACCGCGCCGAGCACATGCGATTCGAGTGCCACGTGGTGTACACCAATACGCCGGTAGCCGGCGCGTTCCGCGGTTATGGCTGCCCGCAGGGATTCTTCGCGCAGGAAAGCCTGGTGGACGAAATCGCGCATGAACTGGGGATAGACCCGGTCGAGTTCCACCGCCGGAACGTCATACGGCTGGGCGACATCGACCGGCTCTCCGCGCAGCTCGGGGAGGGGAAAGCGGGGCTGCCGCGGCACATCCGCAGTTGCAGCCTGCCGGAATGTATGGATCGCGGCGCCGCCGCCATTGGCTGGACAAGCAAGCGCCAAGCGTTGCCCGCGCCGGCCAGGCACTTGAAGCGCGGCGTAGGGATGGCCTGCACCATGCAGGGCAGCGGGATCGCGGGAATCGACTGGGCCTCGGCTTTCCTGAAGATGAATGAGGACGGCTCGTTCTTTTTGCAGGTGGGAGCTGCCGACGTGGGCGGCGGCGCTGACACCGTGCTGGCGCAGATCGCCGCGGAAACCCTGGGCGTGAGCCTCGACAAGATCGTCATCACTTCCGGCGACACGGATACGACGCCATTCGACGTGGGGGCCTACGCATCCAGCACCACCATTATTTCCGGCGGCGCGGTGAAGAAGGCCGCGGAGAAAGTGCGCGAGCAGGTGCTGCGCATGGCCGCGAAGATGCTGGAGACGCCGGTCGAAAACCTGACCTGTGGCGACAACCGGGTGTCGACGGTTGGCGAAGGCAAGAAATCCGCGACCATGACGGAGATCGCTCTCCACGCCTTGTACAAGGAGAAGACCCAGATCATGGATGGCGCGTCGCACTTCAACACCGACAGCCCGCCGCCCTTCTGCGCGACCTTCGCCGAAGTGGAAGTGGATACCCAGACCGGGATGGTCCGCGTGTTGCACATGGCGACCGCGGTGGACCCCGGCATTGCCATCAACCCCGCGCAGGCGGAAGGGCAAGTGGAAGGCGCGGTGGCCCAGGGCCTGGGCTACGCGCTAACCGAGGAACTGGTGCTCGATGACGCCGGCCGGCCGGTGAATCCGAGTTTCCTCGACTACAAGGTTTTCGGCGCCAAGGACATGCCCAGGCTCACCACCATTTTGGTCGAGACCGACGAGCCGCTGGGGCCTTACGGCGCCAAGTCGGTGGCCGAAGTGCCCATCAACGGGCCGGCTCCGGCGATTGTCAACGCCATTTTCCACGCCATCGGAGTGCGGTTCCGCAAACTGCCGATACGGCCCGAAGACCTGCTGCGCGCGCTGCGCGAGAAAGAAGCTGCCGATGATCAATGCGTCTGAAATTGCCGCTGCCGCCCAGTCTTATGAAGCGGACATCGTTGGTTTTCTCCGCGACCTGGTCGCCATCCCCGCCGAAAGCTCGCACGAGGGCCCGGTCATTCAACGCATACGCAAGGAGATGGAGCAGGCCGGCTTCGACGAAATCCGCATCGATCCGATGGGCAACATCCTGGGGCGAATCGGGTCCGGAAAGACCGTCATCATGATGGATTCCCACACCGACACCGTGGGCGTGGGCGACCCCAAAGAATGGGCCTGGGACCCGTACCAGGGCAAGGTCGAGGACGGTTACGTCTATGGCCGCGGCGCGGGCGACCAGCGCGCCGGCATGGCCAGCATGGTGTACGCCGCGAAGATCATCAAGGATCTGGGACTGCTGGGCGATTACACGCTCTGGATGGTCGGCTCGGTGCAGGAGGAGGACTGCGATGGCCTGGCGTGGGTGTACATCCTTAAAGAAGACGGCATCCGCCCGGATTGCGTGCTCGTCACCGAGCCGACCGGTCTGCGCATTTATCGGGGGCAACGCGGGCGCATGGAGATCGAAGTGCATTTGCGCGGCCGCTCGTGCCACGCCAGCGCTCCCGAGCGCGGCGATAACCCCATCTACAAGATGAGTCGGCTGGTGGAAGAAGTGGAGAAGCTGAACACCCGGTTGCGGGACGATCCGTTTCTGGGCAAGGGCACCATTGCGGTTACCGAAATTCGCTCGCTTTCGCCTTCGCTGTGCGCGGTGCCGGGCGCCTGCTCCATTCATCTGGACCGGCGCCTGACCGCCGGCGAGACCAAGGAAAGCGCCGTGGCCGAGGTGAAGGCGCTCGCCGGCGCGGAAGACGCCGAGGTGGAGATCCTGAACTACGACACGCCCAGCTACACCGGCCTGCGCTACCCGATGGAGAAATACTATCCCACCTGGGTGCTCGACGAAGCGCATCCGCTCACGCGGGCGGCCATCGCCACGTATGAGACGCTGTGGAAGAAAGCTCCCATCGTGGACAAGTGGACGTTCAGCACCAATGGCGTGGGCTCGATGGGGGTGATGGGCGTGCCGACCATCGGCTTCGGTCCCGGTGAAGAGGATGTGGCGCACAGTGTGGTGGAGCGCGTGCCGATTCGGCACCTGGTTGAAGCGGCGCAGTTCTACGCGGCGTTTCCGCTGATCTTCTCGGAGCGGCATGGCTGAGCTGGTTCCACTTCCGCTGCCCTTGCTGTTGCGGCGCGCATTTCTCGAATACCAGCGGGAAGCGAAGATCTTCGACCTTCCCAAGAGCAAGTTCTTCCGCGGCATTCCAGGCATCGATTTCTCCGTCGATTTTCACGGGCATCGCGCCTCGACTCCGCTGGGGCCGGCCGCCGGACCGCATGGCCAACTGGTGCAGAACATCGTGCTTTCGTGGCTGGGCGGCTCGCGCATCATCGAATTGAAAACCGTTCAGATTCTGGATGAGCTGAAGATCCCGCGCCCGTGCATAGACATCGCCAACGTCGGCTACAACGTGGAATGGTCGCAGGAACTCAAGCTCGAACAATCGCTGCGCGAATACGTGAGCGCGGTGATGTTCCTCGAAATTTTGAAGGCGTCCAAGCTGCTGGGCGAAGATTATTCGCCGGGCGAGACGGTCTTCGACATGAGCGTCGGCTACAGTCTGGAGGGGATACGCTCGCCGCGCGTGCGCTCGTGGATTGAATCGATGAAGGATGCGAGCGCGGTCATCGACGAGCTGCGCGCCGGGCTGACCGGCCCGTGGGCGCGCTACCGCGACCTGCCGTTCCCCGCGCACATCAGCGACACCATCAGCCTCTCCACGTTCCACGGCTGTCCCGCGGCTGAAATTGAGGGTATTGTCACTTTCCTGCTGACGGAACTGGCCTGCAACGTCTGCATCAAGATGAACCCCACCCTGCTGGGCTCGGGCGAGGTGGAACACCTGTTGCACGATGTCATGGGCTATCGCGAGATCCAGATCAGCCCCGAGGCCTTCGAAAAAGATCTGCAATTCGACGAGGCGCTGGACCTGGTGCCCAGGCTTCAGCGGATTGCGCAGGCGCATGGGAAGAGCTTGGCCGTGAAGTTCAGCAATACGCTGGTGGTGAAGAATCACAAGTCATTTTTCACCGACGAGACCATGTACATGTCGGGCCCGCCGCTGCATGTGATCACCATGAACCTGGTGAAGAAGTTTCGGGAGCATATGAAGACCAGCGTCCCGATTTCTTTCTCGGCGGGCCTGGACGCGCACAACATCGCCACGGCGGTAGCCATGAACATGGTCCCGGTGACTACGTGCACGGACCTGCTCCGGCCGGGAGGCTACGCGCGCTTGATTCGTTACCTGGAGAACCTGGGCGCGAAGATGCGCGAGGTAGGCGTGAGCACGATCCCGGACTACGTGAAGCACTATGCGGGCCAGGAGGCGGCGCTGGTGGCCGAGACCACGGCCAACCCGCGATACCGCTGGGAGCGCAACAAGGGAGTGCCGCGCAAGATCGGCTCGAAGCTGTGGCTCTACGACTGTATCAACTGCGATAAGTGCGTTCCGGTTTGTCCCAACGACGCCAACTTCGTGTACGAGACCTCGGCGGGCGCCATCCCGTACTATAACTTTGAGCTGCTGCCTGATGGCGTCAGACGCATGCCGGGCGGCGTGCTGCAATTGGCCAAGGCGCACCAGTTGGCCAACTATGCCGACGCTTGCAACGATTGCGGCAACTGCGATGTCTTCTGCCCGGAAGACGGGGGTCCCTACGTGGAAAAGCCGCGGTTCTTCGGAAGCCTCGAAACGTACCAGAAGTACGCCGGGGCAAACGGCTTCTATATTGATTTCACGCCGCCAGTCACAATTTACGGCACAGTCGCCGGAGAGTCTTACATTCTCACGTTGGATCCGCCCGCGGACCGCGCGCACTTCGAAACGCGGACGGCCACAGTCGAAATCCGTTTGAGCGATAACCAGGCGCTGAGCTGGAAACCAAAGGCCGGCGCGGCGCCATCTGGCGTGATCGATATGCTTCCTTATCTCAAGCTCAAGTTGCTGGCCGAATCGGTCGGCGATCCGCGGCGCGTTCACTTCGCCAACGTCGCGGGACTTCAGGAGGTCATCAGTGGCAATCGAGAAAGCGCTGTTTAAGGGCAGAGACTGGATCACCACACAGGAATGGACCGGCGCCGAGCTCGACGCTATGCTAGGCGTCTCGTCCGACCTCAAGCGGAAATTCAAGGGACATACTCCCCACCGCTACCTTCCCGACCAGACCATTTTCCTGATGTTCTTCGACAAGTCCACGCGCACGCGGAACTCGTTCGAGGCGGGGATGACGCAGCTCGGCGGGCACGCGCACTTTCTGACCGCCGACGCGATGCAGGTGTCGCACGGCGAAAGCGCCAAGGACACCGGCATCATTCTGTCGAGCTACGGGCACGCGATCGCCATCCGGCACGACCTGATCCCCGGCGAAGGCAACGCCTACATGCGAGAAGTGGCAAAATGGGCGAACGTGCCGGTGATCAACATGCAGTGCGATGTGGACCATCCGTGCCAGACGCTGGCGGACCTGATGACCATCCGCGAGCAACGCGGCCAGGACCTGCGCGGCCTGAAGATCGCCGTGAGCTGGGCCTACGCGCCGAGCTACGCCAAGCCGCTTTCGGTGCCGCAGGGGCTGATCATGCTGATGCCGCGGTTCGGCATGGACGTGGTGCTGGCGCATCCGCCGGAGTATGGGCTGATGCCCCAGACCGTCGAGGCGGCTTTCGAAAATGCCCGGCGCGGCGGTGGCAAGTTCACTATAGTGGACAGCATGGACGAGGCGTTCAGCGACGCCGACGTGGTCATCCCCAAGAGCTGGGGCTGTCTGGACACCATGGGCTCGAAGCCCGAGGAATCGCTGCGCATTGCGAGGCAGTACACCGGCTGGATCTGCGACGCGGAGCGGCTGAAGCTGGCCCGGCCGGACGTGCTCTACATGCACCCGCTGCCGGCCGACCGCGGCAACGAAGTGACCGATGAAGTGATCGACGGGCCGAACTCGGTGGTGTACCAAGAGGCGGAAAACCGCCTGCATACGGCCAAAGCGATCATGGCCCTCACCATGGCGGATGGGGAAATCGAATACGAGCGGTAGCGGTATGGCTGAGATTCTGGTAATCGCTCTGGGCGGCAACGCCATCACACGGCCCGGCGAACCGGGCACAATTCCGCAGCAGTTTCAGCACACGGGCGAGACGCTGGAGCATCTTTTGCCGCTGTTTCGCAGCGATTCGAACCTGGTGATTGTCCACGGCAACGGCCCGCAGATCGGCAACATCCTGATCCGCGTGGAAGAAGGCGAGCGGAGGGTGCCGCGCCTTCCGCTGGACACCTGCGTTTCCGATTCGCAAGGCGGCATGGGCTACATGATCCAGCGGATTGCCTGCGAGTTGTTCCGCCGGGAAGGCATTGGCCGCGGCGCGGCCACCGTCATCACACAGGTGCTGGTGGACGAGCACGACCCCGAAATGACGCATCCGACCAAGCCCATCGGGTCGTTCTACACCCGGGACGAGGTTCGGCACGTTCAACAGGAGAAGCCGCACTGGATCATCCGGGAAATCGAGCCCGGCCAGTTCCGGCGCGTGGTCGCCTCGCCGCGGCCGATTCGCATCTTGGAGGAGCAGGCCATTGCCAGGCTGGTGGAGGCTGGTGTGGTCACCATCGCCTGCGGCGGTGGAGGAATTCCGGTCTGCTGGGAGGGCGATCGACTGGTGGGCGTGGAAGGAGTCATCGACAAGGATTTCGCCTCGAGCCTGCTGGCGCGCGATCTGCACGCGCACAAGCTGATCATCGTGACGTCGGTGGAGCAGGCGGCCATTCGGTTCGAGCGCCCGGACCAGCAGTGGTTGGGCGTCATCACGCTCCAGCAGGCGCGCGAGTACCTGGCCGCCGGCGAATTTCCGGTCGGGTCGATGGGACCCAAGATTGAAGCCGCCATCGACTTCGTCGCGCAAGGCGGCCAGCAGTGCATCATCACTTCAACCGAACATGTCGCTCGCGCCGTAAGGGGCGAGAGCGGCACGCACATCGTGGCGTCATGATTATCACTAATGCCCGTATCCTGACCTTCGACTCCGCCAATCGCGTGCTCGATTCCGGCAGCGTCGAGATTCGTCTCGACGGCAGCATCGGCGATGTGCAGAGTGGGCGCGCGCGGGGAAAGAATGTCATCGACGCCAAGCGCAAGCTGCTGATGCCGGCGCTGATCAACTGCCACACGCACCTTTACAGCACGCTGGCGCGCGGCATTTCGCTCACCGGCCGCGCGCCCAAGAATTTTCCCGAGATCCTGAAGAAGTTGTGGTGGCGCCTCGACCGCGCGTTGAACGAAGAGGACGTGTACTACAGCGCGCTGGTGGGCCTCATCGACGCGGCCAAGTGCGGGGTGGGCACGCTGGTTGACCACCATTCCAGCCCTAACGCCTGCGCCGGAAGTCTGGACCGCGTCGAGCAAGCGTTTCGGGAGGTGGGCTTGCGCGGCGTGCTGTGCTATGAGACTTCCGACCGCAACGGCCCGTTGCAGGCCTTGGAGGGCATTCGAGAAAACATCCGCTTCATCGACCGGGCCCAGAGGGCGCCCCGCGGCGGCGGCCTGGTGGCGGCCACCTTCGGCTTGCACGCTTCTTTCACGCTCAGCGATGAGACGCTGCGCCGCGCGGTGGAAGTGAACCAATCGCTGCGCGCGGGCTTCCACATACACGTGGCGGAGGACGGCTGCGACGCCGGGGCGGTGAAGCGTTTGCGCGACCTTGGAGTGCTGGACGAGCAGTGTCTGGCTGCTCATTGCGTACACGTCAGCGCGGCCGACATATCGACGCTGGCGCGGCGCCGGGTCAACGTGGTTCACAACCCGCAATCCAACTGCAACAACGCGGTGGGCGCCGCCAGAGTGCTCGAACTGTTCCGGCGCGGAGTGCTGGTGGGGCTGGGTTCGGACGGCTATTCGCCTCGCATGTTCGAAGAGTTCAAGACCGCTTTTCACGTGCAAAAGTTGCAAGCGGGCGACCCTCGCGTGGCGTACGGGGAAGCTTACGCCGCGGCGTTTCTGAACAACCGCACCATCGTCAAGAAGCTTTGGGGCATGGAGATTGGCCGCATCGAGAAAGGCGCGCAGGCCGACCTGATTCTGCTGGATTACTACCCACCCACGCCGCTCAACAGCGGCAACCTCTTTGGCCACATTTTGTTTGGCATTGCCAACGCGCCCGTAGATTCGCTCATCGTCAACGGACGGTATGTGGTGCGCGACAAGCAGTGCGTCACGGTGGACGAACGGCGCGTGGCGGAGAAAGCGGCGGCGCGAGCGCGAGCCTTGTGGGAGAGGTTTTGACAAGGAAACCTTATGACAAACACCGTACCTGGGCCGATGTATCAGGAGATGCTACATCCGGAGTTGCTGCGGGCGGCGGTTCGCACGCAGGCGCTGTTTAACATCACCTGGCGCGGGCCCGATAGCCGCATCCGCCACATCGTGCTTCCGAGGGAGCTGACGGGCGTCGAGGCCAATATCGTGGTCCTCACCGGGCGGTACTTTCCTTCTGGCAGCCACAAGGTCGGTCCGGCTTACGCCACGCTGATGGAAGGCGAGCTGGCCGGCGAAATCCAGCTTGGCGAGAGCACCATGATTGGCCCGTCCACGGGCAACTTCGGAATCGGCGTGGCATATATCTCGCATCTCAAGGGCTACCCGGCAATCGTCATCATGCCGGAGCACATGAGCGAGGAACGGTACGAGCGCATCCGGCAATACGGCGGCCAGTTGGACCTGACGCCCGGATCGGAAAGCGATGTCATCCTGGTCCTGGAGCGCACCCAGCAATATAAGAAGGACCCCAGGAACAAGATCCTGGCCCAATTCGAGATGCTTCCCAACTACCGGTTCCACCGCTACGTGACGGGGCGCAGCGCGCTGGAAGCGGCCGCGCAATATGGGAACGGCAGGGTTGCGGCGTTCGTTTCGGCGCCGGGCTCGGCCGGCACATTGGCCGCCGGCGATGAAATCAAGGCTCGCTATCCGGAGAGCCTGATCTGCGCGCTGGAGCCCAAGGAGTGCTCGACGCTCTACAACAACGGACGTGGCACGCACCGCATCGAAGGCATCGGCGACAAGATGGTGACCCTCATTCACAACGTGCTCACCACCGATTACGTGGGTCTGATTCACGATGACGATTGCGTGATGGGCCTGGAACTTCTGGAACGCCGCCGGAGCCTGGTGGAGCGAATGCTGGGCCAGCCGCGGGGATACCTGGATGCGCTCGAAGGCGTGTTCGGCATCTCGGGCATCTGCAATGTCCTGGGCGCGATTCGCCTGGCGCGGTACCTGGGCCTCGGTCCGGAAGACAACGTGGTGACCATCGCCACCGACGGCATGGACCGCTATCCCTCGGTGCTGACGAATCTCGAAAAGCGCTGCGGTCCGCTGGACGAGGCCAAGCTCAGCGCGGGTTTCGAAGAGATTTTCCGCGGCGGCGACGCGCTTGAGATTTTGGACGTGCGCCCGCCGGGACAGAAGGAGCGGCTGTTCGGCTACAAGGAGCAGGTCTGGACCGGTTTCGGCTACACCCGCTCCTATTTGGAGAGCATGAAGTCGCAATCCTTCTGGGACGGGGAGTTCGATAAGATCCCCGCCATTGACGAGGCGCTTCTGAAGGCGCGAAGGTTCTAAACTATTCTTGAGAAGGAGAACATAGCTATGAGTCAAGCTGTAACTTATGTCATCGATCCCAGTCACTCGACGGCGGGGTTTAAGGTTCGCCACTTGATGGTGTCGAATGTGCGCGGCGAATTTTCCGGGGTGGCCGGCACGGTGGTATTCGATGCGGAGGATCCGGCGAATTCCAAAGTGGAGGCGGCCATCGACGCCACCACGATTCAGACGCGCGAGCCCCAGCGGGACCAGCACCTCAAGAGCGCGGATTTCTTCGACGTAGAGAAATTTCCTAAGATCACCTTCACCTCGAAAAAGGTGGCGCCGGTTGGAGAGGGCGAATGGAGGGTGGTTGGCGATCTGACGATCCATGGCGTCACCAAGGAAGTGGTCCTCGACGTCGAAGGCCCTACGCCGGAAGTGAAAGATCCATGGGGCAACATGAAGGTTGGTGCGACGGCAACCACCAAGGTGAATCGCAAGGATTTCGGGCTGGTTTGGAACGTGGCGCTGGAAGCCGGCGGCGTCCTGGTAGGCGACGAAGTGGCCATCCAGCTTGAAGTCGAGATGGCCAGACAAAGGTAGTATGCTGGTCCGGGAAATCGACACGCCCGCGCTGGTTGTAGATTTGGACATCCTCGACCGGAATCTCGATCGCGTGGGCGGGTATGCCAGGCAGCACGGGCTGAGGCTCCGGCCGCATACCAAGACGCACAAATCCATCCGGCTGGCCAAACGGCAACTGGAGTCGGGTGCCATGGGGCTGACGGTTGCCAAGGTGTCGGAAGCCGAGGTGATGCTGGGCGCCGAGCCGGCGGATCTGCTGGTAGCCTACCCCATCATCGGGCGCGCCAAGCTTGAGCGCATTATGGGGGTGGCGCGGCGGACCAGTGTCACGGTGGCGCTGGACAGCGTCTTTGCCGCGCGCCAGCTTTCCGACGCCGCGCGCGCCGCGCAACGCGAGATTGGCGTGCTGGCCGAGGTGGATGTGGGGCTGGGCCGTGTGGGCGTTGCTCCCGGCGAAGCGCTGGTGCAACTGGCCCAGTCCATATCGAAGCTTCCGTGGCTGCGCTTCGAGGGCATTGCTTTTTATCCCGGGCACATCAAAGACATGGACGAATCCGGGCAGCGGACTTGGGCGCAGTTGGCTGAACTGCTGCGCTCGATTCTCTCCGATTTCCGGCGTGTGGGAATGGAGGCCGGGATTGTGAGCGGCGGCTCGACTCCCACGCTGTTCCACTCGCATGAACTGGAGGGCTTGACGGAGATCCGTCCGGGCACCTACGTCTTCAACGACATCAATACGGTCCGCAGCGGCGCCTGCTCGATGGAAGATTGCGCCGCCAGCATCCTGGCGACAGTGGTCTCGACCGCGCGCTCGGGACAGATAATCATCGATGGCGGCTCAAAGACCTTTTCGTCGGACCGGCTGGTGAATTCCCCCGAACTGATTTTCGGCCGCGTCGTGGAAGCCCCCGGCGCAAGGTTCCACAAGATGAACGAAGAGCACGGCTTCATCGACATCACTCGCGCCGGGCGCGAGTTCTCGGTGGGCTACCGCATCCACGTCATCCCCAATCACATCTGCGTGGCTGTGAACCTGCACGAGCAGGTTTATGGTGTTCGTGGCGAGGTAGTCGAGGAAATCTGGCCAGTGGACGCCAGAGGCAAGCTACAGTAGAGATTGTATGCACAAACGCAAGGGTCCGATGTTTCTCGGCGGCCTGTTCCTGGCCGCCGGCCTGTGCTTCGCCCAGGGACAGTTGCCGCGGCTGCGCGTCTCCGATAACGGCAGGTATCTGGTCAAGCAGGACGGCTCGCCGTTCTTTTACCTGGCCGATACCGCCTGGGGTTTGTTCCACTTCAACCGGGAAGACGCCGATCTCTACCTGAAGACGCGGGCCGCACAGCGCTTCACCGCCATCCAGGCCATTGTGGCGCACTATGGAGGCCTCGACAGCCCCAACGCCTACGGACAGACGGTTTTCGTGAACAAGGACCCCGCACATCCCAACGAGGCCTATTTCCAGCAGGTCGACTACGTCGTCAACGAGGCTGAATCGCTGGGTCTTTACGTCGCCCTGGTTCCGCTCTGGTGTAAGGAATACGTCAACGAAAAGGGGTCGATTCTCACGAAGGAGACGGCGTTCAGCTACGGCAAGTTCCTGGCCAGCCGCTATCGCAACAAGCCCGTCCTCTTTATACTGGGCGGCGACTGGTACCCCGACAAGGTGGAAGATCTCATGCGGGCGATGGCCGCCGGCATTACCGAAGGCGACGGCGGCGCGCACCTGAAAACGTACCATCCGACGG
>Ga0187888_1003593_pt1 | contig 12031 bp, 15 predicted proteins | sample June2016WEW_7_40_FD_132987 | JGI IMG/M metagenome (GOLD analysis project Ga0187888, IMG submission 132987) | Peatland microbial communities from SPRUCE experiment site at the Marcell Experimental Forest, Minnesota, USA - June2016WEW_7_40 | ecosystem: Environmental > Terrestrial > Soil > Wetlands... | reverse complement strand
TTCACTCACGCCCTGCCACCCTCCTTCGGCCTCCGTTCTGTCCCTTTCACCGTTCCGCCTTGTTTCTTCCCGCTGCCGCTCAAGTGAAGAAAGAAACAAGCCGGAAACGGCAGAAAGGGAAAAAACATGAAATTAGAAGAAGTCAACACACGAACCAAAGAGGCCGTGGATTTCCTTGTTGCAGCATTGGAGTCCGGTCACAGTGAAGTCCTCACCGCCTACCTCTCCGCCATGGCCAAATTCCACACCTACAGCTTTGGCAACATCCTGCTCATCGCACGCCAGAAGCCCGATGCTACCAACGTTGCCGGACTTCGGACATGGAACTCGCTTGGCCGCTTCGTTAAACGGGGAGAAAAAGGCATTTTCATTCTCGCCCCGATGGTCGGAAGACGAAGCATGAAGGATGTAGCGACCGAAGAGCCAAGTGAAGACGCAACCACGGAAGGTCAGCGAACGCTCTACGGATTTCGGGCCGTCTACGTTTTTGATCGAAGTCAAACGGAAGGCAAAGACCTTCCAGCTTTAACCGAAGTGCAGGGCGATGTCAGCGGCTACCGCGAACGGTTGGTCAGGTTCGTCGAAGCCCACGGCATCACGCTGAATTACTCCGACAAGATCGGGCCCGCGAAGGGTCTGTCCTACGGCGGAAAGATCACGCTGCTTTCCGGGATGCAGCCCGCCGAGGAATTTTCCACGCTGGTGCACGAAATCGGCCACGAACTCCTACACCGGGGTGAGCGCCGCACCCTGACCACCAAGCAAGTCCGCGAAACCGAAGCCGAAGCTGTGGCCTTCGTCGTCTGTCAAGCCATCGGGCTTGAGACCGGAAGTAGCTCGGCTGATTACATAGCACTTTGGCATGGGGACGCCAGTCTTCTGCGCGAGAGCTTGGAAGCCGTGCAACAGACCGCTGCCGTGATTCTCGGGGGCATTGCCCCCGAGCCTCCGGCGGCGACCGCAGCCGCATAGCCGCCAACCACCAAAGATTCCGGCGCATACGCGCAACGTGTGCGCCGACCACCCCAACCAGAACACAACAAAACGAGAGGAGAAGAAGTCATGCAAGCTACGCAAAGTGCTGTGACGAACACCGAATATCGCAACATCTCAATCGCCGCCTTGGTCGAGTCGGGCACGAATCCACGAAAACGATTCGATCAAACTGCTTTGGAAGAACTGGCCGCGAGTTTCAAAACGCAGGGCATTCTCGCGCCCCTGCTGGTGCGCGAACTGGAGGAAAGCAAATACGAGGTCGTAGCCGGAGCGCGTCGTCTGCGCGCCGCACGGATCGCGGAACTTGAAAACCTTCCCGTTCGCATCGTTAAACTCACGGACGCGGAGGCGATTGAAGCCCAGTGCGTTGAAAATCTCCAACGTCAGGATATCCACCCGCTTGAGGAAGCTCTGGGGTTCCGGGCATTGCTTGAACTCGGAGAACCCGCCTACACCATTGCCACCATTGCAGCCAGGACCGCGAAAAGCGAGGCGTACATCTACGGCAGGATTCGCCTCGCCGACCTCATTCCACCCGTAGCCGAGGCATTCCTGAAAGATCAGATCACCATCGGACACGCCTTGTTGATCGCCAAGCTCCCCGCTGCACAGCAGCAGGAAGCGTTCACCGCCGCTTTTCGCGGTATGTGGACGAGCGACGGAAACACCCAAGTCCTCATCCCCGTGCGCGAACTGGCGGTGTGGATCGAGTCCAATATTCTGCTCCAACTGGCATCCGTGCCGTTCGACAAACAGGATGAAACGCTGGTGCCCGAAGCGGGTTCGTGCGCCAATTGCCCGAAACGCACGGGCTTTAACAAGCTACTTTTTCCCGACGTGCAAAAGGATAGCTGTATTGATGCCCAGTGCTTTCGTCACAAGCTCGACGTTCACATATCGAAGACGCTCGAAAACAAACCGAAGCTGGTGCAGATTTCTTCGGCGTGGAATTCCCGCGAGGGCGCTCCCTTGGGACGCAACCACTACGTGGAACTCCAAATCAAGAAGGCCAAGACCAACGGAACAGCGACGAAGTTGCCGCCGGTCCAGAAGCCTTGCGAGAAGATGACCGAAGCCATCGTGATGGACGGAGGCAAGCGCGGACAGATCGTCAAAGTCTGCGCCGATCCCGCTTGCCGCGTGCATCACCCGAACACTCCCTCTCCCGAACAGGTTGCGCGGGAGCGGATCGAGGAACGCAAGCGCATCGAGAAAACCAAGCTGGCAATCACCACTCGCCACCGGGCTTTGGCGGCAGTGTTGGAGCGGGTGTCAGCGCCATTGAAGAAGGCCGATCTCTTGACCGTAGTTCATCACGTCATCGGCCAACTGCCCTACAACCAAGTGCCGACTCTGGCGAAGCGACACAAAGTCGAAGAAGGCAAGAGCACGAAGACTCCGCAGGAGCTTCTGGCCAAGCGCGTCAGCACCTATGACGAAGCTGCACTCTGCCGGATACTGCTCGAAATCAGCCTGCTCGACTCTGCTTACATGCGTTCCGGGGCATCCGACGATCTACTCACCGATGCTGCCAAGCGGTATCGCGTGGATGTCGAAAAGCTGGAGAAGGCTGTGGTTGCTGAGTTTGCGGCGAAGCGCAGTAAGGAGGTCAAGCCTAAGATCAAGCCAAGAACAAAGTCCGTAGGTTAACCCAATTGCGGACGGCTCGGGCGGAGTGGCTCCATGCACTCCGCCTTTTTTCTCGTCCTATAGTTCGCCATTTTGTCTCCACTCCTGCGATGGTCTCGACGGACAGCCCGCCTATGTCTTTCTTCTGAGATACTCAGTCAGGGATTCTGCCCCAGTTCTTTCGAGCAGAGTTCCTAGGGTGGCATCACTCCGCATCCCGGCGGCGAAATCGTCGCCGTACTCCTGTCGAAGAGTACCGATCAGAGTGTCCGACCGCTTTCTGCGAATAGTGCCGTTCTCATCGCGACAGCGTTCGTCCAGTCCCGTGTTGCATCTTTCATGTGCCATGAGCGGCTCCTAAAAGAATGTGTTTAACTCGTCCGCAAGCAAGTGCTGAAGGATCGTTTTACAGCCCCGGTTACATCGTGGGTTTCTCATTAGGTAGAGGGTTGCCCCGACCGCAAAGAGGCCCCAGAATAGTTGCAACTGTTTCTTCGTCACTTCAACTCTCCTCTCGATTCTCAGTGAGCTACGGCGACTTCCGCCTTTGTTGGAAGCGCATAAGGCTTGCCTTCAACCTTGAAACGCAAGTCATTGGGGGAAATCTGATTGTGAGTCCAACCAGTACCGGGTAGAAACAGCCAGATCACTGAAATGTGCCAATCTCCCGGCAACGCTCCCTCAGGCAGCTTGCCTGCTACACGAAACTCCATTTGCTTTTCATCGAGAGCTTCGCCTGAGCCAAGATTGATCTCCTGATCTGCGGAAACAGGAGAGATTCGAAGATCGAAATGCGCCCCTTTTGGCAGCGGCTCATTAAGCTTTACCTTGAATACGATTTGACCGCCCGGATGGAATGCGCCAGATGACTCGGTCTGTACTGCGGCCTTGTCTTGTGCGAATCCCGCCCCCACCACGCTCAGAACAACTGCGAGCAAAACCGCCGCGGACTTCATACTGTTACGACCTCTTTTCTCCCGGCCACCGGGTTTGGTTCTCACTATCCCCACCGAGTACTTGTCGTACGTGTAGGATGAGACTATCCTGCTACAGGAAGTAGAACATGACCCCCGAACGGTGTCAACGTAAACAGGAAGTCATTATCCTGAAAGAGGAACACGTTTAATGTCTGATATTTACAGGCGTATCGGCGACAAAATCCGTGACCTACGTTTGAGTTTCAAGGGAAAAGGCATCAGCCAAGAAGACCTCGCAAGCGAGATGCAGACTACTGCCAACACCATCTCTCGCTGGGAAACAGCGGCGTACAAACCATCCGTCAGAGACCTGGAGCGCCTAGCCCTATTCTTTAAAGTTCCAATCACGATCTTCTTTCCTAACACAGAGGTTGCCCCTCGGATTAATGCCCTGTTGAGCGCAACGGGCGATCTAGATGAAGACGACTTTGACGACGTAACCAGATATGCCCAATTCAGGAAGGCGCGTACGGAACTGAAGAAAGCGAAAACGAAACGCAAAGGTTAACTACGTGTCGCGAAGTGAGTACTACGAAACGATGAAGCTGCTTGCTGCGGAAAAGCGGGCAAAGCACGGCATATCGACGAGTATGCTGGGACTTCAAAAGGTCAGAGATATCTACAAGAGCGAAGGCGTACAAATTGACCTGCGGGAGACATCACATCGGATACGTGCCGTCTATATGTGTGACGATGGTGATCCGTCTGTCCTTGTTAACTCCAAACTGCCTAAGGAACCCAGACTGTTTGCGATGGTTCACGAACTGAAGCACCACTACTGCGATCAGAGTTTGCTGGTGAACGGCCAGATACGCTGCGGAAATTACAACGCTAACGAACTCATCGAAAAAGCCGCCGAAGTATTCGCCGCCGAATTCATCTACCCGTCAAAAGAATTTCTCGACTGTGCGAAATCCCTCGGGTTGAAGGTCGGCGAGGTCACCAAAGAACAAGTTGTGGAACTCAAGCGCGGCTGCGGTGCTCCTGTGAGTTATACATTTCTCCAGAAGCGCCTTGAGTGGTTCGGTTTTATCGAGCCGAAAGTATTTGCCAAGGTTCAGTTTCAGAAGCTCGAATACGCGATATACGGCGAGCCAATTTTTCGTCAAGCGTGGTTCAAGGCAAGACGAAAGCGTCGTCGCTAGAAGGAAGGGATGTTCCGTTTGCAACGGCGTCGGAAGCGGTAGGAATTGCTGAACCTGATCGAAGTCTTGAAGTGAGGCAGGCGAGGAATACTTCGTTAGGAATCCAATGCCCATAGACGAAGAACAACCAAACGTTGCGCTTGAGATTGGTAATGAGGCGAAACGCACAATTCAAGAAAAAATAGTGTCGTCTGGGATCGCTGGTGTTCTATCGCTCGTTCCCGGTGTTGGCGGCGCGGTCATCGAGATGATGACAGAACTGGCAATTCAGAGAACCAATGACCGGATAAAGGAAATGTTCGAATATTTCGTGAGCAGAATCCGGGAGGTCGGAGAGGAAAAGGTTGATCGGGAATGGTTTCGCAGTGAGGAGTTTCAAACCCTGCTGTACGAGGCCTTTCATCAGCTTCACGTTACCCAAGATCGAGAGAAGATCGAAATGCTGGGTGTCTCTCTGGCAAACAGCGGAGCGCCCGGATTCAGAGGAGATGATCGCAATGATTTGTTCGTGCGCTTTGTTCGAGATCTAGCCCCGCAGCATATCAGATTGCTGGTAGGACTGGCTCCTCAGCCAATCGAATTCCAGACCGATCTGACACCGCCCCCTAACGTTCAACCTCTGCCTGAAGAAACAATCCAACGGCTGATATGGGATCGCAGGCCAACTCTGACACCGCACAATGACGATCTTCTCGCGTTGCAGATGCTTCACGCTTACGGGTTGGTTCAAGAGTTCCTGTCATCTTCGGTCGAAGAACCTCGCTTTTCGTCACGGATTAGGGAATCCGAAATCACGAGTGCTATTCGAAAGTTCGTAAAGCAGTTGCAGGAGTCGCCTGTTCGTTCATTCAGGATCAGCGAACTCGGGCGAGATTTCTTGAGCTTTATGGGATTACCCCAGGGCAAGGCCGTACAAGAAAAAGCGCCGCCGCCGACTAACAGGTGAGGGGGCTCTTCGTGACCGGAGAAGACGGGACCTCGCGGTTCTGAACCCTGCGACCGCCGTGTTTCACAAAGGGTCCTTTTCGATAAAATGTTTATTGGGGGTTCATGATGACTACCTTCAAAATCGCCCACATCAACGAGCACGGTGTCAATGTCGTCGTCGTATTCGTTGATCCCGGTGTCGCGCACAAATCGACTGAAGAACAGAACGCAATCGCCGCCAGCTTGCAACTATGTGCTCAGAGCGCCAACCTTGCCGGCAACGTTGCCATGGTGTGGCCCGGCGGGTTCTGGGCACCGCGCAACCAGCACGCCTTCTTTGCAAGCCCCGGCGGCTCTTATGCGCAACTTCAGTTAAGGATCAACAAGAACTTATCCTGCGCCTGAAACCTTGGGGTGTGTGCCGCAACGGGAGGACCGAAGCAGCATAGCGGCCTTTTTCACTGCAGGCTCTCAGGCGGCGCTAGATGGCGTCACAGAAGGGGAGTGCAATACTTATGACCTTAAAGGGCGGTAAACCGTGACCAAGATTTTTGTGTCATGCGGTCAGTACACAGAAGCTGAAAAATCTCTCGGCAAGGCAATGGTCAAAGTTATTAAGTCAATCACCGGATTGGACGCTTTCTTTGCTGAGGAGGTGCAAGACCTCAACGGTCTGGATTCCAACATCCTCTGCGCCTTGCGCGATTGCGTGGCCTTCATCACTGTCCTGCATCCTAGAGGCAAGATTATCCGGCCCGATGGCTCAACTCACATTCGTGCCTCTGTCTGGATCGAGCAAGAGATTGCCATTGCAACGTACATCCAACGAGTGGAGAAGAGAGCGATGCCTGTTATTGCGTTTATCCATGAATCCGTTGGCCGCGAGGGCATCAGAGATTTGCTACATCTCAACCCAATACCGTTTACAGACGAAACTGACGTTCTGGCAGCCCTGCCCGAACTTCTGCAACCTTGGAGGACTCTGACCAGTTCCGGTATCCGAGTCCAACTTCAGTCCGGGCGCAGGTCAAGGGAACAGGACCATTGGATACGAACGTTGGCTGTTTGTCTCGTCAACGATACTAATCAGCGGGTTACCAGCTTTAACTGTCACGTTCGTCTGCCAGCAGGAATCCTGAAGCACTGGTCCGCCATGTACCCGAGCGAAGTGAAATCAAACGACCAACGCTATCGGTGTTTCAGCTTCGATGAGAACTTCAAGCATTGCGCTATCTCGCCGCACACTACCGGAGAACTCATCAATTTTCAGTACTGTACGGCGTGCGCTGGGGAGCACACCGGAGAAACGTCGGCCATCGCCGCAGCAATAGTGGGAGAATCCGAAGTTGAAGCAAAGGTTTGGATTGATGGCCGAGAGTACAAGACTATAAACACAATAAAAGGGCTGAGCGCAGACGCGGAAGCTAGGGGGGTATAGGGGGAACTAACGAACGTCGCCCACTCCCTGCAACCCCGCGATCAACGGGATTGCTGACAAAAAGGGGATGCTAGTCCCTTTTCTTGCTAACCGTGGAGAAGGAGTTGCGCCAGGCGTCGGGGGTTCCTGTAAGAAATGCTATCCTGTCCAGTCGCATCTGGCGACAATGGCGAACACATTGAGCGTTGAGAATATTGTCAAGGAAGTCAGGGCCGAGATCGGAAGACTGCAACAGGTTTTGGCGTTATTGGGTGCCGAGACGGGCCACGGTGTATCGGTAAAAAAGACAGCTGCGGTCGAGAAGCCAAAGCGCAAGGTGTCCGCGGCGGCACGCAGAAAAATGGCAGCAGCACAGAAAGCACGATGGGCTAAGATCAAGGCCGCTAAAAAGTAAACTCGTCCGCATCTAAGAGGGTCAGTCCCATGAAAGCCAGACACATCAGCGTGACGTTCCACGTTGACGTTCAGGACGACAAACCTTGGTTTCCTCTGCCCAAATCGATAATTGAACTGTTTGGGCTGAAAGCAGGAGACGTGCTTGCTGTCAGCATCAGTACGCCTGAAGGGGCACCGCTCTACCACGGCCTTGCCAAGTTCGATTCCCACAACAAGCGTTACAAGGCCCACGTCGGCAAGATTCTGACGAAGGGCGAAGAGATTAGAGTCACCGCATCCCGTCCGCCTGAGAGTGTGAGCAGTAGTTGAGCGTTTGCGGCCCTCGTCGATCTCAAAGCAGATCTTCCGCGATTGATGCGGCGTCTTTCTCTCCTCCAATTCGCGGGTAACCACTGGGGCAACCTTGAGATCCACCGCACCCGCCTGCAGGATGGAACGCCAATCGATCTCATTCCAGTGGACGGTAATGCAAGAATAGATTCGTATCGGGGAAAGCGGCTATTCTCGGCGGACTCATAGCTTGTCGTCTTACTCTGGCTGACTCGGAGGCGCGCCTGCACCGCGGACTCCACCGGTGGACACGCAAGATCACACTGAAGTGAGGACATTACTCGTGATCATCACTCTCGGCAACCTAAGAGGCGGAATCCAGTGGTGGCGTAAAAACAACTGGCCTGCAGACATGCACAATACGGATTATGGCGATTTTTACACCGAGCGATCTATAGTGGCCACAGGAACGTGGTGGGACACAACCGTGGATCGCCTGTGGGAATGGGGGGCGATCCGTTCGCCCAACCCTCCGAACTCGAAGCCGGCCATCAAAGCGCGAGGTCAGATCCTTTTGAGCGCGATCGCCAGACGGCACACCCAGATCATAGCAAGCTCCGCCACGGAGCCGAGCATAACCGATCTATCATGGGAAGATGTAGCTCCTCTTTTCGCTCTTGTCTTTGCCATCAAGCGTGGCAACAATAATTCTCCGGTCTTTGCTAGCAAAATGTGCCATTTCCTGTTCCCTAAGCTGTTCGTTGTTATGGACACCACGGCAACCGATACATTCGAATACGAATTCTACTGGCGCGGCATGAAGGATGAATGGTCCAGGTTCAATGAGAAAGCACGGGCGTACGCCATGCTTACGCAGGCTATCGGGTCTGGCAATCCTCACGCTCTTTATCCATATGAGACCAAGATCATGGAGCTGAGTTCTATCGGGTATAAACATCGTTGGGATAGTTGACCGCCCAACAAACGCTGGATGTCTGAGAACTTCTAGGCCGCTTCGAGGGTCAGCAGCCTGCCCCTGGAACTACAATCAATCTATGCCCACTAGCGTCTTCTTTTCGTGGCAGTCTGACCGACTTGAGAAGGATTGTCGCTATTTCATCGAAGATGCTCTCAAAACCGCTATAGAGACCCTCGCACAGGACATTGAACTCCAGAGAGCCGTGCGCGAGGATTTAACCTTCGACAAGGACACGAAGGATGAACCGGGTTTCGTCAAGATATTCGAAACAATTCTGGCGAAGATTGAGAGAGCTACAGTATTTGTACCGGATTTTACTTTTGTGGCCACGCGACCAAAACGAGAACCGACGCCAAATCCGAATGTGCTCATTGAGTATGGGTACGCGTTGAAGAGTTTCGGTGAAAGGGGCGAGCGCCGCATAATGCCGGTCATGAATATTGCTTATGGTGCGCCGACACGGGAAACAATGCCGTTTGATCTCATTGAGCACCGCAATGCCATCACTTACAATCTGCCGGAAAAGGCTGACGCTGATACGCGAAAAGCCCAGCAAAAAGAGCTGATAAAGAAGTTCGAAAACGCATTGAAGGCATTCTTTGCAAGCGACTTCTACAAGAGCAGTCTACCCAAACCTGCACCGGTTACTTTCAGAGAACCATTGCAGGGGAGGGCTCGATTCCGTCAAGCGGGGAAGCCAATCGGTGTCGCACGCGCGATAATGGCGCAGTACACTGGGCAGGAGGGCAATCAGATCTATCTGGAGGATGGTCCAGCCATCTGGCTTCGTGTTGGGCCGCAAAAACCGCTCGAACCGCTCATGAAAGTCACAGAGATCGAAGACCGTGTTACGGCGCTTGCCGTCTTACCTTTATGTGAGGCCAGTGACTTCCCCACGTTAGTTTGGAATGCTGATGGATGCGGATTTGTCAGGCCGGTCGGCGATGATCCATCTCCGACCGTGGCTTACATGTTTACCGACGGTGAGATTTGGGCGATCAGCACCTTATTTCTTCACTGGTACCCCGAATTCATACTGCTGGAGGAGGAGAGATATGCTGAAACCCTGAAACAGTGCGCCGCCCTTCTCAACATGATCAGTATTCCAGGTCCCTACCGATGGGTTGCCGGCGCAGAAGGAATTGAAAATCGCTATCTGCCATCTCGGCACGGTTTAGTTCGTGGACCAGGGCCGTGTACCGTCGATATTGTCGAGGAGCCCGGGACATTCAATGTCGGCGATGATCCAGCCAAGGCGTTAGAGCCATTCTTCGCGGAGGTATTCGACAAGTGTCGTGCGCGGAGAAATGTAAACTCTGTTGGCTAGCTCGGCTTCATGAATGAAGCCTTGTGAATAGCTCGCGATCACACCTGTGAAAGCTGACAAATGATGAACGAAGTCACTTTGCGCATGGGGCCCAACCTCTATCCCGGTTACCGCCGGGCCTCATTCGGTGCATTATTCAAACGCGAGGAAACACGGGGTTGGGGCGGAAACCGCGTGATGGTCAGGAATGGCTACTGCGATGCCCTCTGTTCGATGACAAACTGCCCGCAGTTTTCACCCGCAGTTGCTGTTTCCACCACGCACAATCAACAACTTCTAGCGCCACCCGTGCCACGAAGTCGTTGTAATCACTGTTAATTTTGGCCCTGAAAAGGCTGGCGTCGGGAAGATGTTCAATCCCATGCGCTCTCGGCAGACACGCTCCAGAGACCCGAAATCATACAGCCTCTTGAAGTAAGAATAAGCTGCGCGAACGGGATAAAACCCAGCCGTGACCGCCCAGTCTCCTAGCCGGAGCCAGCCTCCATGCTTTAGGAAGCGAATCCGTTCCCTCCATAGGCTCGATCATCAATCAATCCCTTCCTGCACCACAGCCCGTGAGTTCGACACCCCAAAGACCGGAAATCTATTAGTACCGAGAGTTCAAGACCCCCACCTCCAGTTCTAGGTCCAGCCTTTCGGCTGATCTTCGTATTCCACATTCGTTTCATGGCGAAGTTTGGAGCTACGTTCGGCTCCTTCTGTCAATCCCGCTTGTGCAGCTCCGCCCGGCGCAAACCCCAATTGCGCGCCGTGCTCGCTTCCGCGCCCGTTCCGGCTCCGCTGCGCTCCGGAGATTGACAGCGCCTTTCTGCGCTCAACCCTCGCCGCTATGAAACGAATGTTTTTTCTTGGCCTAAAAGGCCCAGAACCCTGAACAAAACCGCGAAAGGAGATCAGCCGCCATGCTTGCCACCGTAAACAATTTACTCGCCAACAATAAGATTCCACCTCTCGATGCTGTACAGATGCAGGATCTATTGCAGTATCTATTCACCACCACCGAAAAAATGCTCCGCATTGAGGTCGCCGAGGCCGTGTACCGCGACGATCACGGTCACCCGAAGGCATTGGACGTATTTCTTGCCTGTACGCTGCCCTTGGCTGAAAAGGCTGCACGCCGCAGAGCACACAAGCTATTCCTCTACCCCTCCGATTGGCAGCTGGAATTGATGTACGACGGCGCAGTCACGACGATGATCGACGTATTTCAGCACAACTATGCTGTGAAGCCGGGGACGGACCGTTTTCGGCGCTATCTTGTGCGTGCCTTGGCATTAGGCACGGTGCGATCGTATTTCATGCGGAAGGAGAACGATGAAGTGCGGCCTGTTGCCAATCTCGCAACCGTTCCCACGCGTAAAAGGCCATGCCGTAACAAAGTCGAGCAGGACATCATCACCAGAGACCTGCTGAACCAGGTGACAAGTTTTCCGCACTTGCGTCCTTCTGTGTTCCAAACTCTGCAATGCATTCGAGAACTCGGTCCGGATCGCGCTCTGAAGGAACACGCGTACACGGCATCGGGTGATCCGGATAAATGGAAACGTGACAGAGGAAGACGGCCGATCCTTGACCCTGACGCCATCGCCGATGCTATGGGAACCGACCGGCGGACGGTCCACCGAAATCTCCGCGAGGCAAGGATCATCTTGCGCGATGTCTTCAACGCGGACGGCAGATTGTTCCTGAACTGCTGACAATCATTAGGGGCACATCCTTATCGTGCCCCTATTTCCAATTTTTTGCGGCGCCGGCGTCGGTTCGACGCCGGCGCCGCTCCTTTTATCCGTTAACCCATCCCAAGTGAGGAGAAAAGACAATGAATGCCGAATTTCAGCAGTATCGCTTCGCCCGGATCGAGGGCCACAATATCACGCGCGCACGACTCGACGCACAATTCAAGGACGGAATCACCAACCTAAACGATCTTGAGGAGGCAATTGC
>Ga0187888_1003585_pt1 | contig 12047 bp, 13 predicted proteins | sample June2016WEW_7_40_FD_132987 | JGI IMG/M metagenome (GOLD analysis project Ga0187888, IMG submission 132987) | Peatland microbial communities from SPRUCE experiment site at the Marcell Experimental Forest, Minnesota, USA - June2016WEW_7_40 | ecosystem: Environmental > Terrestrial > Soil > Wetlands... | reverse complement strand
TAAGCCTTGTTTTCCCAGCCTTCTGTGAGAATGATTGAAATCATCGCCTTAAGGAGAAGGGCGTCCGTGCCGGGACGGATCGGGAGGTGGATGTTGGCAATTTTCGCGGTTTCAGAAAGCCGGGGATCGACCACGATCAGCAGTTTGTCCGGATCTTTCGCGATGCGCTGGAGTTGCCGCGGCGCCTGGGGGATCTGATGGCTCTGCATCCCGTTCCATCCAAGTATGAGCAGGACATCCGTATTATTCACGTCCGGTTGATCGTGCAGGTACTGGCGCCCGTGCGTGCGCCCGCACACCCAGAAGGCACCGGCGAATTCCTGTGCCAGGGGCCCGTACTGATACTGCGAACCTAACCCCCGCATGAGTCGTATGCCGAACGGCGCCTCGAAATGGCAGGCCTGTCCACCGGCGCCCATATAAGCAAACGAGCGCGCCCCGTACTGGCCGACAATACTCTTAAGTTTGGCGGCGATTTCATCAATGGCCTGATCCCAGGAAATGCGTTCAAATTTATCCCCGACTTTTTTCATAGGATATTTCAGACGGTCGGCGTTGTGCTGGTGATAGGCGACGTTCATCCCTTTCCGGCAAAAGTAGCCCTCGCTTTTGGTATTGGATTTGTCTGGTTTCACCTTTACGATGCGGTTATTTTCCACTTCGATTTCCAAACCGCAGTTTTGCGCACAGAGGACACAGCCGGTTTTATGAATCGTTCCCATCGTTGCTCCTTTTCTCCGGCAGCCTGGCCGGATACAGTATTTGCGTCTTTATACATGCGGGGTGGAAAGACGCAGCTTTGTAATAATGCCGTGAAGATCACGTTTTTGTGCTTCGGTTAAAACCTGCAGAAACTCTTTATTGGCTTCAGCGATCACCCGGTTTGTTTCCTGGGCCATTGCTTTGCCTTTTTTCGTCAGATGAATGCAGATGGAGCGCCGGTCGTCGGGATTGCTCTTCCGCTCGATAAATCCGGCGGCTTCCAGGCGGTCCAGAATTCCCGTGAGCGTTGCGCTATCGAGCTCTGTTCTTTTGCCCAGTTCGCTGGAAGTAATCTGATCCCCTTCATGGAGAAACCCCAGAACCATGGCCTGGACGGAGGTAAGATTGAGTTCGGAAACTTTCTGAGTGAGAAAGCGGCTGCTAAGTTGATAGGCCTTGGCAAACTGAAAGAAAATACAATCTATTTCCTGCATAGTTTTAAAATCATCCTCGTATACAATTAACTTGCATGCGAGGATAATAAAAAGCATCTCGAATGTCAAGGTAATTTTGAACACAAAATGTAGGGTTCAGTGCCGATGTTTGTCAGACATGAATTGTGTTTATTACCAATTGAAGTCGTGCATCCTTGCTCAGTTTGAGGTTTTGTTGACTTCAGGAAGAAGTGCTTACTGACTCCACCTACAACTGTTGAATGGTGGGCAGTTGTCAGAACTGAGGATTACTGATGGAAAGAGAGCAACAGCTCGCTTTAACTGCGCAGAAACGCATCGGCTGGGAACGATTGTTTTACCATCATTTTTGATATGAGTATTTATGGAATTAAACCCAAAAAAGTTACCAAATTAGTGAGCTCCCTGTATCGATTTTGTCCATCTATGAGAATGATATGAAACTCTGCCCCGCGCTCTTGTCTGAAATATACCGTCCAAGAGACCCCATGTTCTCCGGTAAATGATCCATTGCTGGTGCAATCTCAAGGATGGGCGTTTTTACGGTTCTTTTCAATATCTAGAACACCATATCTTATCTCTTTCGTGCGGTCTTTTTATCCGCAATCAAATCCAGCCGCCGGATACTCATCGGGGATCTGTGTCACTTCATGAGCAAAAGTTCGCTCTTCTTATTGTAAAGGAAGCGGACCATGTAGTATTCGAAGGGATAGCCGCTCTCATAGTAGCGGAATTTCTGCTTGTGCCGCATGTCAATGGCCTCCATAGTTGATATCCCTATCAGGATGACGTTTCCGTTTTCAACATTCTCGAAGGGATCGATAGTACCGACAATCGCATAGCGGATGCCAGCATCAACCGCGAATCCGCCGGTACTGCGCAGGGTATTGGGTCCAAGCACCGGTACGACCAGGTATGGGCCGGAATCGACACCCCAGTAGCCCAAGGTCTGGCCAAAGTCCTCACTTTGCGCTTCCAGGCCAAAACTGGTGGCCGGGTCAAACAGTCCACCAATGCCGATGGTACTGTTGGTCACGAAGCGACCGAACGTTATCAGGGCTTTTTTCCCTTTCAACTGGAAGAGGCTGTTGTAGAATGTACGGACCTCCCCGATGTTGCTGAAAAAGTTGGTAACCCCTTTCTGGATAAGGGTGGGAGTGATAAATTCATAGCCACTCACTACGGGGAGGAAGAAGTATCTGTCAAAGTGATAGTTGAAGTTATACATGTTTAGGTTGAACCTCTCCCAGGGGTCTGCAATGTCGACGACCCGCTCATCGTCACTGAATTCGCTTACCGAGTGCATTGCCGGCACCTCAGAAGTAAATTTGGCGGTGGTCGTCGTGGCGCATCCGGAGAGAGACAGCACCAGATACAGGGCAACGACAACCGAGCAAACCCGACATATGGCAGAAGACATAGTGATGCAACTCCTTATCATTTGAAGAACCCGATAATGTAGGCCATGTTGTCCCGGTACTCGAGGTTGCCGAGATGACCCCCCCGGGGATAGACCTTGGTCTGCTCACCGAACAACTGGCGAAGATAATCAATTTCAGCCGGCGACAGGATGAAGTCGTTATCGTTGGTCATCACGCCGAACTTGGAGGACGACTTCAGGTACCCCTCGATGCTCTTGAGGCCAAGCGAATCAATGAACTCCTCCCTGGTGAGCCCCGGCCGCTTCTTTAGAAAGTACGGATACAAGTACTCGTCGAAGTAGTTGATAAAACTCAGGTGGACGCAGACCAGAAAATAATCACCAAGCGGATCGGTTGCGCTCAGGATCCGGTTCTTAGGGACGACGTAGCCGCCGTTGGTCATGACGTCGGAGGAAAAGATCATCCCGGCTGAAGAGATCCGGAAAGAGAGCCCGACCAGTCCCCCGTCTTCAACATGGGAGAAAAGCTTGGACTTGTAAACCGCATAGAGGAGCTTATCATTGAAGTCGATGAAATCGCCCCGGCGGTAGAACTCGGTGAACTTGGCCAGCATGTCATTGAAATAGGCGCCAATTTTCCTCGGGCCACCGGGGATCTTGTCCAACAGCCCCTCGATCCTCGTTACTGAGTTATAGAGGTTCACAGCCGGGTTAACCATGAGGACCTTGCGAAAGTTGAAAATCTTCCGCTCCTCATCCAGCTTGGCCACAAAAACAGCCTGGGTTCCGCCCAAGCTGTAGCCGCCGAGGTAGAAGTCGGACACCTCGATATCTTCCTTCACCTTGTTCCAGGCGTTCTCCATCACTCGGTAGAGGTCTGCCGCGTCTTCGGTCAGATCGCCGGGAACATGGCTATCGGAAGCGGAGATGATAAAGTTCGGGTAGGTAGGGGATGGCAGGGTAATGACATGGTAGCCCGCTTTGTAGAGCGCCGTCATCATCGCCACGATATCCTGAGACTGATCGCCTGCGCCAGTGCCGGCGATCAGGAAAACCAGCGGCGCTTTTTTATCCTGATAGGCCAAGGTGCAGCGCAGCCCCTTATTGTAAAAAAAGATATCCGGCTTCTTAATGTCCGGGATGACGTCGAGGACGAGTTGCCTGATCGATATCTTGTCGGGGGGCGCGAGTTTGGTTATCGGGGGTCCCTAGGATCGTAGCCTCATAGGAGCCCGGAATCGGGTAACCATACCCGTCATCAGCCGCCCAGCAGGCAGCAGGCAGCAGGACAAGACAAAGCCAGAAAATAACGGCAAGTCTCAGGTGTTTCATGGAATCTTTCCTGTATTGAAGTATAAACCGGCTATCTTTTTCATCAGTACCTTCAGCTTTTAACTTTAGATTATTACTTAGTTCCCCCGTGATCTCCTTGACCTTACCCTTCACTTCGTGAAACGTTCCTTCCGCCACCTGATAAAGAAGGTTTCTGACCGACCTGCGAATGCTTTAAGAAAAGCTATTTAGCAACTTTGTAAAGAATTGTAATAAATTAATCTAATTACTTAGTATTTGTCAATAATTTTCATTCGGAAATATTGATAATTAAATGTAAGGTGTGATGCCGGTGTTTGTCGTCTGGCGTAAATTGTGTTTATTACGGATTGAAGTCTAGTATCCATGCGAAAAAGGCAGATCTATTGACTACAGGAAGTTGTCGGTAAAAATAACCTTAGTAGCTCATCAATCCCGATACGCTACGCTATCGGGATAATTTGAACCGCCCGCTATTATTTCCCTTTAGCTGCAATTTGCAATCCTTTAAGGAGATTTTCCTCGATGTCTATCTCACCGCTCTCCTCGCATTGTCGGAACAATTGCGCTCCCCGCTCACCGGGTACGAAGATTTCCTCTACGCCCGGGGACTTTTTTGTTGCCTTGATCTTTTCTATCATCCTGCCTACATTTTCGATGAATTCACTGCGATCACCAAGGAGATCGGGGTCGATGGCAAATACCAGATGCCCCCAGTTCTTTTTGCTTTCGCCGATTCCCGCAAAGGCCGCACCCACCAATGGACCGGCTAAGATCTCGGCCATCATGCCGAGACCGGATCCTTTGTAGCTTCGGTCAAAGGAACGAATGGCACCCTGAATGGCGGAAGCCGGATCCGCCGTGGGGTTTCCCAGCGCATCGTAGGCCAGATCGTCAGGGATCTGTTGTCCGGCGGTCCTTGCTTCGACGAGGCCGAAAAACGAGATGGCCGCCGTGGACATATCGAGGACGACAGGTGAGGGTTCGGCAGGAACGGCAATGGCGATGGGGTTCGTGCCGAAGACCGGCTCGTAAGATCCGTACATGGCCACCCTTTCCGGGGAACGGCCAAAGACGAATCCGATAAGCCTTTCCTGAGCGATCCGGGTTGCGTAATACCCGATTGCACCGGACGAGGTCGAGGTATTGAAGGTTCCGACAATCCCGAACCCGCTCTTCTTTGCCTTTTCGATCGCCACGGTGAGAGCCTTTCCCATAACGACCATGGCCTGATTTTGGCTTCCGTCGATACGGGCAGAGATAGGGGTTTCCTTGACGATTTTTATTTCTCCGGCGTTGGGGTTTTTGGGCATGCCAAGGCCGATGAGCTTGACAACACCCTGGTTATTACCCCTGAGCTGTGCATACAGGAGCACATTCGTCATAATCCGGATTTCCCCGGGATCATACCCGCTGTTCTTCAGAGCCTGTGAGGTTAGTTTCTCGAGTTCCTTAACGGTTATTTTCATCATGTCTCCTTTTATGCCTGCACCTTTATTTAACGTATCAAAACAATCACGATGACCAGGGAGCCCAATATAAATCTGTACCAGGCAAAAGGAAGAAAATTCTTAGTCTGAACATATCGAAGTAAAAAGCCAATACTGAGGATGCCGGTAACGAAAGAGACTAGGATACCGATAATAAAATTTATAGTTATCTCGGACGGATTTGATATAAGATGGGGCAGCTTAACCAGAGCGGCGCCAAATATAATGGGAGCAGATAATAAGAACGAAAACCTGGCTGCCCCTTCTCTGGTCAGTCCCATCAACAATCCCATGGTCATGGTGATCCCCGAACGTGAAACCCCTGGAATAATCGCCAGCGCTTGCGATAAGCCAATGAAAAGACTGGTTCTAAAAGTTATACAATTCATGTCAATATTCTTGGCGCTTCTCCGATCAGCCCAGTACAAAAGAACGCCCAATAGGATCAGCATAACCGCGATTAAAATAGGCTCTCTAAATATGGTCTCAGCTTTTTTCTCCAGCAGAAACCCCACGATTGCCACTGGAATAGAGGCGGCAACCAGATGCCAGAACAATCGGCCTTCCGTGCCGCGAACATCTGTCAACCCCTTCGTGACTAACTTCAGCCAGTCTTTCCAGAAGTAAATTGCCACCGCAATAAGAGTACCGATATGGAGCGCAATATCGAAAGTGAGTCCCGGATCATTCCACTTAAAAAACCAGGGAATCAGCACCAGATGCGCCGAGCTTGATATGGGCAGAAACTCTCCCAATCCTTGAACCAATCCGAGTATAGCCGCTTGTAATGTAGACAACCCACGCCTCGTTATTAAGAATTGATGGAACTATATCGAACTTTAGATCGATATGCCATACCGTATTGTGTTTTAAAGGTAGGCGTCAGATTTTGTCCGCGTCTTCGATAAAACATTTACTGAGAGCACCGGAATCAAGCAGTGACCACATCTTTGCTCTGGCTACTTCCGCCATCAATCCGTTCTTGATGATAAATATATCCTGGTGAGCAAGTTCATTTATTATTTCCCTGATTTCTGCTGGCTCTTTATGGGTGAGCAGTGCAAGTTTTGGTAAGTGCTCTTCAATAACAACCTGCGCATGATCCATAAAATGAATTACAATAACCATGCGTGTCCATAAATTGGTTAATTCATCAAGAGCCATGTTTGATTTTTTTAAGCGACGGGAAAATTCCTTGAGCATGAAAATACCGACTTCCCGGCTTTCTCTGACCAAATTACGGAAAGTATCGCCATCAATCACTGCCAGATGGCTATCCTCAAGAGCACGCGCGGTGGCGCTTCGGCGAATATCAATGAGGGCGGCCATTTCACCAAAATATTGTCCGGCCTCCATTTCGGCCACTACTTTTTTTACCTGACAGGAAACTCTCTCCAAACAAACTCGTCCGGAAAGGATATAAAACATTTCGTTCCCGCTATCGCCTTCGTTAAAGATAATGCTGCCTTTCTCATAGGTGTGACCGAATTTTTTAAAAAGCCGTTCGTCAACTTTCATGAATGTTTTGTGTGGTTTAAGCATCACTCTTTCCAGCAAAATAATGTCACGGCGCTGATATGACGACATAAGCTCCGCGCAAAATAGAAAAATCAAGGCCACATAAAATACCCAGATGACTAAAATAACAATCGTTTCCAAAGAACCGAAGATCACCCCATAACTGGTATAGTTGGATATGTACCAGGTGAAGTACTGCTTGGCGATTTCCATAAGCAGAGCAAAAAGAGCGCTGCCGGCTAAGAGAACTGAAGAACGGATTTTAACCGTGGGAATTATCCGGTAAACGAAGTAAAAGAAAATTACCGATATTGCATAGGGGACAACATAACGTAAGAAAGCTCCCGACATGGCGGTAAGAGAAATATCAACCCCACCGGCTATTTCCACCGGCTGCTTCACCAGCAAAGCGGCTGCATAACTGATAGTGACACTGCTTGCGCCTACAATCCATCCCATAGGAATCATGGAGATCGCCAGCAGTTTGGAGACAAAATAATTGCGCTTTTTCTGAGAACGGAAAATAATGTTTAATGCCATCTCTACGGAATTGAAAATCGCGGCGGAAAGCCACACCAGTCCCAGCACTCCTGCCCAGCCCAGTAGCTTACTTTTGCTTTCGATTTGACCCAGTTGCTCCATGAGCTTTTCGGAAAAGTAAGGTTGAAAACCTCTAATGGCGTCGATTATGTCTTCTTGAATGTGCGGGTAAGAGCTAAAAATATATCCCGCAACAATAATAGTCAGGATAAAAAGTGGAATAGCCGAAAGTAGCGTATAGAGAGCAACTGCCGCCGCCTGATTAGCATCGCCATTGCTCCTATAATTTTTAAAGGAATCAGCCAGAATATCCCAGCCGCTTGCTGCCTTCATTTTTAACGATTCGGAACGCTGGTTGGTTCCCGGTGATGTGCTTTTCTTCTTTTTAAACATAAAAGTCCGCTAATTTTTAAGCTATGGGTATAAATAATCCTATAACTTGTAAAATTTTATTGCAATGGCTAAGCTGCTGCGGTAATTTGTATTCATGCACATGATTCGTTTTTTAATTATTTCATTTCTGACTCTAATATTGCTTTCGGCTTGCGGCAAGGAGAATCCAGAAGATAAGCCGCAGCAAATGTCAGCCAAGCCACCCGCCTATGGCGATATAATGGTCAGGGGTGATATCGGGGATGCCAGTAATTTAATTCCGCTGCTGGCCTCCGATAAGCCGTCGCACGATGTTGCCGGTTTGGTTTATAACGGTCTGGTGAAGTATGACAAAGATATGAATATCACCGGCGATCTTGCCGAATCCTGGAAAATTTCCGCCGATGGCCTCATCATCACCTTTCATTTGCGCAAGGGAGTTAAGTGGCATGACGGTCTGCCGTTTACAGCTGCCGATGTTCTTTACACTTATCAGGTAACTATTGATCCAAAAACACCAACAGCTTATTCGGGAGATTTTCTGAAAGTTAAGAAAGCTGAAATCATCGACGATTACACTTTCCGCGTAACCTATGATAAGCCGTTTGCCCCGGCGCTGATTAGCTGGGGGAGTTCTATCCTGCCCCGGCATCTGCTGGCAGGAAAGGATATAACGAAAAGCCCCCTGAAGCGCCAGCCTATCGGCACCGGCCCTTATATGTTTAAAGAATGGGTTGCCGGCCAAAAAATTGTTCTTGTTTCCAATCCCGATTATTTTGAAGGGTGTCCTTACATTGACGGCTATATCACGCGCATCATTCCGGATACCGCTACCATGTTTCTGGAATTGCGCGCTCAGGGCATCAGTTATATGGATTTGACACCGCTGCAATATACGCGGCAGACGGAAAATAATTTATTTCAGAAAAATTTTAGCAAGTATCGCTACCTCGGTTTTAAATACACCTACCTGGGCTACAATTTAAAAAATCCGCTTTTCACCGATAAAAGAGTAAGGCAGGCAATTTCTTACGCCATTAATAAAGAAGAAATTATCAGCGGAGTTCTCTTGGGGCTGGGTAAACCGGCGACAGGCCCTTACAAACCAGGAACGTGGGCTTATAACGGCAATGTTAAAACCTATCCATACAATCCTCAGAGAGCCCGAGAACTTTTACGCGAAGCTGGCTGGATTGATGCCAATAGCGACGGTATTTTAGAAAAAGGGGGAAAGCCCTTTGTTTTTGAGATAATTACCAATCAAGGAAATGAGACGCGCCAAAAATGCGCGGAAATAATTCAGCGACAGTTAAAAGAAGTAGGCGTCAATGTAAAAATCAGAATATTGGAATGGGCGGCATTTGTGAACGATTTTATCAACAAACGGCGCTTTGATGCAGTTATTTTGGGTTGGACGATTACCCTGGATCCTGACGCTTATGATGTCTGGCACTCCAGCAAAACAGCTCCTGAAGAATTGAATTTTATGTCTTACAAGAATCTCGAAGTAGATGAACTGCTGGAAAAAGGACGCGGCACATTTAATCAGAAAGAAAGGAAAAAATACTACGATCGTTTTCAGGAGATATTAGCCGAAGAGCAGCCCTATACCTTTCTTTATGTTCCGGAGGAATTGATAATCATCAGCAACCGCTTTCGCGGCATTACACCTGCGCCTATCGGCCTCGACTATAATTTTATCAAGTGGTATGTTCCTCAAGATGAACAAAAGTTTGTCATGACCAGATGAGATTTTTGCGTTTCATAGCTTCAGATGAGCTTGGACGCTGAATAGTATTAGCCTCAGTGGAAATTCTTTTGTAATTTCTTTTCCATATCTAGACAACACAGGACGCCAATAAACTCTAATGTTCCTTTTTGAAAAAGCGACAAGCCTGCCAGCTCAAGAGTGGCTTGTCGGCTGTAAAATGGTTCTTCGCAGGCGTGTATCCACAACATCAACAATTTCAACCAACCGTATTCTCTGGCCGAGTTTTGGAAAACAGCGGACGGAACATCAGTGACAATGTCGTAAATTCGGGCGCGTCCGCCGTCTTTTAGAATACGAAATATTTCATTGAAGCCGCGTACAGGGTTTTTCCAATGGTGCAGTGATTGAGTGCTCACCACCATGTCAAAGGAATTGTCAGCGTAAGGCAATAAATCCGCTGAGCCTTGTTCCAACAAAATACTAGCAGAAACTTTGGCGCGAGCGATATTTTCGCGGGCTTTTTTCACCATATCAGCCGATATGTCCATGCCGGTAAGGTTAAGTGCCGGAGCAAGCTTTTGCAATTTTAGCAAAAGCCAGCCAGGGCCGGTGCCAATGTCGAGTAATTTACCATTGGAACAATATTTGGTAATATCTTCAGCGGCAAGCTCGTAGTGTTTTTGGAATATACTGGTTGTGCTGACAGCGTTATAAAGAAAACAGCCGGGCCACGGAATACTCTCAGCCTGAAGACGTTTCAGCCACCTCCGCCAGCCGGGTAAAGGGAGCAGGTATTTATTTAGTGACGATTTTAACGCTACCATCGTCCCTGACTTTAGCCTGGAAATTCTTGATGCCTATCGATACTTCTTTCAAATGGCCGGCGGAAGTAATCACGCAGGGAATTATTTTGGAGAACTTTTTTTCATCTTTAGACAAATAGTCAAAAAAACCTGTGACCATGGCTTGGGCGATATCTGCAGTATCCATGCTGATGCGGTTTTCTCCCAGCAGGTCAAAGGCAAAGCTATTCAGCAGCATGTTGTCGATGGCGCTAATTATTTGGTAAGCGGCGGTTTGAATTTTATCATAATTAGCTGTAGCGCGATTCCCCAAACCGAAGAGCATTAATATTTCCGACCCAATGCGCCGCGGGAAGGGGAAAATAACCTTTTCCGCGAATTTTCCGCCTATTTTTCCTTGCTTGATTTGGTGCGATATTAGGCCGTTGAGACGCCAATCGATAAATCCGCAAATTCCGCGCGGTGGTTTTTCATCAGAAAAAATACCCAAGGCCAGACATTTATGTTTTGGCAGGTCTGGTGGTTCTGTTGACAGGTGTATCTGCATGTTCCCTGCTTAATTTTAAATTGAGCGCATCTAAAATGCCGTTTATAAAAGATCCGGAATTCTCCGAACCAAAAATCTTGCCCAAATCAATTGCTTCATTCAAGGTAACTTTCGGCGGAATATCATCACAGTAGAGAAATTCAAACACGGCCATGCGCAAAATGCTGATATCCACCTTGGACATCCGTCCCAATGACCAATTATCCGAACAACCGGCGATAAGCCGATCGAGTTCCTCCCTGTGTTCCCATGTACCTTGTACTAAAGACGCGGCAAATTCTTTAGCCGCTTGTGGGGCAACGAAATTGCCCCAGAAAAGATCGAGTGCCTTTTGCACATCAATATTTACAAAGTTTAGACTGTAAAGAACCTGTAAGGCAATTTCCCGTGCCTTTCTACGTCCGCGCATTTAAAATCCCGAACCTCATAAAAACTACGATTTAAATTGCCCCTGGCCGTTTGATTGCCCTGTAGAAAAAAATTTGGCTTTTAAATCTTTTTAAATAAATCAACTATTTCTATTGCCGTCATCGCCGCATCGGCGCCTTTATTTCCGGACTTCGTTCCCGCGCGTTCAATCGCCTGCTCAATCGTATCCGTCGTCAATACGCCAAATACCACCGGAACTTCTGTTTCCAGGCCGACGCTGGCGATGCCTTTGGACACTTCTGCGCTGATATACTCAAAGTGCGGGGTCGCGCCGCGAATTATGGCTCCCAGACAGATGACCGCGTCAAAGCGGGCGCTTTTAGCCAATTTTTTCGCCGTGAGCGGCAGTTCAAAGGAACCGGGCACTTTATAAATAGTAATATCCTTTTCCTCTGCGCCGGCTCTCATCAGTGCATCGACAGCTCCGTCGATCAGCCTGCTGCAAATAAAATCGTTGAAACGGCTGGCCACAATGCCAAACTTCATTCCCTTGGCGACAATTTTTCCTTCAATTATTTTCGGCATGATTTCTTACCATCCTTTTAATGAAACTCAAGTTTCAGAAACAAAGTGAACTGAAACTTGTAAGTTGAATTAATCCCGCGAGTTTAAGCAAAGCGGGATGGGTTCAATGTTCCTACGCATGCTTGACTTATGCCACCTATATTTTTAAAAGATGTCCCATCTTTTTCTGTTTGGTCTGCATATATCTTATGTTGTCTTCCGTCGGGTGAATCTCCAGGGGGATTCTTTTGGTAATCTCGATTCCG
>Ga0187888_1003584_pt1 | contig 12052 bp, 10 predicted proteins | sample June2016WEW_7_40_FD_132987 | JGI IMG/M metagenome (GOLD analysis project Ga0187888, IMG submission 132987) | Peatland microbial communities from SPRUCE experiment site at the Marcell Experimental Forest, Minnesota, USA - June2016WEW_7_40 | ecosystem: Environmental > Terrestrial > Soil > Wetlands... | reverse complement strand
TTATTGCCACGGTTCAATTGCTGGCCGCACACGCTCCGGTTTTATGGCTCGTTCTCGCTGTCGTGCTGCTTGTGGGATTTTCCGTTGCCGGGGTGTGGACCACGATCCGGGCTTTCCGCCTTTTTCGGGAAGCGCAGAACATCCGACTCGGCATGCGCGGCGAACAGGCCGTTGCCGAAGTGTTGCACAAAGTTGCAGACTCCCGCTTTCGCGCCTTTCACGATTTACCCGGTGACGGTGATTGGAACCAAGGCTCGCCGCCGCCGTTCCAGCCGCAACGGGCGCCGGAGCACGTTGTCATTTACGACGGCAAAACCCTTCAATTCCCTGCCGGCTACGACGCCGACGCCGTTCCCCAGGCCGAGCGAAACGCCCGTTGGTCGTTCTACCGGGCTGGTTCGTGGAGCAGGGTAAAGGCAATTTCAATGTCAAGGCCATGAACGCCGCCTGTCTCGCTGGCTTCTTGCGTCGGCAGGACGAAAACTTGAACCCCGCCCAAGTCCGTCGCATCACCGCCGCCCTGGACGAAAAATGCCGGGACGTGGAATTCTGAATCAAGACACGGGGCGCAGCAGAAAGTCCCTGCCATTTTTGTTTACGGATTTGGCTTCGCATGTGGATTGGGCGGCGGCCACAACAATTCGTGCGTTTTCTTCCAGTATGCCCGGGCTTTTTTGAATTCATATTATTCTTGGAATAAGGCCCGTCCGACCTTAAAATCCGCCAAGGAAAGTGGTTCCAATTGGCTTGTGGGTTATATTTGCGTCAATTCACCGGTAGAATCCGTTCCATACGGGCAATCCGTGATTCCCGCCAACAGGCTCGATTACATCGAGGCCCTGGCCGAGCGGACACTCGCTGAGGTGCCTGGGAACGTGCTCGAAGTTGGCGTTTACAAGGCAGGTTCGCTGTTGCCGCTCGCACGCGCACTAAACGAGAACCCCACCTGCGAAAGATACGGAGCTTACGGGATCGACACCTTTACTGGTCACCCGTACACTGATGGCCATCCCGTCCACCCGAAAGGCAAATACAGTGACGTGGATTTCGGGGAACTGGAGCGCTTTCTCATAACAACGGGCTTGTTCGATCGGATTCAACTCCATAAAGGCAGGGTGGAGGATATTTGGCCGACGCTGGAACTTCCAAAATTTTCGTTCGTTCACATTGACTGTGACCTGTACCTGCCGGTGAAGTTTTGCGCTCAACAGGTCCCGCGACTTATGAATAAAGGGGGCGTGTTATTCTTTGACGATTACGGCCACGAACATTGTCCGGGCGCAACGAGAGCAATAAAAGAAATCTTTCCGAACCATCCCTTTACGGAGGTATCGATGGAAGATGATGGCACGCGCTGGTCTTGTTTTATGAATTTCTGACATGCCTGCTAAATTCGGAGCGAATCCACATGGCTGTATACAATAAAATCGCACTAACCCCGGATGAAAGAACAGATCTCGACTGCCTGATAGCTGTTTGGCGTGAGCACGGCAAAGGAGGAGACGTTGTCGATAACATCCTCGACGATGAACGCTTTCGTGAAGGACCTATGCGAGACTTCATGCGCGCGTTTCTGCTGAAAGTGAAAGACATCCTACTCACCTTGGGACAGCCTCCTGATGCCTGCAGACGACGCGATGTACTCAAGGGACTTCCTGATGTATTCTGGTCAATGATTGAGACTTCATACAAAATCGTGTGCCAGGATACAGCTCATGTACTTAAGGGCGAGAAACTGAGGGTTAACCCTCGGCACGGCCTGCTCGGCACTAGCTACCCGAGACAGGCATTTGAAAATAGACTCAAAGCTGAATTTGGCATCAACGAGAACGCCCGATTCGTCGATTGGCTCTTGGATGAGAGCCTAGTTCCGGCGAAAGACAAAGCCAAGTTTCAGTATGCGAAAACCAAAATATGGATGACTCGATTTGCCGCTTTTGCCACTTGGGCCACATCGACAGACCCTGACCCATTTTGGTTCGCAGATGGTGAATGGCGTGGTTACAAAATCCACGTCGAACTCGGGCTTGACCCCGGACGAATCTCGCGTCAGATACTCCTTTTTGTTTACTCATTTCCGCCCACTTTAGCCCTTCTTTTTCCCACGTGTGCAGATGGTGCCGTGTTCCAATGGTTTAAAGTCGCGAGGTTTAATGCCGACCACGGATACACACGCCCTTGGCCGTATGAATTGACCCATCTGGGCTCACACCAATCAGCATTTAAGCGCCACAGGAATCCGATAACGACCGCCCTTGATACGAGTTACAGAGGCAGTCCAAGGCCAGAGACGGTCCACGACAGAATAGAGCTATCCCACGTCGTAAAGATTACACAAATATGACTACACCCAGTTACTTTACGAGATTTCAAGAGAAATTTGGGGATAAACCGACTGTAGGGAACGACATCATCTCGACTCCTTCCGACACGCAGTTCCAAGAGTTTCTTGAATCATTGCGACTTGACGATTGGATTATGCTGATTTCACATCTTGCCCTTCAACAGCCATGGCCACAGATGATGAAACCACTTTGCGGATTTCATGAACTTTTGGATTTTTATGTAATGGACTTCCAAGTATTGTCTGCACACTCAGCACGACTGATTGAAGAAGCTTGCACACGCCTTGCATCTGAATCTGCACGTGATATCTCGCCGAAGAATGTAACCATCCTAGAGGCCACTCTTCGCATTACACGGCTCGCTGGATGGGGTGTTCAACCTTATGTTATCACGGATCAGTTGCTGCCTAGCCCTAAGATCGCGGATAGCATCCTCTTGTCTGCAGCTTTCGCACTCGTTACTCATAGGGATAAGCTGCCCGCCCGCTTTTGGCTAGATGAGCTTGATGTGCAGGCACATCCCCGCCTCGGACTCACAAGAATAGCTGCGTTGTCAGAAACGGAGCCACTGAAAGCATTTGAAACATTCGCAATGCTCAAAGAGCCTCCTGAGCGAGATTTCGATATACACACATTCAAGACACTTCAGAGCTTGCTAAAGATGGATAGCGAGAACATTGCACTTGCGGTTGTTGTGTTGCGCAAGCTCGGGGAGCCCCTTTTTGAGTATTTGAAGGAAATTATCCTACAGCATTTCAGAGATCCTAGAATGCTAGGAGCGATTGAAAGGCGGACAAAAGTTCTTTTGCCCCAAGACTCTTTTGAAGTAATCAATGGTAAGGTTGAAGAGTTGTGCCAAAGCCTTCTTAATCAAAAGGAACAAACGCTTCAAAATCTAATTGAAAATATTATTGATCATGCATTTGGCAGGATTGCTCAAAGGCTTCACTTTTGCTCTCCCCACAGAATTCGGATTAGCCCGTATGAGACAGCCGAAAGGGAGTACGAAAAGATTTATCCAAAACTCTTTACATCTACCCGGAAGCGCCAGCCATTTTTGGTTATTACTCCGCCAGCCCTTCTTGGAAAAGGCAGAGATGTTTCCACTCAGGTAGCTCTCACAAATAGCTATACTGGCTTTGCATTAGTCGGGCGATCAAACATAAATCTCAAGCCCTTTGAACTGAAGGGTGACTTGGTTAAAAACTTTCTTGCTCTAATGGATCCTATCATGCGGATGAGACCAGAGATCGCGGTCGTAGACTCTGCGGCCCGCGATTTCGTCAATGTGTTGGCTGATCTCTATAGCGGACTTGCGCGGCGAAGCCGCGCTCCCGGGCCTTCGATTAAGCAACTTTACGTACTTCGTAGCAGGGGTGATGCCTTTGTTGAGGAACTCAGATCTGTTGGCCAAGACAGGGCCGAGTTCTTTGTCGGACCAGCTTCCTCAAGACTCATCGCTAACATGTTGCGGTTTCCCACCTATGTGACCTACAGGCAAATCCAGAAGATGCTAGAAAGACTCCTAACAGAAAGGGGGCACGATTGGTGCAAGCCCATTAAGGAACGATTAGAGGCGTTAAAGACCTACAATTGTTGGAATATAAGCATCCCGCAAAGCGAATGGATTGGAAGTCCAGAAAAACGTGCTATGGTCTTCCGGCTGGCATCCGTCGCTCATCGAGTGTCAGACATGATCGTACATGAAAGTCAACTAATTCTCCCTAGGATCGCCGAGGACTGGAACCAGCAACAAAACACTAGTGAACTATTTATCGACACAGCGCAATTGGAGCGGTTGGAGGAAGTATTTCTCGACTCTTATGAGTTCTACACATTTGAAGGTCTCCAGGCAAAGGTGGAGTCCTCCGATGAGGCATTACGGCGCAAGGACTCAGAGATCGGATCCGCACTGTCGGTTTTCAATAATTTGTTCGCCTTGAAAAGGGAGTTTCACGACATCCGTGACCAATTTTGCCGCTCGATTCGAAGAGCGACTCTCACGGGAAGTGTTAAGGAGAGGTCTCACCAAATTGCGGAGGGCGCCGAAAAGCATGGTACAATACTAAATTATTTCGACGCGTGCTGTTTACAAAAGCTCGCACTAGGTATGGTTCAGCAGAACACTACAAATTTAGCACTGAACTGATCAGATTCAAAATGGAAACCTTGATCAAGTTTGAATGTGTAACGAAGCAGTACATAGCGAGCGGAAGGGGAGCGTACAAAGCCCTGGTTAATCTGAATCTGTCAATCGGCAAGGGAGAACTGCTCACAATTGTCGGGCCCTCTGGGGCTGGCAAGACAACAGTCCTCAATCTAATTGGCGGAATCGAGAATCCAAGCTCAGGCAAAATAGTTCTACCGAGCTTAGATACTCAGCTGGCAACTGGATATGTATTTCAGGCGAACACAATTTTTCCATGGAGGACTGTACAACGCAATCTTACATACCCACTGGAACTAAGAGGCGTCGATCGGAATCTTAGACAAGAAAAGGCTGTGCAGCTGTGCGAAATGATAGGTTTGTCTCCAGAGACATTCCTTTCAAAATATCCCAAGGAGCTTTCAGGTGGCGAATCTCGTCGAGTCGCAATCGGAATGGCCCTTGCAAGAGAAGCAAGTCTTTTACTTTTAGACGAACCCACATCACAACTTGATTATCTAACAAAGTGGAGCATTCAAAACACAATCCAGCGCCTTTGGTTGCAGAAGAGATTTACCGTCGTTCTCGTTACACATGATTTGGAGGAAGCGATTTTTCTGGGAGACCGCGTTATAGGATTGCAAGCAGGTGTGATTGCCTGCGAGGTGCGAATCGATCTGCCTCGACCACGGATTGACCACATGCGTACCACTAAGGAATTTGGCGCTTACCGCGAACAAATTGTTACTGGTAATAACCGATGATAAAATGCGAGACGTTTCATCAAAAAGAACCTTTTGCAAACCATTGTTTTTAAGGATTGGGTTTATCTTGTTCGTGCTTGTTGTGTGGGAGGGTTTGGCGCTTTGGGTGAGCAAGCCGAAATTAATGCCTGATTTAGCCTTTCTTTGTGTCCACTCGCTGCCCAGTTTGGCCGTTTTTGGAGGCGTGTCAGGAGAGGATTGGAATGTTGCTATCCGCGTACTGTTCTCAAACGTGCTTGTTACTTTGTTGAGAATTGTGATCGGTTTCATATTAGGTTCCATTTTAGGGGTTCTCACTGGACTTTGTATTTACTACGTTCAAAGCGTTAAGCACGGTACGTCGGCTCTGCTTGCCGCGGCCAGAAGCGTGCCTCTATTCGCTTTGATCCCGCTGTTTCTTTACTGGTTCAGTGGACAAGAACTTGGGATTTACCTTTACATTACCTTCGCGGTTGCCACGGTGATCGCGACCAGCACGTACGTCGCCGTAGTGAATATCGCTCCGCAGTATGTCCACCAGTCACGTTTGATGGGTGCTTCAAAAATACAAATGTTCAGAACAGTTATTTTCCCTGCCATGCAACCAGAATTGGCGGGCGGCTTGAGAAACACACTGGGCTTGTGTTGGGCATTTTCGCTCGGAGCTGAATACATGGCGGCAAAGTCCGGAATTGGATACCTGCTTTATCAGTCATATCTGTATGCTGATATGGGAAAATTGATTGTCTTTGCTTTTGTGTACGGATGTTGTGGGTGGATGACGTACTTTGCTGTCCGCCCATGTTTACGGTGGATGCGAAGATGGGTCTAACCAGTTTGCGGAGAATGTAATTATGAAAACAAATTATAATCGAGTTGTCCAGTTGGTCTTTGTGATCACTGCAGTAGTTCTATTTGCTCTCACATCATGTAACAAGCGGCAATCCAGCAACACGGGAACCAAAGACCTGGAACAAATCAAAACGGTAAAATTCGGGATGCTACCATATGCCGATCATTGTTACGCAATCATTGGAGCGGAACAAGGCTGGTTTAAAGAAGTGGGCATCGATTTGCAGTATGAACCAATAAAAGTTGAGGAAATTGTCCCTTCCCTAAAAAATCACACGAGAGATGTAGTTTCCTGTCCTCCTGGCATCCTGTTCTCTTCTTACGACAACGCAACGAATCTCTGTAGTTTTGTGTTCGGAGATCTCTTCCAAGGGTACGCTTTAATGGCACAACCAAATGCCGGATACAAATCATACGCAGATTTCGTCAAAGAAGGACTTAACCCGGACGAGGCCATTGCCGCTACGGTCGGACAACTTAAAAGTAAAGTGTTCGCATATCCAGCCGAGACGGCGATCAAACCCTTTATCGATCTAATGCTCCAAAGAGGAAAGTTGACGCCGGAGGACTTCCGACCACTCGTTCTGGATGATCCTCTGACCGTGAATGCGATGCGTAACAAGCAGGCAGACTTCCAAGTCGGGGGCGTACCGTCTCGTATAACTCTTCAAAAAGAAGGCTTCACGCCTCTGCTGAGTTCCATTGACATCGCGAAATTGGCTCGACCATCCGCAGATTCCCCGGAGTTGGCGAGCGTTATGCAGAATGGCTGGGCTACGACCAAAGATTTCTTCCAGAACGAGCACGCATCTATTCTCCGCCTGGCATCCGTCAATTACCGCATCATGAAGTTCATGCAGGCGGACCGCAAAAAAGCCCTGCAAATTCACATGGCTTATCTGAGTCGTATCACCGGGCAACAATTTACCGAAGCCGACGGTGAAATCATCTACGATGACTTGGATCCATTCGTGACATTTGAGAACCAGAAGCCTTGGTTCCATTCAGATGACAACCCTCTCTTTTACAAGTACGTTAACGGCAGCATTTTGAAGAGCTTTGTTGATCAAAGAATCTACAAGAATAAACCGCCAACCGTCGAGGATGTGATTTTTGCCGACGACGTATATAACGAGCTTGAGAAACTCCAAGTGGAATCAAAGGACTTATTCGCGAAGATAGAACAGTCCAACATTATACAATTAAATCAGTCGGTAAAGGAACAGTATGACCGCGCGAAACACTTCTACGAAATATACGATTTCTACGATTCTGCACGGCTAGCCAAAGATATTCTCGAACGTTCTAAATAGAGGCTTGTCATGCTCCGCCGTCTAAATGGTACAGTTCTGTTTTTTGTAGTGATGGTTTGCGCATGGGAAACGATCTCGTTCTTCGTGGGCACTGACAAGCTTCCACATTTATACGCAGTGATATCGTCAATACGAACGTCGCTGTTTCACGATGCAATAATTGAGGCTCAGGGAGGCGGTACGGCGGGTTATTCGTCGCATTTGGCAGCCACATTTCTCACAATGCTGTTGTCCCTATGGATTGGCACCACTGCGGGTGCGGTGCTGTCGTTAGTATGTTTTCAGCATCCCGCTACACGGGCGTTGCACGACTCCTTTGTGGAAACTTTCCGGGTTGTTCCGCCGCTCATATTTGCCCCGTTTGCATTGGTGTTTTTGGGGCCGACGAGAGGAGCGATAATCTTGATTCCGGCAATTTATTCCTTTTTCTCCATTTCGGTTCACGCGGTGAACGGGCTTCAAAATATTCCCAGAAACTATCTGCATCTTTCGAGAATTTACGGTTCCAGCAAGATTCAGACGATGTGTAAAGTCCAATTGCCGGCGCTGTTACCTGAACTCGCTGGTGCACTGAGGATCACTTCTGCTCTGAATCTGGGGGTGGTGATCGTTGCAGAATACTTGGGAGCGCCAGCCGGAATTGGGCGAGTATTCAAGTTTGCCATTTCATACAACAATCTTGATTTAATCCTAGTTGGTATTTTTTGGGCAGTTGCGATTGCAGTGGCTATGGATGCGCTCATCGTACTTGTCGCCAAGATTTGCTTACGGTGGACCACAAGGGAATCGCTTGGTCAAGCGATTGATAAGATGGCAACATGACTTCCATGTTGTTCCCCTTTCCCTCGATTACAACCACGCTACCGGTGTTGATTCCAGCCAACAACTGCAATTGATAAATCCGAACCAGCCGAGCCCGAGTTAGAGCGAATTCTTTCCCTGAGCCTTGGCCTTCTTCCAGCGCGCTCTGGCTGCAGCCGCAATTTTTGCTCTCGCTGCTGCACTCATTTTTCGTCTGACCTTCTTCACCGGTTTTGCAACTGATTTCCGCCCCTTTACTTTCGCCCACCGTGCTCGTGCAGCAGCGGCAATCTTTGCCCTGCCGGTCGCACTCATTTTACGTTTTTTCTTCGGAGCAACAGAGGTAAAAGCTTTCGTTGAAGCACCCAAAATCCGCCCAAGCTCATTTTCTAGCGATTGGATTTTGTCCTTTATGTTGGCAGCTCGCCGCAATTGTTGCGCTGACAGATTTGTAATGGATGAACTCATGCCGGGCAATTAAGGTTTTTGGGCGGAAAAAGTCAATGCGTGATTTTTTATTTTCAAGATTCGCCGTGCCCAGCGTGCCCTTTGCTCCGCTTCACGGCTGACTGCTGCCCTGTTCCCCTCCAGCCGTGCCCGTTCCGCTGCTCAAAAGGCTCGTTCGTCACGAGCGGCAATGTGCAACCACTTCCAAATGATCTGGCCGACTTTACCACAAAACTGGCCAGCGTCCGTTTGGGGTTCGGCAGCGTCGGCGCGCTCTTTGCTCCGTTCCCGCCGCCCACTTACAGCATCGCCCTTCCCGGATACGATGCAGAGACTTTGGTTGTTTGGTTCAACGAGAATATCAAGAATGCCGGATGAGTGGGTAGAACGGTCGTTTGAGGCATAAGCTGATTGAAAAATGAAAACTGCGCCGGGGCCTTTTACTCAGCCAGGTCTGGCACTTCCTGCTGCCAGTCGAGTCCGAAGACCAGGGTCATGGCTGCCTCAGCAAGTGCATTATATGAAAAGGGCGTCAACTGGTTCAAAAACGAGTCGCTCGCCAGTTCGGTCGGAAGGCATGCGAGCAAAACGGGGTGGTAGTCCTCTTCCGCAAGAATATTCGCGACGAGCTTGGCGCGGGCCTTAATATCAGGACGTGTCAGGGGGACTTTGTCACCGTAGTTGGCCGGCGGTTCACCACTGACGAATTTGACTCCCACCTCCGTTCGGCCGGCATCGATGTCGGCCTTGGAGATTTTGGGTTTGGTCCGCTCTGCTTCCTTTGAAATGGCTTCAATCAGGGCTTGCGCCGCCGGGTTAATTCCAGCCTTTACTTCGAGGTGGCGTAAGCGTTTCGCGGCCGTTTCTGAAACCGGATACTTGCCCGTTTTTATGAAATGCAGCATGGATCGGGAAAGTTCCATCGCCTCCGCGGTTTGCTCCCAACTCCATCGGCGTTTTTGCTTCACACGCTCCAATCGGGCCATGAAATCAGCCTTTTGCATGCTTTCTTTAGGGCTTGACAATATGTTTATAAACGTTTACTTTACTAAAAATTGTTTAGGTTCGGATTCGTCCGGCCTGACCAAACAAGCAAATATCTATTTATATGACAACGACCAAATTGAAAAGCGACCTGAGGTCGCGCGTAATAACAGATTACCTCAATTCCAGCCGCAAAGTCTTGGATATCGCAAAAAGGCATAAGATTCCAGTTTCTGTCCTTAGCGCTTGTATCCAAGAGGCTGGCGCACCTCGACGTCCGCGTGGTCGTCGATCGCTGGTCCATCCATCGGCCCGTTCACAACAGATTTTGGCATATGCTGCTTCATATGGATTCTCACAAGCTGCGAGGAACTTTAACATAAGTAGACAACGTGTTTCAAGCATTGCGAAGAGGTGGGATGTTAAGCCTCCGAAACGTCTTGGGGCTTCAGGGTTGTGCCATGATGGAGTCGCGCCACGGAAAAGACGAAAGGCACGGCGTGAAATCGTGGTTTGTTTCCGACTCAAAAAAGACGAATTGTCATTGCTCCGCGAAATCCTGCCTTCGAGTGTCACTCAATCCGCCGGTTCCGTCCACAAACTTGCGCGGGCGGCGATTCTCGACCGAATTGAAAACTCCAATGCCATCGAACCGCAAGGATCTGGTTGCAGCAGGGCAGGGGTTACGGAAAGCCCCGGCTCCGGCAATGTTCCCCCCACGAAACAAAGTCGTCCTGATGTCAACGCGTAAGTGAAGCCTAACGAAGAAAACCCAGAATTGATCCTCCAGCACTGCCGGACGCTTGGCTTGCCTGAGAATGGGATAGCCTATGTGCGCGAAGTGGTAACTTCGCCACCTTCTCGCAACGTGCGCAACGGCAGGGGCAACGTCACGGTGCGCTTTGCGAGTCTAAAGATGAAGCATACAGTTCAGTGCGAATCGCATACGGTCGAGTTCGTCTTCGTCCAAATCCACGAACGCAGGAAGGCGACCCGCCGGTATTACGACCAGCCGATTCCGATCAGGCTGAATTATGTTCGGCCCGATGGTCGGGCCATAACATTTTTACACACACCCGACTTCCTGACCATCGAAGATGACAAAGTCGCCCTCAACGAATGCAAGCCCCGAGAATCATATCAAGACCTGATCGAAAAGCATCCCGGGCGTTATGTGCTCGACGAGGCAGGCCACCTCCGCTATCCCGCTGCCGAAAATGCCGCTGCGGAATTTGGAATCATTTATAGAATCTGGTCTCCCGGAGACGGCGACAGGACATTAGCCCAAAATCTTCAGTTTCTGACTGACTATTATCGTGAAGAGACCCCACAAGTTCCGCAAGACGTCACCAGTGCGGTAATCGATGTCGTTAGGAAGAAACTGGCAATCACGATTGAGGAACTACGAAGAGAGTTGCCGGCGTTGAGCGTCGACCACCTCTATACCTTAATCGCCCAGAATGTAATATTTTGTGATCTTCGGAAAGACCTCGTTTCCAATCAGAAGACTGCGCTTTTGTACATTGACGAAGCGATGGCCAAGGCCCATGAAATTGTGCGGCTTAACCAGAGCAAATGTGACAGTGCGCTGTCGGTTGTTTCGGTGACGATTGGAGCACAGGTCATCTGGAATGATCGCCTGTTTGAGATTGCCAATTTCGATGGTGATTCGGTACAGCTCGTCCAAGGAGACAGGTTAACGCGGCTCCAGCGTTCCTTATTTGACCAACTTGCGCAGCGGGGAGAAATTAAAGGTCTGGATTCAACCAATGGGCAGACTCTTCCGGCGGAGATTCGCGAGGTTTTTCAGGCTGCAACTGCACGTGATTTTGAAATCGCGACCGAGCGGTGGGAAATACTACAAGATCCTAGCGGGCTAAAGGCACGTAAAACGCCAAAATCCACTCAAAGGCGTTGGCGGCATGACCGTAAAGCGGCCGAGCACACGTTCGGTTGTGGCTATCTGGGCCTATTGCCGCAGTTTTATGCTCGTGGCAATCACAATCCACGTCTGCCGCAGGCCGTGTATGATTTAGTGGATCAGTCAATCGATCATTATTACCTCAGCTTGAAGCAGCGGAACAAGAGAGCGGTCTTCGGATTCATAAAACTTGAATGCGGCCGGCGGGGCCTGCCATCGCCCAGCTATCAATGGATTGTGGATCGAATCAATTCCCGCGATAAACGCGCTACCATTCTGGCTCGGAGGGGGCGTCGAGCTGCTTATAGATTTACTCCACAAATCCATGGAAGGCCGAATCCAAACGTCGCAGATAGGCCATGGGCGCTGGCGTTGGTTGATCATACAAGGTTAGACATCTGTTTAATTTCGGACGATACCGGGGAACCGCTCGAAAATCCCTGGCTTACCTTGGTCATAGACGCATATTCAAGGCGGGCATTAGCGTTTGCTATCAGTTT
>Ga0187888_1003572_pt1 | contig 12083 bp, 9 predicted proteins | sample June2016WEW_7_40_FD_132987 | JGI IMG/M metagenome (GOLD analysis project Ga0187888, IMG submission 132987) | Peatland microbial communities from SPRUCE experiment site at the Marcell Experimental Forest, Minnesota, USA - June2016WEW_7_40 | ecosystem: Environmental > Terrestrial > Soil > Wetlands... | reverse complement strand
GAGGCCCGCGATTGCGGCTGCGGCCTGGGGCCCTCGAACGGCGGCCACCAGGCCGACGTCGATCCAGACCAGGGCGAGGATGCCGGTCTTGACCGCACTTTGAATCACGGCCGGCACCGGCTGGTAGATCGCGCGGCTGGCCGCCAGGTTCACGGCCAGGGCCACCAGGGCCAGGACGAGCAAGCCCTCCAGTGGGATCAATGGCCGGCCAGGCAGAGGGCTCGGGTACTTGCCAGGCTGAAGCGCGGCAGCCATCAAGCCAATCAAGGCCAGGTCTTGCACCGTTAAACCCGCGAGCAAGTGTCCGGTCCGGCCCGACTCGGTTTCGGATCGGCTGATCCAGGTGATGCCGCATACGAACAAGCCGTACGTGGCGGCAGCCAGCCAGGCGACGGGTCCACCCAGCGCCTGGGTGTGGGTCAAGCCAAGCAGCAGGTTCAAGCCGCGACACGCACCCATCACCCCGGGGCCCAGGACGGTGCGCTTCAGTCCCGCATCGTAAGCCAGGATGACCGCCGCAAGCACGCCGGCAACGACCAGGCTGGCGGACGAACCGCTCAGCCAGGCCACGAGCGGTCCGACGACCAGACCGATGGCCCCCAACCCGCCGGCAAACGACCGCGAGACCCGTCCGGAGGGGATCGGCCGGCCGGGCCGCTCCTGCCGGTCGATCTCGGTGTCGAACACATCGTTCAGGGCCATGCCCGCGGCGTAGAGGACCATCGAGGCGATCGCCAGCGGGGCCCATCTCCCAGCTTCGCCCAGCGACCCTCCCCCGAGCAGCCAGCCGGCCAGGCTATCCGCCGCGGCGGTCAAAACATTGGGCAGACGGATCAATTGCAGGAGCGGGATCAAAAAAGGGGTCATCGTGTCTCGGGATCAACTAGCTGGCCCGCGCCGGCTGAACCAGGGGTTGCAGGACTTCGAGTGCCTGCCTCGCGGCCGCGTCGGGGTCGTCATGGAAGGGGTAGAGCTCGACGGTGAGCCAACCATTGTAACCGGTCTGGCGAATGGCCGCGACGACCCGGGCGAAGTCGATGGCGCCTGTCCCGGGAACCAGGTGGTGGTGAACTCGCGTGGCCGCGATATCCTCGAGGTGGTAATGGCGGATCTGCGGCGCCAGTTTGGCGATCGCCCGGGCCAGATCCTCGCTCACGCAGTAGGCGTGGCCGACATCGAAATTGAGCCCGATCGATGGGGCGTTCAACCGTTCGGCGACTTCCAGATACTGGTCGGTCGTCTCCAGCAAGAGCCCCGGCTCGGGCTCGATCAAGAGCAGGACTCCGCAGTCGTGGGCGTGCTCGGCCAGCGGCTTCAGCACCTCGACGAACAGGTCGATGGCCTGCCGGCGCGACTGCCCGGGCGCCAGCGGCCCTCCCGGTTCGGTCGTGATGTGCGGCGCCCCGAGCTCGGCGCAGAGCGAAAGCGCGCGCCGGGTGTGGTCGATCCGGACCTGGCGGTAATGAGGATCGGGCTCGACGAACGACGGATGCCAGTACGGCTGGCGATGGTCGGCGATCGCGTTCATCATGAACGCGTTGATGTTGGAAAACTTCAGACCCGAGTGCTCCATCGCCGCCGTGATTGCGCGCTTCTGGCCGTCGAGCAGGCCCGCCGGCCAGGCGTGGGGCACATCGGCCAGCAGCTCCAGGCCCGCGTAACCGATGCCCGCGATCCGCGCAGCCGCCTCTTCGAAGGGGTATTTCAGATAGGCGTTGGTGCTGAAGGCAAGCTGCATTCTTTTCTCGTTTTCTCTCGGCAACGCATTGGCGGCAGAGCTAGACGGAGCGACCCGAAGGGTCGATTTCACCTTCGGGCCAGTAATCGGACTCCTCGTGCATTTCATAGGTGCGGGCGACTTCGGGATCGGTCGAGACCAGGCATGCGTGACCATCAGCGATCAATCGATCCAGGTCCAGCGTGACTCCCTTGGCTCGCATCTGGTCGAGCTGGGATGACATCTCCGGCAGTGCGACCTTCAGATCGTCCCAGGTCGCGATTCGCGGTGTCAGCCGAGGATCGTGCAAGAGCTTGATATAGCGGCGGCGGCTTTGTGCCCAGAGCTCGCGAAATTTGCTTTAAACATAAGGGTTGAGCTCGGCGGCGAAGCTCTCGGGAAGGTTGCGGAGCTTGATGAGCTCCATGACATCGGACAGGTCTCTGATCCGGCCCGGGCTGGTCATGCCGGACGCGAGCTTGAGCTCGATCAGTCGCGGCAGGCTGAGAAAAGTGATGCCCTGGTTGAGCGTACCGGCCGCGGTGGGATCCGGAAAAGCCAGGGGCTTCGGTTTGCCGTCGCCGGGAAAGTCTCCCGTCACCAGGAATTCGACGCGAACGCCATTCTCGGTGTCGCGCAGGTTCTTGCTGCGCGGGAAGGGCGGGAGATAGCCGAGGCCGTCGAGCCTGGCGTGAATCTCCTTGAGTCCTTCCCGCGTCACCAGGATAGCGACGTCCTCGGTGAATCGGCGGTACCCATGCTGAAACAGGGCCATTCCGCCGGCGACACAGTACGGGATGCCCAGCTCGTTCAAGCGGCCGGTGATTCTCAGGAGCGCTTCTTGCACAGCGCCCTTGCCCTCGAAAAACTGGCTTCCCTGGCTCAAGGCCCACCTCGGATCACGATCCAGGAGTTGCTCGAAAGCGGCGATGGCTGACATGGCAAGAGCTCATGGGCATTGCGGTTTAGCGACGTGGTCGATCAGCCGGTCGAACTGCTTGAAGAAGTCGTTTTCCATGACTCCCTCCGGATTCTTGAAGAAGCAGGCCAGATGCCGCATCTGGCCTTTGCCTCCGCGCTGTTTTTCGAGGTCGGTCAGCCGAGCCAGGTCGATGGCAAGGGGGGCTGCCAGCAGGCTGTCGCAACCTTGCCAGGTGAACTGGAGGGTCATCTTGGCGCCGAGAAAGCCCTGGAAGTGGATGTGGTCCCAGGCGGTCTTCCAGTCGCCCATGTCGGGCAGGTACTCGATGGTGACGATCGAGGAGGGCTTGTAGCCGAGAATCTCCGTGATCACCCGGTCCTTGGTTTCCACCTTCGAGGTCTTGCTGGTCTGATCGTCGAGCACCAGGCCGTCGCGGTTGCCGAAGATGTTGTGTCCGACCCAGCTCGAGACCTTCAGGTTGCGGTGCGCGAACATCGGGGCCAGCACGGTTTTCATCAAGGTCTCGCCGGTCTTGCCGTCCTTGCCGGCGTGGAGCGCTCCGGTCGCCTGGGCCAGCTCGTGGATGGCCGGCATCGACGCACCCAGGCTGGGGGTGAAGTTGATGTGGGAATGGCCGCCCTCGATCGCCGCCAGGGCGTAGAGTGCGCTGGAGGGCAACACCTCGCTGGCATCGTCCAGCCGGGGCTTGAGCGTCTTCCAGTGCTGGTGGACGTCGCCGAGCGGGAAAGGGGGCTCGGTGCTGCCGACGTTGAGCACGATCAGGTGGTCGATGGATTCGCTGGCGATGAACGCGCCCAGGTCCGTGGCGATCGCATCCACCGCCTGGCGTGCGGTTCGGGCGGCCCTGGCTTCCGCCCAGTCGGCCAGGCCCGACACCACCGTGCTGAGACCGAGGCGAGGTCCGGGTCTGACCCGGGCCGAGGCCGCGTCAAGCTCTGCGCGGCAGGCGGCGATCCAGGCCGGGTCGAAGACACCCGAGGTCCGGCGGAACTCCTCGGCCGATTCCGCGAAGGTGGTCGAGCGGATCTCATGGCCGCCGACCACGAAGTCACCGGGTTCGGGCAGCGGCAGATCGCGAAACGGGGGCAGGGCCGTGACCAACCCCGTGCTGTCGGCCAACCCACGCGCCATTGCCGCCAGGCCGAGCGTGATCGTCGTTCCCACGCCTCCAAACGCTCCGACCAACCAAAGTCCGACCCGGCGACGTGTCATGCTGGCTACAACCTGTGGCTCTGGAGTGCGCGTGAATCCGGGCACCCGGATTCGGCGGGAAGCGGCAAGCGGCCCGAACTCGAAGGCGGGAAAACAGCCTCGCCATCGTTCTCCCTCCTCGACGCAAGCTCATTATGTGCCTGAGGGCTTCGGCATTCAACCCGATCCGTGAACACGCCCGGTCCCACCCCGGCAGCAAGCTGCTCTGGGATCACCGGTAGGAATTCTGGCCGGCGTTTTCGTTTGGCAACACGAAGTTGCCATCTCGAAGCGCCTCGGTCACCACTCCCGGAACCGGACGTCAAGAGGGTGTAGTGGTCAATCAAGGCCATGAATCGACGCTTCACGTCTCTCTTCATGCGAGGGCTATTCCGTGTATCAGATCGTCTCTCACTTTCGCCAGTTGTTGACCAGTGAAGACGGCCCCGCGGCGGTGGAGTACGCCGTCATGCTGGCGCTGATTTTGGTCGCCTGCATCGCGATCGTCACCACGCTCGGTCAGAGCGCGAGCAGCACCTTCTCCACGGTCAACGGCTCCATGGCCGGTTCTTAAAGGGTGCCAGAGTCGTCAGCAGATCGCGGTGCGCCTCCGGGGCTGGTCCGATGTCCGTCTTCCACAAACTGGGAGACGGCTCGGGCCTGGCCCCGGGAATGCGCGCTCGTCGAGCTGGAAGTTTCGGCTTGAGTCCTGGAGCGCTCTTCCCTCACGGGGCAAACGGCTCATCCGGGAAGGCCAGGTCCATCATGAGCATCTGGAAGTCGGGACGCGATCGCAGGGGATCGAGGTCGGCGTCTCGGCGCATGAACGCCGCATCCTGGAGGCCGGCGGCGACGGCTCGGATCGAGGATGTGGCTTCGCGAAGCACCATCCATGAGTTCTTACTTCTTCTTGTTGCCCGGTTCGGCGGCGGCCGCTTCGAGCCCTTCGGTGTCGGCGGTTCGATAAAGGGGCAGATAGCGGTAATAAACTTCCAGGGTCAGGATCGAGAGCGACGTCTGGAAGAGCCGGCCGGCGACCTCGCCCCAGTGGTCGGGGCTGGGATGCGACGGGTCCCAGCTTCCGCTGGCGCAGGTATCGTCTTTGATCTGCGTCTTGATCAGCTCTTCGCGGACCTGGGGGTTCCAGCGCTCCCAGTCCTTGTTCTTGAGGTTGTGCAGGAGCTGCGTGGCGTAATACCAGTAGTAGATGTTCCGCTGCTTGTTGCTCTCGAGGTGCGCCGCCACTCGGCCCGCGCCCTTGATCAGCGCCGGGTGGTTGCGCGGCCAGCCCAGGAGCTGGCGGCTGACCAGGGCCTCGGCGGTCATGACCGGCGTGAGTTCGCGGCCTGGCAGGTACGAGTACGTGATCTTCTTCGGGTCGGCGGCGGCCAGGTTGAGATAGTCGGAGCAGCCGCGCAAAGTGGTCCGAGGGACGGGCAATCCGGCAAGGTGGTCGCTGCGCAGGGCGAAGATCTGCCAGCCGAAGACCGACGTGTCGCCGGATTGCCCCGGTGAGTAACGCCAGCCGCCGGTCGCGGGGTTCTGTGCCTCGATGATGAATGCAAGCGCCCGCCGCGCAGGCTCTTTGAGATGAGAGTCGCGTGAGATGCCATAGGCCTCGCACAGGGCCATCGTGGCAATCGCATGGCTGTACATGTAAGCCATGCCCGGCGGCCCCGTGAACAGGTCGCCGTTGGGTTGTTGATGTTGGACCAGGGCCTCGAGGCCGCGGCGCACGGCGTCTTGATGACGGCATTTCACGGTATGGATGTAACCCGCACCGAGCAGGGGAAGGAGGGCCAGTCCGGTCGCCGCAGTGTCCGAATCAAGCACATGGTGGGACGGGCAGCTCTGGGCCTGACATTGCTCCTGAAAGTTCAGCGACCAGGACCCGTTTGGCCGCTGGTGCCGCACGATCCAGGCCAGACCCTCCTCCACGGCCTTCTCGGAGTGCACGGTTCCGCCCTCGCGGCGCACGAGCTGCGCCCGGTCCAGTCCCGATCTGCCCGAGAATGGCGCCATGATCTGGTCGGCCAGGCCGGGGAAGTGCGGACCTGCCTTGCCGCCGCCGGAGATCGACAGGTCGGTCAGAAGGGTCGTACCACCTTTCGAGTCGGATCCGGAGGGGCCAGCCAGCTCGGGTCCGAACCTCTGCAGGCCGGGAATCTCGGGTTGGGCCGAGAACTTCAACGTCGGGTCGTTGGTCTCCAGTCCGAGGGAGGGCGGGTCCAGGCTCTGCTCCTTGGTGAACGGGTCGCCCGCCTGGGACGCCTCGACCAGCGACGTCAGATCGTTGAACTCGCCAGGCAGCCGGCTCTCGATCGCCCGGGTCTCCGTGGAGGGACGTCCAACCCGGATCAACAGGGCCAGTATCAAGAGCAGCAGGGCATGGAGCAGAAAACTCAGTCCCCAGGAGGGAACCGAGCGGAGGGTGTCCGGATCGTAATGCCGCCTGGTCAAGGGCGCCAGCCAACGCTGAAGTCGGTCTGTCCTGGGGTCGGCGGGCCGTTGTGCGTCCATGAAAAGTCCCGTCGGCGATGAAAAGCGAGCGCCGCACAGCGATCTGTAGGATCCGGATCTATTCTATGTTCTCGACGCCCTGATCGACTAGAAGGAAGATCGCCGGGTCCGAATTTCTGCTGAGATTTCCTGCATCAGCGCTTGTCTTGGAGCGTTCCCATCCCGGGGGAAGCTCAATCCTCGATGATCTCCAGCTCTGCCCATTCGAGGCGCTTGAGGGGTTCCGCTGCGTCGGCGGCGTCAGCGACAACCACGGCAACCAAGGCGTCGGGGTGGATCTGCCGGTGCAGGGCGGCGTTCAGGGCATCGAGATCGATCCGGGAGAGACGGTCGGGAAAGTCGATGTAATGGTCTGGAGGCAGGCCGTGGATGAAGAGGTTGGCGTACCGGTACACCAGGGCCCCGGGGGTCTCGAAGTGGCGGGTCTGGCCCTCGACCAGGGCGCGCCGAGAGTTGTCCAGCTCGGATTGGGTGGGTGGTCGGCCGCCGCGTAGTGCCAGGAGCTCGCGGTAGATATCATCCAGAGCGTCGGCGAGCTTGTCGGACTGGACGGACGTGGTGATCGAGAACGGGCCGCGGCCCAGGCGACAGTCGAAGTGGCTGCGCACCCCGTATGTGTATCCTCGCTCCTCGCGGAGCTTCTCATTGAGCCGCGAGGTGAACTGGCCGCCCAGGATCTGGTTGACCAGGATGGCGGGCTCGAAGTCGGCATCATCGCGCGCGATGCCGACGTGACCGACGCGCAGCACCGCCTGGGCCGCCGCCGGGCGATTGAGCAAGAGGATTCGGGGAGAGCCCGGCAGTGCCCCGGTGGGAACCACTGGCCGCTCGAACGGCGGTCCCGTCCAGTCGGAGAGCTGTCGCTCGAGGGTGCGGGCGATGCCCTCGGGATCGACGTCGCCGGCGATCACGACGGCCGCGCCACCCGGTCCCAGGAAGCGGCTGTGGAACGCGATCGCCTCGGACCGGGTCAGTCCGGCGACGATGGAATCGATCCCGTCGAGCGGGTAGCGATAAGGGTGATCCACGCCGTAAAGCGCGGTCAGCAAGCCTCGGTAGGCACGCGATTCCGCACTATCGCGTTCCGACCGCAGCGCCGCCAGGGTTTGGCCGTGGATCCGGTTCCATTCGGGCTCCGGATACGACGGATGGCAAAGCAGATCGATGGCCAGGTCGAGGCTGGGCTCGAGGAACGCTTTCAGGCAGCGAAACGTGACGAAGGCACCATCCCACTCGCAGTTCGCGGAGAGACTGGTTCCCATGGCCTCGGCGGCCAGGGCGATCTCGGCGGCGGATCGCGTCGTCGTTCCCTCGTCGAGCATCGCGACCGCGAGCTGGGCAAGCCCGGCTCGAGAGGGCGGTTGCAGGCTGCCGCCGCCGGGCAGCGTCACGGTCAAGGCGACCGTCGGCAAGTCCCGCTGGGGCAGCACCCAGACCGCAATCCCGTTGCTCAGCCTGAGGATCTGCGGAGAGGGAGCGCGATAGACAGCCGGTGGATCGCTCTGGGGCGGCGTCTTCCGGTCCAGGGGAGGGGAGATGGCCACGGGCTTGCGACCCAGCACGGACAGCGTCACCCTCGGTTTTCCGTCCAGGTAATGGACCGCCGCGGCGCGGACGGCGTCCACGGTGACCTGCTGGAACCGCTTCAGGTCGGTCGTGATCAGCGCCGGGTCGCCCCGGTAAACGTGATAGGCATTGAGCCGATCGGCGACTCCTCCGAACCCGCCGATGTGCTCGAGGGCGAAGAGGAAGCTCGCCGTCTTCATGGTCACGACCCGCCCGAGCTCTCCCTCGGTCACACCCGCCGCCGCGATCTGGGCGATCTCGGTCTCGAGGAAGTCACGGAGCTCGCCGATCGAACGGGACGGACGCAGCGTCACCGAGATGCCAAAGGTGCCGGCAAGCTCGCGTCCGGAGTGGTAGGCTGTCACATCCTGAGCGAGCTGCCTGTCGATCACCAGCTTCTGGTAAAGCCGGCTTGCCCTTCCCCGGGCAAGAACGTCCGCCAGCAGGCTCAAGGGGGCGTCATCGTCGTGGAAATGGGGGACCGAGTGCCAGACCGCGTAATACCGGTCCAGCTCGACTCGATCCTGCAGCACGATGTCCCGACTCGCCGCGGCCGCCGGGCTCGCCACCCACGGCTGCAAAGCCTTGGTCCCGCACTCGATCTCGCCGAAGTAACGTTCGACGAGGCCGCGGCTTCTGTCGAGATCGATGTCTCCCACCAGCGCCAGGCTGGCGTTGGCCGGCACATAGTAACGTTGGAAGAAGGCCGAAACGTCCTCGAGCGATGCCGAATCAAGATCCTCCATGACCCCTATCGTCAGCCAGCTATAGGGATGCTGGGGCGGGTAAAGTGCCTCTGCCAGAATCGGCCAGACCATGCCGTACGGGCGATTGGAATAATTCTGGCGGTATTCGTTCTTCACGACCCCTTTCTGAATTCTCAACTTGGATTCGTCGAGCGCGGGCACCATGTGGGCCATCCGGTCCGACTCCATCGCCAGGACGAGCTCCAGATGCGCAGTCGGCAAATCGACGAAGTAATTCGTGCGATCACTCGAGGTCGAGCCGTTGATGTTCGCGCCCAAAGGCTGCAAGTGTTTGAAGAAGTCGCCGGGGTAATGCTCTGAACCCTCGAACATGAGATGCTCGAAGAGATGCGCAAAGCCCCGCTGGTTCCGCTCCTCGTTCTTGGAACCGACGTGATACCAGAGGTTTGTGGCTACAAGCGGGAGCTTCGGCTGGCGCCGCAGAATGACATTGAGGCCGTTGTCGAGCGTCACCTGGGAAAAGTCGATTTCCGGTAATTGCATGGGCTGGCTAATTTCGGGAAAATGGCGTGGCTCTTGCATCACCTGGGTCGCGAGGTCACAAGGGCGAAGCCGGTCAAGTAGTATTGCATGCGGACCGATTCAGCTTATACTTTCCGACCATCCGAGGGTCAAAGGCTCCCGCCGCACGCCAAATTCGAAGGATTTAGAAGAAAAGATGCTCGCTGCCGTTTCCGGGGAGTACAATACTCTACCCTGAGGACGGGGTGGGAAAGATGGCGTGACCTTAGTCATCGGGGATAGGCCGGTCAAGAGTCGAGGGGCGGGGTCGTTGATCGCGGGCCGCGGGCGGCGATCAGGGAGCAACGGTCCGGCAGAATCAAGACGCCAAGGTCAGACCGTGAACTGGGACGATATCATCATCGACGCGGCAGCATCCGACACGGGCATGCGGCGGTCGAACAATCAGGACAGTCACGCGGCTGTTCGGGCCCCCAACAAGGAGGTCTGGCACAGTCGCGGGCATGTTTTCATGGTCGCCGACGGGATGGGCGCCCATGCTGTCGGGGAACTTGCCAGCAAGATGGCCTGCGACCTGATCCCCCACAACTACATGAAGGCCAAGGTGGGCACGCCGTCAGAGGCGATCGTCAAGGCATTTCACCAGGTCAGCGCGCTCATTCACAGTCGGGCCGCGGCCAATCGCGATTTTCAAGGGATGGGCACGACGTGCTCATCCCTCTTGCTCTTGCCTGACGGAGTGCTGGTGGCGCACGTCGGCGATTCCCGCGTCTACCGGATTCGCTCGGGCCGGATCGACCAGCTCTCGTTCGACCACAGCCTGGTCTGGGAGCTGGTGCGCCGCAATCACTTGACTCCCGAGCAGGCCAACCTATCCGTCCCCAAGAACGTGATCACCCGCAGCCTCGGGCCCGAGCCGACCATTGAGGTCGACCTCGAAGGTCCTCTGGCGGTGGAACTTGCCGATGTCTTCCTGCTCTGCTCGGACGGCCTGTCGGGGCCGGTGACCGACCTGGAGATCGGCGCTTTCGCAGGCAATTTCCATCCTCGCAATGCTTGCCGCTACCTGGTCAACCTGGCCAATCTCCGGGGTGGCCTCGACAACATCACCGTGCTGATCGTGCGCATTGGCTCCTGGGTGCATCCTGACTCGGCAGAGTCGTCCCATCAGGACCTGGCCGCAAGCCGTCCCCGGAACGGCCGCGGCGACTCCTCGTGGCGGGATCGGCTGATCGGGATGTTCAAGAGCCCGAAGAAACCTCCGGTCACGCTCGCCCCGGAAGAAGAACACCGCTATCGCTCGGCCGCTTGCCCGATCGAAGAGGCACTGATCGGCCGGCTATCCGATCTGACCGATCGCGTCAGGGAGGCAGCCATCGAGCAAGCGTGGTCCGTGGACTGGACCGAGCTCGCCGACCATCGCCGCAAGCTCGCCGAGTCACGCGCGGCCCATCACGACTGGTTGACCCTGCGCGAGCTCGGCGAGCTCATCGCCATGCTCGGCCAGGCCGCCCGCTATTTCCGCAAGAGCTCTGGCGCGGCCAATGTGCTTTGAAGGATGACGCCGAGATGTCCGCAGACCTCTCTCCCGGCGATGCGACCCGCTGTGCTCGCGCAGCGGCTCCGGTTGCGTCCGTCAGCCGGCCTCTGGTTCCCTCGCTCGATCTCAGCGTGGTCTACGAGATCGCCGACCTGGACCAGATCGACGGTCTGAACACCGGCCGTCTGAGCGGGTTCTCCTACGCCCGCGACGGCCATCCCAACGCCGTCCAACTCGCCGCCAAGATGTGCACAATCGAGCGCGCCGAAGCGGGCCTGGTGTGTGCCTCGGGGATGGCCGCCATCGCCTCGACCCTGCTGACGCTGGTCAGCCAGGGCGATCATGTGATCATCTCGGAGGGACTCTACGGCAAGAGCACGACGCTCGTGTCCAGAGAGCTGGCACGGTTCGGGGTGACCCATGACAGCTTCGATCCAGCCAGCCCTGACTCGCTCGCGACGCTGATCACATCGCGCACCCGGCTGGTCCTCGTCGAGACCATCTCCAACCCGCTGCTGCGAGTCTCGGACCCGGAAGCGATCGCCCGGGTCGCCCGCGGGGCCAACGTGCCCTTGATGGTGGACCACACGTTCGCCCCGCTGCTGTGCCGGCCGATCGAGCTGGGGGCGACCTTCGTCATGCACTCGGTGACAAAGCTGATCGGCGGCCACAGCGACCTGACCCTGGGCGTGGTGGTCGGCCCGCGTGAGGCGATCGACCGGATCCGACCCGTCGCCTCGACGTTCGGACTGACGGGCAACCCGTTCGAAAGCTGGCTGGCGCTGCGCGGTCTGGCGACCCTGAGCCTGCGCTCGGACCGCGCCAGTGCGACGGCCCTCGACCTGGCGGCCCGCCTCGAGGCCCATCCCCAGGTGACCCGGGTCGTTTATCCCGGGCTTCCCTCGCATCCCGACCACGACTTGGCCCGGCGCCTGTTCACAAACGCCTTCGGTGCCATGGTCACCTTTAATGTCGGCGGGCGAGAACAGGCCGACCACCTGATCCGATCGCTCCACCATATCCCATTCGCCCCCAGCCTGGGCGATGTGCAGACGACGCTCAACCACCCGTGCTCGACCAGCCACCGCGGCCAGGACCCGGAAATGCTCCAGCGGCTGGGAATCACCCCCGGCCTGATCCGCCTCTCGGTCGGCCTCGAGGATCCGGAGGATCTCTGGAGCGATCTCTCGCAGGCCCTGGAAGCCCGGTGAGCAGGACTTGAACACCTCTGATTGCGCGGACGCCGTCTGCGCGAGCGAATGACTCAACTTTCCTGACTCTACCGGATTGCAGGTTGGCGGTTTCTGAAGCCCATCAGTGAGGTGGACGCCATGAGATTGTGGAGCCAATGTTCATGATAGCGTTTGCCGTTGAGTC
>Ga0187888_1003565_pt1 | contig 12094 bp, 8 predicted proteins | sample June2016WEW_7_40_FD_132987 | JGI IMG/M metagenome (GOLD analysis project Ga0187888, IMG submission 132987) | Peatland microbial communities from SPRUCE experiment site at the Marcell Experimental Forest, Minnesota, USA - June2016WEW_7_40 | ecosystem: Environmental > Terrestrial > Soil > Wetlands... | reverse complement strand
GACAATGTCGAACTTCTCGGTTGTCAGCCAATCCGGTCCGGAGATCTGATACTGCTTCAGGTTGAATCCGATCGCGATCTCATCTTTCAGAGCAAATTGGCGAATGCTGACCTGCGAGCCATCGATATGCAAACCGAGGCCAACCTGCCCAGGGGCGGCGGGAGCCGACGGCCGGATCGACGCCACTTCGAACTGCGGCGGCGGAGCAGTCTGGCCAAAACCCACGATTGTTACAAAACCAACAAGACTTGCCAGGCGAATCGTCGTCATACCTTTGAATATACGTGTTCGCGGCGGAAAAGATCCATCGCGCTGAGCGATTCCGGACCTGGCGCGGTTTACTCGATGACCCCTTCCACGGTGGCCGGCAGCGGGCCCGCCATTTCGCGGAGTTTCTCGAACAGACTGTCGTAGAGGACCGCGTAGCTTTCGAGTGCGGGATCGCAGCCGCGCGCTTCCGCGAAAGTGCGGCGCATGTGACGCACCGCCACCAGCAGCAGCTTCAGTTCGTCGTCGCTGAATCCGAGCGCTTTCGCCATCGAATGCTCCCTAGCAAAATCCGGATGCGAGGCCAGAGGCTGATCAGCATCCAGAACAGTGATCCGGCGATCGCGGCACGACGGATCCAATGCGCTGCGATCATCTCCGCGCCGCCATCGTAATGTAGGGTGATTGTACAGTTGCCGTAACACTCCGGGACTACCGTCAACTGTCCCAGCTTGTCGGCATACACGCGGCGCGGTGAGCCGTTCACCGCGGCGTGCCAACCCGGGTGAGCACTTTCCTGAACGCTCACGACCTGACCCGGCCTCAAACTGCCTGTCACTACAATCGTTTCATTGTCGGGCCACCTAACGTCTAATTGCGGCGCCTCCGGCCGCTCGAAGGCCTCTACGTAAGGAACGAGGGGCATAGTATCGACGCCATTCGCGGGCGTCCGTTGCACCAAGTCGGCCGGCTCCAGCGCGTGTGCAATAGAGTAGTGGCGCCAGGGCACCTCGTAGATCACATCGTCTCCATCCCGCCACAGCGCAGAAAGATGGCCTTCGAACTTGTGAGGATGAAGGAAAGTCTTATACACCTCCGTGCTCCGCGGACCGGACACCGCAACCGCACGCACACCCAGCGCCTTGAACCAGCGCAGACTGTTCTCGACGGCGCGGTTCCCGGCTCCTTGGTCTGTGCTAATTCCGTAGTCTGCGGTTGGAATGATCTGAGTCAGGACACTTTGCGAGCAGCACCCGGTCAGTTGGGGCGTGTCGGTGAACGCGTTTAGCCAGAAAGCGGTCGAGCCCGGTACCATGACACGGCTTCCTCGGATGTGCCGGTCGAACCAGAGAGCCGTTTTGTACTCGCTCGTGCGCGTCACATCGGTGCCCTGAATGAGCCGGCTTGCGTAGGTTCTGTATACGAAGAACTGTGTGATGCATACTAGCGCGAATGCGACGGCTAGGGGCCATCGCAGGAGCGCCCACCGCCGACACAAAAGACGGACCGCGAAGACCGCGCTGAGCGCTAGGCCCATCTCCATCGCCAAGTGAAAGCGGCCCGGCTGTGCCAGGAGGGTGACGCCGAACCAATACCAGCCGAGCGTGATCGCGGCCATGTATAGCGAAAACAGGAGGAAAAAGCGCAGGTGCCGCGGCGCGCGCGCGGCGGAGAGGATTCGGAGCAGAAGCCACGTACATATTGCGGCTAGGGCGAGATAAGCCAAATGCCGCAGGCCGAACTTGTTCGCCGACTCAAGGACCTGGACGTTAGCTTGCGTCTTGATGATGGTCGAAGGCGGCATCCAGGGCATTGCGATTGCGTATGCCAGAGCGCTGATTCCGATTATGCGCGCCAGCCTCCGCAGTCGGCCACCTTCAGGGACCGCCAGCCAGTAAGCGACAGTTGCGCAAGCCATAACGATCGCTCCCGGCCAATTGGTGAGAGCTACCGCTGCCAGGGCTAGCGCGGCGAACACATACCAGGTTGGCCGCCTTTTTTCGAGCGCTAGGTCCAGGATGAGGATCGCTAAAGGGATAAGCGTAAGCGAACAGACATGCGGGCTGTCGCCCCATGCTACCGGCGTGTGAAGCCGCCGCGCCCAGAAAAGGCTTCCGAGGTCGTGTCTAATCGCGGGTACGAGAGCCGCCGATGGCGACGTCAATGAATAGAGCAGGGCAGCGTAGAAACTCCAACGGACAGAGCCAGTCAGGCGGGCAGCCATCCAGAACAGCGTCACGGGGCCAAGACTGTAGATGAGCGCAACCACAATATGGAATGCCAGGCCGATGTTGAGGTGCCCGAGGAAGGAGACGCCTGCGACCGCTAAGTGCAAGGCTGGCGGGTAAGCGCTCTGGAAGGGCATGCCGTCGTACCAGAACCGGCACCAGCCCAGGTCTGGCCAGTGATCGCGGGCATAACGAGCGTAGGAGACGAAGAGACCCTCCACGGTTCCCCTCTGGGATAGGTATTCGGTGCGGAACAATGGCGCTGCGACAAGGGCATTAATCGCAAATAGGCTCACCGAGAGCCACGGCAAGGGGCTATGCCAAAGCGACGACAAAAGTTTGCACCAAAGCGACGAAAAAAGGTCACGACAATGCGACGCGTAACGTATAAGCTTCAGTTTCGCCGTCGCTAGATCCAGGCGTTTTCTCCACCGAATTCTCCCCAGCACAATCCATACGCCGCCGCTCACGAGCGCCAGCACGCTGGCAGGGCGCGCCAGGCGCATTTCGGTGCCGCCGTCGTAATCCAAATCCACCGTGCAAGCGCCATCGCAGCGCGGCTCGACGACGATCTGCCCCAGTTTATCGCTCCAGATGCGGCGGGGCGCGCCGTTGACACTGGCGTGCCAACCTTCATCGAACGTGACCTGGACGGAGAGCAGATGCTCCGGCCGCAGATTGGCCTCGATACGAGCGGAACCGGTCCCCGTCCAGCGGAAATCGGCCGGCGGAAGCGCGGGATCGTCGAGCGCCGCCAGGTAGGACCGGACCGCCTTTAACTCGTACGCCGCGGGCGTCTCCCTCACCAGGTCGGCAGCGCGGACGGCGTGTGCGAGCGAGCAGGAACCGCGCGGCACAGCGTAGACCACCTCCGTCTGATCACGCCAGAGCACCGGGAGGGAATGCCACTTCTCGGGGTGGGCGTAGGGGTGATAGACCTCGCCGCTCGTCGGGTCGCCGCCAACGACGGCGTCGACACCGAAAGCCTTGAGCCACCCGAGCCCGACCTCCAGCGAGTCCCCGAAATATTCCTGAAAGATGATGTCTTGCAACAAGACATTGCGCTCGCCGTTGTCGAAACCGCCGGTCATCATCGGCGTATCGCTGAAGGCGTTCATCCAGAAACCGATGGTTCCGGGCGCGAAAACGCGCCTGCCGGGCAGGTGATCGCCGAGCCAGTGCGAAACCCGGTACTCAGCTGTGGATTGGATGTCGATGGGCTTCTCCATGCCGCGCGTGCGGTGAAGCTGGTAAATCCAAATTGGCACGGCGGCGAGCGCCAGAGCGCATACGACGATCAGCACCACGCGGCGCGGCAATCGCGCGTAAGCAGGACCTGCAATCAGTGCCATGGCCAGCCAGAAAGCGAGATCCATCTCCAGGTGGTAGCGCTGCGGCTGCGGCAGCAGGGAAAAATTAACCCAATAACCCGCCAGCGCGATAAAAGCCGTGGCATAGAAAAACAGAATTCCGAAACGCGCCGGGGCGGCCAGCGGCGCGTGGCGCATCGCCCAAGCCAGCACCAAGAAGCCAGCCGCGAAAACGGCGACGATTGCCAGGTGAGTGGGGCCGGATTCGAACCTGACGCCCACCAGCGGAGCGTTGGCGCGTATGGTGGCGACGATGGAAGGCGCCACGAACGGCAGCGCGATCAGATACGCGTAACAAGCCAAGCCGGCGGCGGTGAGCCACTGCCTCACCGGGCGCGCTGCAAAACCGGCAAAAAGATAAGCGCCCGCGCCCAGCGCCAGCGCGAAAGCGCCGATCCAGTTGCTCAGCACGGTAGCGGCCAGCGCCAGCCCGGCCAGCACGTAATAAACCGGCCGGCGTTTGGTCAGGGCAACATGCAATAGCGCAATGGCGAGCGGCAGAAACATGAGCGAGGTGAGGTGCGGGCCTTCGCCGTTGGGCAGTAGAGTCGTCAACCGACGAGCCCCGAACCAGCCGCCGCTACCGGCGCGCACTTCACGCACCAGAAAGCAGGTCGGCGAAACCAGCGAATAGCCGAGCCCGGCCAGCCAAGCGGGAACGCGCCCCGCGCCCAACCGCCAGGCGGCCCAGAACACCGTCACCGGGCCCAGCGCGTACACCACTGCCGTTACGATGTGATACGCCAGCGCCGGCGAAATGCGCGCCGCGGCGGCCACGCCGGCCACCGTAAAGTGCAGCAGCGGAGGATACGTGTCCGGGTAGGGGATGCCTCCGTACCACAGCGGGAACCAGGCGAGATGCGGAAAATGGGCGACGATGTAGCGCGCCAGCCCGACATAGGCGGCCTCGATCGACCCCATGTACTGGGTGTAAGGAATGCGAAACAGCCGCCACATCAGGACGGCATTGATGCAGAAAAGCCCCAGGGCGGCGGCCGCCGTCCTGGAAGCTTCGCGGAAGCGGGGCACTGATTCCGATTATAGACGGGTGGCAAGCGGTGCCACGGTTACGCAGCGAGGGCCGGGCACGCGGAGGCTCGGGCTCGGGCCGCTCCCGATACAGCGGCGCCGCTTTTTCTATGTCTCAAATTGGAGTCAAATATCTGACGGCCTCGCGGAGGCGCCGGATGGAGGAGGGCCATCTCACCCCGCCGGCGGGGGAATGGCTACGCTGGTTTCTCCCCAGCCGGTCGGGCATTGGATTCTGATTTTCAGCTCGCGGGCTTCCTGGGACAGGGTCTGATAGGAGATTTCGTAACGCGCGTTGAGATTGAGGTAGGCTTCCTCGATGCGGGCGATGATTGCCTCTGGGGCGGCGGCATACGTGTAGCTGATGCGGGCCTTGTTGCAGAGGTCCTCGAGGGCGGGATTGGGGACCGACGAGATGACCTGGACGATACCGAGTGCGGCGCCGACCGTGGCCACCAGGCCGGGGCCGGCGACGCCCTGGACCGGCTCGGCGGCGAAGACAATGACGTGGCGTTTGCCGCGCGCCAGGTTGGATTCGGCCCGCAAGGCGCGCCAGAGCGTCTGCCACATATCGGCGCAGTCGGCCCGCTGGGTCATGCGGCGGAAGGAATCGGCCAGGGCATCCGGATTCGGAGTGAAGGGAAACTCCTGGTTGGCTTGAGCCGCGGGAGCGGTATTGGCCGTTTCAGCGGCCGGCTTCCATGGCAGGTACGCCCACAAATCCGAGGGCCGTTTTCCAGCCAGGCAACCGAGTGCACTGGTCACCCAAGGAGGCTCTTGCGCTTCGCCGCCGCGGGGGAAGAGGAAGACCACGGACATGGGGGGCGGACTCGGGCGGACCGTCATGTGGTAGTTCAGCACCGGTTGCCCGTCCTCGGAGAGCATAAAGTGGATGGCGCGCAGCGAGGCCGCGGAGCCAGCGGCGGCTACCGACACTTGCAGGCGCCGCGTCAGTTTGGGCCCGGCGGCGGAGGCGGCTGCCATGGTTTCGAGCATAAGACTGGAGACGCGCCAGGGCTGCCCGGTGGCCGCCCGCGCCGTGGCGGCCTTGATGCGCGCGAGCGACCACAAGGCGCGCGAGCGCACCATTGGATGCGGGTCGCGCAGCAACTGCGCCACCGTGTTGCGAAATCGCGAATCCCCGGTCTCTCCCATCACCCAAGCGGCGGTGGCGCGGAAGACCGCGGCCGGATGAGCGGCCAGCTTGATGGTTTCGGCGAGGGACGCGGACTCCCCCATCGCGTAGAGCCCATAGAGAGCGTTGCCTACCACGCGGTTGCTGGCATCGCGCAGGGAGGCCAGCATCAAGTCGCGCGCCTCCTCGGTTTCCACTCCCCACAACCCTTCGATGGCGTTGGCGCGCAAACGCGGATCCGCGTCGCTCATGTGGCTTTGCACCCACACCGCGCTGTGGTTGCTGCGACCCATAATGAGCGCGGCCTTGGAACGCAATCCGGCATCTGTCGAGTGCAATAGGCGGGAGAGCGAAGGCAGAATGCGGGTGCCATCCGAGACGCGAGACAGGATGTCCAGCAGGCGCGACGCATTCGCGGCGAGCAGCGGGTGCGTGCCGGCTGTCACGCCCTCAGCGAGGTGCCGGGCCAGGCTGAGTTCCACCATATGGTCGAGCTGAATCGCCATGCGGACGGCCACCGCCGCCTGCTCCACGCGCAGAGATGGTTCGCACAACAGCGGCTCCAACAGATCGTTGCTAACAAGCAAACCCACCAGGAAGCGCAGGCCGCGGGACTGCTCCTGGGTGCGCAGCACTTCAAGCGCTCCGCGATAAAAGACGTCGGGATCGTTCCCCAGCAACTCTTCGATGAGTTCCTGATTCCGGGCCTCGCCCGCCGACAGGTTCGCCACCAGGGCCGCGAAACCCGTGGGGGTGATGTCCCCTGCTCTCCCACTGCTGGTTGCGTATGGCAGCACATTCAATAAATCGGTCAACGTCCTTAAAACTTTAGAGTGTTTGCACGGTCCTCCCTCAGGCGTGGGGTGCATAACCACGGGCCGGGCCGGGCATGCCCGGCCCCTACGGCGCGACGGCTTACTCGCCTATAATCAAGTTCATGCAAACCAATACCTTTGGCGCGAAGGCGAAGCTGCGCGTGGGCTCGGTGGAATACGAGTACTTCCGGCTTCAGGCGGTGGAAGAAAAGGGTGTGGGCAATGTCGGGCGGCTGCCCTTTTCGATTCGAATCCTGCTCGAAAACCTGCTCCGCGCGGAGGATGGGCGCCGCGTGCGGGCCTCCGACGTGGAGTATGTGGCGCACGGCCAAGCCGCCGCGGAGGGCAAGGAAATCAGCTTCCTGCCGGCGCGCGTGCTGTTGCAGGATTTCACCGGCGTGCCGGCGGTGGTGGATCTGGCGGCGATGCGCGATGCGCTTTCGGCGGCCGGCGCCGACCCCGGCCGGGCCAACCCTCTGATGCCGGCCGATCTGGTGATCGATCACTCGGTGCAGGTGGACCGGTTCGGGTCGGCAGACGCTTTCGGGATCAATGCGGTGCTCGAATTCGAGCGCAACCGCGAGCGGTACGCGCTGCTGCGCTGGGGGCAAACCGCGTTCCGCAATTTCCGCGTGGTCCCGCCGGACACGGGCATCGTGCACCAGGTGAACCTCGAATACCTGGCATCGGTGGTGTTCCGCGCCAACGGGCGGGCCTATCCGGATACGCTGGTCGGCACCGATTCGCATACCACCATGATTAATGGTCTGGGCGTGCTGGGCTGGGGCGTGGGCGGCATCGAAGCCGAGGCCTGCATGCTGGGTCAGCCGATTTCCATGCTCCTGCCGCCGGTGGTGGGATTTAAACTTCACGGTAAGCTGCCGGAAGGGTGCACGGCCACCGACCTGGTGCTCACCATTACCGAGATGCTGCGCAAGAAAGGGGTGGTGGGAAAGTTCGTCGAGTTTTACGGAACCGGCTTGAGCGCGCTGAGCCTGGCGGACCGCGCCACGGTGGCCAACATGGCGCCCGAGTACGGGGCCACCATGGGCTTCTTCCCGGTGGACGCGGAGACCATCCAGTATCTGAAATTCACCAACCGCGATGCGGACCTGGTGGCACTGGTGGACGCTTACACCAAGGCGCAGGGTCTGTTCCGCACGGACGCCACGCCGGACCCTGTGTACGCCGACACGCTCGAGCTGGATCTGGGGAAAGTGACGCCCTCGCTCGCCGGGCCGAAACGGCCGCAGGACCGCGTCGAGCTCGCCGATGTGAAGAAAAACTTCCACGCCGCGTTCGGGGCCAACGGGAAGAGCGCGCACGCTGAGATCGGCGGCCAGGCCGTCAGCTTTGGCAGCGGCGCGGTGGTGATCGCCGCGATTACAAGCTGCACCAACACCTCCAACCCCTCGGTGATGCTGGCGGCCGGCTTGGTGGCGAAGAAGGCCGTCGAGCGCGGCCTGACCGTGAAGCCGTGGGTGAAGACCAGCCTGGCGCCGGGCTCGAAAGTGGTGATGGATTATTACCGCGAGGCCGGGCTGATTGAGTATCTCGAGCGGCTCAAGTTTCACCTGGTGGGCTTCGGCTGCACCACCTGCATCGGCAACAGCGGGCCGCTGCCCGAACCGGTCGCGCAAGCGGTGCAGAAAGAGAACCTGATCGCGGCGGCCGTGCTGAGCGGCAACCGCAATTTCGAGGGCCGGGTGAACCCGCTGGTGAAGGCGAATTACCTGGCGTCGCCGCCGCTGGTGGTGGCCTACGCACTGGCCGGCACGGTGGATGTGGATCTCGTCCATGACCCGCTCGGCGCCGATGGCGCGGGCAAGCCGGTCTACCTGCGCGACATCTGGCCGACTAACCAGGAGGTGCAGGACACCGTGCGGGCGGCCGTCAACCGGGGCATGTTCGAGCACGAATATGAGCACGTCTTCGATGGCGACGCCAACTGGCAGGCGATGCCGGTGCCGGCCGGCGACACATACGAATGGGACGACCGGTCCACGTATATCAAAAAGCCTCCGTATTTCGAAAAAATGGTGGACCCGGCCACTTCCATTCACGACCTGGACGGGCTGCGGGTGCTGGCCATGCTGGGCGATTCGGTGACCACGGACCACATTTCACCGGCCGGATCGATCCCCAAGGAAACGCCGGCGGGCCGCTACCTGATCGCGCAGGGCGTGGAGCCGAAGGATTTCAACCAGTACGGTGCGCGCCGCGGCAATCATGAAGTGATGGTGCGCGGCACGCTGGCCAACATCCGCCTGCGCAACCAGCTTGCGCCGGGCACCGAGGGCGGCTGGACGGTACACCTGCCGGATGGCGAGCAGATGTACATCTATGACGCCTCGGTGAGATACCAGGCCGAAGGCGTTGGGCTGCTGATTCTGGCCGGCAAGGAATACGGGTCCGGCTCGTCCCGCGATTGGGCGGCCAAGGGCGTCATGCTGCTCGGAGTGCGCGCCGTGATCGCGGAGAGCTTCGAGCGCATCCACCGCACCAACCTGGTGGGGATGGGATTGCTACCGCTCCAATTCGAGGACGGCCAGAACGCGCAGAGCCTGGGGCTGACCGGGAAAGAAACGTACCACGTTACCGGCATACCAGCCGCGCTTGGTGGCGGCCCGAAGAAAGCCGCCGTGCGCGCGGTTGCGGCCGATGGCGCCGAGAAGAATTTCACGGTGACCGTCCGCGTAGATACGCCGCAGGAAGTGGAGTATTACCGCAATGGCGGGATATTGCCGTACGTGCTGAGGGAGCTGGCCAAGTAAGGAGGCGATAATGGACCGTTTCGATCTGAATTCCTTAGATGACTACTCAGACGCGGCGTGCACAGAGAATCACCTCGTCGTCGACGCAAAGAGTGACGTTCATGTACTCACGATGCGTGCGCCCGGAAGACGTGTCAAGCGCTGGAGACGCGCGGCGGGCGGAGCCGGCGCTATACTGGAATTGCCGTGAAGGATGCGATGGATGAACTCGTTCAGAAATATTCCCGCCAGGGACGCCCCTCCGCGGAGGAGTTGATCGCCGCGCAGGGGCTCACGTTTCCGCGCGATCCGAAGGAACTGCTTGGCGACTTCTGGCCCGAGGAAGAGTCCATTGACGATTTCCTGGCCGCCATGCGCGAATGGCGCGGGCACGCGAAGACCGATCCCGCTGCATGAAGCGCATCGTGCTCGACACGGACGTCGTGTCATTTCTCTTCAAAGCCGACAGCAGGGCACAACTCTACCTCCCACATCTGGATGGCCGGCAGTGGTTCATCTCGTTCATGACGGAAGCAGAGTTAGAACAATGGGCTCTCATGGCAAACTGGAGCGAAAAGCGCGTCGAGTGGCTGCGATTGTTTCTGCGTCGCTTTGCGATCGTGCCTTCCTCACATGACCTCGTTCAAGAATGGGCGGAGGCGATGGTCGCCGCCCGAAGAAACGGACGGCGAATCGAAACCGCCGATGCTTGGATTGCGGCCACGGCGCTGCTCTACGATGCTACGTTGCTGACTCACAACAAAGCCGATTATCTCGGCGTACCGGGACTGCGGTTTGGCTGAGAGGCCTTACGGTGTCTGCGCAAGCCGAGCATATTGACGCCCTACTTGCGCTACTATCAGGCTTTTTGGAGGCATCCGTGGGCGATCGGGCGGCAGGCCGATGAAGGTCACATTCTGGGGCGCGGCGGGGACGGTCACCGGCTCGATGCACCTGGTGGAATCGGGTGGCCGGCGATACGCGCTCGATTGCGGGCTGTTTCAGGGGCGCCGCAAGGAAGCGGACGAAAAGAATCGCTACTTACCCGTCGCCGGCTCGTCAATTGATGCGGTGGTCCTTTCGCACGCGCACATCGACCACAGCGGCAAGTTGCCCATGCTGCTGAAGAACGGCTTCACCGGCCCCATCTACGCGACTCCGGCGACCATCGACCTCTGCAACTGGATGTTGCGCGACACGGCTCACATTCAGGAAAAAGACGCGGAGTTTCTGAACAAGCGCCGGGAGCATCGCAAATCGATGGGCCTGGAAGATGGGCACGCGGTGCCGCTGTATACGACCGAGGATGCCGAGCGCACACTGCCGCTGTTCCGGCCGGTGAACTATCACCAGCCGCACAACCTGGGCGAGAGCCTCAGCTACATTCCGTACGATGCCGGTCACATTCTGGGCTCCTCGAGCGTGATATTGCACGAGGAGCGAAACGGCGCACGCGTGCGGCTGGCGTTTTCCGGCGACGTGGGCCGCCCGAATCTGCCCATCATTCGCGATCCGGAAGCGATGCCCGCGGCCGACTACCTGATCGTCGAAAGCACCTACGGCGGACGCTTGCACAAGGATGTCAGCCACGTGGAAAACAAGCTGGCCGATGTCGTCAACCGGACGGCGCGGCGCGGGGGCCGCATCATTGTCCCCGCCTTCGCGGTGGGCCGCACGCAGCAACTGGTGCTGCTGCTGCACCAGCTCGCCAACCAGAAGCGCATCCCCGGCATCCCGATTTTCGTCGACAGCCCGCTGGCGCTCAATGTTACCCAGGTACACAGGGACCACCCCGAGTGCTTCAACGAAGAAACCCGCCAGTACCTTCTCCACAGCGAAGATCCGTTCGGTTTCGCGCGCCTACAATACGTGCGCGAGGCGGCCGAATCGAAGAAGCTGAACGACCTGCACGGCCCCTTCGTGGTGATCTCGGCTTCGGGAATGTGCGAGGCGGGGCGCATCCTCCACCACCTGCGCAACAACATCGAGGACCCGCGCAACACCGTCCTCATCACCGGCTTTCAGGCGCAGGACACCCTGGGACGCAAGCTGATCGAGAAATGGCCGGAAGTGAAAATCTTCGGCGAGCCGATGCGGGTGCGCGCCGACATTGCGAGCCTGGACGAATTGAGCGCTCACGCCGATTACAACGAGCTGCTCGCATGGATCCGGCCGCTGGCGCCTTCGCTCAAAAAGGTCTTTCTGGTGCACGGCGAGCCGCAGCAATCGGCGGCGTTCTCGAAGCAGCTTCACTCCCATTACGGCCTGGAAGCCGTGACGCCCGCGCCGGGCCAGAGCTTCGATCTGGTGTGAAAATGGCTTCGCCTTGTCTGACGGGCCAACGTGGCGCACGCACTCGTGCGTGCCGCGTCGGCACTCCTGCCGACGCAGGGCGGGGCAGGGCTAATAATCGTCGAGATGACTTTCGACGCCGCCCGCAGCACCGCGCGTGCCACGCGATCATCCTCCTTATTCTGGCCGCCGCCGTCTTCAGCGGGTGCGCTCACAAAAAGCACGTGAGGACGCCTGCCCCGCCAGCCGCGCCGGCCCCCGCGCCCAAGCTCGGCGATACCGAGACTGGGCTCGCCAGTTGGTACGGGCATCCCTATCACGGCCGCGCGGCGGCCAACGGCGAAATCTACGACATGGAAACGCTGGTGGCGGCGCATCGCACGCTGCCGTTCAACACGTGGGTGCGGGTGCTGAACGTTTCCAACTCCAAGACCGTCGACGTGCGCATCATCGATCGGGGACCATTCGTGGACGGGCGCATTAT
>Ga0187888_1003555_pt1 | contig 12124 bp, 15 predicted proteins | sample June2016WEW_7_40_FD_132987 | JGI IMG/M metagenome (GOLD analysis project Ga0187888, IMG submission 132987) | Peatland microbial communities from SPRUCE experiment site at the Marcell Experimental Forest, Minnesota, USA - June2016WEW_7_40 | ecosystem: Environmental > Terrestrial > Soil > Wetlands... | reverse complement strand
GGTGGCCAGGGCCTCGGTGACGGCCTTGGCTTGTTCCGGTTGATGGAGATGAAATCGTTTCGGCATGGCCCACGATTGCGCAAGATCTAAAATAGTGCAATTACAAAATAGAAATGGTATAAGATGGAAAAGGCCTTGGACTTATTTTGATGATTGTGTTTTGATTTCAACCTTGAAAGCCAAGTCCTGACCCCACGGCGATGTCTGTCACTGCCTGCCAATACGAGGAACTCAAGGCGCGTCTCAGCGGCGCCCGGCGCGTGGCGCAGCCTGTCCAGGGAAGCAGCCTGCGTCCCGGGCTTGCGGGCCGGCAAATCATCATCGGCATAGACCCCTCCCTGCGCGGCACCGGCTATGGCGTCATCCGCGTGACCAAGCCCCATCCGGTGGTCCTGGCCCACGGCACGATCGCCTGCCCGCCGGGATGGCCCCATTCGAGGTGCCTGCTGAAAATCGCCCAAACGCTGCGAGAAATCACCGCCAAACATCATCCCACCGTCTGCGCCATCGAAGGGCTTTTCTTCGCGCAGAACCTGCAAACGGCGCTGACCCTGGGCCAGGCCCGCGGCGCGGCGCTGACGGTCATGGCCGAAGCGGGCCTGGACATCTACGAAATCGCGCCGCGGAAAGTCAAACAAGCCATCGTCGGATACGGCGCCGCGCAAAAAGAGGCGGTCACCAAAATGGTCCAGCGCCTCCTCCAGTTGTCCCAAGCCCCCGCTCCGGACGCGGCCGACGCCCTGGCCATCGCGCTGGCCCACGCGCAGAACACGAGCCGCTACACCCTGAGCGCCCCCAAGAAGATTTAAGAACTTCGTATCCTTGACGTGGCGCGCGCCGTCCAGTAGCCTGCAAGGACACATCGTGTAAAAACTATGGAAAATTTTCTAGTGCCAATGGTGGTGGAGCAAACAGGACGCGGCGAGCGCGGGTATGACATCTATTCGCGGCTGCTGAAGGACCGCATCGTTTTTTTGGGGACGCCCATTGATGACATGGTGGCCAACCTCATCATCGCCCAATTGCTCTTCCTGCAAATGGACGATCCCAAGAAGGATATTCATCTCTACGTCAACTCCCCGGGCGGGAGCGTCACCGCCGGCCTGGCTGTCTATGACACGATGCAGTTTTTGACCTGCGACGTGAACACCTATTGCATCGGCCAGGCGGCCAGCATGGGGGCCATCCTCCTGTGCGGCGGCACCAAGGGCAAACGCTTCGCCCTGCCGAACTCCAACATCATGATCCACCAGATCCTGGGCGGGGCGGAAGGGCAGGCCACCGACGTGGAAATCCGCGTCAAATACATGCTCAAACTCAAGCACCGCCTCAACTCCATCATCGCCAAACACACCGCCAAGGCCTTTGAACAAGTGGAAAAGGACTGCGACCGCGACAATTTCATGACCGCCGCCGAAGCCAAGGAATACGGGCTGGTGGACGAAGTCGTGCAATCCCGCAAGGAAATCCCGGGGTTGACGGATGGGAAAACGCCCGTCAACATCTAAACATCTCCCCCATCCCGGCATGGCCCGTCCCAATAACATCACGCTCTGCAGCTTCTGCGGAAAATCCCACGCGGAAGTCAAGAAGCTCATCGCCGGCCCCGGCGTCTATATTTGCGACAATTGCATCAACCTTTGCAAAAGCGTGCTGGACAAGGAGCTGTCCGCCGAGACCCGAAAAACGGCGGCCAAATACAGCCCGCCCAAACCGCATGAAATCAAGGCGCACCTGGACCGCCATTGCGTCGGGCAAAGCCACGCCAAGAAAACGCTGGCAGTGGCGGTGCATAACCATTTCAAGCGCATCCTGCAGGACCCGCCCCCGATGAGCGAAAAGAGGGGCGAGGACCTTGGGGCCGGGCGCCAGGAGGACGTGGAAATCGAAAAGAGCAACATATTGTTGATCGGCCCGACCGGCTCCGGCAAGACCCTGCTCGCCCGCACGCTGGCAAAAATCCTCGACGTTCCTTTCGCCATCGCCGACGCGACGACGCTCACGGAGGCCGGCTACGTGGGCGAGGACGTGGAGAACATTATTTTGCGCCTGCTGCAAAATGCCGATTACGATGTCAAGCGCGCGCAAATGGGGATTGTGTATATTGACGAGATAGACAAGATCGCGCGCAAGACCGAGAACGTCTCCATCACGCGCGATGTTTCCGGGGAAGGGGTGCAGCAAGCGCTGCTGAAAATCCTGGAAGGGACGGTTTGCAACGTGCCGCCGCAGGGCGGGCGCAAGCATCCGCAGCAGGAATACATCCGCGTGGACACGAGCGGGATTTTGTTTGTGTGCGGCGGCGCGTTCGTCGGCCTGGAAAAGATCATTCAGCGCCGCCTGGGCAACCGGGTGATGGGCTTCGGCGCGGTGGAGCAGGGCCACAAAGCCTCCTCGGTGGACCGCGACAAAGTGCTCCAATTCACCGAGCCGGAGGATTTGATCGCGTATGGATTCATCCCCGAATTCGTCGGCCGCCTGCCGATGACCACCGTGCTGGAGGAACTGACCGAAGACCAGCTCGTATCCATTCTCACCGAGACCCGGAACGCGCTCATCAAACAATACGCCAAGCTGATGGCCATGGAGGGCATCGAACTGGAATTCACCGCCGAGGCGGTCCATGAACTGGCCGCCCAAGCCATCAAAAAAGGAACCGGGGCGCGCGCCCTGCGCAGCCTGCTGGAGAAGCTGATGCTGGATGTCATGTTCGATGCCCCGTCCGGCGACGACATTGCCGGGGTGAAAATCACCCGGCCCGTCGTCCTGGGAGAGACCAAGCCCCTGCTGCGGCGCAAGCCCGATCAAGCGGCGGCCTGAGCCAGGCTAACTGTAGCGGCGGTCTATGAGCGCCGCTGGACAATCCTTTTCGCAGAAGAAAAATAATGCGGTGGTGTATGACCGCCGCTACATTGGCCCCGTGCAATTCAAACCCGAACAGTTCATCGCGCAGACCGTGGCCGCCATTCCGCGCTCCGGCATCCGCGATTTCTTTGACATTGTCCAAGGGATGAAGGATGTCATCTCGCTGGGCGTGGGGGAGCCGGATTTTGTCACCCCCTGGCACATCCGCGAGGCGGCGATCTACGCCCTGGAACGCGGCAAAACCGGCTACACCTCCAATCTCGGCCTGCTGTCCTTGCGCCAGGCCATCGCCGCCAGCGTGGAAGACAATTTCAAGATCAGTTACCATCCGGTCACCGAAATCCTCATTGCCGTCGGGGTCAGCGAAGCGATGGACCTGGCCTTCCGCGCCGTGATCAACCCCGGCGACGAGGTGATATATCACGAACCGTGCTACGTGAGCTATTCGCCGGGCATCGCCCTGGCCGGCGGCGTCCCGGTGGCCGTCTCCTGCCGGCCGGAGAATGCGTTTTCCGTCACGGCGGCGGCCATCGAAAAAGCGATCACCCCAAAAAGCAAGGCGCTGGTTTTAAATTTCCCCACCAATCCCACTGGCGGGACCATGGACCGCGCCGCGTTGCAAGAAATCGCCGCCCTGGTCCAGCGCCACAACCTTCTGGTCATCACCGACGAAATCTATGCCGAGCTGACGTTCGAGGGCGAACACACCAGCATCGCCTCGCTGCCGGGGATGCGGGAGCGGACGATTTTCCTGCATGGTTTCTCCAAGGCCTACGCGATGACGGGCTTTCGCGTCGGCTACGCCTGCGGTCCGGCCGCGATTATTGACGCCATGATGCGCATCCACCAGTACTCGATGCTGTGCGCGAGCATCATCAGCCAGGAAGCGGCGCTGGAAGCCATCCAACGCGGCCAGCCGGACACCGTGGACATGCGCGAGCACTATCGCGCGCGCCGCAATTTTATTGTCAGCGCCTTCAACGAAATGGGGCTGCCCTGCCATCTGCCGCGCGGCTCCTTTTACGCCTTTCCCAGCATCCAATCCACCGGCCTGAATTCAAAGGACTTCGCGCGCAAGCTGCTCGAGGCGGAAAAAGTGGCGTGCGTGCCCGGCGGCGCCTTCGGCCCGACCGGCGAGGGCTATCTGCGCTGCTGTTTTGCCACCGCGCTGCACCGCATCGAAATCGCCGTCGAACGCATGGCGCGATTTGTCAAACGCGTCCGCTCGTAAGGAGCATCCTATCCGGTTGCCAAATTTACAGCGCCGCCGCGACCAAATCGCCCACTTGCGAGGTCGTGCAGCCCATCTTCCCGGCGGCCAGGCTTTTGATTTTTTCGCGGACGACTTGGATCACCGCCGCTTCGATGGCTTGCGCGGCCCGCGGCTCGCCCAGAAAGTCGAGCATCATCTGCCCGGCGCAAATGGCCGCCAGCGGATTGATCACTCCCTGTCCTGTATATTTGGGCGCGCTGCCGCCGATCGGCTCGAACATGCTCGCGCCTTGCGGGTTGATGTTGCCCCCCGCCGCGATGCCCATCCCCCCCTGGACCATCGCCCCCAGATCGGTGATGATGTCGCCGAACATGTTGTCGGTGACGATGACATCGAACCACTCGGGATTTTTGACAAACCACATCGTGGTGGCGTCCACGTGGGCGTACTCCCGCCGGACGGCTGGAAAATCCTTCTTGCCAACCTCATGGAAGGCGCGCTCCCACAAATCGAAGGCGTAGGTCAGCACGTTGGTTTTCCCGCAGAAGGTGAGCTGGGCGGTTTTGCCCGCGGAAACGTCTTCCGGCTTGAGTCCCTTCCACGGCTTGCCGCCGCGGCGTTTGGCGGCCAGCTCAAAAGCAAAACGGAGGCATCGCTCCACCCCCCGGCGGGTGTTGACGCTTTCCTGGATGGCGATCTCATGCGGCGTGCCTTTGAAAACAAATCCGCCCGAACCGGTGTAAAGCCCCTCGTTGTTTTCGCGCACCACGACAAAATCAATGTCCTCCGGCGTCTTGTCTTTGAGGGGGCAGAAGCGCTGGTCGTAAAGTTTAACGGGGCGCAAATTGATGTATTGCTCCAACTCAAAGCGCAGGCGCAGCAGAATCCCCTTTTCCAGGATGCCCGGCTTGACCTGCGGATGGCCGATGGCGCCGAGGAGGATGGCGGGGAATTGGCGCAACTCCTCCACCACGCTGTCGGGCAGCGGCTCCTGGGTCCGCAAATAGCGCTCGCCGCCCAGGTCGTAAGCGGTGTAATGGAGTTTGAGGTTGAATTTCCGGCCGGCGGCATCGAGAACCTTGACGGCTTCCCGAATGACCTCCGGTCCAGTGCCGTCGCCGGCGATGACCGCGATGTTGTAACTTTTCATATCCGCTGCCAGCCCCGCACAGGGGCGGAGTGCCGATGCTAAAGAATTGCCGCCGTCTGGCAATCGAAATCTCTGGCTTTGAACTTTCCTGGCGCCGCGGGTATGCTCCGGGGCGATGAGAATTGGATTGTTAGGCGGGTCCTTTGATCCGGTGCATGTGGGGCATTTGTTGGTGGCGCGCGCCGCCCTGGAGGAACTTGGGCTGGCGCGCCTGTTTTTCATTCCCGCCGCCCAGTCCCCTTTCAAGCCCGGCTCTCCGCCGGTGCCCGCCCCGCTGCGGCTGCAAATGTTGCGCCTGGCGCTGGCCGGCGAAACGGCGTGCGAAATTGACGATGTGGAAATCCGGCGCGGCGGAGTGTCCTACACCGTCGCCACGCTCCGGCATTACGCGGAAAAGTTTGCCGGGGCCGAACTTTTTTATTTGATCGGCTCGGACCAGGCGGCGCTTCTGCCGCAATGGCGCGAAGCCGGGGAACTGGCGAGGCTGGCGGAATTTGTGGTGGTGCCGCGACCCGGGCAGGCGCCGGCGGCGGTTCCCGCGCCGTTCCGCGGGCAGGCCCTGCGGGGTTTTCCCGTGGCGATCTCCTCGACGGAGATTCAGGCGCGCGTGAAGGCCGGCCTGCCGATCACCCATCTGACCCCGGTGCCGGTGGCCGAGGCGATTGCCAACAATCGGCTTTATCTTTAGCGGGGACCGGTTATCATCGAGGCCGAAAATGGAATCCAAGAAATTGGCGCTGCTTTGCCGGGACCTCGCCGAAAATAAAAAGGCCGGGAATGTCGTCGTGCTCGATGTCCGCAAACTTTCCTCCATCACCGATTATTTTGTGATCGCCTCGGGCGGCGCGGAGCCGCATCTGCGGGCCATCATGAATGAGATCATTGACCGGTTGCGCCTGGAGCACGGACTGACCCCGCGCGCCATAGACGGGGACTTGGGCGCCGCGTGGCAGGTGCTGGATTTCTTCGACGTGATCGTCCACGTCATGCGGGCGGATGTCCGCGAAAAGTACGACCTGGAGGGGTTGTGGGGCGACGCGCGCAAGCTTGGGCCAAAACGCGCGAAACCCGCGAAATCCGCCAAACGGCGCAAGCCCAAAGCCACTCCAAAACCGTGACCCCCGCGGCGCCGGCCGGAAGGATTATTGGTCCTTGACGGGAATTTCCGTCGCGGCCCTGACCATTTCGTCGAGCACCTTGCGGAATTCTTCCAGGCCGGTTGAGGGAATGATCACATTGTCACGGCGTCCGTTGACATCTTCGGTAATGCGCAGGAACCGGCCCCGGGGATTCTCCTTGAGAGTAAAGATGAACGTCTTGCGTTCGATCTGGATCTTCTCCGTTTTTAGGGTGTCCTCATTCACCGGAGGTTTGGGAGGGCCGGCACTATAGGATCGGTATCCTTGAGGCGAAGGGCGTTCATTTGAGATCATAGCTGTTTATCCTTCTAGTCAGTCTTTCACTGCGTCCCTGGGGCGACGCGCTCAACTTTCACATCGTTGCCATAACGTAACACATTTCAACATACAAATACACCTTATTTGCGCAAATTCGACGGGATGTCAACCACGGATTGTCCTTAAATTCAGATTCCCAAACCGCGCCTGATCGCCCGGCCTGCTGGTGCGCCATAGATACACCAGCAGCCCGCCGATGGCGACCAGATTGCCGCATTCGGAGGCGCCATGCCAAGCTTTAAATGAGCGACCGGCCTGTTCTTTTGCCGCCGGGGTTATGCCAAGATACAAGATGTGATGCAACTCCTTGAGTTTAGGCTGCATCCACAACCCGCCCGCCAGGGCCAGGCCGATCAGCACCACCAGAATGGCCAAATTGAGCCGCAAAAGAGGCTTCCCGGCGTAGAGCCATTCCAGCGCCAGATGGGCCAGGCCGATGGCGCCGCAGCAGTATTGCAGGATAAAAAAGCGGGCGAGGATGGCTTGCGCCGCGAATCCCACCCCCATGGGGCCGAGGGCCTTTTTGAGTTCATCGGAAAAAACGGCGGGCAAACCGATGAGGAGAAAAACCGATGCGCCGCACCAAACGGCAGCATTGAGAATGCCGACAAATCGCAGAAAAGAAGTCACGGCGCCATTTTAGCGGGGTGGGATGAAACTTCAATTGATAATATTTTAAGGCGGAACGGCAGGCCAAGGCCGCCGGCGCGCCAAAGGAATCCGTTGATTTTAGTGTGAAACATGTTATGCTTGAGCCATGAAAACCATCACGATCCGCGATTTGCGCCAGCGCTGGCCGGAGGCCGAGGCGGCGTTGCAGGTGGAAAAGGAAGTTTTCATCACGCGGGATTCCAAGCCGGTCGCCAAATTGGTGCTTGTGGCGGAGGCCACGGCCAAACGCCGGCGCTGGGATCCCGAGGCGCACAAGAGATGGCTCAGGAAAGTTTGGGGAAACAGGCAGGTTTCCCTCATGGACAAGTATCTCAAGGCTGACCGTGAAAACCGAAAATAGCAATGCCACGGCATGATCTACCTCGATACCAGTTGTCTGCTCAAGCTCCTGTGGGATGAACCAGAAAGCGCAGAAGTAGTGGACGCCCTCGGGCGGGAGAGCGCCGTGGTCATCTCCGTGCTGGCGGAGTTGGAAACACTCGTGCAACTCAACGCGGCGCATCTGGGAGGGGAATATGGTTTGCCGCAATTGCGTCGCCTGGAGGCGCAACTGGCCATCCTCCGAAACCGGGAGCCTTATGAGTTTCGGACCTTGCCCGGCTCGGTTTTTCAAGCCGCTTTGCGTCAACACCGGAATGCGGCGGGCATCCATTGCCGCACGCTCGACCGCCTCCATTTGGCGGCAATGGAAGAATTGAAGATCTCGCGTCTAATGACACACGATGAGCAGCAGGCCACGGCCGCCATCGCGGCGCGGTTTGCGGTGGTGCGGCCCGGCCGTCATTGACCCCTGCATGACACATGTTTGCATCTCATGGGCCGGCTTCGAATCGGAACCAGTCGAAATCGGCGCTGCCGGAAAGGGGAGCGCCGGGATTGGAGAGGCAAAAGAGGCCGACTTTGGCTCCGATCCAGCGACCGGCTCGCGCCCGAAATGTCCCGCCAATGGAGGTGAAATCCTTGCCGTTGAAGCTGCAGCCAAATTGACAAGCGGCGCCGGGCTTTACTGTAACGCGCAGGAAGACCACGTCGCCCGGGCTGTCGGCGGAAGACTCTGGCGCGTCTTTGCCCCCATTGTTGGCGTTGCGGCAGGCAACTGTTGTCAGCCGGCAGCCGGCGGCGGCTTTTCTGACGGCCAGATATGAATAATCCATGCCCATGATGATCAGGCCGGCTTCATCGCCAGCGGAGAGATGGGAAGTGTCCAGCTTGGCGGCGGCGATGAATTGTTCGGCGGGGAATTTTTGGAGGAGCAGGTTGGGGACGAGCCAATGGTTGGAGGCGTCGGCGGGCATGGGAACGGCGTAAAGTCGCAGCCAGCCGGGACGGGCGTCGAGGGAGAACCATTGGTCTTTGGGGTTGGCCTGCCATTGCCATTGGAGGCCCAGGGCGCCGGAATCGAAGTCATCGCTGGTCTGGGGAACCTGGATGGGAAAGGCCCGGCCAACGTCCGGTTTTTTGCAGGTGAGCACCGGCTCGCCCAGGCCCTGGGCGTCCTGATTGGTTCCCATGAGAGGCCAGTCCTGGACCCAATGGACCGGTTCCAGATGGGTGATGCGCCCGTAAGGGCCGCGATCCGGGAAGTGAATGAACCAGGACTCGCCCGATTTTAATTCAACCAGGCCGCCCTGGTGGGGTCCATTGATCGGCGTGCCGCCTTGGGCGAGGACTTTTTTTTGCTCATAGGGGCCGTAGATGTTTCTGGAGCGAAAGGCCATTTGGAAACCCGCGGTCACGCCACCTGCCGGGGCCAGGATGTAGTAATAGCCGCCGCGCTTGCACATCTTGGCGCCTTCCAGCGTGGTGAGTCCGGTGGCGTTGCCGTCAATGATGAGTTTTCCGTCGTCCAGCAGGCGTGTGCCATCGGGACTCATGCGGTGGAGATGGAGCACATTGGCGAAGCCGGCGCGGCTGGCGGCAAAGGCATGGACCAGATAGGCGGCGCCATCGTCATCCCAGAACGGGCAGCAATCAATCCAGCCCCGCGCCTGGCGGACTTGGAGCAAGGGCTGCCACGGCCCGGCGGGATTCGTGGTTCGGGCCATGAAGATGCCGAAATCGGGGTCGCCGAAAAAAATAAAAAACTGGCCGTCGTGGTATCGGAGGCTGGGCGCCCAGACGCCGTTGCCATGCTGGGGAACATCGAAATTGCCGTAATTGAACCGCGGGAAGGCGTGGCCGATGAGGGTCCAATTGACCAGGTCTTTGGAATGGAGGATGGGCAGCCCCGGAACGCAGTTGAAACTGGACGCTGTCAGGTAAAAATCATCGCCCACGCGGATGACGTCGGGGTCCGAGTAATCGGCAAAGATGACGGGGTTCTTGAAGTCGCCGTGGCCAAGGTCCGGCGACCCTAAGGCCGGGGAATCGGCCAAGGCGGAGCCGGCAGCGCGGAGCAGCGCGAGCGCCGCCAGCGCCGGCGCCAGGGCGCAGGGTGATTTCATGGCGCGGAGTTTAAGGGCGGAAGTTTGGATTTGAAAAGGCGGAATGCGCCGTTAAACTCGCGGCCATGAGCCGGCCAATCCATTTTTTCAAATTGACGGGGGTTCTGTTTCTGGCCCTGTTTCTGGGCGGGTGTGTTTCGCCAGGCCAGAAGGACGGGCTGCGGCTGGTGAGGAGGATCGCCCTGCCCGGCGTGGCGGCTCCGCGTCTGGATGCAGGCATCCCAGGGCGCATAGACCATATGGCGTATGATCCGGCGACGCGGCGGCTGTTCGTGGCGGCGCTGGAAAACGGCTCGCTGGAAGTGCTGGATTGTGAAACCGGCAGCCGGGTGCGCAGCATCGGAGGGCTGCAAAAGCCGCAAGGCATCGCCATCCTTGCGTCCTCCTCCCGCGCGGTCGTCGCGTGCGGCGGCGATGGACGGCTGCGTGTGTATGACACCCGCACACTGGAGGAGAAGGCGACGGTGGAGATTGGAGCCGATGCGGACAACGCGCGCTATGACGCCACGAACAACACCGTGTTGGTTGCTTATGGCGACACCAACGGCGGGGCCATCGCAATCCTAGATGCGGCCACCTTCGCCAAACAGCGTGAAATCCCCTTCAATTCCAAACCGGAGTCGTTTCAGATTGATCCGGGGGGCAATTTCGTGATGGTCAACCTCCCCGGCGGGGTGCGCGAAAGCAGGGACGGAGTGGTGGCGGTGGCGGATCGGGTGGGCGGAGCCGTCGAAGCGGTCATTGCGCTGAGGGATCGGGCGCGAAATTTTCCCATGGCCCTGGATGCGGCGCATCAGCGGGTCTTCATCGCCAGCCGCAAGCCGGCGAGATTGATTGAGATTGACCGGCACCACTTCGATGTCATCGCGGAAGCGGCGTGCATAGATGATTCGGACGACCTTTACTACGACGCCCAAACCAGCCGGGTGCTGGTGATTGGGGGTGGATTCCGTCCTGATCTACTCGCGGCGGGGACGGCCAGCCCGGCCTCACCGCCAGGCCAAACGGGGGCGATAGACGTGTTTTCGGTCGGAGAGAACGGGGCCTTGGCCAGGGTCGGCTCGACGGAGACAGCACCCCACGCCCGCACCGGGCTCTTTGTGCCGTCGCGGCGCGCCCTCTACATCGCGGTGCCGCCGCGGCAGGGCCAAGCGGCGGAGATCCGCGAATATGCGGTGAGCGAGTAGGGACTTGAAAATGTGTGATCTCCGCAAAGCTGAATTTGACGCTTGTGGCGGCGGTCTATGACGGGGAGTCAGGGCATGGCGGCGGCCACAGACCGCCGCTACAGGAATTTTGAAGAGGTCTCCATACAAATCCGGCGTCGGCGGTGTCTATATAATGAAAAACGAGGCTGGCGAAATTTGCGCCGGCCCGGTAAAGTCTGGTTTCTCATGCGGGAAAGAATTTGATTATGAAAGAGATACATTCATGGACGCCGCGGGAACCGTCGGAGCGGATCGCGCGGCGGTTGTTCGGAAAGGCGGAGGCCGCGGCGGGGAAGTCGCGACGGCGGGAATTGTGGGGTTGGTTGACGCCGGCGGCGGCTTGTGGATTGACGATGTTGCTTGCCGTTGGGGGCATGAATCGTCGCGCCGAATCCCTGGAAGTCAAAGGCGACCCGACATTTTTTGCCGCGGTGATGCTGAACCCGGCCTGGTCCAACACGCAACAAATGGTCCGACTGAGCCAAATGGATGAAAATGTGCAATGGAATGTGTGGCCGAAATTGATTCCCCCAGGCCCTGCGTCTTCGCTTCGGGAAGTTCAGGGCGCGGCGGCCACGAATCTGATCCGGTGATGGAAAAGCATGAACCCTGAACCGCCGCAAAAACCGGTTTCGGCCAGGCCAGCCAAGACCCCCGATAAAGGGCAACCAGCCGCCAAGCCGGCCGCCAAACCCTCGAAGGGGTCGCCGGCGCCGGCGCCGGCGCTGCTGAAGGCGCCGCCGCTCTTCCGCGCGATTGACTGGTGGGCGCTGGGGATTTGTTTCGCGATTGTGGCCGCCATATATTGTTGGTTTCTGGCGCCGGAAGTCACTTTGGAGGATTCCGGGGAGCTGAGCACCGGGTCGTTCTGGGCGGGCATTCCCCATCCGCCGGGCTATCCGTTTTGGGCGATTTATTCATGGCTTTGGACGCAGTTGGTGCCGTTTGGCAACGTGGCCTGGCGGGTGGAACTTGGGGACGCGATCGCGGAAGCGATGGGCTGCTCGTTGATTGCGTTGATGGTGTCGCGAGGCAGCAGCATGTTCATGGAGAGCATCGAGGAGTTGCGCGGCATTGTGGGCAAATGGGAGAACGCCATCTGCCTGGTGTGCGGG
>Ga0187888_1003549_pt1 | contig 12143 bp, 10 predicted proteins | sample June2016WEW_7_40_FD_132987 | JGI IMG/M metagenome (GOLD analysis project Ga0187888, IMG submission 132987) | Peatland microbial communities from SPRUCE experiment site at the Marcell Experimental Forest, Minnesota, USA - June2016WEW_7_40 | ecosystem: Environmental > Terrestrial > Soil > Wetlands... | reverse complement strand
TGAACGGTCCGGCCGCCGAAAACAAAGGCATGGCCATGTTCCCCCGGAAAATCAACGGCCTCTATGCCATGCTCTCCCGCCAGGACAACGAGAACATCTACCTCATGTTTTCCGACAACGTCCACTTCTGGTATAAACGCAAGGTGCTCCTTAAACCGATGTTCCCCTGGGAGCTGGTCCAGCTTGGGAACTGCGGGTCCCCCATTGAGACCGAAGCAGGCTGGCTGGTCCTCAGCCACGGTGTCGGCCCCCTGCGAACGTACTGCATCGGCGCGTTTCTCCTCGATCACGACAATCCCGGCAAAGTGATCGGCCGCCTCCGCGAGCCCTTGCTCAAACCGGACCAAAAGGAGCGTAAAGGGTACGTGCCGAACGTCGTTTATACCTGTGGCGCTCTCCTCCACAACGGCGAACTGGTCATTCCCTATGGCATGACCGATCACGCCACCGGTTTCGCTACGGTTCCCCTCGATGAAGTGCTGGCTGCCATGCACTAGGAACGATCGTCGAACAGCATGACAAAGCCCGACAAAAGAGTGGCTGTCCTGTCGCCGATAGCCTGGCGAACGCCTCCTCGGCAATACGGCGCCTGGGAAACGGTGGCTAGCAACATCACCGAAGGGCTCGTCGCCCGTGGCTGGGATGTGACGTTGTTCGCGAGCAGGGATTCTGTGACCCGCGCTCACCTGCATGCCGTGGTGGACAAGGGATATGAAGAGGATTCCACGGTCGATCCCAAAGTAGCCGAATACCAGTACACACGTACCCAAGGGATCGCCAGAAGTCGTTCGCTGGCAGTTCGGCCCCACACCGTAGTCTGACTTCAACACAGCCCCGTGCCAGCCCGTAATCCTCGGCGGCCAGTTACTCGTGCTCGTTATCATCTGTCGTGCTTGGCCTGTTCGCTCAGCAAGTAGGCGAGTTGCGCCCGCCGATTGGTGCCCGCGTTCCATCGGCTCACGCAATGCCGCTGTTGGTTGGGTGCTGGTGCGATCCCCACGTATCCCATGAATCCGATTGATACCATGCCGTGACGCTGCAGGGCCTCTCTGAATTGACGTTCTGATATATCCCGCATCACTTCCCCCCGTTCGTCGCAGCCGCTTCAAGAAGCCGCAAACCAGCCAACCCAGCCTTCTGATCTGGCTTGACGTAATGCTTCATGACGACGGCGAGCGAGTTCCCCAGAATCTGAAATGCCGCGTTGGGGTTTCCCGTTAACGCCGTCAAGTTGGTTGCACATGCTCTGCGGGCAGAATATATCCCGTACCATTCGAGACCAGCAGCTTCAACAACAGGCTTCAGCGAGTTAGCAGCCTGTCCAATCTATCGACCGCCGCTCGTACACTACTCTCCTGCGCTTGGGTGTAGTGCAGGGCAGCCGTGTCGGGCTTCTTGTGCCGTAGGACAGTCTGGATATCCTTTGCGGACCCCTGCCCGTCGTCTAGCAGCGTTGCGACCGTCGTCCTAATGGCTTGGAACGTCAACCTTGGTATGCCGACTGCCGTCCCATACGCTCGGAGACGTTTGACGACCTGTGCCCGCCACTGCGTATCGCCGTACCCCTGGGCGGCGAAGATAAAGTCTGAGTCATCTGGATATTTTGTCTGGGTTCGCCATTGGCTTAGGGCGGCGGCTACGCTCTCGGACAGGAAGACTTGGGTCAGGGTTGCACTTGATTCGGCGGTTGTTGTCTTAGTAAAATCCCGCAGTTTTCCTTCGTGCACGCTCTGTACAATTCGCAACCGCTGCTCCGTCGCGTTGAAGTGCTTCCACTGGAGTGCTAGAAGTTCTGAAGGACGCAACGCCGTACAGAAGGCGACTCCGAGCAACACCCTGTCGGGTGTTCCGTGTTCGGAACGAACTCCCTGTGCATGATTCATCAAAGCCCGAATCTGTTCAACGCTTAGGACAATTTTAGTGACAGGTCGTAGATTGGCGGGGATATGCAACTCGTGGGCGGGAGATTTTCGCAGGTAATCGTCATAGACTGCCTTCTCGAAGATGGACATTAGGTAAATGCGGATGTGTAAACACAGGTCACGGCTGCGAGTCTTCGCCAGTTCGTCAACCCATCCTTGGAGCAGAACGTCTTCTACGTCTTCAAGCGGCACCGTTCCGAACTTCTCTTTGATGAGTCCAAGCAGATATAGGTTCGTCGTTCGGGTTGAATCACGCCACGAACTTTGCCGTAGTGGAAGCCATCTGGAGTCGATGAACCACCCGACCGTCACCCGCCTGTCCGCCCGTAAATGCAACTCATCTTTGATACGGTCAGCTAAAATACTGCGGGCTTCAGCCTTCGTCATCTGAGTGCAGAGACCAATACGAAAGGCGTGCTGATGGCGATGGGGCTTCTTGGGGTCATCGGGGTTGGGCGACCACTGACTGTAGTGACCAACCCAACTCCCTGAGCGTTTCGTAATCGTACCGTGTTGTGTACGGGTTCCCATTACTTGTCCCCCCTTACTGAAACCAGTCTACTCCGTTGACTCTTAGTTGACAAGAGAAATCTTTACCCTCGTTAAACCCACGCCAAACTTGGTTTTTTCGCTGTTGTAAAAATCTACTTCACTGCTTGGCAAGCTGCGATGACCCCCAGTTCCTGCTCAAAACAAGCTGCCCGATATATTGCACTCGGCAGGTGCAGGAGATGTGTCTATGTCAGAAAGCAGGGCCGCACTCGATAGAGATGCCTCGCCTGAACGCAACCGATATCGGCTGTTACTCGAGGTCACCGACCTGGTAGCGCGAGCCGAGAGCCTGCCCGACGCATTCAAAAAACTCGCGCCTCCGGTGCTGGCCCTGACGGGAGGCGAATTGCTGAATCTTTCCCTCCACGATCCGCGCCGGAATTGCATGTTGAGTCAGTATTGGAAAAAGAACCAGGAGAGTGGAGAGTTCGACGCTTTCCCCGTGGACGAAGCCGCGAGCGGGTGGGCATGGAAACATCAGGAACCGATCGCCATTCCCGATATCGAGAGCGAGCAGCGATTTCCCGACATCGTGCCCGCGTTGCTCAATCACGGCGTTCGATCGTACACCGTCCTTCCCATCAGCACGCCTTCACGCCGCTTTGGAGCACTGGGCCTGGGCAAGAACGTTCCGGAGGTCCTGGGCAGCGAGGATGTCGAATTCTTGTCGCGCGTGGCGCTGATGGGAGCGCTCGCGCTGGAGAGGGACAGGGCCCATCGCGCCTTTGAGGAACAGCAGAGCCTGGTCGCCATCAGCCGTGAACTGAGTTCCAGCCTGGAGTTGGAAAAGCTGTTACCGGTGATTCTTTCCAGCGTTCGAAGCATCGCGCGCTACGACCGCGCCGTCCTGTCCCTGCTGGACGAAGACGGCAAGAACGTGCACCTGTATGGAGACGCTCTGGAATGGGAGTCCTTCCTTAACCACGGGAATACGGTTCCGCTCAAGCAATCACTCTCGGCGCAGGCGGTCCAGACGCGAAACATTGTCTTCCTCACCGCCAGCGATTTGCACGACAAGACCGAACCTCTGGCGAGAGCTATGTATGAAGGCGGGGTTCGGTCGGTTTGCAGCGTGCCCCTGGTCGCGGGCAATCAGATCTGGGGAGCACTGAATCCGAGTAGCATGATCGAGCACGCTTTCGGCCCGTCGGAGGTTGAATACCTGCAGCAAGTGGCCAACCAGATCGCGGCGGTGCTCCATAATGCGCACGCCTATCGCGAGATCGCACAACTCAAGGAACGCCTCACCCAGGAAAAGCGATATTTGGAGTACGAAATCCGGAGCGCGAACCGGTCCGACGATATCGTGGGTAACAGCCCGGCCTTGAAACGTGTGCTGGACTATGCTGCCATCGTCGCCGACACCGATTCCACCGTCCTTATCACGGGCGAAACTGGGACGGGCAAAGAGCGCATCGCCCGCTTGATTCACAGCATGAGCCGGCGCAAGGACCGCAACTTTATCAAGCTGAACTGCGCCGCCATTCCCACGGGACTGCTGGAAAGCGAGCTGTTCGGCCACGAAAAGGGAGCGTTCACCGGGGCGGTAAGCCAGAAGGTCGGCCGCCTGGAGTTGGCGGATAAAGGCACCTTGTTGCTCGACGAGATTGGAGAAATTCCTCTGGAGTTGCAGCCCAAGTTGCTGCGCGTTCTACAGGACCAGGAGTTCGAGCGCCTGGGAGGAACGAAGACGATCCGGGTGGATGTACGGCTGATCGCCGCCACCAATCGCGATCTGGTTCGTGCGGTCGAAGAAAAGGAATTCCGCGGTGACTTGTTCTACCGCTTGCACGTCTTTCCCCTGCATTTGCCGGCGTTGCGCGACCGGCGCGAGGACATAGCCATGCCGGTCCGACATTTCGTTGAAAAGTGCGCGGTGCGGCTGCACAAGCGGATCGACTTCATCCCCGATGAGGCCGTCGAAGCCCTGATGCACTGGAGATGGCCAGGAAACATCCGCGAGCTGGAGAACTTCATCGAGCGCTCGGTGATCCTGTCGGAAGGCAACCGGTTGAGTCCGCCGCTCGGCGAGTTGCGCGAAGAAATCTCACGGCAGCCGTCCGATTCGGACGGTACTTTACGCGACAAAGAACGGGAGCACATCATCGAAATTCTGCGTCAGACCCGGGGCGCGCTGTCGGGTCCGGCAGGTGCGGCGGCCCGGCTTGGACTCAAGCGCACCACGCTACAGTACAAGATGCAGCGGCTGGGAATCTCACGCATGGATTATCTGCATTAGGAATCACCAGACTAAGATTATCTGGGCCTGAGATTGCGAGAGTGCTATCTGCCCAACTATCGGCAGCCGGGCCAATGCTGCGGCATTTCCTTTGCCGCTCCGCTCGTTCAAACCATCCTAAGCAGTGAAGTTACAGCCACTTAGTCCATGTTGAGGATGTGGCAATTAGTGTGCACTGTTTCTCCAAGTGGCGCATTTCCGCTCCCCCCGGCGAGAGATTCCGCCAGCAGTTTTTGCGACCAGAAGGAGTTTCCTGTGGGTGTGCTCCGGCGCTTTGCGATTCCCAAAGACTGTCTAAGCTGCACCCTGAGGCGGAACGGTGACTTCTGCAATTTGCCTCAGCCTCTGATGAATGAATTCAACGCAATGGGGCACCTGACCCTGTATCCCGCCAATGCCACTTTGCTGACGGAAGGTCAAATCCCGCGCGGCGTCTACATCGCCTGTTCCGGCCGCGCCAAGGTCTCGGTCGAGGCCCGCGATGGCAAGACCGTCATAGTAAAAATTGCCGGAGACCGCCAGGTGCTGGGGCTGAGCGCGGTCGTCTCCGGGGGGCCATCACTGATTACGGTCACCACCATCGAGCTATGCCAGATCAAGTTCGTCGAACGCGACAGCTTCCTACATCTGATCGATCACGACAGCCACGCCGCGCTGGCGTGCGCCACCATGCTCGCCTGCGAGGTCACGACCTCATTCGACGATGTGCACGAATTGCTGCTCGCGCGCAGTTCGACGGAGAAGCTCGCCCGCCTGCTGCTTTCCTGGGTCTCGGACGAGCCCCGCAACCGGGAACTCCGCGTATCCACGGAATTCACGCACGAAGAAATTGCCCAAATGATCGGATCTTCGCGAGAAACGGTAACCCGCTTATTGAGTGATATGAAACGGAAAGAGTTAATTCGGCTTGAGGGCGCGACACTGGTGATTCCCAACCGGATCGCCTTGCAAGCCATCGCTTCCTGAATGAGATCCCTCCCCCGGGCGGACGAAGCGGTCTTCACGTCCGCCCCTTTTCCCGCCTCAGAGGTTGAACAGTTCCCGCAGGCGCCGGGTCTGGGCGCGGCTCACCGGAATCTCCGTCTGTTTCTTGTCGTCCATACGCAACTGGTAAGAGCTTTTGAACCAGGGCACGACTTCGCGGATGTGATTGATGTTGACCAGAAAGGATCGGTGCGCGCGCCAGAACAGATTGGGATCGAGATTTTCGAAAAGTTCCTCCAGCGTCCGGCAGTTCGACTGGCCTTCCATGCCCGCATGGCCGCTGGTGGCTACCGTGATCACGCCATCTTCGATGGTGGCGTAGCAGATATCTCTCGGGTCGGCCAGAAATAACCTTCCCGCCGTCTTGATCAGAATCTTCGCCGTCTGCGGCTTCTGCGATTCCAACATCCGCACCAGTGTCTCGAATTTTTCTTCCGGCCCGGCGCCCGCTTCAATCTTTGTCCGTGCTCTCTCGATGGACTGAGCCACTCGCTTCTTATCGAATGGCTTCAGTATGTAGTCGACCGCGTTCACCTCGAACGCCTTCACCGCATATTGATCGAAGGCGGTCGCGAAGACAATCTTGGGGAGGGGAACCTTGCGGTCAAGCAGTTTCTTGATGACGCCGAAGCCGTCCAAGCCTGGCATCTGGACGTCGAGAAACACGAGGTCCGGGTTGTGTTCGCGGATCAGGCTGATCGCTTCTAGGCCGTTCTTGCCCTGCGCGACTACGTTCACGTCGTCCAGGTGCTTGAGCAGGTAGGCGAGCTCGTCGCGCGCCAGTTGTTCGTCGTCGACGATGATCGCGGAGAGGGGCATAGGACTCCGAGCCGAAGTGGTGAAACCGGTATTTGCGGCGGCGATCGCCATATCCCTAATGATGAGTATAGCTACCGCAGTGGGCAGGCCGCCAGTCTCCACAGAGGGCACAGAGGAACACGGGAAGCCCTCGATTCGGAATCAACTTGATAGCCGGTCGAAGAAGAAGTCCCCTGTGTTCCTCTGTGTCTGCTGTGGTAAAGAATCAAGCGCCACGAACTCACTGGACTCGCGCGCGGTAAACTACTCGACGTGAATATTCTCTACGGAATCAATACGGTCACGGAGGCGCTCAAGGCACGCGGGCGCAACTTCGAGTGGGTTGGCGTCGCCAAGGAGCGGAACGATATTCGCCTGAAGCGGGTGATTGACGAGTGTCGCAAGATCGGTGTTCCGGTGCGCGTTTTGTCGCGGGTGGAACTCGACGAAATTGCTGGCAACGCCGCGCATCAAGGACTCGTGGCCGCAACCTCGGCAAAACAATATAGCAATCTCGATGACTTGGTGGCGTCGCGTCGCGGCGAGCGCTCGCTGATCGTCGTTCTGGATGGAGTCGAAGATCCGCACAATCTGGGTGCGATCCTGCGTACCGCCGACGCTGCGGGAGCTGACGGCGTGGTGATCCCCGAACGCCGGTCGGCCGCGGTCACGGGTGCGGTGGCGAAGGTTTCGGCGGGAGCAAGCGAACATCTTCCGGTTGCGAAAGTGACGAACGTATCGCGCGCACTCGAGGAGTTGAAGGAGAAGGATCTCTGGATCGTCGGATTAGACGAGCGCGGCGAGCAAACTTACGATGCGGTGGACTACAAGATGCACTGCGCCATCGTGCTCGGCGCTGAAGGCAAGGGACTGCATGATCTGGTGCGCAAACACTGCGATTTTCTGGTGTCGATTCCGATGCTGGGGAAAGTGCCGTCGCTGAATGTATCGGTGGCAGCGGGTGTGGTGCTGTATGAAGTTGTGCGGCAGAGACGGTTGGGCGCATCCAAGAAATCATGAAGTTCCTCTGTGTTCTCTGCGTCCTCGGTGGTTTCGCTTCAGCGGCGTGGGCCTTGGACCGCGAAGCCTTCACCATTACCAAATATGATTTGGAGATCCGCCTGGAGCCGGAGCAGCAGAGGCTTGGCGCTCGGGGCAAGATCACATTGCGCAACGGCTCCGCTCGCCCGCAGAAGATCGCTGCCCTGCAAATTTCTTCATCTCTCAACTGGCTTTCGATTCGGGTGGACGGCAAGCCCGTACAATTTGTTTCGCAAGCCTACATTTCGGATATTGACCATACCGGCGCGCTTTCAGAAGCCATCGTTACGCTGCCCGCTGGGATCAAGCTGAAAGATTCCGTGGAAATCGAAGTTGGCTACGAGGGTGTGATTCCGCTGGATGCGACGCGCCTGACGCGGATCGGCGTTCCGGAGGAGATTGCCAAGCACACGAGTTGGGATCAGATCAGTCCGTCATTTACGGCGGTGCGCGGCGCTGGATATGTCGCGTGGTATCCGATTACCACGGAGTCGGCGGATTTCTCCGAGGGGAATAGTCTGTTTGAGGTTGCCGATCGATGGAAGGCGCGAGAGGCGGGGAGCGAATTCAGGGCTAAAGTCACAATGTCTCGCGAGAGTGGTGAGAGACCCCCTTTGATGATCTGCTCACCGGGCGGCGACGCGATGATTGAGGAGATCAGTCGAGCGCAGTTGGTCTCGGCGCTATGTTCGTGGACACGGCTTGGTACAGTTACACCGACATTCGCCCTGGCCAACTATCAAGACGGGTCCAAGCCTCCTTTCTATCTATTCAGCTTGCTCGGCCACGAGGAAGGGGCCGCGAAATACTCCAACGCGCTCGATCCCGCAATGAAATTCGTAAGCGGCTGGTTTGGTCAACCGACCGCTCCCATTGCGATCGCCGATCTTGCCGATCCGAATTCCGCTCCGTTTGAAAGCGGCACGTTGTTGATGGCGTCGATGGCTGCGGAAGATTCGAAACTGGCAGGAATCAACCTGGTTCACGAACTGGTGCATTCCGCTTTGCCATCGTCCAGGCCCTGGGTGTACGAGGGCTTGGCTCACTTTGCGGAGGCGATGTATCGCCAAGAGCAAGGTGGACGCCAGGCAGCGCTCGACTTACTGGGTCTGCACCGGGCGGCGTTTCTTGATTCGGAAAAAGACGTAGCGGCCGCGCTGCAGAAGGACGTCGGGCAGAAGGTCGTCGAACAAAAGATCGTCGGCCAACCGCTGGCCGCCACGTTTGATGAGACCTACTATCGGAGCAAAGCTGCCTATGTGTGGTGGATGCTATGCGACATGATCGGCGACGATGCGCTGAAGCAGGCTATTCGCAAGTATCGGGCCGAGGACGATAAAGACCCGAAGTATGTGGAGCAGTTGATCGAATCTGCCGCCAAGCGGGACCTGGGTTGGTTCTTCGAAGACTGGGTGTATCAGGATCGGGGCCTGCCCGATTTCCACGTGCAGTCGGTGCATCCGTGGACGACGGAAAAAGGAGTGCAGTTTATAACCGTAACGCTGGAAAACCTTGGCAATGCGGGGGCGGAAGTCCCGTTCACCATATTGTTTGAAGGCGGCGAGATCACGAAACGGATTGAGGTGCGCGCCAAAGGAACAGCGACAACGCGAGTGGAAGTGCCAGGCACGGCGAGCGAGATCGTGATCAACGACGGCAGTGTTCCGGAAAGCGACTTGACCAACAATGTGTTCCAGATCGGTGGCCAGCAAGAAGTTAAAAGTCAAAAGTAAGAATGCAGAAGTAAAAACCCGGAGTTGCAGAGATAAAATCGACTTCACGGTTCACTTCTGCAATCTGACTTCTGCATTCTGACTTTCGGAGGACGTTTGCCCTATATTCAATTCCTCGGCGCTGCCGGGACCGTAACTGGCTCGAAGCACCTGATCAACACTACTTACGACTCGAGTGGCAAGCAGGGATTCCAGATTTTGATCGACTGCGGACTCTTCCAAGGACAGAAAGAATGGCGCGAGCGCAACTGGCGGGACACTCCGGTCCCGGCGCGGGAGATTGGTGCCGTCGTTCTTACCCATGCGCATCTCGATCACTGTGGCTGGATTCCGCGTCTGGTGAAAGAAGGCTTCCGCGGGTCAATCTATGCCACGCAGCCGACCATCGATCTGTGCTCAGTCGTGTTGCCGGACGCCGGACACCTGCAGGAAGAAGACGCCGCATACTACAACAAAAGGAAAGTGTCGAAGCATGATCCCGCGTTGCCGTTGTATACGCTCAAAGAAGCGCTGGATTGCCTCAAGTACTTCAAGCCGGTCGTGGTCGGGCAAACCACGCAACTGAGCCCCGAGCTTGCATTCCGCTTCGTAGATGCCGCGCACATTCTGGGTTCCTGCATGGCAGAAGTCACGCTGCAAACGAATGGGCGGAGCCGACGATTGCTCTTCACCGGCGACATTGGCCGGGTGCGCGATAGCGAAATTGCGCCCGGCAAAGTAGTGCACTCCGGGCCGCAGGAAAACGAAACCGCCGACGTACTGGTCATGGAGTCCACTTACGGCAACCGGCTGCATCCCGACACCGATCCTCGACCGGAACTCGCCCGCCTGATTCGCGATACCGTGCAGCGCGGCGGCAGTGTGATCGTTCCGGCGTTTGCCGTGGAGCGGACGCAGAAATTTCTTTTCATCCTGAAAAGGCTAATGGAGACGGGACAGATTCCGCGCCTGCCGGTTTATTGCGACAGCCCGATGGCGATCAAGGCGGTCGAAATTTTCCTGAAGCACTCCGAGGAGTACACGGCGCGGGCTGCCGATTTGATCAAGACATACGGCTCGCCGGTCGAGTGGCCGGGCTTCACGTTTGCGTTAACCGCCGAACAGTCGAAGAAGATTAACGAGAGCCATTATCCGTCGATCATCGTTTCGTCTAGCGGGATGGTTACTGGTGGGCGGATCCTGCATCACATGGCGCAGCGGCTACCCGATCCGAGGAATTTGGTTATTTTTATCGGCTTTCAGGCGCCGGGCACACGCGGCGCCACCATCAAGAGCAGAGCGCCCGAGGTGAAAATCTTCGGCGATTTCGTGCCGATCCGTGCGCAAGTCGCAGCGCTCGAACAGTTCAGCGATCATGCCGATCCGCCAGAGTTGTTGGAGTGGTTGCGGACGTTTAAGAACAAACCGGGCGTGACCTACCTTGTCCACGGCGAGCCCGCAGCTTCCTTGCAACTTCACGACCGGATGAAGAAAGAACTCGGATGGAATGTCCAGGTCGCGGAATATATGGAGCGGGTTGAGGTGAAGTGAGATTTTGTAAAGTTCACTTCCAACTCCCCGCGTTGCGACGCAACCCCATGATTCTAAATCAGCTTATGGTTTCAGGTGGGATGGCAGGTGTCCCGTCGGTGTCCCGAGGCTCCCGAAGTGACATTTTATCAGCAACTTCTGCCTCCAGTTTCGCCATCGTCAGCCGCTTCGACTGCTCGTCAGGTTTTATGTAATACGCCCGAGTCGTGTTGACGTCCGAGTGCCGCAGAATCTTCTGAACGCCGATGTCGGACTCGCCGAGCTCGTGAAGATTGGTTCCGACTCCGCGCCGGAACCCATGCCAGCCCCGCCAGCGCGGAATGGTTTCATCGCGGATGAAATCGTGGTCCTGCCGCAAGTGCTTCTTTCCCGCAGTTCCACGGCAGACCGCGCAGCGGTTCACGCTGGGTTTGATGAAGCGCATTTCGAGGTTCGACATGTCCATCCGGCCGCCTTTGGCGTTCGTGAACATCGGTCCGGATTCGAGATCGCTCCGGTGAAGCCGCGCCATCTCGCGTCCCCGGTGCAGCTCCAACCGGCTTGCGAGTTGAGAGATGACCGGAACCGGCGCGGCGCTCGACCGCGTCTTCGGAGCCTGCTCGTGGCCTTTCCAGATAGACCGACAACCGGTCGTACATTCCCTTGGCATGCGATGACACGTTTCCAGGGCGGTGAGCGCGGATGCACCGGCCAGCAGTTCGAGAATGCCACGCCTGGAAATTGTTATCACTTGGCTGCCGGGGCCGCCTTCTTGTGCTCCACGAAGGTGTGTGCTTGATGACAGCTCACACACGTCTTGCCTTTCATGAATGGATCAGACTTCAGTTGTGCCACCTGATCGGTGTGACAGGCGTCGCATGTGCTTAACGCCGGCGTGCCCGCGAAGTCCGGTGATGTTGTCTCGCCATGGCACACGGTGCATTCGACACCGTTGGCGCCATGCGGGCTGGCTTTCCATTGGTCATAAAACACCTTGTGGCAGCTGGAACAGGTATCCCCGGCTGGAATCCCCCGATGGAAAATATGCTTGGCTTGATCCTGCTGAGCAATGGCAGGTTGGACGGCAATAGCCAAAACGAGAAAAACAAACAGGGTGAGACCGAACATGCGCGCACAGAAACTATTCACGGACAGACCTCCTGAGTATGGTCTTCAAGTATCGAACCGGCGATGGCTGCAGTCAGTGATACACATCACATCTCACCGGAATGCGATCTGCGCACTGGCTGCGAAGCCTTTAGCCAAAGGAATGTTCTCCGGAATAATCAGCAATTCATGGAGTTGTGCCCGGTTGACCGGCAAACAGGAAGTAATCCCATAACGGGGAAAGCCAGGCCGGGAGAG
>Ga0187888_1003544_pt1 | contig 12153 bp, 19 predicted proteins | sample June2016WEW_7_40_FD_132987 | JGI IMG/M metagenome (GOLD analysis project Ga0187888, IMG submission 132987) | Peatland microbial communities from SPRUCE experiment site at the Marcell Experimental Forest, Minnesota, USA - June2016WEW_7_40 | ecosystem: Environmental > Terrestrial > Soil > Wetlands... | reverse complement strand
GCTTGAGAGAAGAAAGCAGTCGCCGCTTCCCCATTTCTGCGCCCGGCGCAGGCCAGAGCGTAACCCCACCACTGGCTCCTTTTCGCCCGCCAAATTGGTACCCTTTTTCGCCGCCACCGACACAAAATTGGGCGCCCGCGCGTCGGCGTGAGCGCTGAACAGGTCCGAAACCTGCGAGACCGGGGCGAGAGCCTGCGCCGCATAGCTCGGTCTCTACGAATCGGCAAGACGACAGCAGCTAGGATACTGTCAGATGCCAACCTCGCCCCCAATGTGTCCCAAAACTGCGGGGACCCGTCCCAAAACTCCGCAAGTGAGTCTGAGCCATTGCGGCCCGCCCGCATCCGCGTTAGCTGCCTGACGGCGACCCCGGCGCGTACCAGGGAATCCGGAGCCAGAATCTCCCAACTGGTGTTCACCCGTAAAGACGGGTTATGAATCCCGAGTTCTTGGTTTCCGGCGAAGTCCCTGAACGAACTAACCTTTGGGCTGAAGGGTCGGCGGAATGCAGTGGCCTATTGAAGTTGCGGGATTTGGGCGCAAGAATGGCAGAAAACCGGGAACACGGGGGGTGTATAACGATGCAAGCGCATGAAAGTAAGGAAGATACAGAAAAACACTTGACCTACGGTAGCGAAACGGTAAAAAGAGGGGCGCGGGCGGCGGGAGGATAAACCTCCGTCAGATTGGACCACACGATGTCAACTCGCGGGTGCACTCAAAACGGCGTGCGACGAGGCGCTTGCGTGTGGGCATTGAGGGACAGAGGGCAGACCTGCCAGGGTGGCGTTTGAGTCTGGTGGCTTACCGTGTGGCTCGCGGGACCGATAGTGTGATGCTATTGCGCAGTGTGCTACCGCACCTGAGGGATGGCCTACACGTATTACTCGTTTAAATGGTGTAAGTTACAAAGCACTTCATTAAGCGGACTAACGACAAAAAGTAGGGGCCTACGAAGGTATGCTCTGAGGTAGCGAGAATCGCTTAAAGGTCTCTATGGACTTGACGTACCTACACTCAATTTTTAACTCTTTCGCCCGCTGTAATCCGCTATCGATAATCGCTAGCGCTTTCGTTTTGGCTTTCGAATCGGGCATCTGTTCGAATCCGATTCGGGCTTTCTGGAGGTCTCGTTCTTGCTTCTTAACCCGCTCTAATTGCGTCATTCTCTCCCCCATTCTGGACCCGTTACCCCAGCAGCACCGGGCAAAATTCATTTTGCCCGCCGCTCTAATCATTTGTCAAATCCGCTGCGCTCCACTTGGCCCGTAGTTTTCTGCGCATTGTTAATAGAAAAGCGAGAACCCAGGCTAACCGCGACGGCAGCCACCGACTCTAACCCGAAACAAAGCCGAAGTTGGAAAATCTCCGGGCTGCATTCTGCCCTCACGTCGTTTGGTACAATTTCTGCCGGGTTCATCAGGCGGTATGGGTTACGCCCGCGATGGAAGCGGGAATTACTGATCACGTTTGGGACCTGCGAGAATTGCTCTCAGCGTGAATCTATGGCATCAGACAGGATACAACTAAATGGCTCAGAATAAGCGTGAAGTAGGCCCTAACCAACTGCTGAAGGTTTTCGTCGATATGATGATTCAGACGACAGCTCTCCAGTATGCTTTAGTCGAACACGGCGTGCTGACTTGGGACCAGATTGCGGAGCAGTTCGACAAGTTGTCGAAGACGCGCCAGTTGAGAGCCTTTCGAAAGGCGCTAAAAGTCGGCCATGTAGGAATTGAAGAGCTTCTAAAAACGTACAAAGGACCGATTCAGTAGCCTGCCTCTTTCGCTTTGGCTTTTGCATTTGGGCGCACCTCCATGGCATCATTTAGGTGCCTGCCCAAATGAGATTTAGGCTCCGGTTCCAGCCGGAGCCTTCCGCTTTTCTGCACAGTAGTGTACCATTCCCCACATGAAAGAAAAACTGCTATGGGCTACCCTCGCCGCTCTCGGCGCGATTCTGGCTACACACGCTCAATCGCCAACACCTCCACAACCGGCTGTCAGCGGTCGATTCGAGCTTGTTTTGGCACCTGCCGGAATTGAGGCACCAGTCGGAAGTGACGGTCGGCAACGCCCGACCTTATTTCGAATTGACACTGCCACGGGACAAACTTCGAGGTTCGAATGGGTCTACTCCACAGGAAACGCGCCATCGCCAGCATGGAACGGTGTTTTTGAGAATTTCGATGCCGTGTATCGTCAGTTCCCCCCAAAAGATGGAGTCCGAGAAATAGGCAACGACACTCAGGGGAAATAATGAACATGTAACTGTGTATGATGCTCTTAATCGTCGGAATGAACCATTCCACCCGGATTGGAGGAATATCCCATGGAAGATAAGTTGGCCGTACTGGCAGAATTTCTTTTGGATATCGCATCTCACCAGATGGCTGTAAGAAACTTGATCTGGCAGAGCGGTTATACAGACCAGCAATACGAGCAAGCTCTCACTGATGCAAAGGCGAAGTTGGACGCTCTGTCTTCAGTTCAGGAGTTTCGCGCACAGGACGATTCATCTCAACTTGAACCTCTTTTAACAGCCGTGAAAACAAGTCTTCGCGACCCGTTCGGCGGTTAACAGGTTTCTCAGGGTTACGATCAGGCGCATCTTGCATTTGGGCACACCTCCATGTTATTTCTCGGTGAGTCACAAGGTTTATTGAGGCCCGGTTGCTGTCGGGCCTTTCGCTTTTCCTGCTTTATGCTACCACCCCTCTGAACTTGGTGGTACATCTTAATGCATGTGGCTTATGCATTCTGGCCTGTGCTACCAGCGTGGGGAAGGGTGCTAGATGTTTTGGAACATCAATCGTCGGAACGCAGCGGTCAACGCGAAGGGTAACTTGGTCTGCTGTCTCGGAAAGGGTGAACGAACCGGAGTGGTTTTATGGCGCGTGACTGGCCATACCGAAGATGGCTGAAATCCAATGGACGGCCGCCCACCGTTCCAGATTTGGACCTGATGGACGACGCTGCTCTGAGAGCTTGGATTGCCGCAGTGCCGCGTGGCACTCTGACTGGCGAAGCGGCGCATGCTTTCCCCGGCAAGCCGCCTGGGTACGTTCGGGCGTACCGGCTGTTTGTGGCCATAGCTCACGCCAAACTCAAGGGCCGCCCCTGGGCGGAGTATTACAAGCGGCTCCCTGACTGGGCACGCTGGCGGGATCGGTTCCCGGTCCTGGCGTGTGTACGGGCCGGGGAACGGTTTCGCAAACGGATTAAGCGGCCTAATTGGCGGGATCTGTTTAGCCAGAATGAGCGCGAGGGACTGATCCCGACGCAGAAATCCAATATTGTACGTCGCCAAGTAGTTGATAAGCAGCGACTTACGGTCTAGCTTTAGCAAGCCTAGTCATTGAAACGGCGCATGACAAAGGCGATAATGAGATCCCAGTGTCTTTTCCTAAGAATCGGAGGCGTCCAATGCCGGTCACGATCCGTCTCTTGGGCCGTTGGTCCCACAAGCGTTTCAAGGCCCTCGTTTGGGCTTTCCTCGTACTGGCCTGTTGTCCAGCCCTTCCAGCGCAATCGGGCGGATTCTTGACTACGACGGCTGCCAGTGGCCTTCAGGCTGTAGCCGTTACCGCCGATCACATGGGCAACATATATGTTGGCGTGCCGTTCCGCGTCTGGAAGGTTTCGCCCTCGGGGAAAATCACTGCCTTCGCCGGGACCGGCAACTGGAGCGATTCCGCTTCGAACGGTGACGGTGGCCAAGCGACGAATGCACAATTGAGATGGCCTTACGAGCTAGCGGTGGACGGAAGTGGGAATGTGTACATTCTCGACGAAGGTGATTACCAAGGTTATGGTGACGACGTCCGCAAGGTTACGCCAGATGGCACAATCACCTCAGTCGCAACCGCGACGGCATTCGCACCTTTTAGCCCAACGGCTTTGGCGGTTGATCAGATCGGAAATCTCTATATCGCCTGTGCGACCAATTCCCAAAACACGACGAACTCCGCCGGCAGAGTCCTTAAACTTACACCTACCGGGGTCCTGACATCCGTGGCGGGAAACGGCTCGTCGGGCTTTAGCGGGGATGGGGGACCAGCGACGATGGCGCAAATGCGTGCTCCGAGCAGCATTGCGTTCGATGGCTCGGGCAACCTCTACATAGCAGACGAAGGCAATTCAGACATTAGACGGGTCACGCTCAGCCAAGTAATAACGTCTGTTCCGATTCCTACTTTGTATTCTCCTGCGAACATCGCAGCTGACCGGACAGGGAATCTCTATTTTTCCGATGCCGTGAGTAATGAGATCATCCAGGTTGCTGCAAACGGGGTCATAGGTGTCGTGGCCGGTGGAGGTGTGCAAGGACTGATTGGCGATGGTGGGCCGGCGACTGCTGTTGGACTCTCTCCTACCAGCATATATGCGGACCCACAGAACCCGCAGGGGAATGTTTATGTGGCCGATAGAGACGGGGAAGTGAGGAACCTAATCCCTTCCGCTGCGGTTAACGGCTGTGTGTATTCGATTGACGCGACAACCCAAAGCTTCGGTACTTCGGGTGGCACTCAAACCGTTGGCGTCCTGACAAGTGGGCCCGGCTGCCCTTGGCTCGCAGGTAGTTATGTGGACTGGGTTGAAGTGACACCGAGCAGTATCGGCACAGGCAACGGTATCGTCACCTATTCGGTAGTGCCAAACGTCAGCTCGAAAGCAAGAACGGGAACCCTCTGGATCGCGGGACAAACCTTGGCGATCAGCCAGTCTGGTGTAGTCTGTGCCTTTTCAGTTACGCCAAGAGCTGTATCCGTGCCTCCGGCTGGCTTGATCGGGAATACTTTCACCGTCAACGCCGATGCATCTGATTGTGGATGGACGACTTCGACAAGTGCGTCTTGGATTCTGGTGAGTGGAGGTACCACCGGCACAGGAAGCGGCACTGTGACGTTCACCGTGGGAGTGAACACCGGCACTCTGCGGACAGGGACCATCACTGTTGCAGGCCAAAAAGTCTACGTCAATCAGGCAGCGGCCGGAGAGTCGGTCTCCTCGCTGGCTTCCCTTAACGTCGGCGGGATTGTGAACGCAGCGAGTGGCCTCCCGCCCATCTCATCTGGGGGCTTCGTCACTGTATACGGACAGAATCTTGCCGATACAACCTCTGACTGGAGCGCTGCCATAACGAACGGAAAACTTCCCACCTCCCTTGGGGGCGTGCAAGTACTTATCAACGGCAAAAATGCCTATATCAGCTATGTCCAACCTACTCAGGTCAACGCCATCGCTCAACCGGACATGGCCGCTGGATCAATTGAGGTGGACGTGATCACGAACCATGGAACGGTCCCGGCACTAGTCAACATGGTTCCAATATCCCCAGCGCTGTTTACGTATTCCTTGCAGGGCACGCTCTACGCCGATGGTTTGTTTAACAGCGACGGCGAGTATGTTGCGGCGGTTGGGGCGATACCCGGAGTGACCAGCCGCCCAGCGCAGGCTGGAGATTTCATTTTGCTTTTTGCAACCGGACTCGGACCGACCAACCCACCCTATCCAGTTGGGCAAGTCTTCACCACTGCGTACCCCGTTCCGGATCTTTCACAGGTCAGCGTGCTGATCGGCGGACAGCCCGCTCCGGTACTATTCGCGGGCATGACCTATGCTGGCGTTTTCCAAATTAATATTCAGATGCCAAGCGGCGTTCCGGCTGGTAACCAGCCGGTCGTCCTCCAGGTCTCTGGACAGGCGTCACTTTCCACGGTGTACCTGACATTCGGTGGCGGGTGAGTGATGCCAGTTCAAGAAATTAACTTTTTAGTTTTTGGATTCGACATGGCGGGCGGCGAAGCCTAACCCGATTTCTTGTCACCGCGGTCGCACGTACCCTACCCTTGGGCCTCGAACGCTGCCGTATTCACTCAGTGTAGAATGGCCGAAGCGTGATAGACAAGCCACAAGTTGTTTAGAGCCTAACTTATTCCGCCGTAAATTAGTACTTGTGTCTAACATGTGTTCGGGTTAGTATCTCGTCAGTTACTTTCTGATGTTCGATTCTTGAAGGGAACCGAACACTAGCACGAAAACGGGACCGCGCCGAGTTGCGAGCTTGGCACGGTCCCTAAACACCAAAGCTACTGAGGAGCTTCGATGTCTACACACGAGAATACCGCAACCGAAAAACTGGACGTGTACCAGCGCGTCACGTCCGCAATCGTCAACGCAATCGAATCGGGCATCGGCGAATACCGTATGCCCTGGACCGTACGACAGGACAAAGGCTTCAGCCCTATTTCTGTCGGTTCCGCCAAGGCATATCGCGGTATCAACACCTTGGTGCTTTGGGCGCAGTCCCAGAGCAAGGGCTACAGTTCCGCTTTGTGGGGCACTTACCAGCAATGGCAGGGGCTTGGTGGGCAGGTCCGCAAGGGCGAACACGGTTCGCCTGTCGTCTACTGGGGAACCTACGAAAAGCAGTCCAGCGAAGACGAAGACGAGAAATCCCATCGTGGGCTTTTCGCCAAGGGCTACACCGTTTTCAATATCGAACAGGTTGACGGCTGCAAGCTTCCGAAGCGGTTTGAACCGAAGCTCAGCCATAACGAACGGATCGCCCTTGCTGAATCGTTTTTCGCTCGTGTTGGGGTGCAGATCCGGGACGGCGGAAACCGGGCATTCTATCGGCCCGATACTCCCGAAGCCGTTTACATGCCCGGATTCACCCAGTTCCCGGACCGCGTTGACTACTACAGCGTGCTAGCCCATGAGACTACGCATTGGACCTCCCATGCTTCCCGCTGCGACCGTCAGCTAGGCAAGCGCTTCGGTGACGACGCGTACGCGGTTGAAGAGTTGATTGCTGAGCTTGGCTCCGCGTACACCATGGCGCGCCTTGAGGTTGAATTGACTCCGCGCGCCGATCATGCCCGGTACATCGGCTCATGGCTCAAAGTCCTAAAAGCCGATAAGCGGGCCATTTTCACGGCAGCATCGAAAGCGCAACAGGCAGCCGATTACCTGATAGCGCGGTCCGCGCGCGTGGCGGAGGTGGCAGCATGACCGGGCGCTATCTGATCCATACCCCTGTCGAAAGCTCGCGGGATGAAAAGCGTTTCGATACCGCATGGCGGAGGTTTGCTGAGATCTGCCGTTCCCTGAACCGGGACGGACTCGATTACAGCGTCCAATTGAACCTCACGGGCCATAACCCGCACGTGCTGATAACGGCCAGCGGTACGGCCAAACCGCGTAAACAGGCAGGGGCACACCGTTTGCCCCTGCCCCCACCTATGCCCGCGCAACGTTGCAGGGACCGCGCGCTAGAGGCCGAATGGTTTCTGCCTGAGAACCGGGAACGGCGGAAGGATGGAACGGCCTATTGGGGCAAGCATCAAGCCCGGTATCAGGAACTCTCACAGATGGCGGAAGTGTTCGTCCGGGCCGATGCGGAGTACTGGCGGGAATTGGAACTCCTCAGCGGGCAACGGCAGCATTTCAAACCGGGCATGACGGATGAAACGGTCAATGCCGATGACGAGGTGGCCGCATGACCACCAATTTGCTGGATATCCTGCTGAGCGGCGCAACTGGGGAGGTTGCGCCCGCGCCACCGAAACCAGTTGTTCGGCTGCACTTTTATCGCTGCACGGATTGCTTATCTATCTGCACGTCGGCGGAACAGTTGAGCTACCGGGACCGTAACGGTTACCTAGTAGCGGGCGGAAAATGCGGCGCGTGCGGCGGCGCCCTCGAATATCTGGGACGCACCGAACGTGACCGCCTGATTAAAGAGCATGAGGCTTGCCCGTGTGACGACCGCTGCACGTCGGCGCGCGGGCCTAGCTGCTCATGCCGTTGCGGCGGCGAGAATCACGGAACCAACATGACCGTAACCGTGCGGACGGATGAGGGCGGCATCCCCGTTGCCATGATCGACCCGGCGGCGCGGCTAAAGGCAGAAGAGTACCGGGCGGCAAAACAGGCATTTTCGGACGCGTGGAATCCGCGCTACCGTGCCATCACGGACAAAAAGAATCGTGGCCAGTGGATAGACGCGTTTACCGCGTACCTCGATGGCCAGGATTTTGCGCGGGCATTTCACAAGGCGGTTGAACTGCGGACCCATGCCGGCCGGAACCGGAGAATTCGCGCCCTCGCACAGGAGATTCGCGGGAAAAGCGAGGTGGCGGCATGACACCGGACACCCAGGTTATCGGTCCGGTGGCGGGCACGGGAGCGGACGCGGTTCCGCTCCCCGCGCTTCCCTCTGAACAGGTCAGGGAGTTTATCCGGGCATCCAAGGCGAAGAACACGCTACGGGGCTACCAGAGCGATTGGCGGGCATTCTGTGCATGGTGCGAGGGGCAGAATGTATGCCCCTTTCCCTCGACTCCTGAAACCGTGGCATCCTACATCGCCGAATGTGCGGCGCACCTGAAACCGGGCAGCATTCAGCGGAGGTTGAACGCAATCGCCGAAGCGCACAAAGCGGCGGGGTTGGATTCCCCGACGCACGCCGCGCTAGTGGCGAACACCATGAAGGGCATCCGGCGGACCCTGGGAACCGCGCCGGCACAGAAGGCGCCAACCTTGACGGACGATATCCGGGCCATGGTGGACGCGGTGGACGCGGGCTTAATTGGCGCGCGGGACCGGGCGCTAATCCTGCTCGGATTCGCGGGCGCGTTCCGGCGTTCGGAACTAATCGCACTGGACGCTGGGGATTGTACCTTCGGGAAGGATGGCCTCACAATCGCGCTACGACGGTCTAAGATCGATCAGGAGGGGCAGGGGCGGAGGATTGGTATCCCCTACGGCGCGAACCCGGACACCTGTCCCGTTCGCAATGTACAAGATTGGATAAATCGGGCGGGCATCGTGGCGGGGCCGTTGTTCCGCTCCATCAATCGCCATGGGCAGGTACAGCCGGGCCGGTTGTCCGGTATCGACGTGGCGCGAATCGTCAAGAAACTGGCGGACCGGGCAGGGCTGGATTCGGCGAAATATGCCGGGCACTCCCTGCGGGCCGGGCACGCTACCACGGCGGCAATCGCGGGCGCTTCGGAGCGCTCGATCATGAATCAGACTGGGCATAGGTCCGTTCAGATGGTGCGGAGGTACATTCGGGACGGTAGCTTATTTCGAGAGAACAGCGCGAGCAAGTTGGGGCTGTAAAGGCTTGACCGATTCTTCAGACCAATTTCCTACGTTCGCTGTAGGGCATCCGGCTTTACGATTCGAACCATGTCTCGCACAAATTGGGTAGCGGCTTGTTCTGAGTTGAAGTATTGAGGTTTCACAAACAACACGAGTTCGTCTTTTACTACTCCGAAGGGTAAGTCGGCAGGCTCCCCGAATTGTGGCCAATATCTAATTACCGATCCACCCGGACGATAGAATAGGTTTACGTACATCGTTCTAGGAGAAGCCGTATGCCAGGAGATGTCTATGCTGCACAATATCTCGCCATTAGCAGAATCGCTAGTGTTCATGCTCCCGTCCAACCCAAAAGCTTCATGGAGAAATGCAACTTGGAGCGCCAACTTCTCCAATAATTGCTTCCAAAACTCCGGGCTCTCCTGCCTGATCTTGAGTTGGGCGATTATTTGGTCCTTAGCGGCATTGGCCTTCTTTAACTCACCTAGCTCATTGTTATCCATCGCTTGCTTCATCCAGTCCGGCATTACTCTTTTGTCCACAGTATTTAAATACCCCAGAGACTATTATAACCCTAGGTGACTCAGTGTGGCTGTATACCTTCTAAGCAGTTATCCGAACCATGTTTTGTGGTAACAGTCAAAACGATTCGCTGAATACTCAAGACTCAAACACCAAACATTTGAAAAAGCTAACTTGTTAGGATATACTCGTCCTTGATGCGATGTCCAATTCACAAGATTCCTCTGGTGTGTTACTGCCCGGCTTGCCGTGGCAGCGTCCAATCAAAACGGAAAGCGGAAGCATCACGTGAGAATGGCAAGCTGGGTGGGCGTCCGAAGGGCAGAGACGAGAAGCAGTCAAAGAAAGGTTGCAAGGCGGATGGCCCTCTACAAACGCGGTGATACCTACTGGTACGAATTTCAATTCAACGGCCAGCGCATTCAGCAGAGCGCACAGACCGGCAACAAGGATGCAGCGCGCCAGATCGAGGCCGCGCATCGCGTCCGGCTGGCGAAGGGCGAGGCCGATATCATTGAGAAACCGCCGGTGAAGACGTTTAAGGAATTCGCCCCGGATTTCCTGAAAGCAATCGAAACGCAGTGCAAGGACAAGCCAGCAACAGTCGCATTCTACAGGGAGCGGATGCGCCGTCTGATCGATTTCCCGGACTTGGTGAAGTGCCGACTGGACAGGATCGATGAGGAGCTGATCGAGAAGCTGAAAAACCAGCGCACGCGCCAGGTATCGCGGCTCGGCCGTCCGCTATCGGTGGCATCAATCAACCGCGAACTGGCGACGCTCCGGCGATTGCTCCGGCTCGCCCAGGAATGGAAGCTGATCGACCGCGTACCGCGAATTCGCCTGTTCCGAGGCGAACCAACCCGCGAGTTCGTCCTCGGCTACGCCCAGGAAGAGTTATACCTGCACATGGCGCCCCAACCGCTGAAGGATGTGGCGCTGCTGATTCTTGATACCGGAGTTCGGCCGGGCGAGGCGTGCGCGCTGGAGTGGCGCCATGTGCATTTGACGCCCGCCGCCGGCGCGAAGTTCGGCTACATCCACATTCCGGGCGGAAAATCCCCGAAGGCGAAGCGCAACTTGAGCCTGACTGCGAGGGTTGCGGAGATGCTGAAGGAACGGCACAGCGCGCCGGACCATTCCGAGTTCGTGTTTCCCGGCAAGGGGGGAAACGATCCATTTCCGGTTTCCTCGCTCGACCACCAGCACGGTGAATTTTGCGCGCTAGTCGGGGTGTTCGCGGAGTTCGTGATACACTCGTTAAGGCACACGATGTTAACCCGTCTCGGGGAATCCGGGGCGGACGCCTTCACCATCATGAAAATTGCGGGGCACAGTTCGGTTACCGTTTCGCAACGTTATGTTCATCCGTCGCCGGAATCGTTGGAGAAGGCGTTTGAGAGGCTCGATAGGTTGAACTGTTCAAAGCGCGGGAACCGCTCCGTAGTCCCTGCAAAAGTCACTACAGCGGAAAACGAACTGGAACGTAAAAACGAAGTTAAGCCTTTCATAGTCAACAAGATGGGCGCGTAGCTCAACTGGCAGAGCAACTGACTCTTAATCAGTAGGTTGAAGGTTCGATTCCTTCCGCGCTCACCAACCGAATTAGTGCCGGCGGTACGCTTTCGGTACTGGACTAGTTCAGCGCGCTTCTGCCAACAATGCTGTCTTGCCGGCGAACGAGCGACCGGATGCCGGTTCCAAAGCTCTGGATCGCCGCCAGCCACTGCCCCGGTTCGCTGTGGCTGCTATCCCGGACGTGCGGGTTTTCGAAGACCCGCGATTTCAAGCCTATCGGTTGGAGTTCATCGCCGGCATCGAAGACGCGTATCGATCGCAAAGCGAGTGGGACAAACTGGTGAAAGATCTCGACTGGGGTGTCCTCTCGAAAGGGCATTACTTCAGCGCGCTTTCAGGCGGCGGCAGATTCCCGCCGCAACAACGGGCGCCGGCCTCCCAAGACCGCTCCTTTTTGATTCTGGTGCGGGGAAGAAGTTATGTGTCCAGCATGCATGGCAAGCGCGGTATTGGTGATCGGGACCGCGATAACAACGGGCGGACTTGCCGCGCTGGCGGTAAAGACCGCTCGTTCGAAGAAGAGCGTGAAGGCTGACGCCGAGCGGGGCCTGAAGGGGGATGGAACATGAACGCGAGCGCAATGAAATCGCCGAAAGTGGTATCGCAGGCAGAGTGGCTTGCCGCCCGCAAGGATCTACTGCAGAAGGAAAAGGAATTCACGAGCACGATGATCGCGGTGTCTCGCGCGCCGTACGCCAAGCTGGCGGCATACGAAAAACGAATGGGATGGAGCTTCCAGTGGGTTTCCTCATACGGCTCGGATTTCAATTTCGCCTGCTGCGTGTCGCTCACGCCGGAAGAGATGGCGAAGAAAGAAGCGCTAGCCTCGATTTCCACGGGAGGTCTGGCGTGTGCAATGGCACAGGACGGAACGCCGACCTTGAGCCAGTCGCGGGTTCCGCACGACCTGTAGTTAGTGCCATCCGGTTCTGAAACATT
>Ga0187888_1003531_pt1 | contig 12185 bp, 8 predicted proteins | sample June2016WEW_7_40_FD_132987 | JGI IMG/M metagenome (GOLD analysis project Ga0187888, IMG submission 132987) | Peatland microbial communities from SPRUCE experiment site at the Marcell Experimental Forest, Minnesota, USA - June2016WEW_7_40 | ecosystem: Environmental > Terrestrial > Soil > Wetlands... | reverse complement strand
TTGGTGGCCACCACGGCGCGGATCTCGCCATCGCGCAGCTTGCGCTCGATCTCGCGGCGCTCGCGCGGCAGGTAGCCGCCGCGGTAGCCGCGCACGGTTTTCTTGGGCACCGGCCCGCGGTCGCAGGCGTCCTTCAAACAGGTAACGAGCACTTCCGTGGCCAGGCGGTTGTTGGCGAAAACCAGCGTCAGTAAATTCCGTTCGATGAATTCGAGCGCCACGCGCCGCGCTTCGTGTATGTAGCTGCGGCGGATGCCGAGCTGGCGGTTGACCACCGGCGGATTGTAGAAGACGAAATACTTCTCGCCGCGCGGCGCGCCGTTGCGCTCCACTAGCTCGAACCGCTCGCCGGTAAGCGCTTCAGCCAGCTCGCGCGGGTTGGCGATGGTGGCCGAACAGCAGATGAATTGCGGATGCGATCCATAGAACTCCGTGATCCGCTTCAGCCGCCGCAGCACGTTGGCCAGATGGCTGCCATAGACGCCGCGGTAATAATGCAGCTCATCGATCACGATATAGCGCAGGTTCTCGAAATAGCGTGCCCACTTGGTGTGGTGCGGCAGGATGCCGGAGTGCAGCATATCCGGATTGGTGAGCACCACGTTGGCCCGCTGGCGGATGGCTTTGCGCGCATCCTGCGGCGTGTCGCCGTCGTAGGTGAAGGCGCGGATGGAGGAGCCCATCGCATCCACCGCACCCTGGAATTCGTGCAACTGATCCTCCGCCAGCGCCTTGGTCGGGAACAGGTACATGGCGCGCGCGCCGTCATCGGCCAGCAGCCGGTTGGTCACGGGCAGGTTGTAGCAGAGCGTTTTGCCGCTGGCGGTGGGCGTCACCACTACTACGTTCTTGCCGGCTTCGAGCGCGTCGAAAGCTACCGCCTGGTGGGAGTAGAGACGCGCGATGCCGCGGGCTTCGAGCGCCTGGCGCAGGGCGGGATGGATGGCCGCGGGCAAGTCGGCGTAAACCCCTTCCGCGGCCGGCTGGTGGTGGATGGCGCGGACGGGCGATTCGGGATCGTTATGCGCCGCCCGGAACCGGGCGACCACCGCATCGAGCGACTGCTTCGACGCAAGCGCCAATTCCTGCGAAAACTCGGGAAATCCAAGCGACAGACCCATAGGTTGTTCTCTCAGCGGCGCAGCGGTTGATCAAAATGGGCGGATGGATTGAGAGATAGCCCTCTTGCCGCCGCGTTTTGGCTTCGCCTTTTCTTCTCTACCATACACCGAAAGCGCCCGCGAAACAACCGCGGGAAGAAATGTTTGGGACCACCCCCAGGCTGGTGGCATCTCGGCGGACCCCGTGGCCCGCCCCACGCCGGTCACGCCAGCTCTTTTGAGCTATCCCGTTTGGGGCGTCCCGCATCCTACAATGTAGGGGTGAAACCTAACCGCGCGAAACCCGAAACTCGCTGGTTCCGTCCTTCCAGCATGTCTATTGGCACACTGAGATTGGCTTGGGTCGCTCTGCTCGCTGTGGCGGCGGCAGCGGCGCCGGCCTTCCGGCCTTCTATCCCTGGCCGCCACGTTGCGGCACCGGCCTTCCGGCGCTTTATCCCCGGCCGCTACGTCGTGGTCCTCGACGACCCGCCCGTGTCGGCCCGTTTTCCGGCGCGCGCAGACGCCGAGTCCTCGGCCGCCGCCGATTACCGCCGGCAGATCGAAGCCAAGCAGGCGGCGGTGGCAAGCCAACTTGCCGGCCGCCACATCCAGGTCACCAGCCGGGTATCGCACCTGTTGAATGCCCTCTTCGTTTCCGCGCCCGGGCACAGCATCGACGAGCTACGCGCCATTCCCGGCGTGAAATCGGTCACGCCCATGCGCCGTATGAAGGCGAATCTCAACCGCGCCGTGCAATTGATGGATGCCCAGACCGCATGGAACGCGGTGGGCGGCCAATCGAACGCGGGCAAGGGAATCAAGATCGCCATTCTCGATTCCGGCATCGACCTCACCAACCCGGCCTTCCAGGACTCGACGCTCACCATGCCGTCCGGCTATCCCCTGTGCAGCGGCTTTCCCTACCCCACTCTCCCATACCCCCCTAGCGGCCCGTGCAGCATCTACACCAACAGCAAGGTGATCGTGACGCGCAGTTACATGCAGTTGTTGGGAGCAGGCACCGGCGCGGCGAACTCGGAGCCCGACGATCCGTTTCCGCACGATCGTTACGGCCACGGCACAGCCACTGCCATGGTAGCGGCGGGCAATACCATCACGGCTCCGGCTATCTCGACCACCGGATCGGCCATCACCATGGAGGGAATGGCGCCCAAGGCCTACATCGGCGTTTATAAGATTGTCGGCACATTCAACTACACGACTGACGAGGTTGAAATCCAGGCGCTCGAGGACGCCGTGAAAGATGGCATGGATGTCATCCTCTTGCCGTACGGAACGTTGGCGCTGACTGATTGGGCCAACGATCCCACGGCCTCCGCGTTCGAACAGGCGGCAACCACCGCCCGGCCCGCCGGCTCCCTGGCCAGCACGATCGCCATTCCGGTTGTTGTGGCAGCCGCCGGCGACGATGGAGCGGTTGGGGTCCTGAACGGTTACAATTACCCCAATTTCAGCACCATCAACTCGCCCTCCAACGCGCCCGACGTGATTTCCGTGGGCGCCACCACCAACTCGCACATCATGCAACCCAGCGTGAGCGTCACCGCGGCCGGCGCGCCGGCCAACCTCAAAAACATCGTCGCGCTGGCAGGCGATTCTAATTTCTACCCTTCCAACTGGGGCGCCAACATCGCTCCGCTGGTGGATGTATCGACCATCGGCGACGCCACGGCCTGCACCGCCCTTCCGGCCGGATCGCTGAATTATTCCTTCGCCTTAATTGTCTATAGCACGTGCAGTTTCGACACCGCGGCGGCCAACGCACAAAATGCCGGCGCTGTGGGTTTCGTCTACATTATGCCCGCCGGAACGGCCGTTGCCCCATTCGACTCCGGCCCAACGGGCATCGCGGAATACGGCCCTTCGGTTTCGATCTCCAATGGCGACGGCCAGAACCTGCAGAACTACATCGATCAAAACTACACCCAGGCGAACTCCTGGCCACAGGTCACGATTGACCTGAGCGGCCAGGAGGAGGATATCACCGCGCTGAGCCAGTACTGGCTTTCCATGCTGGGCGGCTGGGCGCTTACCGCGAACATGGTGCCGGGCTATTCCTCGTTCGGCCCCACGCCCGATGGCCAGCTCAAGCCCGATATCGTGGCCACCGGAGGCTGGGATCCTTCTTACCAACTTTACGGCGGCTTTTACGTGCCCACGCAGAGCTTCGATGCATACGACTCACTGCTCTACAGCGCCAACGGATTCATGGCTGTGGATGGCACGAGCTTTTCCGCGGCGCTGACAGCCGGCGCAGCGGCGTTGGCCATTCAGGCGCACCCGGGGCTGCTGCGGGGCACGCAGGTGCGATCGTTGATCGTCAATCCCTCGGCTCAGACCGTGGCCACGGACGATAGCGACAACCCGGTGGATGCGGAATGGATCGGCGCCGGCCTGCTGGACGCAGGGGCTGCCACCAGCGCTACCGTGATCGCCGAGCCCACCGCGGTTGGCGGGAGCGGGGCTACGATCTCGTTCGGCATTCTGCAATCCGGCTCGCTGCCGATCTCGAAGACCATCACCTTGACCAACATCTCCTCGAGCCCGGTGACGCTCACGCCGCAGGTTTCCTGCTGCACGGTAAGCGGCAGCTCTGGCTCGCTGTCGCCCGCTGCCTCGGTCACGGCATCCCTTTCCAGCTCGACGCTGGCCGCCGGCGCAACATCAACTCTGACGGTCACCCTTTCCGGCTCGCTGCCCGCCGCCGGCGAATATTCCGGCAGCGTCGCGTTGCAGGGATCGAGCCTGCACATTCCCTTCATGCTGCTGGTGGGCACGGGAACGAATTGCAGCTCGTCAGCCGATGAATGTAACATCACACCAAACTTTGCACCGGAATCCACGTTCCTCGAAGGCGCGCCCGGCATCGATACTGGGGCTTACCCGTACTTGCAACTGGTGGACGTGAACGGCGTGCCGGTGTCTGGCGCCTCGGTAGCGTTCACGGCAACGCCGTGGGGCAGCCTGACCATGAATAGCGTATCCGGGCATCCGGCTTGTTCGCCGGCTTCCAGCACCAGCAGCGTTACCTGCGCCACCGATCAGTTCGGCTGGGCATGGATGGACGTGGTGCTGGGTTCCACTGTGAGCCAGCCGCAAATCACCTACGGCGCCGCCGGCTTCTCAGATTACTTTAACGTGAACATCCAGGCACCTCCGACCATTTCCGTTACCAGCGCCGGCGCGCCGGGCGTGGTGGATGCCGCGGCGTATCTGCCAACTATTGCGCCGGGATCGTATGTGTCGATTTACGGAAGCGGCTTTACCTCTGCTCTTACCGGCTCCTCCGACCAGTTCAATCTCCTGTGTCCAAACGGGCTCTACTGCCCGTATCCCATCAGCTTCGACGATGTGAGCGTCAGCTTCGATGTGCCCGGCGCCACCTACCCCGGCTTCCCGTACTACATCACCACGGGGCAGTACCCCCAGATCAACCTGTTGGTGCCATGGGAATTGGAGGGCCAAAGCTCGGCGCAGGTTAAGGTGTCGTTCGATTTCGACCTGTTCAGCAACGTGGTGACCGTACAGCTTGCTAATAACGTCCCGGCGTTTTTCGTGTGCTCCGGCGCGGCTTGCGCGCGGGACACTAGTTATAACGTGATTACCACTGGCAACCCGGCCAAGCGGGGGCAATACATTCAACTCTATGCCAATGGTCTGGGGCCGGTGACGAATCCGCCCGGAGACGGAGTGGCGGCCACCGCCAGTCCGCTCTCCTCCACCACGACCACCCCGGTGGTGACCATCGGCGGCGCTGTGGTTCCGTCCGCGAATGTGCAGTTCAGCGGCTTGGCTCCCGGCTACCCCGCTCTGTACCAAATCAACGTGCTGGTGCCCGAAAGCTCGCAAACCGGCAGCGCCGTGCCGATCTCGCTGCAGATAGGCGGGGCGACGACGCCCGCAACCACGATACCCGTGCAATAGTGGTGGGGCATGCTTCAAGCTTGCCAACGCCCGCTTGCGGGCGCCGTTTTATTCACAGCTTGGCAAGCTGCCCATGCTGGCAGTCACGCGCCATCGTCAACCGCCAAGCCCAGCGTTTTGAGGCCCTTGCCGCTCGGCACCCGGCGCGCGGGGTGCTCGCCTGCGCTTATCATGCGGACGTGGAGAGGAATACCAGAACCGACCGTGCCACAGCCGTGGTGGCTGCCGCCGCTCACGAGTTCAACGACGAATTGACCGTGATCCTGAACGCCGTCGCCGAATCGCTGGAAGCTCTGCCACCGGCGCATCCCCTTTATCACGGTCTGATCGAGGCCCAATGCGCGGCCCATCGCTGCGCGCAGAGGGCGGAGGGCATGCTCTGCTTCAGCGCCAGGCGTGGGCTTCGCCCCGCGCCGTCGTGTGCGGAAGCGCTGCTCTGGCCGTAAACAACCGCTCCGTTGAAAATCACCCCTGCGCAGGTTTGGGAGCAAGGGGAGTGAGGCTGACGCGTAGTCGCAAGGCCCGTTGGGGCTTTTCGCGGGGCCGTCTTCAGATCTCGCTGTCGCTGAGACCGTATTTCTCTCGCAGGGCTGCCAGCGCGGTGCCGACTGCATCATCCGGCGGGATGTAGCCGCGGAGCAGCGCATCCAGTTTTCCAACTCCGTCCGGGTACGTGTCTGCCGCGTAGGTCGTGTGCCTCAGTTGCTGAAACTCGGTGGCGGACTGCTCCAGCACCGCGCGCATGTTCTGCAGCGACCGCTGGCGTTTGGTCAGTTGGGTGGTCAAATCGTCGCGGACCTCCCGTGGATACTCTTCTTTGAGCAACTGGCGGTCAATCGCCTGACGCACCTGGCTCAATTGAGAGCTGACAGCCAGGGTGTATTTCGCCAGTTCCGCAGCCACGGCGGCGTTTTGATCCAATTCGATTCCGCGGCCTGCCCCGTTTGCCGTGATGCCGCCGCACCAGGCACGGGCGTTGCTTACGAAGTCTTTTTCGATTGTGTTCGCGCTCGAAAAGTTAGCCGTTGTTCCTCTGAGCGCCTTCGCGAATTGAACCGCTTCCATCCGCTCCTGCTTGCCGCATCCCGTAATGGATGCGACAGCAGCCAACCACCACCAATACCGCGAGTTTAGGACCATCATATCCCTCACCTGTCAACGACCCAAGTGTAGGCCGTTTTTTCGCGGGTGTCCATCCGCCGCACCCTGTTGCGCCCCGCGAAGAAGGGAACGGAGCGCGCGTGCGATTCGCATCGCCCGCAGATATATTAGGATCACGCGAGGGGGAAGCCGTGGACGGCACAGTCGAAGCCCTGATCGCCGATCTCCTGGAGTGGGTGGCAAGCCGCGAGAGGACTTACGAGGAAGTAATGGAAGCCTGGCGCACGTCATGCCCTAAACTCCCGGTTTGGGAGGGCGCAAACGATCGTGGCCTTATCATGACGGAGTATGTTAACGGGCGCTCGATCGTCAAGGCGACGCCTCTGGGTTTCGCACTTCTCGAAAAGCGCAAGGTCAATTCACGACGCTAACTATCCGCCCGCGATCGCCCCGACAATGAGCAATGGCACCGCCCCGCTGGCGACGGCTTCGGGCAGCGGCGCATCCGGGGATTCGTGGGACAAGTCCTCTGCGCAGGCGAAAAAGCGCACGAAGGGGCGCCGCTGTTGGGTGACCTGGTCTCGGATGGTGCCGCGCAGCATCGGATAGCGGGCCTCCAGCGCGTCGAGCACCGAGCGCTGCGTGACCGGACCCTCCACGTCAAGCCGCACCTCGCCCGCGACGCGCGCCAGTATTCGCAGATGCGCCGGAAGCTCGACCCGGATCACTGGAGCGTCTGGACCTCCACGGACAGCACGGCCGGAAGATCGCGGACGATCGGAGACCAACTATCTCCGGCATCGGGGGACGCGTAGACTTGCCCGCCGGTGGTGCCGAAATATACGCCGCACTGGTCGAGCGAATCGACCGCCATCGCGTCGCGCAACACGTTGACGTAGCAATCGCTCTGCGGCAGGCCTTTGGTGAGGGGCTCCCACTCGTTGCCGCCGGTGCGGCTGCGGTACACGCGCAGCTTACCATCGGGCGGAAAGTGCTCCGAGTCGCTCTTGATCGGGACCACGAAAATGGTTTCCGGCTCGTGCGCGTGGACGTCGATGACGAAGCCGAAATCGGTCGGCAGGTTCCCGCTGACCTCCTGCCAGGAGTCGCCGCCGTCGTCTGAGCGCATCACGTCCCAGTGCTTCTGCATGAAGAGAACGTTCGGCCGCGAGCGGTGCATCGCGATGCGGTGAACGCAGTGGCCCACCTCGGCCGTCGGGTCGGGGATGTATTGCGAACGCAGTCCGCGATTGATCGGCTGCCAGGTCACACCGGCGTCGTCGCTGCGGAAGGCGCCCGCCGCCGAGATGGCGATGAAGATGCGGCGGTTGCCGCTCGGATCGAGAAGAATAGTGTGCAGGCACATCCCGCCGGCGCCGGGCTGCCAGCGCGGCCCGGAGCCGTGGCCGCGCAGCCCTGCAAGTTCCTGCCACGTCTGCCCGGCGTCGGTCGACCGGAACAAGGCAGCGTCTTCCACGCCGGCGTAAACCGTGTCCGGATCCGTCAACGACGGTTCCAGATGCCATACCCGCTTGAACTCCCAGGGACGCGGCGTGCCGTCATACCACTGATGCGTGCCCGGAACGCCGTCGTACACGAACTTGTTCCCAACCGGCTCCCAGGTCTTGCCGCCGTCGTTCGAACGCTCGATCACCTGGCCGGACCAGCCGCTCGACTGCGACGCATATAGCCGGTTCGGGTCCGCCGGCGAGCCTTTCAGATGGTAGATCTCCCAACCCGCAAAGTGCGGGCCGCTCAAATCCCACTTCTCGCGTTTGCCGTCCGATGTCAGCACGAACGCTCCCTTGCGTGTGCCAACCAGTACTCGCACTCCGCTCATCCCTCACCCTCCTAAAATACATTATCCAAAGCACTTGCAAAATTCAAGTGATCTTTTGAGCCAAGTCGCGCTGCCCGCACCAATTGACACCGTCCGTCATTTCTGTAAAAATCATGTAGGCGAACAAAAGGCGAAATAATGGACGCGGCGGTGCTCCGGAAACAATTCGAATCGCTGCTTGGCGGTCACCTCGGGTGGCAGGCGAAACCGGTTGTCGAAGCGGTTCCGAGCGGCGTTCCGGAAATCGATCGGGCGACCGGCGGGTTGCCACGCGGATGCCTCACGGAGATTTTCGGCGCGCCCTCATCCGGCCGCGCCAGCCTGCTGGTTTCGATTCTTGCCTGCGCCACCGCGCGCCAGGAGTTCTGCGCCCTGGTAGATGCCGAGGATTCGTTCGATCCGCTTTCCGCCGCCGCGGCCGGGGTGAATCTGCCGCGGCTGTTGTGGATCCGCTGCGGCCACAACGCCGGGCACGCGCTCCGTGCGGCCGACCTGCTGCTGCAGGGCGGCGGCTTCGGCGTGGTGGCGCTGGATCTGGGCGATACTCCGGCGCCGGCCGCGCGCCGCATCTCGCTCACTTCCTGGTTCCGTTTGCGCCGCGCCGTGGAGCACACGCCCACTGTGCTGATTGCAGTCGAGCGGCAATCTAATGCCAAAACCTGCGCCAGCCTGATGCTGGAATTGTCGCGGCAGCGCGCTCGCTGGTCGGGCGGTGCGCTCGCTTCCGCGCGGCTGCTCGGCGGCATGCGCGTGGCAGTGGCGCGGCACAAGCCGGGGCTTGCCCTTACCGCCGCTTTCGATACCGGTGCGCTGGAGTAGCTTATGTTCGCCTGTTTGCATGGCACGGGAAACCTGGCGGCGGTGGCATTCGATTTTTCGCCGCTGGTGGAGCGAACCGCGCCCGATACCGTCACCTGCGACGTGGCCGGCCTGGACCGCCTTTTCGGCGCGGCGCAGGAACTGGCCGCGGCCCTCGCGCGACGCGCCGCCGAAACCGGTGCACAGGCATCCATCGCCCTTGCCGCCAATCCGGATGCCGCCATCTGCGCCGCGCGCGGATTCGCGGGTGTCAACATCGTTCCGCAGGGCGATGAAGCCAAGTTTCTGGGCGAGCTGCCGGTCGCGCTGCTGGGGCCTTCCGCCGAATTGCGGGAAACTCTGGAGCGCTGGGGCATTCGCCGTTTTCAGGATCTGGCGGCGCTGCCGCCGCTGGGGATTGCCGAGCGGCTGGGCGAGGAAGGGTTACGGCTGCGCGAGTTGGCGCGCGGGGAAGCCGAGCGCAAGCTGGTTCCGCTCGAAGAGCCGCCGCGGTTTGAAGAAGAGCTCGAGCTGGAATATCCGGTGGAGCTGCTGGAGCCGCTCGAATTTCTGCTGGCGCGCCTGCTCAACGGCCTCACCACGCGGCTGGCCACGCGCGGGCTGGCAACCAATGAACTGCGCCTTAGCCTGCATCTGGAAACCCGCGCCACTCATGAGCGCACGTTGCGGCTGCCGGCGCCATCGCTCGATCGAAAATCGTTTTTGAAATTGCTGCGGCTCGACCTGGCCGGCCATCCGCCCTCGGCGCCCATCGAACGGATCAAACTGGGCGTGAACCCCGTGAAGCCGCAAGCCGCGCAGGGCGGCCTTTTCGTGCTCGCCGCGCCGGAGCCCGTGAAGCTGGAACTGACCCTGGCGCGCATCCAGGCGATCGTCGGCGAAGGCCGTGCGGGCTGCCCCGAGTTGCTCGACACCCACCGTCCCGACGCGTGGACAGCGCGGTCTGTCCCCGCTCCTTCACCGGGGGACAGACACCACTGTCCACGCGGCGCAGAGGCGGCGCCTTGGGACAGTGGTGTCAGTCCCAGGCTTATTTTCCGCATGTATCGCCCTCCCCGCATGGCCCGCGTCACCCTGGCTTCCGGCCAGCCCAGCTTTCTCGCCGCCGAGCGAATCCGCGGCCGCATTCTCGAACGGGCCGGCCCCTGGCGCACCTCCGGCGACTGGTGGACCACCGGCCCCTGGTCGCGCGATGAATGGGACATCGCGCTTTCCGATGGCGCCCTCTACCGCATCTATTGCGAGGCCCGCGGCTGGTTCGTGGAAGGAAGTTATGACTAAGGGGACATTTCGCAAATACGATAGCGTTTTGTCGCGCGACTCGCGGGCGAAGCATCGCTCGCCCCTACAGCGCCCGACAGTAGGGGCCGGGCATGCCCGGCCCGGCTTTTCGCGAAGTTTGGGAAAACAACGGGCAAGCTAAAGCATGCCCCACCTATGTACGTGGAACTGCACGCCCGCTCCGGTTTCAGTTTTCTCGAAGGCGCTGCGGTGCCGGAAGAGATGGCAGGGGCCTGCGCGCAATCGGGCTCGCCCGCCATGGCGCTGGTGGACCGCAACGGCGTCTACGGCGCGCCGCGTTTTCACATGGCGGCGAAAAAGGCCGGCATCCGCGCCCATACGGCTGCGGAGATCACTTGCACCAACGGCCACTCCTACCCGCTGTTAGCGGCCACGCGCGAAGGCTATCAGAACCTCTGCCGGTTGATCACGCGCATGAAGTTGCGTGCAAAAAAGGGCGAAGGCGCGGCTACGCTCGAAGAGCTGGCCGAATTCGCGCGCGGGCTAATCTGTCTCACCCGCCATCCCGAACAGCGGCTGGTCGAAATTTTCGGCCGCGCGAATGTATATGCAGAGCTCCAGCGCCACCACCTTCGGGAAGAGGAGGCAGCCAACCAGGCTATCGTCGAACGCGCGCGGCGTTTGCGCATTCCGCTGGTCGCCACCAACGGCGCCGCTTACGCGGCGCCCGCCCAGCGCGAGTTGCTGGATGTGTTCACCTGTGTCCGCAACCATGTGACGCTGGCCGCCGCCGGCCGCCTGCTGGAGCGCAATGCCGAGCGTCACGTCAAAACTCCGGCGGAAATGGCGCGCCTGTTCGCCGACCTGCCCGAGGCGCTCGAGGCTACGCTCGAAATTTCGTCGCGCCTGGAATTCACGTTGGCCGATCTTGGCTACGAATTTCCACGCTATCCCGTGCCCGCGGGCGAAACCATGGCCGGTTTTTTGCGCGCGCGCGTGGATGAAGGCGCGCGCCGCCGCTACCAGCCCTATCACGAGCGCGCGCAGCGGCAGATCGAGCGCGAGCTCAAGCTGATCGAAAAGCTCAAGCTGCCCGGCTATTTCCTGATCGTCTGGGACATCGTGCGCTTCGCCAAGGCGAACGGTATCCTGGCGCAGGGCCGCGGCTCGGCCGCCAATAGCGCGGTCTGCTATGCGCTCGAAATCACCGCGGTCGACCCGGTCGGCATGGACCTGCTGTTCGAGCGCTTCCTCTCCGAAGAACGCGGCGAGTGGCCCGACATCGATATCGATCTGCCCAGCGGCGAACAGCGCGAGCGGGTCATCCAATATGTGTACCAGCGCTTCGGAAAGCTGGGCGCAGCCATGACCGCCAACGTGATCACTTATCGCGGCCGCTCCGCCGCGCGCGAAGTGGGCAAGGCGCTGGGCTTCGAAATCGCGCCGCTCGAAAAACTTTCCAAGCTGGCGCATACGTGGGAGTGGCGCGATCCCAGGGACTCGACCGGCCGCCAGTTTCGCGAGGCTGGCCTGGATCTCTCCCATCCGCGCGTACGCAAATTTTTCGAGCTCTACAAAATGGCGCAGGACATGCCGCGGCACCTCGGCCAGCATTCCGGCGGCATGGTGATCTGCCAGGGGCAACTGGATTCGGTGGTGCCACTCGAACCCGCCAGCATGCCCGGCCGCGTGGTGGTGCAGTGGGACAAGGAAGACTGCGCGGATATGGGGATCATCAAAGTGGACCTGCTCGGCCTGGGCATGATGGCGGTGATTCAGGACAGCTTGAAAATGATTCCCGAGATTTACGGCGAACCGGTGGACCTGGCGCGCCTGCCGCAGGACGATCCGGCGGTGTACGCGGCGCTGCAGCGGGCCGACACTATCGGCATGTTCCAGGTGGAAAGCCGCGCGCAAATGTCCTGCCTGCCGCGGATGAAGCCGCGCCGCTTTTACGACATCGTGGTGCAGGTGGCGATCATCCGGCCGGGACCGATCGTGGGCAAAATGGTGCATCCTTATTTGAACCGGCGGCAAGGCCGGGAAGCGGCCGATTGTTTGCACCCCTCGCTCGAACCGGTGCTGCGCCGCACGCTGGGCGTGCCGCTGTTTCAGGAGCAGTTGCTGCGCATGGC
>Ga0187888_1003528_pt1 | contig 12193 bp, 11 predicted proteins | sample June2016WEW_7_40_FD_132987 | JGI IMG/M metagenome (GOLD analysis project Ga0187888, IMG submission 132987) | Peatland microbial communities from SPRUCE experiment site at the Marcell Experimental Forest, Minnesota, USA - June2016WEW_7_40 | ecosystem: Environmental > Terrestrial > Soil > Wetlands... | reverse complement strand
GGTACATCGGGTACTACTCCTTGTGACTCCCACCGACGGTGGCGGGGCCGAAAAGTGGCTGACCGTAGCAGACGGGGGATCGCTTTCAAGGACGATCGAGGAGTCAATTACGCAACAGATGCGCAACAGTCACTCTGTGACCATGTCGGAAGGTGCTACTGTGTCTGCCGGGTCTGGCAGGAGAAACGAGCCCGCTCCCCTTCATGCTGCGTCGGATACGCGCAGGCAGGTACGCGGTTTTGGGGCCGCGTTTCGCGGCGGTCGGCTGCGGAAGAGGCAGATCCGCAAGGCCGCCAGCGGAAGAGGAGACCATGGCGAGTTGATCTCCTGCGTTATTTCTTGTCGCCGAGGTCCCCCACCCCCGGTATGCACGACCCGGGTTCATGGGACCGGCCTCGATTCATCGGGACATAGCTAACTGGGGAACTGCCCATCATTAAATCTGTGGCGGCGCGGAACTGACCAAATCCGAACACGACTGATCGTGACATCAGCCCGATGGACAGGTTTTCAGCCGTCAACGTTCCCGGTTGCGCGACATCGGGTGTTGAGCCGGCAAACAAACAAGGAGCGCGCCGTGAAACGCATTTCTTCTTACACCACTGGGTACGTGTTCGTGATGGTTCTAGCCGCTGCTACGGCCAGTTGCTCTAGCTCCGGCGGGGGTGGGTCTGGTGGAACTGGCGGGCACACGGGGACGGGCGGCTCCGGTGGGCACGGTGGCAGCACTAGCGCGGCTGGGAGCAGCGGTTCCGGCGGCAACAGTAGCGTAGCGGGACACAGCACCGGCGGGAGTAGTGGGTTAGGTGGCAGCACCAGCGCGGCTGGGAGCAGCGGTTCCGGCGGGAGCAGCGGTGCGGCTGGAAACAGCGGCTCCGGTGGGAGCAGCGGCGTGGCTGGGAGCAGCGGTTCCGGTGGCGGCACCATCGTTGGGAGTGGCGGTTCCGGCGGAAGTGGCGGCGGGGCTGGGAGCGGCGGCTCCGGCGGGAGTAACAGTTCCGTCGGGGGGGGTGGAACGGGCGGGAGTGGTGGCACCAGCGGCAGCGCAGGCAGCGGTGGTCAGGGCGGAACGGCCGGCAGTGGAGGCAGTACTGAAACCTCGACGGACGCTGGAACCGAGGATGCCGAACCCGATGCGTCCGCAGAAGGCGATGGTGGGGGAATCATTGCCGATGCAGCAGCTGGGGAGGACGCCCCAGCGGTTGTCGTCGATGCCCCATTAGATGTCGCCACGGACAGTGGACTGGTGGATTCCTTCATCTTCGAGGACGGGGCCACAAGCGACGCAGGAGACGAGGTCGGCTCTAGCTGCTCGGTTATCAGCGGTGGGAACACTGGCAACTTCGGCACGACTGACGCATATTGTTTCGTGACCTGTGACGAGATTGCCGGCTGGGGCTGCTCGAATGACGACGGGAGGACGGTGAGTGTAAACGGGACGGCAGTTTCCTGCGGCAGCGCCCTGACCGCAGTGAATGGCCGCTACCAGTTCGAGGTCACGGCGGGCACGTACACATATGCGTCCATCTACTGGTGGGGCACCTCCCAGGCCTGCTCGACTCATTGAAGATATCCCGAGACTGACATTCTGAGATCAGGTAGAGGCGATCACTTGATCGTGCCTGCCGGACTCGGTGTGCCACCCCAGGGCAACTGGCAACTAACGCCGACATCCGTTTCTCCGCACGTTGTTCCGAGCACTCTAATCAACTATCTGACCCACGGGCACCTGGCTGCCACACTCGTGAACCAGAATGATCCGTCAGACAGCGTTGTCCTGAATCTTGATTTCTAGGCGACGCGTGGCGAGAGCCGGTGATGGGGGATGCCAGTAGTAGGAAGCGGAAATCACGGGAAGTGGTGATGCCCCGAGCATGACAGGCTCTGGCCAGCAGTGCCGGCTGCAGGGGCAATCCACCGGAAGACACATGTGGCCCAATCGACTCGCTGTGTTCTCGTTTTACCGAACGCACTTCACCCACGCGGTCGTGTAGAAATTCCAGCCCGACGTTGCATTGTTGGCGCCCGTGTACCCGTCGCAGAAGTCGATACCCCAGCCATAGGTTGTCTCCGTGGCCAGGGGCTCACTTGCCCAGTACCACGTTGTCTGACCTTGGTATTTACAACCCGAGTCGCTTGATGTGGGATGCGTGCCCGGAAAGACGGTTGTGTTGATAGCGGGTTGCACCTTGCCCTCGTTCACCAACGTGGCGAGTTCGTTGAGGCTCGGCACGCGCCATGTGTGGCCGTTGAGAGTCAAGCTTGAGCAGTAGCCTGCCGCAGCCGACCATGCCACCTGCGCCCCATTGTTCGCACTCGAGTCGTCCTGCTGCCAGATGAGGCCAGTATAGTTGTCCGTCACTTCGCCGCTGGCCACCGTGTAGTGATTGGGCGGCTCCACCGCCTGCTCCATCTCCGTCTCGCCCGCGCCATTGCCGCGAACACAGCGGACGTTGGCTATGCTCGTTTCAGCGTAGGCGTTGCTCACGAGCCCACCGCCTCCGGGGTACGTCCCTGTGCCCAGGTTGTACACCCAGCCGAGGTCGGCGTTATTGATTCCTGCGATGGTCTCGTACCAGAGTGAGAAGGTGCGATCATACGTGCCCTTGCCCACTGCCCAAGCGAACGTCGCATTGACCGCTTCACCGGTTGTCTTGGTGTAGTCCACAATGGATGCCAGTTCAACGCGGGTCGGAACGCGCCAGTCGCTGAACCCTGCATAGCTGCTGCTGGCGAGGCCGGCGCAATACGCAATGTTGTTGGCGAGGGTATCCGGCATGGCCACGCTAAACGTGCTGGCCGCTGGCGACCCCTCGGTCTTCTGCCAGGTGAGGCAGGTGACGTTGTCGAGCACCGCTTCGGTGCCCACCGCCGTGTAGCTTGCGGGATTGGGCAGCCCGCTGCCGGCCGCGTTGGGCATCGGCCAGCAGGCCCACTTGTGCGACCCGCAGGTAGCCGGCTGGCATGTCCCGGACGAGGCCCCTGTACCAGTGGTGCCGCCGGTCGTCGCACTACCGGCGTTGCCTCCGGTACTTATTGTTCCTCCCGTGTCGGTGGTGTCTCCGGTTGACCTGCCACTGGTGCTGGTCGTCCCGCCCGTGGGAGTAGATCCACCGATGCTGGTGATGCCGCCAGTCGACCCGGACCCGCCGGCGTTGGTGGTACCGCCGCTTGCTCTCGACCCACCGGCGCTGGCCGTGCCGCCAGTAGCTGTAGCTCCACCGATGCCGGTGGTTCCACCAGTCGACCTGGAGCCACCGGCGTTCGTCGTACCGCCAGTGCTCGTGGTCCCACCGACGCTGACAGTGCCTCCAGCGTTTCCGCCACCTCCAACATTGGACCCACCCGAGCCAACCGCACCTCCCTGGGCCGCGCCGGCTACGCCTCCTGACCCGGCAGTAGTTGGGCTCGTGCTTCCACCGGAACTGGCTGTTCCGCTGCCCCCTGAGCAGGCATCCAAGGCGATGGCCAATAAGATGCCCACGCCAATTCGGACCCAACACGGATTCTGAGCAGCTTGAGTCATGTCGATCGCCTCATGTCAGTTTCTCCTGTGTTGCGGGCCGTGTCTGCCGAGCGGTCTGTCGTCCCAAGGCACACCACGTAAACCGTCGTCCCACAAATACCCATTGTACGACGGCGGTGGGCCTGGCGGGTGAATCAATAAGTACCGCTCAACGTCAACCGACGAGGATGTGTGAAGGCGTCTCCACGTTCAAGCAGGCTCAGCCGGCTTGAATTTGGCCCTGGTGGTTCAGGGGGTGGGCCGAGCTCTTCGCCGCCGTGGGCGCGTGGCCAACCTCTGGCCTTCGCGTCCGCTCCAGCCGGAGCGCGGGTTGCGACTGTCGTGGGCGCGGTACTGGCGCACGGCGAAGCTACTTTTCGGTGATGACGCTGATGAGAAGATTGCCTCACACAACTTCGCCGTCGCGCACGAGCTACCGCGCAATATCAAAGGAGATCGTGATTGATGTCGAGCCCAGTAGGGCGGGAATCGTTACATGCCATAGTTTACTATTGGACGAATCGGCGAAAGCGGTGCAACTGAAATAGGCCTTCTCGCCTGGAGCAATAGTCACTTCGACCTGTGTGAAATCCACGACGCCCGTGTCAGGAGCACCGGCGCTTCCGCCAGAATCGGGTATGACCAGTGCGTCGGAGCAGTTGTTCTGCAGGGTCAGCGCTCCGATTTCAGCGTCGCAGGCATCAAGCACGGGCTCAAGGCAACTCTCCGAGGGCGTCACGTTGAAGTTCTCCTGCGTACCGTGGCATCCGCCGCCGCTGCAAGCGGGAAGGAGGGAGAGTGCGCAGATGGCGAAGAGGAGTGCGCCGAAAAGTCTCATGGCGAGAACACTAGCACGGCTTCGAGACTCGACATACCGGGTCCCTGGTGTGTGGACGACCGTGGGCACGCGGATCAAAGGGGACCCGAATTGTGAAGCTTACTCGACGCAGCGAAAAGCACCTGCGCTTCCCTGGCCGACGCATCTTCGGCTGGTAGAGGCTGTCGAGGCTATTCGTACAATTCCGCGCTCGCCAGATTCCCGCTGTCGTCTTGCCCGCTGGCGGTGAGCACCAGCCCGTTTCCGCCGGCGATGAGCACCATGCCGCTCGACAACAAAGTCGCCGTGTGAAACTCCCTCGCCGTGGTCATGTCGCCAGTGGCTGCAAATGTCCCGGCCGCCGGGTCGTACAGATCCGGAGTCACATTGACGAGTTCGGCGCCACCGGCGATAAGCACCATCCCGTTGACCAGCAACGTCGCCGTATGGCCAACCCTATGCTGGTTCATGCTGCCGGTGGCCGCGAATATCCCGGTCGCCGGGTCGTATAGCTCCGCGCTTGAGAGGGAATTCGCCTCGGCATCGAACCCGCCGGCGATAAGCACCATCCCGTTGACCAGCAACGTCGCCGAGTGAACGTACCTTGCCACGGCCATGCTGCCAGTTGCTGCGAATATCCCGGTCGCCGGGTCGTATAGCTCCGCGCTTGAGAGGGAATTCCCGCCGGCATCAAGCCCGCCGGCGATAAGCACCATCCCGTTGACCAGCAACGTCGCTGTATGGCCAACCCTATGCTGGCTCATGCTACCGGTGGCCGTGAATATCCCGGTCGCTGGGTCGTACATCTCTGCGCTTGAGAGGGAATTCCCATCGGTATCAAATCCGCCGGTGGTAAGCACCAACCCGTTGACCAGCAACGTCGTCGTGTGAAACTCCCTCGCCGCGGTCATGTCGCCAGTGGACGCAAATATCCCGGCCGTTGGGTCATACAGCTCCGCACTCGCAAGAGCATCGCCGTGGCCATCGTCTCCGCCGACGATGAGCACCTTCCCGTTGGGCAACAACATCGCCGTGTGGTAGTACCTTCCCACTGTCGTGCTGCCGGTGGCCGTGAATGTCCCGGCCGTCGGGTCGTACAGCTCCGCACTCGCGAGAGCATCGCCGTGGCCATCGTCTCCGCCGGCGATGAGCACCATGCCGCTCGACAACAACGTCGCCGTGTGAAACTCCCTTGCCGCAGTCATGCTGCCCGTCGGCGCAAAACTGGTGGCACCACCGCTGTCAGACTTGACACTCCCATCACTGCTGCACCCGATTGCACCGATGAGAATGACCAACATGGACACGACGGTCAACTTCACGAAAGCAGAACCGATACGATTCAACATGGTGCCTCCGGTTGCACGTGAGACAGGAACCCTGGATGCTCTATTATCCACCCGGGGGAGTGTACTGGAAAGGATCGTAGTTGCTGGGTGGTGGTGTGGACATCGACGCAGTGCCGGTCAAATGAGGACGCAGGGACAGGGAATCCCATAGGCCCATCGCCCATTGGTGCACACCCAGTAGATCCCACAGCACGAATTGGGCAGACACACCGTTGCGGCGGCCGAGCACGCCGTGCCTTCTGTAGGTGTAACGCAGGAGTCGTTGCCCAATTCATCAGCCGAGCCATCCGGGCTGACCACCTCGGCTGCATCAGGCGCGGCTGCGTCTGGTGCAGTCGAAAGACAGCCCTCTGTGCCAACGTGAGTGAGACAGTTGCCCCCCCCGGTGAACAAATAGTCGTCCGTGGGAGAGCAGGGGCCGAGGTTCGTAGTGGAAATAGCAACTGTTCTAGCGCCTGTCAATGAGCGCCTGCGTTGTACTTTCAACGTACCCAGCCCCCGGGTATGCATGACCCGGGTTCATGAGGCCGGCAGGAATCTGCGGAGAGGTGCCACAGCAAGAGCGACCGTCGGCACCCGCGGAGCCAAGAGCCAGCCAGTCATGTACGGGCCGCTGGCGACGTGAGAGAGTACGGCCATGTGGATTCTCCCTCGGTCATTGTACTTGGCCACCTTCATCGGCCTCGTGTGCGAGTTGCTGGTCGGGCACTCGGCGGTTTCCCAGACGGCAAGCAAACGGATGGTAGTCTTGGAATTCAAGGGTGCGAAGATTGAGGCCGACGTGCTGGACAGTCTTACGGACGCGGTTCGTAGCGGGGCTGTCGAGGGGCTGGGAGGGCGCGGGATTGATGTGATGACCCGCGAGAACATGATGGTGTTGCTCAAGAAAATGGGGAAGAAAGGCTGCGCGGAGGGAGACTGCGACGTGGAGACTGCGCGGAACATCGGTGCGGACCTCGTGGTGTCCGGCTCGGTGGCGTGGACCGATCCCGCTTTCGTGATCGCCCTGAAGCTGTATGAGACCAAGGGTGGCACTCTGCTGGCCACGGACCAGATCGAAAGCAAGAGCCCGAGTGATCTCCTGCGCCAACTGCATGAGCACAGTCGCAATCTCGTGGCCAACAACGTCGGGCGTCGCCCAGCGGCGCCGCCAGTCCCATCGGCGCAACCTCAAAGTCTCGAACCAGGGACGGCGAAGCCCTCGCCGCCGCATCCAGCTCCCCAGCCGGTGCGTGGCTGCGCAGCGAACCAGGTGTCCATCCCTGGCGGGACGTTCTCGATGGGGGATGGCGATCTGGACGCCGGGCCTGTACACCAAGTGTCGCTCTCAGCCTACTGCATAGACAAGACTGAGGTGACCGTCGCTGCCTTCCTCGCCTGCGTGCAGGCGGGCGGCTGTCGCGCCCCGACCGCAACGGTCGAGTGGAAGGATTACACGCCCGAAGACAAAACGAAATGGAGTCAGTTCTGCACATGGGGGAAGATGGGCTTGGACCAGCACCCGATCAACTGCGTGGACTGGAATCAGGCCACCACCTATTGCCAATGGACCGGTGGCCGCCTACCCACCGAGGCAGAATGGGAATACGCAGCCCGCGGTAACGACAGTCGCAACTATCCCTGGGGCAATGAGGAGCCGGATGCGACCCGGCTGAACGCCTGTGGTGCCGAGTGCGCGTGGATGGGAAGAGAACGCCTTGATGAGGCATGGGAAGCCATGTACGCGGGCGATGACGGGTGGCTAGTCACAGCACTCGTGGGCAGCTATCCCAAGGGCGCCAGTCCCTTCGGCGTTCTGGACATGGCGGGCAACGTCTGGGAATGGACTGCTGACACCTTTGCCGACTACGGTGAGAAACTGGTTACGAATTCGCAAAGGTCCAAATCCGATGCAGCGCCCCGCGCGATCCGTGGCGGAGGTTGGAACGACAACGATCCGGCCAGGGTTCGCACGGCCATGCGCATCGGGCTCGCCCCTGATATCCGCATTTTCGATCTGGGATTCCGCTGCGCACGCGGGACAAAGACGTAAGCCACGATCACCCCGCCGAGGAGCGGTATGTATGACCCCCTGCCAGGTAGCGCACGATGCCTGACGAGCCGTCTCGGTCTTCAGCTACCTACTTGTCCTTGCCAGTCTTCTTGGCTTTCTCGTTCTTGGCCTTGGCGTTCTTTTCAGCTTCTGCAGCCTTGGCCTTCTCGGCCTTCGCAGCCTTTTCTCTCTCAGCAGCCTTGGCCTTTTCGGCCTTTTCTCTCTCAGCAGCAGCGGTTTTTTCGGCCTTCTCGTTCTTGGCTTTCTCGGCCTTTTCAGCCTTTTCTCTCTCAGCAGCCTTGGCCTTCTCGGCCTTTTCAGCTTCCGCAGCCCGAGCTTTTTCGGCCTTCTCGTTCTTGGCTTTCTCGGCCTTCTCCACCTTTTCAGCCTCTGCCGCCCGAGCCTTCTCGGCTTTCTCCGCCTTTTCTCTCTCAGCACGCTCAGCAGCCGGATTGACGCCGCGGTTTGCTCCACCTGCACTTGGGCCCGAAACTGAGTGAGCGGGCTCCGGTTGTCCTTGGCGTTGTACCGCGGGCGGCGGTGGAGCAGGCCGCCAGGGGCGCTCAGGCTGGGCGTAGTTGTAATCCCGGTGGTTCCCCGGACCGTTCCAGTAGGCGCGATGATACACCCAGCGGTTGCCTTCGTGGACGTAGCGTGGGTGCATGTAGACATACCCAGGACGGTTTGGTGCCCAGTATCCTCTGATCCAGTACCACTGGGAGCCGGTCCAATCCCAGTAGCCTTCGCACCAAACGTACCCAGGACCTGGCGGCCGGGAACGAACTTCGACGGTGGGCGGAGGAGGCGCAACTTCAATAACGACTTGAGGTTCGACCTCATATTGCACGGGCGGCGGTGGCGCAGCCTGATAGGTCGGCTCGGGAGGGGGCGGTGCCGGCTGAACATATACGGGTGCAGGGGGCGGTGGCGCAGACTGGACGTACACCGGTGCGGGGCGCACGAAGCAGCTCGACAGAGCGAATCCCCCCATCAAGAGTGCGAATAATAGCTTTGCGACGCGTTTCATCAGATTCCTCCTGAAGCTTGGACGGAGCAAGTTAGGTTTCTATTCTATACCGAGCAATAGGGCGTGGTACCAGCGCTCCCGCCTGTGGCACCGGTGGTCCCTGCGGTGGAGGTAGACCACCAAGCCGACCTACCCTATCCCCTACTACGCGTGACCCAGGTTCATGGGGCCGCCATCAATTCAAACGGACACAGCTAACTCAACACAGCATTCGGAAGCAGGTCGTCACCGCTATTCCCGTTTCTTGCCTGGTGTCTCGTGCAGGTCCGCCGTGGTCAGCGCAGCCGAGCCGAACTTGTCGTGGATGCGGTCGAGGACGGCGTTGAGCCGACCAATGCGGCGGTCGGAATCGAAAAGTGGCAGCTGCCCGCCTTCACCAACGAGCGACTGCGCCGATACACCCGTGAGCCTGACCTTCTGTTTCAGTTTCTCCGCCAGCAGGAGAGTGCTCGCGGCTCGATAGATCTCCTGGCCATCGTCGGTCGGCTCGTGCAGCGTGGTCTGGCGCGTGAGCAGCGTGAAGTCCGCCAGCTTCAGCTTGAGCTGCACCACCGTTGTTTTTCTGTCCGCCTGGCGCAGACGCCGTCCCACGCGTAGAGCCTGCGAGTGTACATGGGGCAGCAGCGCATCCGTGCCAGCCAGGTCCTCGTCAAATGTGTCCTCGGTACCGATGCTCTTTGCCTCGCGGTCGGGAACAACTGGTCGCAGATCGATCCCACATGCCAGTTCCCACAGATCGCGCCCACCAGAGATGCGCCTGCCGAGCCATTCTGGATCAGAAGCTGCAATCTGCCCGACGGTACGAAGCCCAAGGTCTGCCAGAGCAGCCTCGGTTTTGGGACCCACGCCCCACAGACGTCCGACGGGCAAAGGGGCGAGAAACGCACGAGCCTCTCCCGGTGCGACTTCCTTCTGCCTGTTCGGCTTGGCCAGGTCAGATGCGATCTTGGCCACAAACTTCACCGACGCAATGCCGGCTGACGACGGCAGCCCCACCTCAGATGCAATCCGCGCCCGCAGGTTGGTGGCTATCTGGCTGGGAGTGCCGAACAGCTTGACTGATGCAGTCACGTCCAGAAATGCCTCATCAAGCGAGACCGGTTCGATGAGCGGCGTGACCTTGCTCATGATCGCGAAGACGGCATCGCTTGCTTCCTCGTACGCTGTCATGCGCGGCGGGACCACGATGGCCTTGGGTGCGCGTCGCATGGCGACCGCCATGGGCATGGCCGAGTACACCCCGAACGGTCTCACCTCATACGATGCCGCCAGCACGACTCCACGACGACGGTCGCCTCCTACGATCACAGGCTTGCCGCGCAGGTCAGGAGAATCGCGTTGCTCCACCGACGCGAAGAACGCGTCCATGTCCAGGTGGATGATCGCGGTGGGAGGCACGCAAAGATACGGCAGGGCCTGTCGGCCAGATCAAAGTCCGCCGTGGAACCGACCGAACGCATGGGCAAGCATGACCGAAATGATCACGATACCTGCCCCAAGGACGAGCACGTGGCGGGTCTTGCGCAGATCGAATTTCCCCACGCGACAGACAAGCAAGTAGCCGACGGCCAGATTGAAGAGCCCCCACAGGACGTTGACCGTCGAGGAGGACAAGCCTTCACCTGGCGGCGACGCAAACGGACTCTGGAACGGGTGTCCTGAGATCCCATTGCCCAGGTGGGGCAGCGTGTTCGCGAGGAACGCGCCCCCGAAAAAGTACGCCACATAGTGGTACCAACGCATCGTTGCCTCCATTTCTTCCGCGCCACTCTTCTGCCGCGTTCGATGAGTGTCAAGGTGAACTGCGGGCAAGAAAAACACCGAGTTCTCCAGCATGGCCAGCACACCAGCCCGGCATCCCGGTTGGCTCACCATGATCCAGGAGATCAAGTCGGCGGCGAAACCATGACCTGGCAGATCAAGTCCACCGGGAACATGACCTGAGAGGTCAAGTCGGCGGCGAAAACATGACCTGGCAGATCAAGTCCACCGGAGGGCACGACCTGCTGGCTCAACTTCGATCTGGTTGCCCATCTCCCGCATACCCCATACGATGGCGGGTAGGATCGATTCCTGGCACCACGCAAGGAAGCAAAAACGATGAAGTGCGTACTGTGTCACGAGCGGAAAGGGAAACGTGCCTGCAAGCTCATGTCAACCCAGGTCATCTGCCCGCCCTGCTGCGCTTCCACGCGGCGTGACGAGTGTGTTGGCTGCGACTACCATGAGCCTTGGGCCTATCGACACACAAAACAGGCAAGGAACGAGAGATTCATCGCTGAGATCCATCCCGACGTGGACGACCAATGCGACGAAGCCCTCACGCTTGTCGAGCAGGGCAACATCGCCAAGGCCGAGGCGATGCTTGAGGGTCTTCGGCAACGGTACCCGAACTACCACTCGGTGCTCTACGGCACAGGCGTTTGCCATGCCATCAAGGGCCAGACCGACGAGGCCATCGTCTGTTTCGAACGGGCAGTCGAGATCTTTCCTGTCCTCGCTCACGCCCACTACAACCTGGGCACGGCATACTGCCAGAAGCTCAATGTCGAAAATGCGGTCAAGTCTTTCCAAGCAACCATCGAGATCGACGGAGAAGAGGGCTCAGTTGGACGACTGGCTCGAAAGCGAATCGCTGATCTTGAGGCTGCCGTGAGGTCGAATGGCATCAGCCTCAACACGTACATCAGCAATCAACGGATCTTCAATCGTGCGTTCGCGGCCTTGCGCGAAAAGCGGTTCCAGGCAGCAATCGATCTGTTCGAGCAGATTCTGGCGACGGAAGAAGGTCATGTGCAGTCTTACGGGAACATGGGTCTGGCCTACGCCGGCCTCGGGAACAAGCAGAAGGCACTCGAGTGCTTGGACAAGGCCATCGCTCTCGATCCTGAGTATGAGCTGGCGATAGTCAATCGAGTCGTCGTCGCGAGCCTGGAAGACGGCGAGACCGTGCCCGATGTTGGTGAACACGACGTCGACTACTATCGTGAATTCAAAGATTCGGGCCGGTCATACGTGCAGGAGGTGGTGAAGAAACTCGGGACACTGAAGGGCCTGAAATCCGCAGATACAGCCTAACGCTCAGAACGGGAGGTCATCGATGTTGTGTGGGGGCTCGCCATCATCCGGAGCGCTTGCGTCCTTGGCACCTTCCCTGACTACCTCGACCGTGTTGGCCACGATGTCACCGTAGACCTTGCCCTGCCAGTCACGACCGCCCAAACGGCCACTCACTGACAACACGATGCCGGGTTTCCAAGCAGACGCCTGCTCGGCGAGTCTCCCGAACACCTTGATGGGCACGAGCTGGGGGTACTGCCCCTGCGTCTCGAAGATGAGGGTCAAGATCGTTTTTCCAGCCTTTGATACGAAGGTGTCGATGCGTTGAAGAGTTCCCTGCCCCTGGAATGTGAATTCGTCCATGGTGTCCTTCCGTGTTCGGTTCTGTTCGCGGCACCAAGAG
>Ga0187888_1003522_pt1 | contig 12214 bp, 7 predicted proteins | sample June2016WEW_7_40_FD_132987 | JGI IMG/M metagenome (GOLD analysis project Ga0187888, IMG submission 132987) | Peatland microbial communities from SPRUCE experiment site at the Marcell Experimental Forest, Minnesota, USA - June2016WEW_7_40 | ecosystem: Environmental > Terrestrial > Soil > Wetlands... | reverse complement strand
GCTCCCGCCGCCCTGGCAAGCGATCGCGATCTTTTGCTTCGCCATTGGAGTATCGGCCCCCTCTCGTCGTAGTTTGTCTCGCAAGGCCACTAGAGCAAGTATTCCTGTTGTTGTGACAATGTCAAATTCGGTTCAGCCTGATTCCGCGAGTGCCGCTCGTTGAGGATCAACCGCGATTGCAGTGGAGCGTGGTGTCAGAACGACAGCCTGGCCCTGAGGCCGACGAGGATGGCCGGCTCGGTGTGGTGCTGGGCGGGATCGAGAATCTGCAGGTCAGGCGTCACATGGAACCAGGGTGTGACGGCCGCGTTGTAGAACAGTTCCACGCCGTCCTCGGCGCCGAACCCGTGGAGAGTCAGGATCGGCAGGTTGCTGACTCCGAGATGGTAATAGCCGATGCCGATCGTGTCGTTCTCGCGACCGCGGATCAGGCCGTTCCCCACCAGAGACAGATTGGCGAACCAGCGGATCGGATTCGGGTCCCCATCGGTCAGGCCGAGGTCACTGTTGAGGGTCCAGTTGCGTTTCGGGTCTTCCGCATCGGCGTACAGCACCTGATCGAATCGATAGGTCACGGTCCAAGCAGAGTCCTTTTTTGGAAGCGGTGCCCCCGAGAGAACCAACTGGAGCAGCAGATACGGATTCGTACCGAGGGCCGTCCGGGTCGCGCTGGAATACAGAAATCCGACCGTGCTATGCCCCGGAAGGTCAAACCAGTTGGTCCTCAGCCGGTATTCACCATAGAGCACCACGCCATTGGAGAACAAGGTCGAGAATCCGCTCGTCGTGGGGGTGTAATGGGTATCGAGCAGATAGAAATTGAACACCGGCTCGACTTCGTCCCGGACTGTGAAGCCAGCCCCCAGAGTGCTGGGGAGCAGATAGGACCGGCAGAGGTTCGATTGCATCGCCGCGTTCCAGAAATAGTTAAGACGCGGGCCTTTGGTATAGGTGGCCGGAGTCCCATCCAGAATGTTGAGCTTCCCGAAGAAGACCGAGAGGCTTTCCGAAAGGGCCTGCGTGTACTGCACGCCGGTGAGCGCCGTCACGTTCTGGTTTAGCCGCGGAAGTGCCATGGCAAAGTTCGACAGTGCCACTGCACCGTCGATCTCGTTGCAGTCCTGCCCCAGGCGCGTCTCACCGCGGAGATCGAGGTGCCCTCCTTCCCAGAGTCCCACTTTCCCGGTGTCGATGTCGATCAGATAGTCGCCGCGGCCGCCATAAGCGAAGCGCTGCGCTCGGCCGCCGGTGGTCACCCCCTGGTAATACTGGGTGAGGTCACCGAAGAAGCTGAAGCCATTTTCGGCGAGTTTGTTTCGCGAGCCAAACCAGTCGCCTGTCAGTTGCGATCGCTTCCAGAAGTCGCCGCTCCAGGGCGGGGCCGGAGTCTGCGGGGGCGATGGCGCGTCGATCTGTTCATTCAGGCTCCGGCTGGATCCCGCGATAGCTTCGACCCCAGACGGCTCAATCGGGTCGCCGCCCGATGCCAGTTCCGAAAGGAAGAGCAGCAGCGCCGCGACGCAAAGTCCGAGATTGCCTGCACTGGGGTATCCTGACTGCCCCATAGCCGCCTCCCTGCACCGGCGCAAACTTACCCCGCCGGCGCTCGATCGCCGCATGTCTTTTCTTCGGCACGGCGCGCCGGTAGACCGCAAAGAAATTCCGGGGTCTGCCGGATTTAGCGGTGGCAATGGCCGTCAGCGGGGCGTGTCACGGTTTTTATGCCGGTCGCACTGTTCAGCAAAATGACCGACACCTGCCACGATCGCAGATCGACGAATAAAGCGGTAAGCAACCACCGCGTTGCCCGCATCATGCCAAAGATGCTAGGACGACTCCGAACTGCCAATACCCTGCAAATCTCCCACCGCCGCGCGAGCGCGGTCTTCTTCATCGGCAAAAGCACGCTGCGTTGCTCGCTGGAGCAAGGCGAGTTCCTGTTGCAGCGCCGCCTTACGTGCTTCGGGCAATACACGCAGCAAATGCTCGAGCAGGATATGGAGCCGGCGCGTCACCTGCATGCTGCTGGCGCCGTAATGGCGAATTTCCGTGACGGCCAGGCTGACAAAATCGATCCAATCCGGTGTCCCGTAGCACAAGCGCAGCCGGCCATGGGCGTCGCGCGACTGGCCGGCATCGAGGCGGCGCTTGCCGACGTACATCAGGAGTCGGTGAATCTGATCCAGTGCCAGCACGGCGGTCGTCGGATCGTTAATGCCAGGCGACAGAGCCTTGTTGGCGATGTCCACCATGATGCGAAAGGCAAAACGCGGGTCCTGCTCCATCGTCCGCTCGGGACCGATGGCGACACTGGCACGCAAAGCGCCAGCCTCGACGGGACGACCGCCGCTGTGTACGCGAAACAACGGATCGCCCCGGGCCACAAAATCCCCAACTTGCGGCACCAATTCGATCACCACATCAGCACGTTCGGCGATCGCCATCAGGTCGCGTTGGTCGAACGCCACCACGACGCCCGAAATCCCAAGGTGCGCGACTGTGGAAGCGTGGCTCTCCGGCGCCGCAGACCAACCTTGTTGCTCCTCGGCAGGATCAAATGGCTCGGGATAGATGCTCTCCACCACGGCGCGTCCTTCTTCAGCCACTGCCTCGAGCACCGCAATCGGCCGCAACGATCCACCGAGCCATTGTACGAACCAGAAGAAAACGGCGATGCACACCAGGTTGCAGACGATGGCAAACGCAACTGGTAATTGCGGCGTCGTGTCGTCGATTCGGCCCGAAGCGGCGATGGTATACGTGTAGGCAAAGGTGAAGGCGCTGAGGACCCATTTGAGGCGCCGGTCCGCGAACACCATGGCGATGATGCGCGGCGTCAACTGCGCGCTGGCCAATTGCACGACAATCAACAGCGACGACACGACGAAAACAACGAAAGTCAGCATCGATGACGTGAACGCTCCCAAAATCGTCCGGGCGCCCTCCGGAGCCAGGTTGAACCAGGTCCAGCCCGTAGCGCGATCGAGCCAACGGATGAGCGGCGCGACCACGAGGACAAGGCCAATGGTCAGCACAGGCAGAAGCCAGAGCGACCTGCGAACCGTCCGTTTCAGTTGATAGCGTTGCAGCCACGTCATCCGCGATTCACTCCTGATCATCGAGTGGGAGCACGACGCCGGTTTTCAGTTCACCTCATGCACCAGGAGCCAGGTCAGTCCGACCCCACGCCAGGGCCAGTATCACTGATCCGACAATCTCGAAGATCCCATAGGCCAGGACCGCAATGACGGCGGCCGTGCCGCCGAAGTTGCTGGTCGCGATGACCAGGCCGACACCAACGTTGCGCAGCGAGGTGGTGAGCGCCAAAGCCCTGCGGTTATCGGCTCCCGGACCACCCAGGAGCCAGCCAGAAGCCCAGCTCGCCACGAGCAGGGCCAGCATGCCCCCGTAACCGCGCAGCCGAATCGCCGCCAACAGGGGAAAATAGACGATGAGAACGACGACGAGCGTCGCCAGATTGAGGATCGCGCTTAAAAGGTTTGCCGGTCTCTGCAGTCCATTCGCTAGCCTTGGTAACCAGTGGCGTACACCCAGCCCCAGGCACAGTGGCGCCAGTTGGGTCGCCAGTAGCGTGACGACGATCTGGCCCGCATCGACTTGCAGCGTAGCGCTTCCCGACATGAGCGGCAAAAGCAGGTGCAATAGCACTGGGGCGGCAATTGCCGACGACCCGGCCAGCAGCACCATCAACCCCACGGCGGCGGCCACATTCCCCCTGGCGAGCCTGGTGCAGGCGGGACCGAAGGGTGCGCCGGGGCAGACGGCGAGGATGAGAAACCCCGCCGCGACCGTCGCATCGGCGGGTTGGAAGAAGAGCAACAAGCCCACCGTGACTGCGGGGACGCACAGGTAGTTTGCCAGCGCGGCCTTCGTCGTCAGCCGCCAGTTCCGGGCCACGGCGGCCAGTTCGGCAAGACTCACTCCCAGCCCGATCGCGACCATCATTTCGATGAGCGTGATCGGGACGAGGATCTTGATGAACCCGGCGACGGTCATGGTCGTTGTGCTATCATTCCTTGCAGACGGGCATGGTTCCCAGGATGACCACCGTTACCACGAAGAGCACCAGGGCGATGACGAAGAAGCTGATCCGCAAGCGGGCCAGAGCAGCGTCACCCCCGAGATTCTGATGGACTGTGTAGCCGGTAATCGCGAAGCCCGAGCCAGCGATGTCTTCCTCGCGCAGATCCGGGAGCGTCTCCTGGATTTCGCGGCGCCACTCGGCATTGTTCCGCGAGACTTGCTGTGCACCCGGACCGGTCTGCCAGACGCTCAGGAACCAGATCCAGTCGAAACCAAACTCGGCGAGGCGATCCAGTTCGGCGTCAGGGATATCGTTCAGCGTGGCCGGCCGGCCCAGGGTTCGGGATAGTTCCGTCAACCAGACGCGGGTGTTGATCTGATAAAGCGATGGGTAGCGCGGCACATTCATGTCTGTGTTTTCCTCCCTCTTTCTGGAAACCCGTCATCTTGCCGCCTTCCAGGGCCCGCGTCGCATCCAAATAGCCATAAAGATGGATGAACTTGGCCACGAGCCCGGTCCAGCCGGTCTGATGGCTGGCGCCCAGTCCCGCCCCGTTGTCGCCGTGGAAATATTCGTAAAAGAGGATGTGATCGCGCCAATGGGGATCGGACTGGAACTTCTCTGTGCCGCCGTATACCGGACGCCGGCCGCGCTCATCGCGCAGGAAGATCCGAGTGAGCCGGTCGGAGATCTCCTTGCTCACCTCGAAGAGGTTCATCATCTTTCCCGACCCTGTGGGGCATTCGATCTTGAAGTTGTCGCCGTAGTATAAGTAGAAATTCAGCAACGCGCGGATGATCATGGCGTTCACCGGCATCCAGACCGGGCCGCGCCAGTTCGAATTGCCGCCGAACATGCCCGTGTTCGACTCGGCCGGCAGATAGTCCACCCGGTACTCCTGGCCCTGGACGTAGAAGACGTAGGGATGCTGCTCGTGGAACTTCGAGATCGAGCGGATGCCGTAGGGGCCCATGAACTCGTTCTCGTCGAGCAACTTCGTCAGGATCTGGCGGAGCCGCTCCGGAGTGAGCAGGGCGAGCAATCCACGATCATTCACGCCACGCTGCCCCAGTCCGACGGGGTGCATCGTGCTTCCGAGTTCGGGTATCCGCCGCAGCCGTTCCAACAGACCGATCATCGCCCCCGGAATGCGCTCCCGCTGCCACTCTTCGATGACCGTCGTGGCGCACAGGGGCAGCAGCCCCACCATGGAACGCACCTTGAGCCGCGTGGCGCTGCCATCGGGGAGCCGCAGCAGGTCGTAGTAAAAGCCGTCTTCCTCGTCCCACATGCCGTCCTGCCCGGGACGGTTCATGGCCGCGGCAATGTAGTAGAACTGCTCGGCAAACTTCAGGACCATGTCCTCGTAAATAGGATCGTGGGCAGCGAGCTCAATGGCGAGCTCCACCATGTTCTGGCTGAACAGGGCCATCCAAGCCGTGCCGTCTGCCTGCTCCAGGTGGCCTCCGGTGGGGAGCGGGGCGCTGCGGTCGAAGACGCCGATGTTGTCGAGGCCGAGAAAGCCACCCTCGAAGACGTTCTTACCGAAGCGGTCCTTGCGATTTGCCCACCAGGTGAAGTTCAGCATCAGCTTGTTGAACGCCCCCCTGAGGAAGTCTACGTCTGTCTCGCCGCCCAGAGCCTGCTCGGTGCGATGAAGGAAGAGGGTCGCCCAGGCATGAACCGGCGGGTTCACGTCACTGAAATTCCACTCGTAAGCCGGGAGCTGCCCGCTGGGATGCAGGTAAACCCCCTTGAGCATCAGCTTCATCTGTTCTTTGGCGAAGTCGGGGTCCACGATCGCCAGCGGAAGCGTGTGGAAGGCCAAATCCCAAGCCGCGTACCAGGGATACTCCCACTTGTCGGGCATCGAGATGACGTCCTTGTTTAACATGTGGAACCACTCCGAGTTCCGTGAGTTGCGATATCCGGAATGCAGTGGGTTGGAGTTGTGCTCATCCAGCCAGTTGTCGCCGTCGAAGAAGAAGAACTGCTTGCTCCAGAGCATGCCGGCCAGCGCCTGGCGCATCACGTTGGCCGCGTCGGCACTCACCGATGGCGGAGTAACCGACTGGTAGAACTCATCAGCTTCACGAAGCCTGTCAGCAAAGACCTGATCAAAGGTCTTGCCAAACGGTTCGCGGTTCTGGTCCGGAGAAGCTATCGTGAGCCGCAGACGAATCACTATCGTCTGACCGGCGCCGACATTCACCGGGTAATGAGCCGCGACCTTGGTGCCCTGCTTCTCGGGATTCACCGCGCTCTGATTGCCCTGCACCACGCAGTCGTTGATGCCATCTTTGACGTAGGGGCTCTCGTTCTTCTGCCCGGGGAACAGCCGCTCGTGGTTGGTTTCGTTTTCGGTGAAGAGCAGCGGCGTTTCACCTTCGCAGCAAAGCATGAATTCACCGAGCACCGAATGTGTTCCCGCGACGGTACTCGTGCCGGCTGAGGGCTTGACCTGCTTGAGGTTTGGTTTCCGGGTGGCTCGGTTCGATTCGGCGATCCACGACGACCAGTCGTTTCGGAACCACAGCGTCGGCAGAAGATGCAGTTCCGCCGTGTCTGGTCCCCGATTGGCCGCCGAGATTCGCACCAGGATGTCGTCCGGACCGGCTTTGGCGTACTCCACGTAGATGTCGAAGTATCTGTCGTCCTTGAACACGCCCGTGTCGAGGAGTTCATACTCCATGTCGTTGCGGTTGCGCCGGCGGTTCGTCTCCACCAGGTCGGCGTAGGGAAAGGCCGCCTGCGGATACTTGTACAGGTACTTCATGTACGAGTGGGTCGGCGTGCTGTCGAGGTAGAAGTAGTACTCCTTCACATCCTCACCATGGTTCCCTTCGCTGTTGGTCAATCCAAACAGCCGCTCCTTGAGGATCGGATCCTTGCCGTTCCAGAGGGCCAGGGCAAAGCAGACCTGCTGCTGGTCGTCGGAGATGCCGGCCAAACCGTCTTCCCCCCAGCGATACGCCCGCGAGCGGGCATGATCGTGAGTGAAGAAGTTCCAAGCGTCGCCATTCTCACTGTAGTCCTCACGCACGGTGCCCCACTGGCGCTCGCTGAGGTACGGCCCCCACTGCTTCCAGGGCACTGCCTTGTCCCGAGCCTCTTCCAAGCGAACGTGTTCAGCCGTCATTGGTGCCTGCTCTGGCTCTCGACGAGACCATAGGAAAGGGAGATCAAGAAGTGGACGTGCACCGATTTAGTATAACTCGTTTGATCGCTTCGGCTCGGGCGATTTCAGCGATTCTCCAACTTTTCAACGACAGAGCCTGGCGAATCGCGCATCCCGGCAGTCTTGTTACGGGTCGAATGGACGGAAACGAGTGCCTCCTCGTCAGAATCGGAACCCGGCGAGCAGACCGTAGACCTGGTCGACTCTGGCCGGCGCGTCACGTAGCCTACCCCGAAGAAGACGGAGACAGTTTCAAGGAGACGGAAGAGTCCTAAAGCATCAGCCACCTACGCGAATCGTCGGGCTCAGCGTGATCTTGGGTCTGCTCCTGGCCTCGGGCCAGGCCCTTGCGAATTCCTCTGATCTGCTCCGCCGCGTGCCGGACTCGGCCAACACGATTCCTTGCCGGGGCCGTCCAGGTGGCCGGACATGATGGTCGGCGATCCCTGTCTGCCGTAGAGCCTGCTTCCATGCAGTTCAAGAAGATAGGCGGAATGACGAATGCTCCGAAAAACCCGTGTGGTAAACTTCGTAAACGCCGGTTTTGAAACCGGCTCTGGCAGGTGCATCAACCCGCTCTCGCAATGCGCTGCGTCAACCGTAAGAGAAAACGTTCATGGGCCTAATACTGGGAATCATCACGGGAGCATTGCTGCTGGCGTGTGCCCTGGTTGCAGTTTGGATGGTCGGCGCGATTTACTACGACGTGTGTGACGGAGCCAAGTGGGGCCGTTGGGTCTTGCTGGCCTGGGCCGTTGGCGTGATCGCGATGTTCGTGGTCTGGCGGCCGCTCTGGCAGCCGATCGTTGCCTTGCTCGGGGCGGAGTCGCTATTCCTCGCTTGGTGGTACCGACAGAAACCGAGCCACGACCGCGACTGGGACCCTAGCGCAGCCGTGCTGCCGCGGGCTGTCATCGCCGGGGATGCGGTGACGATCGAAAACGTCCGCAACCTGGAATACCGTTCGCTCGACGATTTCACTCCGCATTGGGAAAACCGCACGTATCATCTCTCGAATATCAAGGGAGTGGACGTCATTTTCTTCGACTGGGGAGATGGGCTCAGGGGCCACCCTGCCCTGGTCTTCGACATCGGACGCGATGGCCGCATCTGCATGTCGATCGAGGCGCGAATCACGAAGGGGCAGAAATACTCGGTCTTGCGCAGTCTGTATCGACAGCAGGAGCTGATCTTCGTCGCCGCGGACGAACGCGACGTCATTCTTCGGCGCACGAAATTCAGTGAACGCCAATGGGCGTACCTCTACCACCTCAATTCGAGCGTGGAGGAACTAAAAAGAGTGTTTCTCGATTACGTGAATATGATCAATCAATTGTACAAGAGTCCGCGCTGGTACCACGTCCTGTTCACCAATTGCACAACGTCCTTCTACAAGCTTCCCAGCAGACAGGTGCGCTGGGACTGGCGCGTCATTGCCAACGCCCGTTTGGATCGGGCCCTCTACAAGGACGGTCGATTGGACCGGACTCTACCCTTTAAGGAACTCCGCCGACTCGCCTACCTTAACGACATTGCGAACACAGCCCCGGCGGCGGGATTTGGGGATCATATCCGCCGCGAACTCGAAAGGCGCCGCCATGAACGATGACGTCATTCCGCTACTGAAAGTGCACGAGTACTTTCAGGGTGCGTCCGATGAAACCCTCCAGGAAGTCGTGCGGCTCGGACGGGTCGCGCAGTATCCCGCCGGGAGCGTCGTCCACGAGGCGGACGTCGTGCTCACCACGGTGGGCTTCGTCCTGCGCGGGCGGCTCAAGGCCGTCCGGGTCAGCGCCAACGGAACTGAGTCGCTGTTTCGCATGATCGAGCGCGGCGAACAGTTCGGGCTGATGGTCGGCGCGCTAAGCGAACCCGTGCCGATCCGCATCGTCGCGCTGGAGCCCTCGACGATCCTCAGGCTGGACTACGAAGAGGCGATCGAGTTGACTTTCGCCAGGCCGGACCTGCGCCGTCTGTGGTTAAAGACCTTCGCGGGAAGCCAGAGGAAGCTGTTCCTGGGCGCCGACCCCAAGCGGTCGACCACGATGCTGGCGCTGATTCACGATTCACCCGCGACGCGCCGGACGGCTGAACGGCTCATCCAGCGACTGAGCGACATCGGCGAGCAAGTCGCGGTCTTGAGCGATTCGGACCGGCGGCTGGATTCGCCAAATGTACGGTTTCGGCCGCTCCGAGAGGACGGCCGAGATTTGACGTCAGAGGAAATACGGGAGCAGGCCGCTCGCTGGCAGGACGCCAATCGAATCATCTTCGACGTCCACACCTACCTGACGCCGGAACGGGCGGCGCAGCTCATGGAACTCGTCGACCGCGCCGTCTATTTCGTCCCGGCAGATGCGGCAGACAGCGCAATCCGCCGCCTGCAGGCGATCGACGTGTCTGCCCGGGGCTGGCGCGACAAGATCAGTGTCGCCTGGTTGCTTGAGGGCGATAGTCCCGTGGTCTCCGCCGTTCCGAACCTCCCCGAGCTTGCCTCCCGAGATTTCAAAATCCACGAAACGCCCCCAAAACTCCCGTCAGGCCGGTCGCTGGCCAACGGGCTGGAGCGGCTGGTACACGACCTTCGCGGCGTGCGTGTGGGCGTGGCCCTCGGCGGCGGGGCCGCCCGGGGCTTGTCGCACCTCGGTGTGCTCAAGGCCCTCGAGCGCAGCGGCATCGTCGTCGACATGGTCGCCGGCACCAGCGCCGGCGCCATGACCGGCATTATGTATTCCGCCGGCCTGGATCCCGACTACAACGCAGACTCGTTCGCCACTGACCTTCGCCCCTCCTGGATTTTTCGCCGCCTGCCGCAAGGCAACTATTGGTACCTCGTGTACAAGTACCGTCGCGGGCAATTCGACCCAATGCTTCGCAAGTACCTGCACGACTGGAGACTCGAACAACTTGCCGTCCCCTGTCTCTCCGTCACGGTCGACCTGGTGAGCGGCAACTCGGTAGTTCGCGAACGCGGCGACGCTGTCCATGCGATCCTCGAGAGCATCAACTTGCCCGTGCTCTCCGTGCCGATCGTCCGCAACGGCCAGGCGCTGATCGACGGCGGGCTGGTCAACAACATCCCGGCGGATGTGCTGGTGTCGATGGGCTGCAATTTCGTCATCGCCATCAGCGTGACGGCGAAGCTGGAGACTCGTTTCTGCGACATCAAACCTGGGCAACCAATTCTGTCCAGGAACAAGCCGGGCATCGGGCCGACGATCTTGCGCAGCCTGCTGGTTCAAAACCACAACCTGAACGCCTTCGGTGTTCAGCCGGCGGACGTGGTTATCGAGCCGGACGTGACGGGCGTCGACTCCGCGGAGTTCATGAGGGCGAAGGAGCTCGCCGCGATCGGAGAGGCGGCCGCGCTCGAACAGGTCCCGAAGATCCGGCGGCTATTGAATCGGCTCGATCCCCAACTTTTCAAGCTAACCGCCGGCGCACATGAGCCCGCGCCGGCGTGACCGGCAGTGCCCGGCCGAACATCAGAGCCGGTAGACCAGACCTGCGAAAGACACCAGCCACCCGTGTCACGGTGTCAGGGCGCTTCGCCTGTTGGGACCTTGAGGCGGACTCGATCCATCCTGGCAGCGAGCGGCGAACGTGGCGACTGGATTTGAACTGCGGAACTATCCAGCTGAAAACGAGTTCCAGCCAACTCCCTTTTGTAGACTCCCAGCCTGCCCAACTCGTTGAACTGACTCAACGAATTTGCAGGATTCGCGTGGGCCGCTGCGAGCAAGAGGTAAACACATCGTCGGAAATCGATGCGACGAGCTTTTTTGAGGTCAAATCGGGACAACTGTATTTGAACCGAGTCGGCGCATGTCCTCCGGCGCTACAGTCCCCGCGCCGATCACTTCGAACCGGGAGTCTTTTGCACGCGTCGGTCCGACACACCGACGCGCGTTGTGGACACGGGCAACCAAAGCCCCAAGGGTGCGTGGACCGCTAAGGATTGCGCAGCCGGACCGACAGAAGCCCCGCTTTGCCCGGAATCGACTCAACGGATTCCCCGGCAGATAGGCCGCCGTTAACCGGCCCTCAACGCATCAACATCCGCTGGAAGGCACAAGGATTGCGCTTTCCGAGACCAGAGGCGCAGGAGTCGCGCAACAGATCCTAGACAGATGGTCACGATCGACCGTTGGTTTTGCTCTCCCCGTTTGCTATCCCAAGGCCAACGCCACCGGTCTCCGAGCAGCAGAGACAACATGCTTCTGTCGTGCCGCCAATCTGATCACGATTTGCGAGGCGATTCCGCCACCGAGTATCAGCAAAGGTGCTCAAGTCTCGCCGAATCCGGATCGATTATCTTGACCGCTCACAAAATTCATTCCCATGCATGCAGTCCAGGTCAAAAGGTCCCAGTTCAAGGTCAACAACCTCCTCCCCCTTAGGGTTTTGGGTTCTTGACCTCTGACCTTGTGGGTCGGAAAGAGGCTTTAGCCACGAAAAAGCTTTGGAGGCTTTAGCCACGCACCTTTGTCCGGGACAAATAGGAAAATTGGGGTGTCAGCTTGCGCTTCCCAGTGACGTGGTCAAGACGGTCACAGGCACCTCAGACCACCGATCTTTCCCAGTCGCAAGTGCGGGGCCAAGCCCAGCTTTCCTGTGGATGAGTTCTGGCCCGATCAGCGACTCGATCCAGAGAAACTAAGTGAAGCTCTCGGTCCGGACTGAATGAGTCGGTGAAATCCACGATTGCTGGCTCCCTCCCAATCGGGGTTAAGCGGGTTTCCTGGGCGGGGCGTGGGAAGTAATCGACCCGTCAAGCCGAAACCTCGTTTAAGGCTTGCGCTTGGGTCTTCAGGTGAGCAGTCAGGACAACTGCTCTGGGGTCATCTTGAGGTGGCGTCCCCATTGGTAGCGAATCCGGTTAGCTCCCCCCGCGTGGACTTCGCCCCAATCCTTGTCGGGGTCCGGGGGCCGGACTCGGATCGCGCTGGCAGGAAACTTGGCGGCGGCTGAACTCTCGCGACAATCACGCT
>Ga0187888_1003515_pt1 | contig 12229 bp, 10 predicted proteins | sample June2016WEW_7_40_FD_132987 | JGI IMG/M metagenome (GOLD analysis project Ga0187888, IMG submission 132987) | Peatland microbial communities from SPRUCE experiment site at the Marcell Experimental Forest, Minnesota, USA - June2016WEW_7_40 | ecosystem: Environmental > Terrestrial > Soil > Wetlands... | reverse complement strand
GTGATCCGATCGGGAAGGTGCAGGCCACAACTTCAACCCAGGAATCAGAGTGACCGTGCGCATATGCTGTATTGAACCGAAGGGGCCAGTCTGCCAACTGAAGCGGTCATGCGTTCTGCCGCCACCGCCCGTCACGCGACCCTGCCCCGCAAGCTGTCCGCGAGCGCCGAAAGCGCATTGGCGAGTTGTCTCGCGATCTCCGGCGGCGGCAGCGGCATTTTGAGGTTTTGAACGCCGGTGGCTGGATCCCGCTCAATCCATGGGTGCGCCGGAGCGCCGGGATCGTTGGCGGCCGCCAGAGCGGCGACGAACTGGGCGCCGACCTGCGCCAAGGCCCGCCACGGATCGGGGACTGCGTCACGCGCCGGCGCTTCGGCCCCGTCAGTCCGCGCGATCGCCGTCTCGCCAGCGCCAATGTCTATGTCCGCGTTTACATCTTCCACGGATCCGGCGTCATCGCCGGCGACGATATTCCTCACCTCCTCGGCCGGCGTCACGGCCTCTCCCTCGCCCATACCCCCGGTGACGTTTTCCACGTCCTTCATGAAGCGGTTGAGACGCGAACCGCCGAGCGAAATCTCGCCGCTGGCGCCGTCGAGAATTCCTGCCGACAAGGAGCGTTTGAACGCCAGCACCGAAAGCATGCCCTCCTCGATGGTGCCCTTCGCCACGAAATTGACGATCTGCACCGGCCGTGTCTGGCCCATGCGATGGATCCGCGCGATGCGCTGTTCGAGGATCGCCGGGTTCCACGGCAAGTCCATGTTCACCAGGGTCGAAGCATGCTGCAGATTGAGGCCCGTGCTGCCAGCGTCGGTGGACAGGAACACACGGCAGGCGGGGTCGTCACGAAACCGCTCGACCAGCGCCGGTCGCTTGTCCGACGGCACGCCGCCGTGGAAGCTGACGTAGCCGAACTCACGCGCTTCGAGGCGGCGGATGACGATGTCGTGGGTCCGCGTCCATTGCGAAAACACCACCGCCTTGGCCTTCGGCTCGGCGAACAAATCGTCGAACAGCGCCGCCAATTCGTCGGCCTTGACGCCATGGTCGGTCTCCTGGTCGAGCAGATAGGTGCTGTTGCACGACATGCGCATGTTCTGCAAGGCGCAGGTCAGCCGCCGCTGATCCTGATCCGACAGGAACTTGGTCTTGCGCCAGCGCTGGACGATTCGCGCCACCACGTCGGCGTTTTCCTGGTGATAGAGCATTTGCATCTCGGTCATCGGCACCAGCAGGTTCTGGTCGGTCCGGCTGGGCAGTTGCCGCAGCACCTCGGACTTGCGCCGGCGCAGCATGATCGGCGCCAGCGTCTGGCCGATCTTCTCCAACCCGGTGTAGCCGGTGACGCGCCCGGCTTCGTCCTTGACCTGATGCTCGTGCAGCAGCTTCCAGGTCGGCCCGAGCCGGTGCTGGTCGACGAACTGGACGATGGAAATCAGCTCTTCCAGCTTGTTCTCCAGGGGCGTCCCGGTAAGCACGATCGCATAGGGGCTGTCGATGCGTTTCAAGGCGCGCGCCGCGATGGTGTTCCAGTTCTTCACCCGCTGCGCTTCGTCGACGATCACCAGTTCGGGCGCCCAGGCGGCGATCAGGTCGAGATCGGGCTTGAGTTTCTCGTAGTTCGTGATCTTGCAGAAATCGTCCAGGGCGTAGTCCTTCTGCCGCTGCGCCCGACCGCCGGCGATGACGCGCGCCGCGTTTTCGCCCTGTCGCCCCGAGAAACGCACGATCTCGCTCTGCCACTGGTACTTGAGCGAGGTCGGGCAGATCACCAGCACTTTCGCGACGCCGAAATGCCGCGCCAGTATTTCCGTCGCGGCGATCGCCTGTATGGTCTTGCCCAGTCCCATATCGTCGCCGATCAGGGCCCGGCCGACCCGCACCGCGAACAGCGCGCCCTCGGCCTGATAGGGATAGAGCGGCGCCTTCAGAAGCGCCAGCAGCTTGGGATCGGCCGCGCCGCGCGGGAACAACTGCTCGAGCTTCGAAGCGCGCCGGTCCGCGTCCCGCCTTCCCGCGACGAAATCGAGCGCGTCGTCGTAGGCGCGCAATTCATGACCGCACTTCGCCGCCGCGGCCATGAAAGGCTCCAGCTCGCCAAGGCGCTCGTCCGGCAGCATCCCGTCGCGCTCGACGTCGAACAGAGCGGCGGCGGCCTCGCGCAGCTCCGGCGGGCAATCTGTTCCGGCGCGAAAATGCACGCGGCGTCGGCCTTCGTTGCGCAAGTACAGCTCGGAAAACGCCGGCAGGTAGCCGCGCTTGAACGCCGCCCTGGCGCCGCGCTTCTTCTCCAGCCGGGCAAGCGTGAATTCGATGTGCTTGCAGGTGCCCAATTCGCTGGTGGCGTAATCCGGGCAGGAACAGAAATTGCCGCCCGGCCCCAAGCCTCGAATCGCCACGCGATAGCTGGATTTCGAAACAGGATTGCTGACCCGAAACTCGGAGAAAAACGGTTCGCTGGTCAGGTTTTCGAGCCCGAAGGCCTGCTCGCGGCCGAACTGGCGGCGCAAGCCGCGTTGCCAGTCCACCGGCGACAGATCGGCGGGCGCGTGGGTGCGCGAGAGCTTGGTTTCCTTGCTCGGCTTGGTGGCGGAATTCGGGTTTCGGCGCTCGGCTTTCATCGCAGCACGTTCCATTCAGCAAGAGGTTCCCGCGAGACATCGATCTGGCGTCCGACGCCTTTTCCGCGGCGCTGGCGCGCTACTCCGATATTTGCAACAATGCCCGGCGACCCGTCTCCACGAAATCGACGATCGGCGCACTACCGTTTTCGCGACCACGGTACGGGTTCCGAATCGGACACGACCTATTCAACAGAGTAGCCGAGCGCCCTATATCCAGTTCGCCGCTCTGCCGCCATACGCGCCAGCACGGGGACCGTCTCATCGACGTAGTCGACGACGAGAACTTCCCGCTAACCTACGCTAGAAACACCGAAAGTATCCGAAAAGCGCCGACTCTCCTCACTCCCACTCGATTGTTTCTTGATGATATAACGCCTTGAAACGACCGGCAAATTTCTCCTCCGCGCCAGCATGTTCCGGCAGAGACGCCGTCAAGAAATTACGCTGTTGATTTTTCAAGGCAATTTCTGCCTCGAGAATTTTCGTTGGCTTCACCAGCTATCGACGTCGACCGGCGGATGTCATGCGAATTCGTCGCGCGACCACGTCAAAATCAGGCCCAGCAAGCACCGTCGCACCTGCGGCCGTATTGTTTCCTGACTTCCGACCGGTCGGCGATTTCGCGGGGGGCCGATCTGAGTAGATTCCGACTCTACGGCTGGGACCCGCCCGCAACTAATGATACGGATGTCGTCGCGCGCGCTAGCGGATTCGAGCTGGAACGGGGCCAAAATGCCGGCATGGGTGATGGCGCCGCGTAATATCGGGTTACGGGTTTTCGTGCAATTCGACCATGGAGCGCACACCGAATTCGGCCAACGTCTTCTGCAGCCGCGTCGACGGCGTTTACGGGGCAATCGAGAGAGCGCACATGTCGAAAGTGAGCATTGATGCGCTCCAGCCCGACCGGACGGCGCTCTTCCTGGACGTGGACGGCACTCTTCTCGATCTTGCCGCGTCCCCGACGGCAGTGGTTGTTCCTCGCGGGCTCGTCGAATGCATCGCCGACATCGAACGGGCGCTCGGCGGCGCGCTCGCTCTCGTCAGCGGACGAACGTTAGCGGATCTCGATCGGCTGTTTTCGCCGCTGCGCCTGCGAGCGAGCGGCGTTCATGGCGCCGAAATTCGCTACGATCCGCTGACGCCCGTCATCGTCGACGCGGCCGCCGCCGCCTTGCCCGCCCGGCTCTGGCGGTCCTTGAACGAGTCGCTCGCGGATTTTCCCGGCGCCTTCGCGGAAAACAAGCGCTTCAGTTTCGCGGTGCACTACAGAGCCGCGCCGAACTGCGGAGCGGACTTGGGGGAGGTTCTGCGACAGCTCGTCGCCGCCGAGGCGATTCCCGACGTGGAAATCATCGACGCGCGCCTTGCGTTCGAAATCAAAGGCCGAGGGTTCGACAAGGGTTCGGCGATCAATCGATTTCTCGCGCGCTCGCCGTTCGTCGGCCGGATCCCGATCTTCGTCGGCGACGATGGGACCGACGAGGCGGGTTTCGCGGCGGTCGTCCAGCGCCACGGCGCGGCCTATTCAGTCGGCCAGGTTAGGCCCGGCGTCAGCGCAGTATTTTCTAAGCCGTCGTTGGTCCGCGATTGGCTCGCCCGTTCAGCCGCACAAATGGCGCGCCCATGAGCGATCAAGTGCAAGAGAAATTTCAAAACCTCGAACTCGCGCTGATCGGCAATTGCCGAGTTGCGGCGCTCGTCGATCGTTACGCTCGCATCGTTTGGTGGTGCTTTCCGCGTTTCGATTCCGATCCCGTCTTTTCGAGACTGCTCGCGGGCGACGAGGAGAAGGGCTTTTGCGAGGTGGCGCTCGCGGACCTCGTCGATTCCAATGCAAAATACCTGCGCAACACCGCCGTCGTTGAAACCGTTCTGACGGATGCGCACGGCGCACAAGTGCGCGTCACGGACTTCGCGCCGCGGTTCGATCGTTACGAACGCACTTTCCGGCCGCCGCAGATCATACGGCGCATCGAGCCGCTGCACGGCCTGCCGCGCATAGCGATCAAAGTCAGGCCGACGTGCAACTACGGTCGTCCGGTCGATGAATTCGTCGTTGGATCGAATCATATCCGCTACCTCGGCGGCGCCGAGGTGATGCGCCTGACCACGGACGCGCCGCTGTCCTACATCACCTCCGAGATCGACTTCGTATTGACCCAGCCCGTCAATTTGATTTTCGGACAGGACGATCCGTTCCGCAGCGCGATCGACGTGACAAGTCGGGAATTTCTCGATCGCACGCGTGAGCACTGGCTCGAGTGGGTGCGCCATCTCGCCGTGCCGTTCGAGTGGCAATCGGCGGTCGTCCGCGCGGCGATCACGCTCAAGCTCTGCAACTACGAGGAAACCGGCGCCATCGTCGCCGCCCATACGACTTCGATCCCCGAAGCGCCATCGACGCAACGCACTTGGGACTATCGCTACTGCTGGCTGCGAGACGCATTTTTCGTCGTCGAGGCGCTGAACCGGTTGGGCTCCACCCACATGATGGAATCCTACATCAACTATTTCACCACCATCGCCGCCGCTGGCGTGACGCGGATGCGACCTGTGCATGGCATCGTGCCGTTCAGTTCCCTCGAAGAAACAGTGGCGCCCGATCTCAAGGGCTTCATGGGGCATGGTCCTGTCCGCGTGGGCAACCAAGCCGCGACCCAAACGCAGCACGACGCCTATGGCAGCGTCGTACTGGGGGCGATGCAAATGTTTATTGATGAACGTCTGCCGAAAATGGGGGACGAAGCGCTCTTTCGGCGCCTTGAGCCGCTCGGCGAGCATGCGCTTCAGTACGCGTTTGAGCCAGACTCGGGCATTTGGGAATATCGTGGGCGCGCCAGGGTGCACACGTATTCTGCGGCGCTATGCTGGGCCGCATGTGATCGCCTCGGGCAAATTGCACGTCGGTTGCGCCTTTCGGACCGGGCGCAATATTGGGATGCGCACGCGGTCGCGATCAAAGACAAGATTCTCGCTGAGGCGTGGGATGAGAAACGCGGCGCGCTGACCGGCGCTCTCGGACATCCCGATCTCGACGCAAGCGTACTGTTGTGCGCCGAACTCGGTCTGCTTGCGTCGACGGACCCGCGCTTTCGCAGCACTTGCGACGTCATAGGAAGCGAATTGATGCGCAACGGGCGCATCATGCGCTATACTGCATACGACGACTTCGGCGCGCCCGAAACAGCATTTCTGGCATGCAATTTCTGGTACATGGACGCGCTTTGCCTCATCGGGCGCAAGAACGAGGCGCGGAAAATGTTCGAGGCCATTCTCGGGCGGCGCAATGCGTTCGGGCTGTTGTCCGAGGACATTCACCCGGAGACCGGAGAGCTTTGGGGCAATTTCCCGCAAGCGTATTCGATGGCGGGGATCATCAACACGGCAACCCGTCTGTCGTCGAGTTGGGAGGAAGCATGGGCCCGCGTCTCATCATCGTCTCGAACCGGGTCGCCGTGCCCGAGCCCGGAAGCAAGCAGATGGCGGGAGGGCTCGTGGTCGCGGTGAAAGCGGCGCTGAGAAACCGCACCGGCGTGTGGTTCGGCTGGAGCGGCAAGATCGACGAGACGGAGACAGCGGAGCCGCGCACCGTCGAGCGCAATCATATGACTTATGCCACCATCGATCTGTCGAAAAATGATTTTGAGGAATATTACATTTTGAGGAATATTACAATGGGCTGGCGAACCGGGTCCTGTGGCCCATCTTGCACTATCGCGTCGATTTGCAAGAATATTCGCGCGCCGACCATTCAGGCTATATGCGCGTCAATCGCCAGTTCGCCGACAAGCTCAGCGCCTTCATCAGAGAAGACGATGTCCTCTGGGTGCACGACTACCACCTGATGCCGTTGGCGCGCGAGCTGCGCGCTCGCGGGCATCTCAATCCGATCGGCTTTTTCCTACACATCCCCTGCGCTCCGTTGGACATTCTGCGCACGTTGCCGCACCACGAAGAGATTCTCGGCGCCCTTACATACTACGATCTTGTCGGCTTTCAGACCGAGAACGATCGCGATAACTTCGCCGCCTACCTGTTGACGTTACCGGGCGCCAAAGAGGGACGCGACTTGACTTTCGAGGTGGATGGACGCCGGACGCGTATCGGCGCTTTTCCAGTCAGCATCGAGACCGCCACCTACGCGCGGCTCGCGCGCAATGCTGCGCGTTCGCCGCTCGCCAGGGAAATTGCGGAGAGCCTCAAGGGGCTGCGTCTCGTGCTCGGCGTCGATCGGCTCGACTATTCCAAGGGCATCATCCAACGCATCAACGCTTTCGATCATTTTCTCGAAGTCAATCCGGAATGGCGATCGCGCGTCACCCTGTTGCAGATCACGCCGAGGAGCCGGTCCGACATCAAGGATTACGCCGCGATCGAAAATGAAGTGACGACGCTGATCGGCAGAATTAACGGCCGTTATGGCGAGGCTTCCTGGACGCCGATACGCTATGTCAATCGTTCCCATTCACGCACCGCGCTCTCGGGCATCTATCGCGCGGCCGATGTGGCGCTGATTACGCCGCTTCGCGACGGCATGAACCTCGTCGCCAAGGAATATGTCGCGGCGCAGGACGTGGAGAATCCCGGAGTGCTCGTGCTTTCGCAATTCGCCGGGGCGGCGGCGGAACTCACCGGGGCGCTGATCGTCAATCCACACGAGAGCGAGGCCGTGGCCGCGGCGCTGAAGCGCGCGTTGGAAATGCCATTGTTCGAGCGGCGCGAACGCCACGGCCCCATGCTGGAACATCTGTTGGTCCATGACATCGAACACTGGGCGGAAAGCTTTCTTTCCGCGCTCGCGGAGACGCGGCAGCGCCCAAGCTTGATCAGCGACCTGCGGGCATTCCTCAACCCTTCGAGGTCGCGCGCCGATAGGCGCGCCACCACGGACGTACATAGACGAGCTTGAGGGCGGCGAGGTCGTTGGACTCGTTCCCGTGATAGCGCGTCGCGATGCGCCCAAGTCGACGAGCCGATAGGGCGAGCCGCTCGCGTGGGTGGATTCCGAGCCTATCAAGGCTGAATTGATTCGGTATTCTGTCGACGACAATCGCTTGCGAAGCGTCGATCGTGCGAGCGCAGGCGAGAAGAATTGAGAATCCGCAACTGATGGCTTGGTCCCGCAAATTGCCGACGCGCCTTCACCTCAACGACGGGCGCACACTGACGACGTTGGCCGATGCGCGCGACCTCGTGCTCCACCTTCCCAAGGCCGACCAAGCCTATCCCCACTGGCAGAGCGCGGGCGACCTGCTGCTGCAAGCCGCCTATCGGGGCCGGCAGGATCCAATTTTCGATGCGGGCAATCAGTTCTTGCGAGCTTTGGAATCGGACGGATTGCTTCGAGCGCCGCCGCGGTCCGAGCACAGTCGCGGATAATACGCAGGGACCAGGTTTCTGAAGCAGTGGCGGGCGGCTGCTTCGGCGACCGGCGCTCTTTGTCTTGTTTCTGCGCACATCGTCCTTGAAGTCGCACGGCGTGTTCATCGCGCCAGTTCCCGCCGCCGGTCTTTAGGCGTCCTGTCCGTCCGAATTCGTTCTCTCGAGAATTCGCGGGCGCATTCCTTGCAACCAAAATCGACGTCTGCGCGCGCCCTCAAATGCGGTCAACCATGGTCTGATATGCCGTGGTAAACCCTCGCCGGCCACGCGAGCGCATTGGGCAGAGCCTGCCCGACGCTTGTGGCTATGTCTGACGCTGAGGCGCCATTCCCCTTGGTCTGGATGGTGGGCGCTAGCGCGACGCCAACGCCGACAAGATAGACAATCACTATCAAAGCAATCAGTCCACGCATGACGATTCGTCCCTATTCCCGCCGGAAGTAAGCCCAACGGAATAATGCATTCGGCCTCGCCGAACAGAGTCGGAAAACACCTATTCGGCAACGCCGCCGCATCGGCAATGGCGGAAACCGAAGCCTCCCGCGCGAGAACAGGTTACCGGCATAGCTGATTTTCTTGATTTCTCCGGCTATGGCGCCGCCAAGGATTCAAGGAGCTGGCGGCGACGCGACAAAGCCGGCGTGAGTAGTTTCCGAACTCTGGCGCTCGCGCGCGCGAACACGCCGATCCTGGCGGGAGGCGTCCTGCGGCCCTGGCCTGAGTAGTTTCCGAGTCTGGCGCTTCCGCCCGCATTCTTGTCGAGTGATCGGAGTCGCCATATCTCTCGTGACTTGGAGCCACCGTCATGAAAAAGCATATGCTGAGAAACATGTTCATCGCGGGCTCGACCGCGCTAGCCCTGGCTGCCAGCGCTATCGTGGTTCCGTCCGTCGCCGACGCCAAAGGGTACCACCCGAGCCATCGTAATGGGCCCGCTCGCGGCAATTTCCGCGGCCCAGGAGGACGTGGCTACTATGGCGGCAACGGCTACTATGGCGGCAACGGCTACTATGGCGGCTACTGCCCCGTTCCTATTCCGTTCGCTCTTTTTGGCGCCTGCGGTCCCTGGAGCTACTGAACACGGCTCCATCGCTTCTCAATAATGGGGATCCACCCGGTTTGGGCGGGGTCCCCCTTGGAGCGGTTAAGAGCACGCGCCGGGGTTGACCATCCGCCGGGGGCGTTCCTCGATCGACTTGTCGACCGAAAAATGGGCGTTGAGCGCAGTGCGACAGCGGGCCAGCGCTGGGCAAATTCGCCCGTGAGTTCAATGCGCGTAAATCCGACAGACGATGCAATGTTTCAACCCATAGGTGCACTGATGAGAAAGTTTCTTCTCGCCTCCGTCGCGATCGCCGGCTTGGCGACTTCGACGTTCGCCCTGACCGCGTTTGCCGCCCCCGGCGATCAGCCGATCGCGCCAAACGCGGCCGCGATGCAACGGTTGCAGGAACGCCAGGCCGTCCTGCTCGATGCGCATCTTGCCGCCATGAAGGCGGGGCTCAAGCTTACTGATGAGCAAGCCAAGAACTGGCCGGCTTTCGAATCGGCGATCCACGACGCGGAAAAGGCGCGCGCGGATCGATGGCGCCAAGTGCATGAGCGCATGGGTCAAGGCGAACGCCCCTCGCCGATCGAACGCATGACGATCATGTCCGAGCATCTTCAGAAAATGGGTGAGCAAATCAAGGCGGTCGCGGATGCGGCCAAGCCTCTTTACGATAGCCTCACCGATGCGCAAAAGCGCGATTTCGGTCCGCTGATGCGCGACTTCAAGGTGGGCGGCCGGCAGCGCTAGCCATTGTCATTGCGGCTGCGATAACGGACCCGGATAAGGCGCGGCAAGTCGATGGCCGCGACAGCAGTGCAAGTCGGTGTGGGTCCCAACGCCGATCGGCCTTGCGAGCGCTCGCTCTCAAACGGAGCGCCGAAGCCGGCGCTTCGAGATGAATGGCGGCGTCTCGCGCTACTCATAGCTGGCGACCAACCCGAGGCCGATTGCGGCGCGCGCCGCGCCCACGCGAGGGCCCCCAGCCATGCCGCGGCAATCGCGTCCGTGGCGCCAAGCGACATCCTCTGTGCCGGCGCCGCGCCGCCGCCGCCCGAACCCGCCGTAAGCGGGCCGGCGCTGGGAAACGCGCCGCCCGGGAGGGCGAGGACCCCGCGACTGCGCCAGCAACACCGGCAGCGACGGCCAATGGGCGAAGATCCTTGAACATCGTCGCGAACTCTTTGTGTCCTCCGCAAACTTCACGCGGCCTCGATGGGTCGCATGCTCATTCTCGGAATTGCGCCCGCGAGCGGTTCGGCTCGTTGTCAAAATACTGCGCGACGACGGCCCAGCGGATAAAGGCTCGGAAACTACTCAGGCTCCGCCGTTGAACGGCGCCGGCGGCGAAGCGCGTCGCGCGTCGGCGACCGAGCCGGCGGATCGATGCGTTTCGCCAGCCAAGTCGGCTCGATTGCCGTCGACGACCGTCCCGCCGATCGGAGTCGTGTCCATGATCGACGAGTCGCGACGATGCAGTTGAAGAGCCCGCCGTCGCTCTTTGCCCTACGTAGATTCCGAGTCTCTCGCGCATCGAACGGATAGCCTAAGCATGTCACGTCGGGGTCCAGTCCTCAAAGGACGGGGCGGCGGCTCTAGAAAATTCGCGTCGATCGACGCAGAGCAGGAGATATCCATGAAACCGCTTTTCCTATCGGGCCTTGCGCTCGCCATCGCAGCTGGCATTGCGCTGCCGCTGGCCGGCGCGGCCGAAGCCGCAATCGGCAGCGCCCTCCCTTCGGCCCAGATCCTCCCGGTCGAAAAGGCGCAATTCTTTTTCAACGGCCAAAACTACTGTTGGTACGACGACGGCTGGCAGGGCCCGGGTTGGTACTGGTGCGGCTATGCCTGGAACAACGGCCAAGGCTGGGGCGGCGCTGAAGGCTGGAACGGCTGGAGCCGCGGCTCGCGGGGCGCGTATCGAGCTCCGACCCGCGTCGCGCCCCAAGTTCACGTTCGCCACGCGCCCAGCGTCAAGATTCGCAGCGCGCCCAAGTTCCATGTCGGCAATCCGGGTCATGGCCCAGCCAGTAAGAGTAGCACGGGCCCCAAGAAACCGTAATCGCAGCAAGAGGTAGCCCGACTTTACGCGCCGCCCCTTCTGCATTCGGGCGGCGCGGAGCGAGATCGACGACGCGAAGGCGCCATGTGGAGACTGGAAGACGCGGCGCAACGGAACACGCGTAGCGATGCGGCGCGCGCGAAGGCGCTCCAGCTGGCGGCTCTCGCATCAGGATGGGCGTGCGCAGCCCCCCGGGGGTCCGAGGCGCGCCCTGTCCGAAGAGAGAAATCAACCCAATGCCCACGGTCTCTTAAGACGTCATAGCAGGAGCGCACGCCCATGACCCTCAGCATCGCCCACCTTCAACCCATCGTCTCCCTGATCGCCGGCGTTCTCATTCTGATGATGCCCCGGTTGCTCAATTACATCGTCGCCTTCTTCTTGATCGTGTCGGGAATCCTTGGCCTCGGGCTCGTTCACTGACGCTTGCCACAGACCAAACCCCGCCATCCCTAGCAACAAGAGACGTCCGAGGGCGATCCGCCAAAGGACAACCTATCGGGAGCGGCATTTCATGGGTTTCGGATCTGTCTTGCGCGCGCTCGTGTTGAGTACGGCTCTCCTGGGCGCCTGCGCGAGCGATCCGCGCACGCCCTTTACCGAGTCCGATGAGATGACCGCGGTCCCCATCGGCACTCCCAATATTCGATATTGGGCCGACGCCACGGCAAGCACGGTCCAAGGCGTCGCGCGACGCGCCGTCGTGCAGAAAGGGCGGCCGTTCGTCTATATCGCCCTGTCCGGCGGCGGCGGGAGCGGCGCCTTTGGCGCGGGCGTTCTCAACGGCTGGAGCGAGTCCGGGACGCGACCGGAATTCACCATCGTGTCCGGCGTGTCGACCGGCGCGCTGATCGCTCCCTTCGCTTTCCTCGGCCCCGATTACGACGACAGGCTCAGGCAAATCTACACCAACGGCGCGGCGCAGCGCTTGATTGGACAACCCAATCCTCTCGGAGCGTTGTTCGGCCCTGGAGTGTTCGGTCGCGAACGGCTGCGCCGGCTGGTCGAGCGCTACCTCGACGACGATCTCATAAGGGCGATCGCGCGCGAGGATCAAAAGGGGCGTCGCCTCCTGGTCGTCACGACCAACCTCGACGCGCAGCGCGC
>Ga0187888_1003511_pt1 | contig 12239 bp, 17 predicted proteins | sample June2016WEW_7_40_FD_132987 | JGI IMG/M metagenome (GOLD analysis project Ga0187888, IMG submission 132987) | Peatland microbial communities from SPRUCE experiment site at the Marcell Experimental Forest, Minnesota, USA - June2016WEW_7_40 | ecosystem: Environmental > Terrestrial > Soil > Wetlands... | reverse complement strand
GATCGGACAGCGCTCGAACGTCAACGTCAAATTCTTCTACTACGCCGGCACCATGCAGGAAGCGTGTTTGAGGCTGATGGGCAAAAAGCTGTTAGTTTCGCTCGCCATGGAAGGGAAGTTTGCGAGCGACGGCCTCCAAGCGATCGACGAAGGCGACGACATCCTAATGGCAATGGCCAGGGAGCTGGTGACGGAGAATGGCATCGGGGAGACTGCTGACGCCGTCTGGAAAAGGCTTGTGGAGAAACAGGCGGAGGTGTTCGGAGTCCAACCTGTGGAGACTCGCGAACCGGAAATCGAAGCTGAACCTCGTGTCCAGGACCAGATGGAAGTCATCATTCCACCAGTAGCACCGATCCCGGCAGTAGTGACGCAACTCCTGATGTTCGGTATGTCGCACGAGGCGGTACAGCGGCGCAAGGCTGCAGATAGGCCATCGAGTCCTGTCACAGCATCGGATCAGCTCGGATTGTTCCCGATTTGAGAGTGAGGCAAGCTGTGGCCGGCGGGGGTCTCCTTACTAAAATGCTATCGTGCAGCTTCGGAAGTAGTTCTGACTGGCCCAAATGAGAGGGACGTCGATCAGCCTTGGTCGCTACACCTCTGAGGGGAAGTAAGCGTCCAGCCTTGATATTTGGGCTGTTTCGCCTGCGTTCAGGCGGCCACTCCACAGACATGATCCTCTCCAGGAAGCTGACTTTTCGGGCACGATCATAGCTGAGTTGTGCTCGTCCCATTAACGGCCAGATTAGGCCGTCCGTTTTGCAGCCGGAGGAAAGGATCATGCCATATGATGATGGGTCTGCTGTCTTGGGAAACTCGGGAGAAGATGTCACTGACTTCCTAGATCAGTAGCACCCGTTCAAAACCTGCATAAACCCTGATCTCCGACTGGGTCTGTGTGCTAACTGTGTGTCATTTAAGGCCGACGGCCCGCAAAACCTCGTGAAAATGGCTCCGAGTTATCATACCAGCGGTCTGGAGCGGCGAGATCCTGCTGGCCGAAGAGCGCCGACCAGACTATCACCGCCAGTAGACTGCGTTCCCACCATGCGGAGGACCGTGTACGCCCGGTTTGGGCCAGTCTTCCATTCCCTCGGCCGCAAAACCGTACCAAAGAAAGGTGTTGACATGTTTAAGGCACCGGACTTTCTGCAGAAAGAAGGACTGCAGCAGTCAATGCGCACAGAATCCCGACACCTTGGGGGGATGAAGGGGGCCAGGAACAAGACAACGATGGGATAAAGCGCCGTAAATGGAGCAACGATCGAAGCCTTGCCACCGCTCTTCAGGGCGGCCAGCAGCGCCCAAGGCCCATTCAGTATCTTGCAGGTGAAAGTCCTGCCGCAGGAGAAGGTTAGTTGCCTGCGTAGCTATGGCGTATGTGTGAAGGGCGACCGAGACACAGGAACAACGCCGCACAAACGTGGCCCCAGACCCAGACCGTGGGCGCGCGCAACTTTACAGCCCGCGACGCAAGTGAACCGTCATAAGCCTCGTAAACGTCATGCGCGGCAACGAGATGCACGTGATGCCCGGATGAACGGCAGCGGGAGCAGAAAAGGGGGAATTGGCCAAGTCACACGCGAAAAAGCTACCGTGACGGCGCAGATGCGGTCGGAAGGACCCGTACAGGAGCGATCAACTTTTCGTAGTCGGAAGGGCGGTGGGTCTATTGAGGTTGGTTTGACGGTGATGATTGTAGTTCGATACCAGGAGGCTGGTCTGATTTCCCCTCTTCGACGGAGATAACGCTGAAGGTTCCGTCCGGATTCCGCGCGCGAATGGCTCTCGTCTCCTCGGTACCCGCAGGTCCGGAAGTCACGACATCTGAAACTTTGGTCATGACTTTAAAATCCAGGCCGACCGGATCAATCTGCTCAATCTGTTGCTCGGTTGTTGTTCGAGCAGTGGCGGGTGGAATACAACACCAGGAGGCCCCATTCGGCGCTCGGCAATAGGCCGCCGGTACCGGCGGCCTATTGCCCTCTGGTTGCAGCAAATCCAGTTTCACAGCCCCGAGCAGTGATGTAAACTCTCTCACATCCGCTGGTACAAAATCTCGGGCAGGTCACCTCCCCAAATTGGCGAATTGTTGGACCTTGCGATCCAAATTGCTGACGCCCTGGAGGTGGCGCATCAAAAGGGTATCGTTCATCGCGACATCAAACCGGCAAACATATTTATCACCAATCGTGGACAGGCGAAGATTCTCGATTTTGGCTTGGCGAAGCTGACCGCCCAGGGCGGGCGCCCACAGGGGTAGCCTTCCAAGCCCTGCCGGCGCCTTCCCAATGTAAGCCAAGGCGCTGGCAGACCCTGTATTAACGCCCGTGCAGGGCCTAGCACTGGCGTATCATCCGAAGTGTCGCCGGTGTCCTGCAATGCGGGACATGCTTGACCCTTGCGAAAAGGGTGAGCAGAAGGCATTACCAGGTATTCGTGCGGAGCATTTTCTGCGGAGAGTTCCCTGACATGCACCAGCAGGGGAGCGCGTGAGAAGCAAAGGATGCCTGAGCTGGTTTCGCGGAGTCTCTACTGGGCGGGCGTGGCGACCTTCTCTTCCACAATGGCCCGCACGCGGCTCCCGGTGCGAACGATGCGCCCATAGCGCGTGGGATTCTCGGGACGCGTGGTCAAGATGGTGGCTGCCGTGCGCGCCTTGCAGTGAGATTCTACGAGCGCACGCAGGGTCTCCGGACGCGCCGTCCTCACGGCGTGGCCTGTGCCCAGTTGCTCGTGCTGCTCGATGAAAACAAGGCCTGGACGTTGAAAGGCTTGCCGGATTTCCTCACCTTTGTCCCCGATCATCATGTAGAGGCAGTCGGGTCCGGCTGCAAGCGCGGTCCGCAAAATGTATTCGCCCAAAGGCCGGCCCGCCAGCCGGTGCAGCATCTTCGAGTGCTTCGACTTGAAGCAGGTGGCCTTGCCCGCCGCAAGAATAAGAATGGAAAAACTTTCGTCAGGCATCTCACCCTCCGTTCCGCGCTTATTATACACGCAGGGATCGACAGGGCAAGCGACTCTTCGGTTAGGTGCCGAATGTGAAGGATGAGGTCTGGCCGTCCAGAGAAAAAGCGGCGAACCTCAAAAACGGAGGTCCGCGCTACTCGCCGGGATTGAGGAAAACCTTACCTGCTTCCACTTTTACCGGATAAGTTTTGAGGTTCACGCAGGCGGGCGCTCCCTTGGCTTGGCCCGTAGTGAAGTCAAATCGCCCATTGTGCTTTGGACATTCGATGATGTGGCCGATGACGAAGCCGCCCGCGAGATGGACCTGGGCGTGAGTGCACAGGCCGTCGGTGGCATAGTAGGCATCGTCGAGCGTTCGGTAGACAGCAAAGGTACGATTGTCGTGATCGAAGCGCATGACGTCTTCCTTTTCGATATCGCCGGTGTTGCAGACTACAATCCAAGTGTTGTTCATGGCATGGCGCGTCTAAATTGACTGTGGCGTAGCAAGGGGCGAAGCGGCCCCCGGCAAGGGGCGTCGGACGAAGTACGTTGCATCTTTCGCTTGTCTAATGAGCGTGGGGATAATTTCCCGGTACGCTTCCCAAAGACCGTTGTAAGCTTTGGGCATTTCCGCCTTCACTTCCTGATGCAGCTTGCCCAGAGCATGGTAGGGTATCATGGGAAACAGGTGGTGTTCGACATGGTAATTCATTTCCCAGTAGAGATAGCGAAAGATGGGGTTCATATACACGGTGCGGGTGTTGAGGCGATGGTCGAGAACGTCTTCAGCAAGTCCGGCGTGCTGAGTTAACCCGAAGAGGCCTCCCAGCCACCAGCCATAAAAAGCGGGCAGGCCAATGTACATCAAGGGCAGGACGCTGCGGATGGCCATCGCCCAGGCAATGACAGCCGCATAGATCAGGATGTAGAGGCGAGCGTTGCGATAGACCTTGTGACGCTCCTCGGCGGGAATGTAGGTTTCCTCCGCCGGAGTGAGCCGTCCGAAGCAGTGGCGAACCATCTTGGCAAATTCCTCGGGCACCCTCGTGACACTGATAAACTTCAAGGCCACGCTCAGCAGACTTACCGGGCGAGGCACGGCGATCTCCGGATCGCGGCCGACGATGATGGTATCCGTGTGGTGGCGAGTGTGACTCCATCGCCAGGGCACGGATTCACGAAATACCATGAAGGAAGCGATTTCATAAAGCACATCATTCATCCACACCGTCTTGAAAGCCGTCCGATGAGCGGATTCGTGCCAGCGTGAATCTGACGTCCCCCCGTAGAGTGCGCCATAGACGACAAAACAGGGTACTGCCCACCACGTGCCCCACGCCTTGTAACCGAGTGTGCCCGAAATGATTATAAGCCCGAACCAGATCAGCGTTTCGCGCGCCGCCGGTCCATCCCGCCGCTGCATGAGCTCCTTTAGCCGTTGGCGGGAAATCTTGGGAGTGTACCACTGCGCGTCCGCCAAGCCACGCTCCACGGCGAGTTTGGCGTCGCGCCCCGTGAGACTGTAATCGCGTTTGGTAACTTCAACTTGCATATTGCGCCTCGTTTCGCTTGCCCGCAGATCGTACCCAGTTCGCAGGAGAAAAGTCAACCGTCGAGCTTCACGGCAAGTCTCCCTTCCTTGGGCACTAGATTTTGCCGGAAACTAACTCTGGAAGTGGATCAAAAAAACCGGGGCCGACCAGTTGCGAATCTGCACCCTGCGGAGTCGAATCCTCTCACCGACTTCGTACTTTCGATGATTCACCCTCAGCAAATTGCAATTCGCTTAGTGATCCGCCGACATCTGGCGCCAGCAAACCGCCGATTTCTCCCGAAGCCTGCCCCCGGTCCTCCGCTTCAGGCTTGGCATAAACCAACGTCGAGGTAGCTTTGCTTTGCCCAGGGAAGTGTCATTTCCTAGCTAGGGCGTAACCGCTCGCAGCAAATTTGCATTGAAGACGATCGCCAATTCTTTGTGACAGAAAGAAAAGCCGAAAAACTGAATCAGGCGTGCCAGTCGGAGGCTCTTGATAGCCGATACGCCAACGGACGCGATGCAACCACTCTCTGCGCAAACCGGCCCACCTCCAATCTGGCAAGGCGGGTTGCCTGTTTCCAGGCGGGCGCGACGCATGTGGTAGCCTGAGCAAAGATGCATTCGTCCGGGGAAAGTGGTGGTTGCAGATAGCTCTTCTAGTCGGTTTCCGGGGCATACACTTTCGGGAAAAGGCGGCGAACGCGTGCAATCTCGGCGTCCTTCCGCCAAAGTTGCACAACTCGACTTTCCCGGGGGGGTACGGTGTCGAGCCGCGCCTGTCAGAAGAATATTCCAGCTCGATACGAACCAAGCTTGGCAGGAGGCGTGGAGGCCGTCGGCGGCGCGCCGGAGGCGTGCTGGCCGGTGGCCTTCGATGAAACAAGTTCCAGTCCAATGAGGCGCACCGGCTGGCGCAAGATCCTTGATAAAATCAGCCAGTCCAGCCGCCGTCAATGACGTGGATTTGCCCCGTGGTGAGCGCCGACTCGTCGGACGCCAAATAGACCGCCGAGGCCGCAACCTCCTCCACCCGGCCCAGCCGGCCCATGGGCTGGCGGGCGACGAACGCCGCATAGGCTTTTTCGTAATCGCCTTGCGCTGCCACCCGTTCCTTCAACGAAGGAGACTGCACAGTTCCCGGGCAAATGGCGTTGCACCGGATCCCTTTTCCCACAAAGTCGGTGGCAATGGATTTCGTGAGCCCGATGACGGCTGCCTTGGTGGCGCTGTAAACGAATCGGTTAGGAACGCCTTTGATGCTGGATGCCACCGACGAAATATTGATGATGCTTCCCCGTCCCGCCGCGATCATGGCGGGGAGAAATGCGCGGCAGGTGCGGTAAATGGACGTGCCATTGAGATCAAAGGAATAATCCCAGTCCCTTTGCGTGCACTCCAGGATCGTCCCTTGGTGAACGATACCAGCACAATTGAGCAGCACATCGACCGCGCCGAGTTCGGCCGCCAGCGCCTCCACCTGGTCCGTTCCGCAAACATCCAGGCGACGAGTTCGAATGTCCGGCCGCTCGGAAGCGAGTGTCGCCAGAGTGGCTTCGTTAATGTCAGAAGCCCAAACCTGAGCGCTTTCGGAAGCGAAGGCGATCGCCGTCGCCCGTCCGATACCTTGTCCCGCTGCGGTGACGAGGGCGGTCTTTTCTGCCAATCCCCCGCTCATTCTGGGCACAACGTCAGAGTCCTTTTGCATGCGATTGGATGGTCCTCGAATTCAACAGGGACTACTAAGGATCACGGATTTCCGCGTGGCTTCCCGGTCACTGTCGAATGGCCTGCGACGCATTTGGTCAAACCACTGAAGCGAACTGGAATGGAGCACGGCAAATTCGTGGCTGGCGCATCTATAATGTCGTCGGCTTTGTCAAGCACATATCCTTACACACTACTGCCCCTGCGCGCTGGAGGCGGGGTCAAGGGGGAGCGCAGCGAGTTTATCGCAGACCCTTGACCCCGCCCCCAGCACGTCCACGATGGAAATCGGACGAAGCACGGGTGCTTTTTCCAGGGCTTCGTCCTTAGAGGATTCTTTGAGCTCAACCCGACCAAGGCTTGCCTCTTGGAATCCTGCGGTGGACCGATTCCACCAGCTATCTATTCGATATGGCCCCCTGGCCACGACCATGATTCATGCTGTAATCTCCCGGCCGGCCGCCGGGAGGCCCAGCGCCCAATCAGAGCGGCGATGGACTTGCCTCCATCATGCACCAGCCGCCCCGTGGCACGCCCATTCCCTGCTCATCCCACGGGGTCCAGCCCGCGATGGCGCAGATGGACTTCTTCAGGTTGGCGCAATTACCGTATTCTGCCACGGTATTGATGATTTTGCCGAACATCTCTCGCTTGCGGTCTTTCCAGTGTCCTTCCCTCACATCGTACGGCATGGGCCAAACAAACAGCCACATCGTGTGCGTTCCAGGAGGTGCCATGGTGGGACCGTAATAGGACTGCATATTCACAAGAACGGCAGGGTTTTTCGGATTTGACCGGTGGAGTACTCGTAATAGGCTTTCTCCATATAATCATAGGAGGGACCAATACCCAAGGTACCATTCAGCCTGTCCTCTGGGATATTGAAATTCGGCAATTCGGTCGTACCGATGCCCATCGAGATGCCGTTACAATTCTGCTAGTACTCCTTCAAGCCACTTATGTACTTGGGGTATAACTTGTGCAACAGATCCTTACCTACCATCTGGAACATCGTCTTCTTGGGATCGATATCGGAGGTGATAATCGGGGCAAAGAGCTCATCGCCGCTTTCAAGCCTAACACCCACTGCCTTGTTGTCTTTCACTATGATGCTTTTGACAGGGGTCTCGGTCTGGAGAGTTGCTCCCCAATGCTTGGCTACGTTCACATAACACTCTGCGACTTTACCCGATCCACCCGTAGCCACACTCCAATGGCGAGAAAACACAAGGTGAGCAAGCAGAATCCGCGGGCAGGCTGAATGGGGTCCGCTGGTGGCGCCTTGCATCAGTGGCAGGAAACCATTCTTGACGTAGGTCATCATCTGGCCCCAAGACGCCCATCGATTCTAGCGCATATTTCGGTTTTACGTAATGCCTCAGTTTCAGCCGCTTTTACGGGCTCGGGGCGGGGCTTCTTCCTGGTGCGAATGCTGGACGCTTTTCGGTGGCGATCGCCGGAGCTGGCGGGACTGATCCGGAAAGCCCTTTTGCACCGAATCTGGAGCCAGTCCTGGGTCTCGTGGCGCTGATTACGGGAAACGAATCAGCGCCCGAACCGCACGTGCAGGTGTCCACTTTTAGGGAGGGAGTCGGAAGAAGTGCCCTATCCGCGCTGCTCGATGCACAAAACGACGGTCCGGCAGCGCTGCCACGATCAGATGAACGGGGGATGAATAGAATTAAAGCTAGAATTAAAGCTTGACTTTACGCATAAGATTTGTTTGAATCCCTATGGCAGTTCAGCGATAAGTCATTCTGATGTTCGGATCCTATGCCAATTCATTTGGCTACTTTACTTACCGGTTTGGAGTGATGCTCCAAACCGGCGGAGTAGGGTTGGTCTGAACACGCAAAAAATTGCGAGCGGAAGGCCAGCCCACTTGAAGTGAGTGGGTTTTTTTGTTTTGGAGGAGCAAGGGAGCGACAATCATTTCCATGAACACGCAAGCCTCGTAGGAGCAGATTCGAGCATGTTTCCGGGAGTCTCCGAAACTCAGGGTACAAGGCCCACTGGCCTCAGGGCGAAGAGCGCATGGTGGTCGGTGTGGTCTGAATGTGCGATGTCACCGCCTCCCTAGAAACAATTGAAGACCGCATGCTCAAGCAGATGTAGCGAGTAGGGGGAAAAATGAAACCGTGCGTTAAAACGCCAATCAATATTCGCGGTCGGGAACTTGGCGGCCCTAAGCCACTCTTTTGCGTACCATTGGTGGCTGCCGAGCCCACCGAACTCGTTGCTCAGGCTGAAATCACGCGGAAGATGCAGCCTGACTTGATTGAATGGCGAGCCGATTATAGCAAGGACTGGACGTCGGCCGGTTTGGTTTGTGCCGGTAAGATGCTGCGAAGAGTTCTGGCCGACGAGCCCATCATTTTCACGCTCCGAACCAAAGCAGAAGGAGGAGCGCAGGAAATACCGCAATTCGAGCGCAGGACCTCCCTCGAGGCCGTTTTGCGCTCAAATAGCGTCGATATTGTTGACTTGGAATTGGCCAATGAACCCGAATTTCTCGAGACGCTGATGGGAATTGCCCGGAAGCAGGGAATTCGGGTGATAGAGTCATTTCATGATCTTCAGGGCACTCCCCAGAATGAGGTGTTGCTCGCCAAAATCGCTGCCATGCACGCAAATGGCGCGGACATCGCGAAGATCGCGGTTATGGCGAAGGCGCCGGGGGATGTCCTGAGGTTGCTTCAGGTGACGTTCGAAGCAAGGAGGACCTTCCCGGGATTGCCGCTCGCCATCATGTCGGTGGGGACGATCGGCAGCATCACGCGCGTGGTCGGGTTCATGTTCGGATCGGATATGACCTATTCGGTCGGCGGCGAACCCTCGGCCCCTGGACAAATTCCGATTGAGGACGCTCGCTTGATGACCGAAATGCTGCTTCGTTTTCTTAAGTATGGCTGAAGAAGAATCGCCCTGCCATGCCGATAGCGGTCGCCGAAGTTCGGAATGAAGGTTCGGTTGGCTTTATCCTGCATTTCCGATTTGAGTCTCGCCTATTAGATCCCCCTGATCTCCGACGCCTATTTTCATGTGGATCCCAACGTGCTGAAGATGCCAGACACCGCCCGGCAGGAAGAAGAGTATATCAACAACGCGCAACGGACGGAGACGGGTCCGAGGAATCGCTTCGAGCAGCGGCAGGGCCGGCTGGCAAGGGGCAGTGAGAGCTACTTCGGGGACCTATGGGGCTGATTGGATGGAACCCGAAACAGGCCGCTCCAAAACGAGGCATTGCGTGGTATATTTTAGTGGTCAGAAATGCCAAAAAGGAAATTCTGATCGAGCAGGGGGGTGTCCATGAAGATTCATCAGCTTTCGCTTTTCCTTGAGAACAAGCCAGGCCAGCTGATGGAACCTTGTCGCCTCCTAGCGGAAGCCGGTATAGACATCCGAACTCTGACCTTGGCCGACACGGAGGAATTCGGCATTCTCCGCCTCATCGTGTCCGATTGGAGGGAGGGCGCTCGCGTTCTTCAGAAAGCAAGTTACGCCGTCAACGTCACGGAAGTTGTAGCAGTGGAAGTGCTCGACCGGCCGGGTGGCTTGGCGGCATTGCTCAGGGTATTCGAGAACACGGATACCAATATTGAGTACATGTACGCGTTCACCTTCGGCCGAGGAGTGACGGCAGTTATGATCTTCCGGTTCGATAATCCCGACACCGCCATTGAGCGGTTGCAGGCCGCTGGTGTTAATGTCGTGGAGAGTTTAGAACTCGCAAGGCGCATTGAGCAATGATGACGTCATCATGAGCATTGGCAAAACTACTGCGGAACAGATGGAACATGCCTCTTGGATCCGGCGAATGTTTGAGATTGGCACCCGGCTGAAACGGGAGCGCGGGAAAGAGAGTATTTTTGATTTCACTTTGGTGAAACCTGCTGGCGAACCTCCAGAAAAGGTGATCTCGGCCGAGAATATAATGCTCTCGTTCTCAGACAGGACCCCAGTGAACGTCGGGATCGGCAATCTGGGCGGCGTACGATGGAGGATATGGATACCCTCCCCAAGGTGTCCGGGGATATTATCAGCTGGATTGGCCTTGGACCGGCATGCAGAACCACAGTTCACAGACCACTAGCGAGCTTGTTCATAAATATCGCTGTATTTGCTTCCCTTTGAAGGGCTTTGATGCTACGCTCTTCGCATCTGCCACGTCGTTCCTTTTCCCGAGTTGACGGGTGAGCAGCTGGTCGGTTTGCAGCGCTTGTTGCGGTCTCGGTCGACCCCCGCTCGCATACATCGACGAGCCGCTTTGATCTGGGAGTTGGCGGCCGGCAGCTCCTTGGTGGAGGCCAGCGAGACGGTGGGTCTTCACTGCACCAACGCCCATCAATGGCTGCGTCGGTTCCTGGTCGGGACGCCCGCCCGGCTATGACTCCGAAGCTACTCCCGAGATTCTGAAGGTGGCCAGGGCTCGTCCTCAGGACTTGGGGTTGGGTTTCACAACTTGGTCTCTGCCCAAGTTGGAGGAGTTTCTGCGTCGGCGCCGCGGCTCGAAACGCTGGGCTCGTTCGACCATCCGCCGGCGCTTGCGCGCCGCCGGGTTGGGTTGCTGAGCCGGTCAAACGGGTTAGCTTCTGTCACGACTTTGAACTCCCAGCCCATATAAACCCACGCTATTTATCGCGAGTTTGCCTTCGGGCTATTGGGCGACGTCTTTCCTAAAGGGAAACCTTCTCTGCATTTCAAGGACTTCCGGCCAGGATCTGATCCCCCCGATTGTGGTCAAATCGCTGAGGTTCATTCCACCGGCACATGTTGCGAAGCGAAGCGCTTCATCCAGGGGCCAATGTTTATAAAGCCCGTAAAGCACGCCGGCGCAAAACGAGTCGCCAGCGCCGGTACTACCCACGATGTACGTTTCGGGAAGGTCCAGAGAGGGCTGAATGATCTCGGTTCCATCTGAGGTCATGAGGTAGGCTCCTTCCGGAAAATGGATCACCACCAAGTCGTTGACACCGTACGCGAAAAGCGCCTGGCCTATGCGGCGTAGATTCTCTGTCAAGATGACGCTTCCACGCCGAATGGGCAAGCTTGAGATTCTTTCCGCCTCGAAGTCATTTATGATGCAGTAATTTGTGTATTTCAAAGACGCCGGGACGATCCGGCTGAATCGGTCGCTGTCTTCAGACACCAGGTCAATCGAAGTTTGGATGCCCCGCTTCTGCACCTCGTGCAAGAATCTCGCCGCTACAGTTTTGAATTGGGGATCCGCTTGGTCCATTGCGTCCAGTAGCAATAAGTATCCAAGGTGAAAAAGACGCACTGGCAAGCGATCGAGGTCCACAAAGCAAGGGGCGAACAATCGGTTCGCCCCACGGTAATGGAAAAAGGTTCTGCGACCTGTAGACTGAACGTTGAAGACATCCGTGTACGAAGTTCTGTCGTGGTCGGTGCGATGGAGTTGGTCAGTGTGGATGTTCGGAAATAGATAGCATTCGGCGAGGAGTGTGTCCCCGTTGGGGTCGTTGCCAATGACGCCCAATGCGTACAGATCAAGGCTAGAATCAAACTTGGCGAGGTTGAGCGTCACATTGTGAGCGCAGCCCCCTCCTCCCTGGGATTCCCGGAGGATGTTCGCGAGGGCGCTTTCGGGAGGATACAAGTCGACGACCTTGACCAGGTCGATGATCCAATTCCCACCGCAGGCGATACCTTTTCTTTGGTCAGTGCCCATGGGTTTGCTCTTCCGCTTGGTAGCTGAGGAACTCTTGAGTCGTTACAGGCAACGCCCTTAGCTTGCTGCCAGATCGAGGGTTTCAGTGTGGACAGGGCTGCGCTACATTGCAAGTTCTCCGTATATCAGTCTGTGTGATAACCGCGACGCGAGGGGGCTGAGAGCTTGTTGACGTGGTCGATATGATGATATTGCTACGAATTCCCGGCCTTGCAGCTCTGCCGAGCGAGCCGCGTTTCATTTCCCGGCTAGGCGCGGGCAGTCCTCCGCCACAGCCGGGTGAGATTAAAAGCCGTGCAGGCGAGGGTAATTTCCACCCCCACTTTGCTCAGCCTGCGCAACCGCACCCGG